>Ga0335078_10015095_pt1 | contig 11466 bp, 11 predicted proteins | sample Lox_Sample_32_FD_206711 | JGI IMG/M metagenome (GOLD analysis project Ga0335078, IMG submission 206711) | Soil microbial communities from Loxahatchee National Wildlife Refuge, Florida, United States - Lox_Sample_3.2 | ecosystem: Environmental > Terrestrial > Soil > Wetlands | place: USA...
GCATGAAGCGGCAGGAGCAGGAAAAACCGCCGGCGGGCTTCGCGGCGGATTAGAGTTCAGGGGCTAAAGCCCTTCTCAGTTGCCAGACCTTACGGACGGCTGAAGCCGTGCCCTTTCAAACCGATTCCGGCGGAAATCGGCCCTATGGTGTGCGATTCCGATAGAGCGATCCGTCGACCTGCGCGGCCAGCGCTTCCGGATTCAACTTGATCCCCAGAAATTCGGACACCTTCCGGCCAACTTCTTCCGGATTCCGCAGCGCATCGTGGTATTCGATTCGCAGCGCCTTTACATCAGGGCGCGAATCCAGCCACGTATAGACCTCCCGCAGATGTTTTTCGAAGGCGGCCGAAATCGCGTTCGGGTCGACGCCCTGCTTGTACGTTCCGCGCCGCTGCAGCATTTGATCCTGCGATGCCAGCACTTCCGGCAACGGCCTCTGGATAAAAATCACGCGATACTCGTGACCCCGAGGCAAAGCCAGCAGCAGCCGCGAAATCACCTTCACAACTTTCCCTTCAGCTTCGGCGATGCACTCGGGATCATTTGGCAGTTGCTTGATGCGCTCCCACTCCAGATAGCCTCGTGGATTGTCGGCGTCGGCGGCACGCTCGCCATCGGAAAGCGGCGTCATTCCGCCGGCAACCAGCATTTGCATCATCAGCGAAGTACCGGATCGCGGCAGACCAGACACAATGGTGATCATCGCGAGCGCGCCTGCTCCGGGATGGAAGTGTGCCTCTCCAGTAGCGCGATCAGTTCATCTTTCAAAAACGGGCCGCATGCCATCAAACCGGCAATTCGCGGACTGCGCCGGTTCCCGATCACCTTGGCCTTATCGAGCGTGGCCACAAATCCTCCGGCGCTTTCGACCAGGGCCGCGCCGGCAATCACATCCCATTCATTCTTGGGAGTCAGGGTGAACGAGGCGTCGGCTCGACCCGCAGCCACCAGAGCCAGTTTATAGGCGACCGACCCCACCGCCTTGATATCGACGCCTTCGCCTGAAAACTGCCGCCACTCGCCGCGTTTGATCTCACTGCGGCTGGCGAGGATTAACGCGCCGCTCAGATTTCTTCTTTGACTTGCGTTGGCAGGGGCGCCGTTATAAGTCACGCCGCAATCGATCGCGCCAATCACAGTTTCGCCGCTGGCCGGATTGCAGATGCCTCCGGCGACTGGCCGTCCATCTTCGACAAAGCCGATCGAAATGCAGAACTCGGGAATTCCGGCTACGAACTCGCGCGTGCCGTCAAGCGGATCGACCACCCACACTCGATTTTTGTTCAGCCGCGAAGCATCGTCGACGCTTTCTTCCGAGAGCCATCCTTCGCCCTCGCGCAAAAGCTCTTTATGCAATACTTTGTCGAGAGCGAGATCGGCTTCGGTGACCGGATCGAGCCCACGCTTGTATTCAGCCCCGATTTCGCCGGGAGTGAATCGGGCGAAGACTGCCCGCGCAGCATCAAGCGCGGATTCGATTCGGGCGAGGATGTCAGCGTAGCGGGAAGAAGGCATTGTGTTTTGGGAAGGGCCCGGCTTCAGCCAGGCCGTTAAAAGTTTTATTATGGCTTGGGCTTTAGCCCGCGGGAACTGTAGCAATGGCACCTGTGAATCGACTTCGATTCTATCGCACGGGGCGGGGCGCCATCGGCAAGGACGTAATCCTTTTGCTCTTAGGGATTTTGAGTGCAAACATCTGTTTTCTTCATTGGCGACTAGCGGGGTGACTCAGTCGGTTTCCTCATTTCTTCCTTAGGATGCTCAACGGTTCAAGAGTTGTTAGAAGCTGCATAATTTTCTCTCTGATTTTGTGACTCTCGACACGCGTTCGCGAGGCTGCGAGCCGCCGACGATGATTTTCGGCGATTGAGCGCTTTAGAATATACCGCAGTACTTCTGTGTTACGGCGCAATCGGTCGGCTCGCCTAATCAAAGCCTGTAGATCTTGGGGTATCAACTCGTTTTTCGACATGGGAAGTCAAGCCCGTAATTGGTGTAATCAAACGGTCATAATCCTACGGTTCGCCACGTCACAGGCAATACGAATATTCCTGTAATCCGCTTCCACCACCTATACACATTTGGGCAAGCATACTCGTGCTTGGTTGAGTGAAAACTGCGTTGCTACCATGCAACGGTGCTAGACTAAGAAGAGTCTTTTACACATCCTTCCGCCGCGCCTATCGGCGTCGGTCTCTTGTGCAATCGACGGGTCAGTAATGACCTGTGTTCAGGAGGCCGCATATGGCGAAGTCGTATATCCCTTTCGTTAGCCCTTGTAAAACATACGGTGCCCTGCTTGAACGCAACGTGATGGCATCGCGCAAGTATCACGAAGCTACGTCCGCGCTGGTGTCCTTAGCGGGACACGACATAGCTGCAGGCTTCGCCGAGGCGAAGCGAGATTGTGAGGCTTGTCTTGATGAGTGCAAGCGGACGGCAAGTGCAATTCGAGCACACAAAGCTGCGCACGGATGCTAGAAATGCCGCAATGTTCTTGGCTTTGCTCGATATCGCCGCGCTTCCCGATGACCTGTGTCAAAACACAATTGGCGTAACATCGTGGTTACACTCATTGACCGGGCTGAAGCATTCGCACGACCGAAGGCGTGCCCTTCAAAGCCGCTTTTGCTGTTCTGTGTACGAAACGCCTAATTCCTAGTCCCGGCCCCTGTTTCTTACGCCCACAACATGCGCGCCCCGGTCAGCAGCAAGAGCGTACAAAGAATCCGGCGCAACCACAGCATCGGGACCCGCGTCGCCAGATGCGATCCGATCAGGCCGCCAGGGATCGAGCCAATCAGCAACGATACGACCAGCTTCGGATCCACGTTCCCCAGCCTGAAGTGCAACAGTCCGGTCACGCCTGTGAGCAACACCGCGTGGACGATGTCAGTTCCAACGTTGATTTTCGGCGGAAAGCTATAAAACAGCAGTAACAGCATCATGATGATGCTGCCTGATCCGACTGAGGTCATCCCGACGAGGAACCCGGCGATTACGCCGATCACAACCATGCCGGCAAATCCTTTGAGCGTCGGCGGACGGTTGGCAATTCTCTCTTCGATGTGGCGCTGAAATAAAAGTAGTGTCGGGATAATGATCAGCAGGATGCCAACCGCGGTCTTGATGAAGTTGTTGACACCATCGCCGTAGAGATGGCGGATGTGCATCAGCAAGTTCACGCCGCCGATCGCGCCGGGAACGCTGCCGCAGGCCAGAGCCAGCACCACCTTTTTCCGCACTGTACCTTTGCTCAGGTGCATCAGGCTGGCAGGAATCTTGGTGAAGAAGTTGAAGAGCGCGTCGGATCCGACGGCGATCAGCGGCGGCACGTTCAATCCGAAGATAAGTACTGGCAGGAGCAGCACACCTCCGCCCACGCCGGTCATGCCAATGAGAATGCCAACGACGAATCCAACGAAGATTTTTGCTGCCAACAATGGCACGACGTGAGGTGCCTCCAGCTAGGCTGCGGCTCTTTCTACCCCGATGAACCCTTCGCGCTCGAGATGCAGAATAATCTCCTGGGCCGCTTCTTCCGGTGTCAGGTCGGCGGTGTCGATCGTGACCTCAGCATCGGCCGGCGCTTCGTAAGGATCGGAGATGCCGGTGAATTCCTTCAAAATGCCAGCGCGCGCTTTCGCATACAGTCCCTTGCGGTCGCGCTGCTCGCAGGTTTCCACCGAGGTAGCGATGTGCACGAGGATGAAGCCGCCGTAAGGCTCAATCATCTGCCGCACATGCTTGCGGGTCGCGTCGTAAGGCGCAATGGGCGCGCAGATCGCGATTCCGCCATTCTTCGTGATTTCGGATGCGACATATCCGATGCGGCGAATGTTGATGTCACGATGCTCTTTGGAAAATCCGAGCTCGGACGAAAGATGCTTGCGTACCAGATCGCCATCGAGCAGTGTGACCGGGCGTCCGCCGACTTCGAGGAACTTGGTCATCAGTACGTTCGCGATGGTCGATTTTCCGGAGCCGGAAAGTCCGGTGAAGAAAATCGTGACGCCTTGCTGGCTGCGCGGCGGAAAACTGCGGCGCAGTTCCTGCACGACCTCCGGATACGTGAACCAGCCAGGAATTTCGCGCCCTTCGTTGAGCCGCTGCCGCAACTCAGTACCTGAAATGTTCAGCACACGATCCGTCTTCTTGACTTCGTCATCGGGGACATAGCGGTCTTCGTCTTCGAGATACACCATCATGTTGAAGGGCACCATGGTGACGCCGATCTCGGATTCGTGCTTCTTGAACACTTCCTGCGCTTCGTACGGGCCGTAAAACGGCTTGCCATCGGTGTCTTTGCCCGGACCCGCATGATCGCGCCCAACAATGAAGTGCGTCACGCCATGGTTCTTGCGAATCAGAGCATGCCACATCGCTTCCCGCGGGCCGCCCATGCGCATGGCCAGTGGTAATAAAGACAGTTTTTGCGTTCCCTGCGGATATTTCGAACTCAACAACTGATAGCAGCGCACCCGCGTGTAGTAGTCGACGTCGCCAGGTTTCGTCATGCCGACGACGGGATGAATCAGCAAGTTTGCCTCGACCTGCTTCGCCGCGCGGAACGTGAGTTCGACGTGGGCGCGGTGCATGGGATTGCGGGTCTGAAACGCCACGATGCGACGCCATCCGAGACGCGCGAACTCGGCGCGCAATTCTGCGGGAGTGAAACGCAGAGTGCGGAAATCGTAATGTGCAGGCGCTTGCAGCCCTTCGATCTGTCCGCCGATGTACCACGGATTCGCCTTATTGATCGTGTAGTCCGCGCCAGGATGGGCTTTGCTCGTGCTGTTGAAAACTGCTTTCGCTTCTGCGCTTCGATCCGGCTGCCAGACTTCTTCCACCGTAAGCACGGCAAGCATCACGCCTTCCCCATCGCGCAACGCGACTTTGTTGCCGGCATTCAGTTTCTTCGCGAATTCTTCCGTCACATCCAGCGTGATCGGCATCGGCCATAGCAAGCCGCTACTCAGCCGCATGTTGTGGCAGACGCCTTCATAGTCGGCCTTGGTCATGAAGCCGCGGAGCGGCGAGAAGCCTCCGCTCATAAGCAGTTCGAGATCGCAGGTCTGCCGCGGTGTCAGGTCCCACGAAGGCCACTCGCGCGAGTGGCCTTTCAATTCTGCGGCGCGGGCCTGCCCTGCCATCAAGTTGACGAGTTCGCCGCCATGCGGAGCGATCAAGTGGCTGGTCGGTGCGGACAATTCGTAAACCTCCCCGGTTCTGATGTCAGGACGACTGGAATTTACGGCTGATCTCATGATTAACCCCAGCGGAAATAATGAAAGAAAATCATTGTACAGTAACTTGATAAACTTAAAAGCTAATCCAGCAAAGATTCAACGCAACGCAACAATTGTTTAACGCTTGTGTCATACGGGCTGGAAAAAAGGCTGAGAATGGCCACGCCGTATTCATTGGAAGCACTTTGCTATCGCTGCGATTCTTTGTATTCTTAAGCCTAGAGCCCCCAATCGTGACATCCTTACAAACCCTAACCCGGCAAAATGGCCAGGAAGCGACCGATCATTGGGTCGGATGCGTGTCAGTGATCGTGCCCGTTTTTAATGAACGTTCGCATCTGGATGAGCTTTTGAAGGCGGTTCTGGCTTCGCCGGTGCGAAAAGAGGTCATCATTGTCGATGACGGCTCGACCGATGGCACGCGCGAAAAATTGCAGGCGCTGCCGCACATCCCAGACTTGACCATCATTTTTCATGAGAAAAATTGCGGCAAGGGAGCCTCGATCCGCACTGCTCTTGCTTACGCTCGCGGCCAGTATGTGCTGATTCAGGATTCGGATCTGGAATACGATCCGCAGGATTATCCGGCGCTGTTGCGGCCGTTGCAGGAATGCGCTGCGAACGTGGTGTATGGTGTGAGGCCGGACCGTCCGGAACGAGGGCTCCGATTTTTTCTCGGCGCGAAACTCCTCACGCATCTCGCTAATTTCCTTTACGGCGCGAGAATCCACGATGAGGCGACCTGTTACAAAGTTTTCCGCCGCTCAGTCTTGAACCGTCTTCAATTGGAATGCCGACGCTTTGAATTTTGTCCGGAGGTTACTGCGAAACTTTGCCGCATGGGAGAGCGAATCGCGGAAGTTCCGATTTCCTATCATCCCCGCTCAGTCACAGAAGGAAAGAAGATTCGACATGCGGATGGCTGGCTGGCAATCTGGACTCTGCTCCGATATCGCTTCATTTCTCGAGGCCGCTGGTTGCGCGACGGTGAAGCCGCGCCGCAAGCTCCTTTCGCGGTCTCGTTCTTTCGGCACGCCGATGAGTACGAGCAGTTAAGGGCCAACAGCTAAGAGCTGCTTTTCTTCAACTGCTGCTTCCATCCCAGCACTCTCGCCTTGGCGGCTTCCGCTTCTGCCTCGGCGATCATTCCTTTCTTCTGATAGAGAACGGAAAGGCTGGTGTGCGCGAGGACGTCGTCGGGGTCGATCTCGGCGATTCGCTGCGCGACGGCGATGGCCTCATCGTAGCGAGTCAGATCCTGCAGGGCGCGGGCCAATCCGTGCATCGCTTCGGTGAAAGATGGATCGGTATGGATCGACTCCCGATAGGCAGCCACCGCTCGCTCCAGCTGTCCTTCCGCCATGAGGTCGAGCGCAGCGTAGTAGCAATCTTCAGCTTTGTGGCGGGTATTTTCGTCGGGCACGGGGAGCGTCTCAGCAGAGTCTGGATTCTAGCATGACGTACCGCAGTCACTGTGCAGTTCGGCTACTTCCCGCTATGATGTCGCCATGCGTTATCGACTCCGATTTTTATGGAACGCAACCAAGGGCCATCGTCTCGCCCCCTGGCGGAGTCCTTATCTTCTCTGGCGCATTGAGACCTACACCGGCGTCAAAATGAAGGAAATCGGCTTTGTGGAATTCTGGGAGTTCATGTGGCGCGAGCGCCGAGAACTCTGGGGATTTCTGCGCTGGACCGGCGAGATGGAGCGCTATATCCATCCCAAGGCGAAGAAGTCGTAGGATCCTCCTCATGTTCGAGACACAGCCAGAAAAGCCGTCCAAGTTAAACGCTGAAGTTTTTCTGGGGTTTCTCTTTGGAATCGTAGCCAGTCTCGGATGCCTGTTCCTGGCAATCTTCTTCGGATACTCGACAGCAGACAGATCGGGACACGGATGGGTGTTTCCTCTAATCACCGCAATGGCGCTGATCTTGGTGGGAATCGTTCCGCTCAGGAAGATTAGAGAACCGAAGTACTATCCCAGCTACGCGCTCGGAATGGTCATCGCACTTTCCCTCGCGCTGTTGCTGGATGGGGCGTGCGCGCTGGCTTTCTTCCGCAAGTGATGCAGCTTACCGGCCGTTGCCTGCCGCAGTTGCCCCGCCCAGCACGATGCTGACTTCGCTTCCTTTGCCGGCGCCGGTAAGCTGGGCTGCGGCCGCACGATTGGCTACGATCTCGAGATATCCCATGCTGCCGAGGATGCCAAAGACTTCTCCCGGCGCTCCTTCGGCATAAGCGGTGCGGATCACAGTGATTTCCTTATTTCCCACCACAATCTTGAATCCGGCGGGCGAAGCTCCAAAGAGAGCCGGTGCGTCTTCGGGAGTCACGTTGGTGATGAGGTTGCCGAAGCGATCGACTTTCAGCACGACTGCCCGCAAGCGGTTATCGCCATTGAGTTTCGGCCGCGGTGCGGCGAAGCGGACGTAGTCCTCGATCTCGTCGCCAAACTTGTGCGAGTCGACCATCTTTGCCAGGTATGCGGCCACGGGCGCGAAGATGTCGCGTCCATGAAACGTGTTGCTCACGGGCTGCCGGAAATAATGCTCGGAAGTGACGTGGCGCACGTGCATGCGCTCCTCGCGCGCGTAAACCATGGAGAGCACGCCATTGTCGGGCGCGACGAAATGATAGCCATCGCTCGACGCAAGAATCGGACGGCGCGTCGTGCCCACTCCAGGGTCCACCACGACCATATGCACGGTTCCAGTGGGAAAGTAAGAATAAGCCTGCGAAATCGCGATGGCGCCGTCGAGCACGTCGAAGGCCTGCACAGCATGAGTAATGTCGACGATCGCCGCTTCGGGCACGATGTCGAGAATGACGCCTTTCACGGCGCCGACGAAATGATCGTTGGTCCCAAAATCGGTGGTGAGTGTGACAATCGGACGGTGCGCCAAACTTTTCCTCGCTGGAAAACAGAATCCCCGGTACACGAAGGTAATTTCTAATCAAGATTGCAGTCAAGACACCTAGGTAATAGACGATCGATTAATAAGTTTGTGCCTTTCCTTTCCGGCCCGAGTGTCATCCAAGCGTTAGCATCTGCACGCTAGCCTGCTTGGACGGTTCGTCCGCTGGCTAGTCCAGCAATGCAAGTACGTTCGAGGGCGGTTCCCTAAGCACGCCGCCTGGGAATGCATGCGAGGTCATACAGTGCTGACCCGAGTTTTTGCCCGCCCGCTTAACTTTTGCAACCTCTTCAAGAGTTTCCTCCCCCGTATTGCTTTGTACGTGCTCCTGTTGCTGATGGGCCCCGTGGCAGCCCACGCACAATTGCCTTATACGAGCGGAGGGCCAAATTCCGCTTTCGCGCAACTCGATTTCGGCCAAATCGACGTTGACGATCAGATCTGGGACGCGGACACTAACAACTCGAATGGCGACGTCGTAGATTTCAGCGCCGTGTCGCCCCTCGATCTGCAGGCTCCCCGCAAGGCCGTGCAGGAGTTTAAACATGCGCGGTCGCTCATGAAGGAGCAGAACTCAAAAGATGCGGTCAGGTTTCTCGAAAGAGCGGTCGCTATCTACCCCAAATTTGTCTCGGCGTACAACGCATTGGGATTGGCGTATCTCGATCAGCACGATCCGCGCGCGCGCATGGAATTTGAGACTGCGGCGAAGCTCGATGATCAATTTCCTGGTTCCTACGAGAATCTCGGCGTTCTGGATTTGTCGGTCGACGATTTTGCGGGAGCGGATTCGAACCTGCAGAAAGCCGCTTCGCTCCGGCCCAACGATCCGAGAACTCTTACCGCCCTGGCGTTTGCCGAAAACGGAGACCGGAAATATGCCGAATGTCTGCGCACGGTGCGACGTGTGCACTCCTTCGATCATCGTGGTATGGCGAATGTGCACTACATTGGCGCGGCTGCCGCCCTTTCACTGCGGGACCTTGACTCTGCCAGGCGGGAATTAGGCTTGCTGCTCAACGAAGATCCGACCAACCCACTTTCCCCGGTTGCGCGAAAGAAGCTGACTGCCATCGCCAGCCCCTCAGACCAGGAAACGCAAGCCGCAACTGTTGTCCCCCAGCGCGAGCAGCAATTGGTGGCAGTTGAAAATTGGCACCTGGAAACATTTCCCAACAATCAACACCTGGCGGAACAATTGACCGAAATCAGCGATGCACCCGACCTCGACTCCTGCGACCGTTGCAAGCCGCAGTCCCAGCCTTTGTTGCTGGCGGCGGAGGTAGCGCCCGCTCCTTTGTTCGAGCCACACCCTGCGGCGGCAGCCAACCTGTTCACCATTCGGCAGTCCGTGGATGAGACCGCTTTGTTTTTCTCCGTGAGCCACAGAGGGCATTTGGTCAACGATCTCAGCCCCTCCGATATTCACATTCTCGATAACAACAAGCCTCCGGCGAAGATCCTGGAATTCAAGCCGCAGTCGAAGCTGCCTCTTCGACTGGGGCTTCTGATTGACACCAGCGATTCCGTGCAACGACGTTTTTCGTTCGAGAAGCACGCCGCGGAGGAATTCATCCAGAGGGTATTGAATCCAGAATCGGACTTCGCTTTTGTCGCAGGCTTCAGCGATCAAATTGCGGTGAGCCAGGATTTCACCAGTGATCCAGAGGTCCTGAGCCGGGGCATTGAAAATCTGGATAACAACGGCGAAACCGCTCTGTTCGACGCCGTCTACTTCGCCTGCTGGAAGCTGGCTGCGTACCCAGACGAGGGACGCGTGGCGAAAGTCCTGGTGGTTCTTACCGATGGAGAAGACAATTCCAGCCATAGAAGTCTGAAGCAGGCCCTCGAAATCGCCGAGGCCGCTGGAGTTACCGTTTACTCGGTCAGTACGGCGGAGGCCACGCACAGCGTGTCCCAGTTTCCGGGCAAGACCGATGCAGACAAGATTCTGGAAGAGCTGGCGGCGCGCAGTGGAGGCGAAGCGATCTTTCCCGGCAGCTTGAATGCACTCGATCGCTATCTGGCGAAGCTGCCAGAAGTGATTCGCAGCCGCTATTTGATTGCCTATCGACCCGCGAATTTCGCCCCGAATGGCAAGTATCGCAGCATCCGGGTCGTGGCCGAAAAAGATGGCAGGCGGCTTCACGTGACCACTCGCAAAGGCTATTACGCGCGACTAACGGCAGGGAATTAGGGCAGTTGTTCCCCGGCGGGCAGTCGCTGGAACTCAAGAGCGCCTTGCGGTGTCAAAGCGTTGAAGGTGATCTTGTATGTCGACGTGCCTGGCCAGAATCTCCGCTACATTCGGGCTTACGGCAGGCGCGATCACGGCAGTTATCGCCAGCACACTAACGCCACATTTCCCGGCCACCGTGGTTGATCTGGTTGCACGGGCCGTTCTCCTGCTGGGGGTGGTCTTTGCTGTGGCATTCGTCACAACTTATGCGGGATTCCGAATAGGTGCCGAGGCGCGAACACCGCAGGCGCGGCGGATCTCGCTCGACGTGGCGATCACCAGCCTCTGGCTGCCACCGTTGATGATGTTTGCGGTTCAGCAGTCATGGCTCGTCGGAATCATATGGGCGGTTCTTCTCTTCCATATGGCTCGTTTCTTCGCGTCGGTTAAGAGCCAGACGGAGGAGGCGCGACCGGGGTCCGGGAAGCCGAATGAGGAGCCGGCATTTTCTGTCTTGCCGCGCGACTTTCCTTTTGGCAATAGTGTTTTCGGAGCGCTTCTGCTGCAGTCTGCTCTGTTCGCGATTATCTCCGGTCACGAAGTGCTGGCAGGCCTGTTCTATTTCTCCGGAGCCGCGGCCATGGCGCACCGCACGTTCCAAATGTTTCGTGATGCGTCGAACCTGCACGCGTGGAACCGGGAAAAGATCATGCCTGTCCTCGGGACGGTCACCTTGCTCACGGTGTTTGCGTGGTTGCCGTCGATGTCGATGGCCGGGGGAGTTGGCGGATCCGCAATGAATGGCGGAAGCGGCGGTCCGTTGACAAGCGGGAGCCAGACGAATGCGCAGAGTGCAGGCAAACGCCACGGTGCTAGACCGGGGAATGCCACCGCACTGGACTGGTTACGAAGCCTGCTTTCAGCACCTAAGGTGACTCTCCACGGTGATTCTTTCGCAAGTGCAAAGCAGATATTTGCCGCAAAATTCCCGGCGACTGACCGGGGTGAGGCGGGGTCCGACTCTCAGAAGGAGACCGGAATTCCGAGTCGCGAGCCTGTGGTCGGTCCAGTGTTCCCAGGCGTCGAACTCTATCCCGAAGCAGCGCACCGGACCAAGCT
>Ga0335078_10015096_pt1 | contig 11465 bp, 6 predicted proteins | sample Lox_Sample_32_FD_206711 | JGI IMG/M metagenome (GOLD analysis project Ga0335078, IMG submission 206711) | Soil microbial communities from Loxahatchee National Wildlife Refuge, Florida, United States - Lox_Sample_3.2 | ecosystem: Environmental > Terrestrial > Soil > Wetlands | place: USA: Florida...
GCCAGGCTGAGCAAGCCGGAAAAGAGAGCGGCTCCGTTGGTGACACGCATGTCCATGGTTATTATCGTTGAAAGCCGCGAGTCTTCAAAGCATGGGAAATTCCCAGGGCGGCGGGCATGACGCTTTCTCGCCTTGAAATTTGGCTGAAAGGCATGCTTGCCGCGGCCGTCAGCGGCGCAGCGGGCGGAATCCTCACCGGATTCGCCGCTGTGGGAATTGATCCCCAGCATTTCAACTTGCAGGCGGGCATGGGCGCGACCTTCCGCATCGGGTTGGCCGCCGCGCTGATCAACGCCGTTATCGGTGTGGCCGCATATTTACAGAAATCGCCGCTACCTACTGGAGATTAGAAAATGCCCGTTGTCGGTTCATCCGCATACAACACCGCCGGGCAGATCACCGCGCTCGTTCGTTCCCTGCTCAACGACGCGCAAGGCAATCTGTTCACGGACACGGTGCTCCTGCCCTACGCGAATTCCGCCTACCGCAAGGTGCAGCGCGCGCTCGGCAATTCTGGCGCTGGCGGTTTTCTGAGCGATGACGTGTTGCTCGTCGTACCTGCGGTCACCACGCCGGATGCTTCGCTCCAGGTGTCCATCACCGATTCCACCGCGCCGCCCAATCAGCTGCCGACCGATCTTCTCGTCCCGGTGAAACTCTGGGAGCGGCCCAATGGCTCGTCCGACGATTTCGCGGAGATGGTGGATCTGACGCGCCACGGCGGCTTGCCTTCCCGCGAGCAGGATTTGGTTTTGAGCGTCTGGGAATGGCGCAACGATGGAATCTATTTCCTCGGCGCCACGCAGGACACCCAGATTCGCCTGCGTTATCTGAAAGCCTATCCGGATTTCACGGATGCAACTTCGCCGGTTCTCGTGCGCAATTCGCAGGAAGCCATCGCCTACGCCACGGCGGCGCTGGCCGGGTGGGCGCGCGGCTCTCCGCTTTCTGAAAAATGGGACGACGCCGCAGCCGACGCCATGGAAGACTTGATCGTGCAGGCTGTCCGCCGCGAACAGCAGTCCTCGCGCCGCCGCAGGCCGTTCTCTTCGCGCAGCGGATACACTCCATTTTGAGTTTCGCGCAACCTCTAAGGTCAAAAAACGCCTCGTCCTTGAAGGAGCCACCATGCCCATTACGATTTCTCTCTCGCCGATCAATGTGGATTCCAGCGCGAGCAATTTTGTCTCTGCGATTGCCTCGCTTAGTTTTTCAGGAAATTATCCTACCGGCGGCGACGCGCTGGACTTCACGCAAATCGCCGACAAGCTGCCGTCCACGCAAATCGTCCAGACCATCGCCGAATCGCACAATGGCAATTCCGGCTATTACGTTCCGGTGCAGGGAAGCGCGCTGAACACCTGGAAACTGAAGTGTCTGCAGGGCGGCGGCACGGAAATCTCCGCGGGCGCTTATCCTTCGAGCGTGACCTCCGACATCGTCCAGCTCTCCATCACCGCAAGGAAACTCCTCTAACCGAGCGTCCAACCTTTGAAGACAAAAGGGAATCGCATGATACGATCGAAAATCGCGGCGCGCTTCAAGCGCGCTATCACGATGGGAATGTTTCTTGGGCTGCTGGCGCTGCTCCTGCACGTCGTTCCTGGCGTGGTGGATCCGGCGCGCGCGCAAGGTTCGCGCAAGGACGACATCGTCTTCAATTCGCGCGGCGTGCCGCTTGCGGGAGCCACGGTTCGCGTTTGCACCATGCCCGCTACGGGACAGCCCTGCACCCCGCTCGCAAACATTTATTCGGACTCCGCCCTGACCCAGGCTATCTCCAATCCCATGGCCACCGACGGCCTGGGCAATTATCATTTTTACGCAGCTCCGGGGCGGTACATGATCGAAGCCTCCGGCCCCGGCATCAACACGAAGCAGATCCCTGACGTTCTGCTCCCCGCGGATCCCACTTCGCCTACTTACACGGGAAATATCAGCGCATTCTCTTTGAATCTCGCGGGCAATCTTACGGTGAATGGTAATACGTCCGTTATCGGCAATCTCGCTAGCGGCACGCTCAATCTTACGGATCAATCTGCCTCCCCAGGCGCCGCGAGCGCGGGTACCGTCAATCTCTATACAAAGTCCGACAAACGGCTCTACTACACGGACGATACCGGCACGGAGATTGGCCCGATTGCCAGCTCCAGCGGCGCGCAAACCAACGTCAGTAACACTTTCACGGCCGCTCAGAACGTTGATGCCGATCTCCACATCAAGGGCCCCAATCCGGAGATTGATCTATCCCGCTACGGCGCCTACTACAGCACTTTGCCCATGCCCCAGACCACGGGCGGAATCACTTCCGGCAGCAGCGCGCTTACGCTTGCCAGCGCGCAGGATTTTGCGAATGGCCAGGGGGTTGTGATTTACGGCGCTGGACCTTCTCCAACGATTGCAACGCCTCCCACTCCAACCGTCACTCCCACCGGCGTTCTCAACGGCACCACGACCTACTCTTACCAGGTGATTGCCGAGGATTACTACGGTGGACTTACCGCCGCAAGCGCCGCAGGTACCACAGCGGCTGGAGCCGCGAATCTCGGCGCGACTCAGGTAACTCTTGCCTCCGCTTCGCGCACGAACGGAGTGAACACCTATACTTCGACCGTGAACCACAACTTTCAGTCCGGGATTCCTGTGGCCATCTGCCAATTCACGGGCGGTTCGGGATGCCCTGGCAGCCCCAACGATACGTTCAACGGCATTTTCGTCATTGCCTCCACACCGACCGGAACCACGTTCACGACCGATACGGCGTCCACGTATCCTGCCACAACGGAGACCACCGGCACGCCTTTTGCCGAGGTTCTGGCATGCAACACTCTGAGTTTCAGCAGCTACAGCGGAGCCGGAACGCTTCGCTACTGGATTTACCGCTCGAAAAATGGCGGAGCGTATTCTCTCGCCGGCGTTGCCCAGGGACTCGATCCTTACTTTGTGGATTGCGGACTCTCGACTCCGACCGCTCCGAGCTACGTCCCGTCCACACCACCTGCATCAACGCAAGCGCGTTACCTTTCGACGACCATCACAAGCGGCGGAGGCACCACGGCTCTCACTCTGGCAGCGAGCGCCAGCACGACCGTTAGTAGCGCAGTGGTGCTTCATGACAATACGCCCGCGTTGCTGGCGGCATCCCAGGCCGCCCTGAATAACGGAGGCGCCACGGTCTATATCGGCGCTTCATCGGTCTCGCCGTCCATCACCTATTACCCGTTCAACTCGACTTTCGATTCCACGACGCTGACCAATACGGGTGGATTTCCCTTGCACATCGTGGTCAACGCGTTTTTAGGCGTCAACCAATCGTGGATTCTGGCTCCGAATTTTGATATTGACGGTCTGCCGAAGCAGGGAAGTTCCTTCAATTACCTTCCGGGAGGCTCGATCGGCGGTGGGGCATTTCCGATTTTTTACATTCCCCGCGGAGGCGGCTTTCACTTCAACCGCTTGCAAATCAACTTGAGCAGCGCGCAGCAATCCGCCATCTACGCCGATGAGGACACCCTGGGCGATGGCGCCACAGGCCTGATCGCTGACGAGTTGTCTGTTAAAGGCTTCTCGGGCCGCTCCCGCCCCATCGTCCTGAAAGGCGGGTACGACTTCAGGTTTAGCGGCGGCGTATGCGATGCGAATGGCGCCCAGGTGCTGACAACTCCATATTGCGTGGATTTGATGACCAGCAGCAGCGCGGTCACGGGCAGCAGTTCCTCGCAGATTCCGGGCCGCGTGGATTTCGATAATTTTTATTTCATCGGCACGGGAATCCACATCTTTTCGATTGCGAACGTTACCAGCGCGGCAAGCACTTACAATTTCTCCAACAGCCTCTTCGAGGTGGCCTTCACACCCTTTCTGAGGATTAATAACACGAATATTCTGGACGAAGTCCATTTCATGAATGTGGCCGGCGCCGATTCCACGGGACAAGGCGCCGCGATGCCCTTCGTGGACTCCACCGGCGGCGGATTGCGGAACATCAGCTGGGAAGATGGCGGATTGAGCAGCTCGACCACGCCTATTGTGATCAGCTCAAACATTACCTCCGCGGATCTGACCAGCATCACGAATCTCGTGGTGAAGCATTCTCCCAGCTTCAACATCGGCAACGTTCCGTGGTTCAACATGGACCGCTCGCGAGTCGATGCCAACAGTGAAGTCATCTCCGCCTCGAATTCCGGCGCTTTGATCTACCGCATCCCCGATCCTGGCGCGGCGCCCAGCGTCTCCGTCGCGAGCGGCGGCAGCGTTCCCCTGGGAACCTACAACATTGCGTACAGCCTCGTGGACGCCAGCGGACGGGAAACAAAAGTCTCTCCTTCCATGAGTGCAACCACCACTTCGGGCAATCAAACGATCGTGGTCACTCCTCCCTCTTTGGGAAATGGCGCCGTGGGGTGGTATCCCTACCAAAACGGCGCTCGCATGCTCATCAGCGGCCTCACGGGCTCGTGCAACTCCCCCATTCCGGTAACCGTCGCCTCCTACTCAGACACCAGCAATACCATCTGCGGCGCTTCCACGTCCTCCATCTCCGTGGCAGGCTCGAGCAGCATGGATGCCAACGGAATCAGTTCGTGGAAATATCTCCTCGGCACGAACTCGCTCACGGCTCCCGCGGGCGCAACGAATAAGATCTGGACCTTCGCGGATCACAATACCCAGTTCGCTCCCGCAACCGCAAAGCCTTCCTCGAATATGGGCTTCACGATTGAAACCGGCATCGCACAGAGCGCTTTCGACAGTTTCAACCGCGCCAACGGAGCCATCGGCGCGAATTGGACAGTGCAAAATGGCGGGTTAAATGTGAGCGGTAATGCCATCGTCGGCACGGGCAGCACCAACAATTGGGGATTCTACAGCGCCCCAACTTTTTCGGTCACGCCCGACCAGTTTGCCGAGATTTCGTTGCCCGCCGCGGTTCCTGCTGGTGGCGGCGCGGGCCCCGCCGTGCGCGCCAGCGGTTCGGGTGCTTCCGCGGACAACTATAATTGCCATCCCAACAACACGACGCTGTACCTCGAGAAAATTCTCAACGGCGCATCGACCATTCTTTCGTCCGTTGGAAATGCGACCGCCGCGGGCGATGTGATTCGGCTGGAAGTTTCCGGCAACACCATCAACTGCTATTACAATGGCGTGCTCAAACTGACTGCCACGGACAATAGTTTAACCACCGGTTCTCCGGGGCTCGAAACCTACAACACGTCCGCCACGCTCGATAATTGGACCGGGGGCAACCTCGTTCCGCTTGCGCACACCAGCCTCGAGCAGGACTTCTCGCAAGTACAACATTTTCCTTTCGGTTTGACGGTGGGGCCACTCTCGCTTGCGTCCGCGCCGCCCACGGGAATCACCATGGGCGCGGAATCCTTCAGTAGCGTTCCGCGCGCTTTTCTTCCGGCATTCTTGCCCGGAGCGCTGACGGCCACCTGGACGGCCTCCACGATCACGGTGGACAAGGCCATCACCGTCACGCGCGTGCAAGTGCAGGCGAAGACCGCGCCCAGCGGTTGCTCGACCAACGCGATCGTTCGCTTGACCGATGGCACAACCAATCAGGACGTCACGGTCAGCGCAACGGCGAACGACTCCGGCGCCATCGCAAAGAATTACGCGGCAGGCGCCACCCTGACGGTTGCCGTGCAAACGGCCGCCGCCGGCTGCACTACCGCTCCTGCGGATGCCAACGTCATCGTGCAGTACAAAATGCAATAGCATTCGCGGCCTCTTGGGCCGCCATGCCTCCCATAATTCCTACAAACAGAGGTGAGCCGTGAACGCGCAAGCCGATTTTGCCGCGCTGGTGAATATCTCCACCCAAAAGTGGCCGCCGCGCCATCGCACCTACTTCGGTTCGCTGGAAGTGCGCTCGCCGCAGCCGGGCGAGCCCTTTGCGATCACGCCCATCCGCGCCTGCCGCGGCGTGATGGACCTCGGCGACAAGCGCACCATGGAGTTTCCAATCAGCGCGCGCGAAATTGCGGAGGACGTCGCGCGCGAAATCAACAGCGATTCCGGGGAAGGAAGCTTCCATGGAGTATTCGTCGCCGCCGGTCCGGAACCCACTGAGGCGGAGCTTGCCGACGCGCGCAGCAAGCTACAGGAATTCCAGAAAAAACTCGTGGCCGCAGCGGATCTTGAATGGGAGCGCTCGCACAACCCCATGTTCATCACCGATCTCGAGCGGCGCGCCGCGCGCGAGCTCAAGCTCGACAAGCCCTGGCTCTACGATCCCAGGCCGCTGGCGGAATGCCCCGCCTGCGCGGAAAAGATCAAGCCCGGCGTAGCCGTTTGCCGCTCCTGCGGCGCGATCCTCGACCGCGACAAAGCCGCGCAGTTCGGCCTTGTTGCGCAACAGGAGAAGAAGTCGCAGAAAGAATCGCAACGCAGCCGAGCATCATCGGCGGAGCAGGGAAGTACGGAGTAAGTAGCTCTTCGAAAAATCCAGGATCAACCACTCCTTATGTCAACCGCAGGTTCATTCGACGCACCGATTGAGATTTTCGGCGGCCTGGTCAGCGATATGGCGCCCGCCGATCTTCCGCACGGCGTCTCCCCCGATTGCCAGGACGTTGTTTTCAGTTCGGGAGGCGTATCCACGCGCCCCGGAATGCAATCTCTCTTCGGTCCGCTCGCGGGCAATCCCACGGTCAACTATCTGAAAACGTACGAAACGCCCAACGCCACGCTTCGCACTATGGCGTTCGACGCAAACGGCGTTCTCTACAAGGAGACAACTCCCGGCACTCTCGCAAGCGTTGCCACGGGCCTTGCGCCAAATGCGCGAGCAAATTCCACCACGCTATTCGGCCGTGAGTACCTGGCCATCAGCGACGGAAAAACCGGCAACGATTTGCCGCGCCAGTTCGACGACACGAATTTCGATCGCGTCAGCCAGGGCGGCCCTGGCGCGGGGCCAAATGCTGTCGAAGAAAACGTGATCGTCGCCATCGCGGCAAGCCCCAGCGGAGCGACGCAACCCGCGGCCGTGGCGATTGCCGCCAGTCCTACGGGCGCCACGCAAAACGGTTATCTCGTGACCATCACAACGAGCGCGGCTCATGGTTTGTCGGCGGGCCAATCCGTCACCATTTCCGGAGTTGGCGTCAGCGGCTACAACGGAACATTCCCCGTCGTCTCGATATTGAGTTCCACGCAATTCACGTATATCGCCGGCGCATCGGGACTCGCTGCCTCGGGTGGCGGCACTTCGGCTTCCGCAACCGCAACGATTCAAACGGCCGCCGCGCACGGGCTCGTCGCCGGACAACTCGTTACAACCTCCGGGGTCGGCGTCAGCGATTACAACGGCACGTTCCAGATCACGGCCGTTCCGGACAGCACGCATTTTTCGTTCACCGCGGATTCCGGCGGCCTCGCTGCTTCCGGCGGAGGAACAGCAGCCGCGGCAGGCAGCATTGATGCCGGAGTGCATCAGGTTTGCGTGATGTTTCAGACGCGCCAGGGCTACCTTACGAAGCCCGGTCCCGCCACAAGCTGGACCGCCAGCGGCGGCAAGCGCGCCGTCCTGACCAACATTCCTACAGGCCCTTCCAACATCGTCGCGCGCATTCTTTGTTTCACGGGCGCCGGCGGCGCGAGCTTTTATTATGTGGGCGGAGGAGCTTCGCTCTTCAGCGGCAACATGATTCTGAGCGATAACACGACAACTTCTCTCGCTGTGGATTTTTCCGACGCGATTCTTCTCGCCGGCACGAATGTGGACGATCTCTTTCGCCTGATTGAGCTTGCTCCCTGCGCCGGCGTCATTGGCTATTCCGAGCGCCTGTTCTGGTGGGGCGAGCGCAACAAAATGGACAACTGGGTGAATCTCGGTTTCGACGGCGGATTCACCGGTCCCTCGCTTCCACATTATCCGCTTGGCTGGACGCCTGACCCCGTTTTCGCCCCGGGCGGCACCGATGAAGAAAGTTTTGTCGTCTGGGGCGCTGCTTATTCCATCGTCGGGAACGGTTCGACGCCCACGCGCGGCTTGATGACGCAATCCGCGGTGCAGGATTCACTCGGCGCGCCGCTCATTCAAGTGAACACGGATTACACCGTGCGCGTTCGCTGCGCGCGCAATTCGACTTTGGCGCAGGGGACGCTGCACATTCATCTCCTCAGCGCGAGCGGGGGGATAAATACCCCCGGTCTCCAACTCACTGCCGCGCAGCTCACCACAAATTACGTTGAATATTCGGCAGAGCTCACCGCTCCTCTGTCGTCCATTCCCAGCGACCTCGTTCTGCGCGTCTATGCCGATGGAACACCCACGCTGAACGGACAGTTCTACATTGACAGCATCGAGATTTTTCCGACAGCGCGGCCCGCAAACACTTCCATCGTGCGCGCCAGCCGCGTCGAGGATCCGGAGAGCTATGACGGCATCAACGGCCTGCTCAGCGTTTCCGAAAATGATGGCCAAGCGATTCGCGCCGCCTTCAAGCTGCGCGAGCGCCTCTATTTCGTGAAGGAACATTCCGTACATGTCACCCAGGACGACGGCACCAACGAGCCGGCGCTCTGGTCCATCGCGGAAGTTTCACGCCGCTTCGGCACGCCTTCCGTGCGTGGCGTCGGCGCCGGCGAAGATTGGGTGGTCATCGCGCATCGCACCGGGCTTTATATTTTCGACGGCGGCGAACCTGTGAAAATTTCCCAGGAAATTCAGCCCACCTGGAACCAGATCAACTGGCAGTACGGCCACACACTTTGGGTCACCGTGGACACCAAGGAGCGCCGCATCTACGTTGGCGCGCCTATGGGCACCGCCACTTCTCCCAGCAAGATTCTCATGCTCGATTATCGCGATCTCGATTCCGCCGAGGACATTGCCGGCCGCCCGCCGATCAATATCACCTACACCGGCCGCAAAACGGCCACGGACAAAACACGGAAGTGGTCGCCGTGGACCATCGCGGCAAATTGTGGCGCGCTTCTCGGGCGCCCCGACGGCACCGCGATCATGGCTCTCGGCGGAGGTACGCCCGGTGTCGGAGGCGGCGGGCCCACCGGGAAAATCTACCAGCTCAGCGATACGCAACTTTCCGATGACGGCTCCGCCATTCCCAGCTACTACACCACACATTACTTTCCGGAGCGCGCGGTCGAACAGACGCTCAATCTCGGCGCGCATCGCAAACTGTTCACCTATCTCACGCTTTTCGTTGAGGGCGCCGGCAACCTGAACCTGACCACGTACTCCGATTCTTCGAGCGCCTCGCAGGCGCAGCAGCCGCTCCCGCTGAGCTCGCCGTCCACGAAAGATCTGGAATTGCCAATCAATGTTCTGGGCGAACGTGTGGCGTTCCAGGTGAGCACCAATCAGCCCGGCGCCTGGTTTCGCCTCCAGAAATTCACGCCCTCCGTGCGCACCGACCCCTGGGCGCCCGTCCGCGGCGTGAATTAGTCTCCGGGTTGAATCAGGGAGTCACTCGCTTAGCAGCGTGCGCAGCTTTTGCGCCAGCGCATCCAGCGAAAAGGGCTTTTGGAGAAACGCGTCGCCATGCCGCAGCGTGTCGTCGCGTACGGCGGAATCTTCCGCGTATCCGGACATATACAAAACGCGGGTCTGTGGCCGCAATTCGCGCAGCCGCTTCGCCAGCGCGGGACCGTTCATCCCCGGCATGGCCGCGTCCGTGATCAGCGCGTGGATGGGGCCACTTTCCGAAGCCGCCAATTCGAGTGCCTGCGCTCCCGATTCGGCGCTGAGGACCTTATAGCCTTGAGAGGCTAGAGACATCACCGCGACCTCGCGCACGCCTTCTTCGTCGTCCACAACGAGGATGGTTTCGCTGCCGCGGGCCTCCTGGTATTTTTGCTTTTCCCCGGCGTCTTCATGCTCGGGAGCAGGAACGGCGGGCAGCAGAATCTCAAACGTGGTGCCTGCGCCTGGCGCGGAGTCCACCCAGATCCATCCATCACTTTGCTTCACGATGCCGTACACGGTCGCGAGCCCGAGCCCCGTGCCTTTGCCCAGTTCTTTGGTCGTAAAGAACGGCTCAAAAATATGCGCTTGCGTCGCAGCGTCCATGCCGATGCCCGTGTCGCTTACTTTCAGCCGCACGTAATCAATATCCAGCATGCCCGGATGACGCCGGATCGCGGATGTTCCGGCCGCCACGCGGTCAAGCCCGACGGTCACCGTTCCGCCTTGTGGCATCGCATCGCGCGCGTTGATCACCAAATTCAGGACAACCTGTTCGAGCTGGCTCTCGTCCGCGCTCACCCATAAAGGCGCAGCCGGAAGCTGCAGCCGGAAATCCACCAGCGATCCGAGCAGCTGCCGCAAGAGCGTGGAGATGTCGCTCACCACGCGCCGCAGCTCGACAACCCGGGCTTGCAGCACCTGTTTCCGGCTGAACGCCAGCAATTGCTGGGTAATGCCGGCGGCGCGGTCCGCTGCTTTTTGAATCGCTTCGATATTTCTGGTGACACTGGAATCGAGCCCTTGGCGTTCTTGCAGCAACTCCACGTGGCCCAGGATCACCATGAGCAGGTTATTGAAGTCGTGCGCCACGCCGCCGGCCAATTGGCCGATGGCTTCCATCTTTTGCGCGCGGCGAAGATGATCCTCCAGGCCGCGCCGGTCAGTCACGTCGTAAGTGATTCCACGCATGCGCATGGTGCGCCCTGGGGACTCATGCAGAACGCGGCCCGCGCTCGCGAGCCAATGCTCGGAGCCGTCGGGCCAGCGCACGCGATATTCCGCGCCGTAGGCTTCGCCTGATCGCAGCGCCTCGCGGACCGCGTGCCGCACCCAATGGTGGTCCTCGGGATTTACCAGCTCGATGAACTTCGTGGCGGTCGGCGGCGCCTCCTTCGGGCGCAGGCCAAAAAGGGAACAGTGCCGGTCGTCCCAAAAAATTGCGTCTGATTCGGGATCCCACTCCCACATCCCGAGATGCGCCGCCTCCAGCGCCATGCGCAGGCGCTCCTCGGATTCGCGCAGCGCGTATTCCGTGGCTTTGCGCTCCGTGATGTCGTAGAGAATTCCGTAAAGAAGCGGAGGTTGCGAAGCGGTTCCGCGCAGGATCATGCTTTCGTCCCGGAACCACACCACACGGCCATCGCGCGCCACCATGCGGTACTCCGCGAAAAATGCTTTGCCGATGGCTTGCATGCGCCTTTCTTCAGCCATCACCAGTTCTTGGTCGTCCGGGTGCACGTGCTTCAGCCAAAGAGTGGAATCCAGAAGCCACTCCTCGGGCGTGTAACCCAGATAATCCTCAATCTGTGGGCTCACGTAATGCCACTGCGCGGTGGAACCGAATTCGGCGATATACACTATTCCGGGAATGCGCTCGACCAGCGACCGGTACAGCCCTTCGGATTTGGCTATCTCGGAAGTTAACTTTGACTTTGCCGCTTCGCTCGATGCATTGGAAACGGCAGGCCTGGTACCGCGCTTTGGGGACTGGCGTCGCATGGACCAAATCGTTTCAGCACCCGCA
>Ga0335078_10015097_pt1 | contig 11464 bp, 9 predicted proteins | sample Lox_Sample_32_FD_206711 | JGI IMG/M metagenome (GOLD analysis project Ga0335078, IMG submission 206711) | Soil microbial communities from Loxahatchee National Wildlife Refuge, Florida, United States - Lox_Sample_3.2 | ecosystem: Environmental > Terrestrial > Soil > Wetlands | place: USA: Florida...
AGAGGGGCGTGAGGGACGCAGGCGGCACCCCGCTCGAGTTCAACACCATAGCGATCAACGACGCGATGGCGATGGGCCACGAGGGGATGAAGGCCTCGCTCATCAGCAGGGAGGTCATCTGCGACTCCATCGAGCTCGCCACGGTGGGCTATCAGTTCGACGGCATAGTGACGATAGGCGGCTGCGACAAGACGCAGCCCGCCTCGGCGATGGCGATGGCCCGGCTGAACGTGCCGAGCGTCTACCTCTACGGCGGGAGCATCCCGCCGGGCGAGTTCAACGGGAAGGAGGTCACGATACAGGACGTCTTCGAGGCGATGGGTCAGGTCTCGAGGGGGACGATGACGGTCGCCCAGCTCAGGGACCTAGAGTGCAACGCGTGTCCCACGTTCGGAGCGTGCGGCGGGATGTTCACCGCCAACACGATGGCGTCCGCCCTGGAGGCGATCGGGATCACTGTGCCGAACAGCGCATCGCCGGTCGCGCCGAGCGACCAGAGGAAGGAGGTCGCATACCAGACCGGCTGGGCCGTGATGAAGGCGCTCGAGAGCAACACGAGACCTCGGGACATCCTCACGAAGGAGGCGTTCGAGAACGCGATAACGGTCGTGGCCGGGATGGGAGGCTCGACCAACGCTGTCCTCCACCTTCTTGCGATCGCATACGAAGCAGGGGTGAAGCTGACGCTGGACGACATCGACAGGATAGGAGCGAAGGTGCCCGAGCTCGCCGACCTCAGACCCGCCGGAAAATACGTGATGTCCGACGTCGACAGGGTGGGCGGAGTGAAGCTTGTGATCAAGCAGCTGCTGGACGCGGGGATGCTCCACGGCGAGGCGAGGACGGTGACGGGAGAGACGATCGCGGACAGGGTGAAGGGAGTGAAGCTCCCGGCTGGCCAGGACGTCATCCACCCGATCTCCAACCCCGTGAGAAAGTCCGGTGGTTTCGCTATACTCAGGGGGAACCTCGCTGAGGAGGGAGGTGTCCTGAAGACCGCGGGCTCGACCAGGAACTCGCACCGCGGACCCGCGAAGGTGTTCGACCGCGAGGAGGACGCGCGCAAGGCGATAATGGACAAGAAGATCAAGCCGGGCGACGTCGTGGTCGTCCGCTACGAAGGGCCGAAGGGCGGCCCGGGGATGAGGGAGATGCTCGTTGTGACCTCGGCGATAGTCGGGCAGGGGCTCAAGGACTCGGTGGCGCTCCTGACGGACGGGAGGTTCTCCGGCGCCACCCACGGGTTCATGATCGGGCACGTCGCCCCCGAGGCGATGGTGGGAGGGACCATAGGGCTCCTCAAGGACGGGGACATCATCTCGATAGACGTGGCGAAGAGGTCCCTCAACGTGGAGCTCTCAAAGGCGGAGCTGGCGAAGCGGAGGAAGGCATGGAAGCCGATGCCCCCGAGGTACACCCACGGCGTCTTCGCCAAGTACGCGCAGCTCGTCTCCTCGTCATCGAAGGGCGCGGTCACCCTCGTCGACGATGACAAGACCATGTAGGTTTTTCAGCAACCTCCAAAGGCTCGGCAAGAGCGAGTCATGTCGAGCGCCCCTGAAGCAAGTCTTGCAGGCAGCGGGAGCCAGGACAACGTCTTCCAGAGGCTCTTCTCGCCGCCGTTGCTGAAGGCCCTGGAGGAGAGGGGCTTCTCCACCCCGACAGACCCCCAGATGAGGCTCGTCCCCCTGGTCGCGGACGGAAAGAACGCCCTGCTGATGGCGCCCACCGGGACGGGGAAGACCGAGGCCGCCTTCCTCCCCATACTGGACAACATGATCAGGAACGGCCTGGCGAGGACTCCCGGCATCAAGCTCCTATACATCACGCCCCTCCGCGCGCTGAACAGGGACATGCTCGAGAGGATGCAGTGGTGGTGCAAGAGGTTCGACGTCAGGCTCGGGGTGAGGCACGGCGACACGGGGCAGCAGGAGAGGGCTGGGCAGAGCATGGTCCCCCCTGACATACTCATCACCACCCCGGAGACGCTCCAGGCGCTCCTCACGGGGAGGAGGATCAGGGACGGGCTGGCGAAGCTCAGGTGGGTGGTGGTCGACGAGATACACGAACTGGCCGAGGACAAGAGGGGGAGCCAGCTCGCCATCGCAATCGAGAGGCTGAGGCGTGTGGTCGGGAGAGACTTTCAGCTCGTCGGGCTCTCGGCGACGATAGGCTCTCCGGAGACGATATCGAGGTTCCTGGTGGGCGAGGGAAGGGACTGCGAGATAGTCAGGGTCCCCGTCGAGAAGATGCTCCAGCTCTCGGTGGTCAGGCCCGAGGCCACCCTGGAGGACAACGCCCTGGCCGAGAGCATATTCACCTACCCAGAGGTCGCGGCAAGGCTCAGGACGATAAGGGACGTGGTCGAGGCCAACAGGTCGGTCCTGATCTTCACAAACACCAGGTCGGAGGCGGAGGCGCTAGCCAACAGGTTCAGGGTCTGGAACGAGAAGATCCCCATCGGCATCCACCACAGCTCGCTCTCGAGGGCGACGAGGGAGGCGACGGAGAAGAGCCTCCGCGAGGGGAAGCTCTCCGGAGTGATCTGCACGAGCAGCCTCGAGCTGGGGATTGACATCGGGTTCCTCGACTACGTCGTCCAGTACAACTCCCCTCGGCAGGTCTCGAGGCTGATACAGCGCATCGGGAGGGCGGGGCACTCCATCGGGCAGATATCGAGGGGTATGATAATCACCCAGGACTCGGACGACGCCCTCGAGGCGATGGTCCTCTGCAGGAAGTCCCTCCGGGGAGAGCTCGAGCCGCTCCTCCCGTTCAAGAACGCCGCCGACCCGCTGATCCACCAGGTCGCGGGCCTCCTAATCGAGTCGAGCTCGTGGAAGCTCGACGACCTGCACGCGCTGGTGAGAAAGTCGTTCCCCTACGAGACGCTCAGCCTGGAGGAGCTCAAGCAGGTCCTCGCCTACATGCGAGACAGGTACCCGAGGCTGCTCTACTTCGCGGAGGGTGAGGGGATAGTCAAGAGGGCGAGGGACCTCAAGCCACTCTTCGAGTACTATTTCGAGAACCTCTCGATGATACCCGACGAGAAGCAGTACGTCGTGATCGGGGAGGGCGACAGGATGATCGGGGTGCTGGACGAGGCGTTCGTCTCGGAGTACGGGCAGATAGGGGTCAAGTTCGTCGAGGCCGGGAGGTGCTGGAAGATAACAGAGATCTACGGGAACAAGGTCTACGTCTCCCCCGAGGACGACCCGACGGGGGCCGTCCCGAGCTGGGTCGGAGACGAGATACCCGTCCCGCTCCCGGTCGCGCTCGAGGTGGGGTCGGTCAGGAGGGAGTACGCTGAGGCCCTGACCGCGGGCGGGACCGGCGAGGAGGCCGCGATAGGGTCGCTCGCGAAGAGGTACCCGATCGACGCTGAGGCGGTGGCCAAGTCGCTGGCCGAGGTCAAGGAGCAGGTCTCGATGGGGCTGGCCGTCCCCTCGGACAGGCTGGTCACTATCGAGAGGTGGGACAAGTACGTCGTCATCCAGGCGACCTTCGGGCACAAGGTCAACAGGCTCCTCGCGAGGGTGGTCGCCCACATCATCTCCGAGAGGCTCGGGCAGTCGGTGGCCGTCCACCAGGACCCGTACAGGATAATCCTCGAGGTCGAGTCGTCTCCCAGGCTCGTCGAGGCTGTGATCCGCGAGCTGGCGGGGAAGGACGTGAGGGTGCTGGCGCGGGCGGCGGTGGAGAGGTCGGGGATATTCAAGAGGAGGCTGATCCACGTGGCGAAGAAGTGCGGGGCGATCGCAAAGTCGGCCGACTTCGCCTCGGTCTCTATCACCGGCCTGATGGAGGCCCTCAGGGGGACGCCTGTCTACCAGGAGGCCCTGAGCGTGATATTCCACGACGACTTTGACGCCGACGCCGCGGAGTCGATAATCGCCAAGATCCAGAAGGGCGAGATCGGGATAGAGATCCTCGAGCCCCCGTCGGGGCCGTCGCCCATCGCGAGGATAGGGCTGGAGGAGGTGAGCAGGAGGGGGGAGATTGTCTCGCCCGAGAGGCTGAGGGCGATAATCAGGCAGTCCACCGAGGCGAGGATCCGGGAGAGCTTCCTGGTCGCGGCGTGCACCAACTGCTGGGAGTACGTCGAGCTCAGGAAGGTGGGCGACGGTTCCCCGGAGAGGTGCCCGAGGTGCGGGAGGAAGGACACGATCGGATACACGACAGAGTCCTACGAGGCGGTGTTCGGCGCGACGCTCAAGGCGAGGAGCAGGCTGGAGCTCCACGGCAAGGCGACCAGGGTCCTCGAGACGCTCAAGAAGACCGCCCAGGTCAAGAACGAGTTCGGGGACGAAGCGCTCTTCGTCATCGCCGGAAGGGGGATCAGGGTCTCGGAGGTCTCTGCGCTGATGAAGAAGAGGAAGGAGACGGGCCAGGACCTCATCGACTGCGTGATAGAGGGGGAGAGGGAGGCCCTCAAGCGCAGGTACTTCGTCTCAGAGAGGAACTAGGCATCCGTGGTTAAATATCTCTCCAAGGTCTTTTGCTTGGCTGGAGATGGCCGAGAAGGTCCCGGGCTGGCTCGAGAGGGTGCTGCTCCCCCAGATAAGCGAACTGAAGGGCGAGTTCAAGGTCGTCCACTCCGAAATTAAGAGGCTTGACCAGGAAATCGTGGGGATGGGCCAACGACTCGACCAGAAGATTGACGCGCTGGATGAGCGGCTGAACCAGAAGCTCGACACGATGGATGATAGGCTGAACCAGAAGATCGACAACCTCGACCAGAAGCTCAGTCAAAGAATCGACAGCTTGGACGAGAAACTCACCCAGAGAATCGATGGGGTAGAGAAGAGGTTCGACGACTTTGACAGAAAGTTCGATGTCACTCAGCGTCTTGCGACCGTCGAAGCGAAAGTCCAAGAGCTCGAGTCTAGAAGATAGCTGTCGGCAAATTCCGCTGCTACTTGGTGTTGGTCTGCGCGCCCTGAGCGAGTATGAGGGTCATGAGCGAGCGCTCGTCTATCTCGGCGCGCGTCCTCCACCCTATCCTGATCAGCTCCTTGTCGTCGACGTCGAGGTAGCCCCGCTTGATGTACCTGTCCACGGCGTAGTCTATCCTCCAGCGAGGGAACTTGGTCTTGAGGAAGCTCTCGAGCTCCTTCCGCGATATCCTCCCCTGCTTGGAGTTGACCAGGGCGATGCTCGCGGCGAGGACCGCGAGGTCGTCTATCCTGAACCCTGCCGTCTCGGCCTCGGCAAGCGTCGGCGGGTCTCTGAACCTGAGGAGGAAGCGTGTCGAGTCGTCGGTCCCCTCGGCGCCGGGGACCTGGTGGACCTCGAGGCCCAGGGGCTTGAGGTCTTCGGAGAGGACCTCGAGTATCCTCTTGTAGTCCTTGCCGAGGTACCGCCTCATCTCCCAGCCCTTGACCCCCGGGTTCCTCCCCCGCTGGATGATCAGGACCTGGAACGCCCTCCTCGTCTTGCGGTCTAGGGCGGCCCTCTCTGCCGCGGAGTCCGCCTGAGGCGCTGCCTCCGGAGGCGGTGGGGGAGGCGCCTCGCTCATCTTACCGCAATCGCCACCGACTTGGTCTCGTCGTCGGGCTTCCCCTCGATCGTCTGGATGAATATCTGCTCGGTCATCGGGTCGGTCCTCAGGGTCGCCCTTCCCTCGGTGACGACGAAGGCGACGAGGTACCCTCGGAGCGCCGTCTCCTCAGGGTCCTTGCCCTGGATGAAACTACGATAGTCTATCTCCTTCCCGTTGCTCTTCTCCAGGAGCTCCCTGTGGATTACGTTGAGCCTGGCCTCGAACTCCTCCCTGGTGAATATGCTCAGCGACTCGAGCTCTTCGAGGCCTATCAGCCCTGCCTGCTCGCCGTAGCTCCCGAACTGGTCCTTGAACCTCTCGCCGAATGGGACGAGCTCCCTCCAGTAGACGAAGGCCTTCTCGAGGCCCTTCGGGGTGAGCTGGTCGATCTGAGCGACCGGGTGCCAGCACTTGGCGAAGCTCTCGGCCAGCTCCTCCTTGGAGATCAGCTGGATCTTGAGCTCGAGGAGGAGCGGGTCGATGTAGAGCGCGCTAGCCCTGTGCTTGAGCCACTGGTCCTGAAGCTTGACTATCGCGACCAGCTGGGACATCGCCTCGGAGTCCTTGAGCATCACGTCGATGACGTCCCAGTCGGGGAGGTGCTTCTTGAGGACGAGGAGCTTCTCCCGGACGTCCACCTCGAAGGGGTTGACCGAGCTCGACTGGATAGTGCGGCAGAGCTCGATCAAACGGAGGATGTCCTCGAGCTTCTTGTCGCGGTCTCTATCTTCCCTTTCCGGCATACTCCTTCACCTGGGAAGAGCCGTGGACTGACTGGACTGTGATGACGTGGGCCGTCCTGTCCGCGACTGTGATTATCGAGGGGGTGATCACGATGTGCTGCGAGTCGGGGTTGCGCTTGCCCTGCGCGAGGATCATCTTGAAGATCGCCTCCCTGTTGCGCGGGTCCATGTGGATGTCGAACTCGTCCATCGCCCTGAGCGGCGAGATTATCCTGCTCTGGAGGGAGAGCATGAAGGCGACAAGCGCGACAGACCTCTCGCCCCCGCTCTGCGTGTAGGGGTCGAGGATTGAGGGCTCCGCCCCCTTGAAGCCCACAAGGAGCTGGAGGCCGGCCTCGGCGACGCTGTCTCCCTCGTCCAGCCGTATCGCACCCGTCGCGCCCACGGTCGCCAGGACCTGCTGGTAGATCGGTGCGACCTCGTCTATCAGGTTCTGGACGGCGTTCTTCCAAGCCTTCTTCCTCTCCTCGAGCTCCTTGAGCATCAGCTTCTTGTTCTCCTGGAGCTGCTCGAGCTTGCCCTTCAATCCCTCGAGGTTGCCCGTGTAGTCCCTGTAGATCTTCTCGGCGTCCTCGGGGAGGTCCTGGAGCTTCTGGAGCTGCGCGGAGACCATCTTCATCTCCTCGGATACCTCGTAGGGGGCGCGCTGGGTCGAGATCCTCTCCCCCGCCTTGTCGAGGTCCGGCTTCATCGCGTCGAGCTCGCCCCTCAGGTCCCTCTCGGACCGCTCGAGCTCCCTGATCTCCGAATCTGTTACCTTGACCCTGTACTCGAGGACCTCGAACCTCACGCGCTGGGAGATGTAGTCGTCTGTCGCCTTGCGTATCGCGTCGTCGACGGAGGCGACCTCCGCCTGGAGGGAGGCGACCTCCCTGTCCAAGTCCGTCTTCTTCCTCGCCGCCTCCTCGGAAACGCCGGTCGATTTTTTCGACGCGAACTCTACCGTGTCCCTCAGCCGCTTCCAACGTCGGGGCTCGGGCCCGGTGCCCGTCACTCCGACCAGCTCGTCGAGCTCCTTGGCGACGGCGTCCAGTTCCACCCGGAGCCCTTCGACGGCCCCGCGGGACCCCTCTTGCCCCGCGCGGTCCTTCTCCGCGCGGATCAGAGCCCCGTAGAGCTTCCTGACCTCGACCTGCCTCTCGCCCAGCGAGACCTTGTGGCCCTCGGCCTCTTCCCCCGCCTTCTTCTGCTGGTCCCTCAAGTCGGCGAGCGAGTTCCGCTTCGCCTCGAGTCTCTCCCCGACGGATGCGAGGGAGCGCGCCAGCTTCCCCTCTTGGGCCCAGAGGAGCTCGCGCTCCAGCAGCCTCCTGTGCTCTTCGAGCCTCTTCTTCTCCAGGTACCTGTCGTAGATCTGCTTCCAGTACTCTATCGTCTGGTTGGCGTTGTCGATGAGCTGGACGAGGGAGCCCTCCTCGCTGACCATCCCCTTGAGGTCCGCCTCCGCGGCGAGTATCCTCTGCCTGTACTCCCGGAACCCGACCGCCTCCTCCACCATGACGAGGCGCTGCTCCTGGGAGATGGCGCCGAGCTCCTCTATCATCCCCTGGTGCATGATTATCAGGAGGTTGTCAGGGTTGATCCCGAACTCGCGGAGGAGCCGGACCACCTCGCTCTTGTCTATCTCCTTGTAGTCGGCCTCGTACCAGTAGGAGCCGTCCTTCCTCAGGTACCGGGAGAGCATGAAGGTGTCGGCCTTTGAGTACGGGATGGGCCTCCGGCCGTCCCTGACCTTGTTGTCGAAGATGAGGGAGACCCTCGCGATGTCCTTCCCCCTCCGGATGAGGTCGCTCAGCTTCCTCGAGCGCTCGGTGTAGGCCTGGCCGAAGGCCACCGAGATGGCCAGGAGGATGGAGGACTTGCCCGCTCCGTTGGGCCCGACTATCAGGTTCAGGCCTTGGTTGAGGGGGATGCGGGCGTATTCGTAGCTCATGAAGTTCTCCAGGATGATCTCCTTGATCGGAGGTGAAAACGTCCTCTCCTGCTCTGTGGAGAGCTCCTCAAAAGGCCCTGACAAGTGTCTTCCCCGTAGCATTCTAGGATACTATTTTAGCCCTGTGGTGCAAAAATTGCAAGAAATTGGGTCCCGCAACCTCGCGCGCCGATAGAATGTGGTGAGAGTGCGACACGTATTCCTTTAGGGTGTTAGTAGGCTAATTCGACAAGTTTGAACCTGCTCTTCGGATTCGCTCTCGTAGCAAGCCTTATCGCGTCATTGCACATCAGGCGAAAATCCTCGAAGAGACTGGTGAGGGCCTCAAAGGCACGACACCGAAGGCTAATTGCCTTGGTGACCCTCAATTCGCGGTGTAAGCCTGCTTACGGACTTGACCACCCATCTGCGGAAAGCGACGTCAGAACAACCTTTTGAATGGGGTCCGTCGGGCACCCCCAGACTTGGTCCTAGCGGCGAAGGTCTTCGTCGTCCAGGAGGAGAGGAACCTCCCCCTCATAGCGTCGAAGCTCAAGGACTTCAAGCTCGAGCAGGAGGTCAGGATAGAGGGCGACAGCTTCAGCCTCCTCTCAGAGATAACTGACATGGACATATCGAAGGAGGGCCTCGAGGGGACTTTCGCCTTCGACACCGTCTTCCAGGTCAAGCAGCACGGCAAGATGGTCCCGATACTCAAGACCTACGAGGCGCCCTTCTCGTTCGACCTCCTCGGGGACAGCCTCTTCCTCAGCGTCTTCGACAAGAAGAGCCGTGCGAACAACATCGCCAACGAGATGAGCAAGGCGTTGTTCATGAGCCTGGGCCAGATCGTCGAGGGGAGGATACAGCCCGAGACTCTCAAGAGGTTCCACGAGGCCAACTTCGAGGAGACCAAGATACTCTTCTTCGACGACATCGACCTCCCGAACATCACGAAGCTATCCCTCTACGGGGAGGGGCTCGGGTCGACCAACCTCTACAACGACTACCTCACGCACGGGAAGATCTGGTACGCCGTGGTCAAGTCCCAAAAGTACGGATACGTCGTCGGCGTGACGAGGAATTGCGTCGTGACGGTGTTCAGCAGGACTGACCTCCCCGAGTTCAAGGGGTACGTCAGGAACGAGATACTACCGCTCATCTCGTCCGGCTAGCCGACCCCCTGCTCCCGCGCCCCTCTCCACAGGCTGTCCACGCCCGTACCTCGCGGAGGCTTGACGTGGGCGTTCAGGTGCGCCCTGAGGGCGTCTATCAGCGCCTTCACCTTGAGCGGCTCGGCGACGTCTCGGAAGACCATCACGGTCTCCCCTTTGACCCGGAAGAAGAGGTCGCCTATCTCGACGGGCTCCCCCATGGCCGGTGGCACGTAGTCGGGCGTCCGGGGGACGAAGAAGCTACCTCCCCGCCTCGCTCTCTTCCCGGGCCTGTTGTTCTCCACGGCCACATCGGCGATGCGCATCGGGACGTTCACCTTGACGACGTTCGCCTCCACGTCCCAGATGAAGCAACGGTAGTTGGTCACCAGGTACCCCGTGACCAAGTGCCGCACGAACCTTCCCTTTACGTCTGCCATCTTCCAGAAAGGCGCTTCTCCCCTGACCAGGTCGGGAGGAGGCGGCACGTCGGCCTCTGCGGCTCCGGACATCGCACCCAAGCGAGGGCGGGCGCGGGGTTAAACCTCTGTCGATTTCGTCCGGCTGGGCAACAGGCTCAGCTCCATGAAGCGGATGTGCCCCTCCAGTGCTCCCGAGACGCCGTGGTAGGGCTTGGTCTCCCGGAAGCCGAGGGAGCGGTACAGGCCGATCGCCCCCTCCAGGAAGGACAGGGTGTCGAGCCGCATCCTCCGGTAGCCCAGGCGCCTTCCCTGCTCCACCGAGGCCACCGCGAGGGCCCTGCCCAGCCCCTCGCCGCGGAAGGCCGGCCTCACGTAGAGCGTCCGCATCTCGCAGATGGTCTTGGTCAGCCTCCCGACGGCGACGCAGCCACAGGCCTCCTTCCCGCTCACCGCCAGCAGGAGGTCGCCTCGAGGGGGGACGTGCTCCTTGAGGTACTTCTTCCTGATGTCGTCGTAGCCGCGTTCTGCGTTGAACGCTTCGACGTCGAGCCCCCGGTAGCGCCTCTTGACCTCGGCCGTTATCCAGGTCACGTACTCCTCGGAGAGCTCGACGAACATCTCGAGGGCCTCGCCGCTCCTGGCGGGCGCCACTTCGAACAAGCGAGTCGCCCCCGTGCGTCGGGAAGGATTAAAGTCCACCAGGAGTGCCGCGGTCGAGCCTTGCTCAAGGTCGTCCCGAACGAGTCGGCCCTAATCCACAGCGAGGGAGGGGAGTCGACCGTCCTGGTCTCGGACCTCCACCTCGGGCTCGAGAAGGAGATGGCGTCGAAGGGGTTCAGGGTCCCGCCCTACTCGCAGAAGATGCTGGACCGGCTGAACGCCATGGCCGAGCAGAACCGCCTCGACAGGGTGATAGTCGTCGGGGACGTCAAGCACTCGATAGGTAAGGTCGAAGACATCGACTGGGGGATAATCCCGTGGTTCTTCGAGGCGCTCCTCGACGTCTTCCCCGCGGTCGAGGTCGTCCCAGGGAACCACGACGCCCTGATCAAGACGCTCCTCCCTCAGAGGGTCAAGCTCCACCCCGCCGAGGGGACCGTCATCGGGAAGAGGAACAAGGTCGGGGTGGCGCACGGCCACTCCTGGCCGTCGAGAGAGGTGATAGCATCGAAGAACATCGTGATGGGCCACTCGCACTTTCGGTACGAGATGAGGGACAGGTTCGGCGTCAGGACCAAGGAGGCGGTCTGGCTGTTCGCCAACTACGACGTCGCGGCCATGCTGGAGAAGGCCGGGTACCCCAAGGGGAGGGGCGGAGAGGGGAAGCTCGTCGTGATGCCGCCGTTCAACAACCTGGTGGGGGGTCAGGCGATAAACGCAAAGGGCGGGTTCGACTTCGGGCCGATACTCTCGTCCGGGTCGTTCCGGCTTAGCGACGCCGACATCTTCCTGCTGGATGGTACGCGGGTAGGCTAGGCGCCGGACGCCTTGCGGACTCTCTGCTCGAGCTGGGCCTCGGGCATCGTCCCGATCACCGCGTCGACCGGCTTCCCGTTCTTGAAGACCATGAATGTCGGGATCGACTGGACCTCGTACCTGGTCGCGATGGCGGGGTGCTCGTCGACGTTGAGCTTCCCGAAGGTGACGCTCCCTCCCATCTTTGCCGCGAGCCGTTCTACGACTGGCTCCATCAC
>Ga0335078_10015098_pt1 | contig 11464 bp, 13 predicted proteins | sample Lox_Sample_32_FD_206711 | JGI IMG/M metagenome (GOLD analysis project Ga0335078, IMG submission 206711) | Soil microbial communities from Loxahatchee National Wildlife Refuge, Florida, United States - Lox_Sample_3.2 | ecosystem: Environmental > Terrestrial > Soil > Wetlands | place: USA...
CCGACTTCCTGTTGGGAGATGTGCAGCAGTGGAGCACTTCGACCCAGCCGGAACACGGGATGCGGGCTAAGAATCCATCTTTTTTTGCTCAGGACGACATCAAGCTGCGGCCGAACCTGACCATTAACCTCGGGGTGCGCTCGGAAACGCATGGTGGATTCAGCGAAGTCCAGAACCATATGGGTGGCTTTGATCCCACCCTCATCAATCCGGTTACCAACACTTTAGGCTCGATTTGGTTTGCCGGCGAGGGCGGGGCGCGAACTCAGAACTTCGAGACCAAGACCAAGGTGATGCCTCGCCTGGGATTCGCGTGGCAGGTAACACCTGATTGGGTAGTGCGGGGCGGGGTTGGGCAATACGCCAGCCTCTGGAGCATGGACACGGTTGGCGGGCCGCTGGGCTTCGGCACAGGCGTCACCGGCTCTTCCTCAGCCAATCCCGGCCAGGCGCCGGTCGTGCAACTGTCGGGAAGTGGGGCAGGCTTGCCCACGATTTCCGGTCGCAATCCTGCTTCCTACATCACCCCTGCCAATCCTCAGGGCAACGGGTTCATTCCCTATACACCCTACAACCTCCCGGTCATGAATGGCTGGCAGTGGACGGGAAGCGTGCAGCGACGGTTGCCCGCGAACATGGTGGTAGAGGCACAATACGCCGGCAACCACTGGGAGAACGAGGAGTTCCTCGCCGACATCAACCAGGTGCCTGCGAACAAGCTTGGAGGCGGTCAGGCGGCGAGGCCGTATCCACAGTTTTCCAGCATCGGCATCGGTTCCGGAGGATCGCGAACCGGCCTGTACACCGGCGTGTCGAACTACCAGGCAGTGTCGGTTCTTCTTAAAAAGCCCTTTGGATATGGGTTGTCTGCCGATTTCGCTTACACATGGTCACAGCTGAAAGATGACATGGACTCTTCCGGCTGGGGCGAACAATTCGGAGCCGTGTACTACCAGGACTCCTATAATCCGGCGGCCAACTATGCGCTCTCGAACTTCGACCGGCCGAACTCGGTGAAAGGGTCGTTGGTATACGCGATCCCGCTGGGCAAAGGACACGAGTACATGAACTCGCCTGCAGGGGATGCTGTCCTCGGCGGTTGGCACGTGTCAACATCCTTCATCGCCGAATCGGGAGTTCCGTTCACGGTGATCATGAACAGTGCTACCCCCGACGGCGCTCTGTCGAATGGCGGAGCTCTGTATCCCAACCTGGTGGGGAATCCACGATCGATTGATCAGTCGCTCAACACCTGGTACAACCAGCTCGCCTTTGCCGCGCCAGCACCGAATCATTTCGGAGATAACAAGAGAAACTCGATCCGTGGTCCCGATCTAACGGATGTCGACCTCTCGCTAGCCAAGGACTGGAAAATCCCTGCCTGGGAACGAGGCAATCTGCAACTCCGGATGGATGCGGTCAACTTCCCCAACCATCCCAGCTTCCAGAATCCCAGCAACAGCCTTAATCCAACCGCGCTTGCATCAGGTATTCCCGATCCAAGCGTGGGGAGGATCAGCGCCACCACCATCACCGGCCGTAGCATTCAGCTCAGTGCCAGGTTCTCCTTCTGAGGATCGGGCCGGCTGTTGTTTCTGGGAACTCAAAAGGACGGCGGCGTGCCGCCGTCCTTATCTTTTTGCCAACCGGGCCAGCGGATGTCGGCAGTATCATTGGTCCGCCATCCGGCTCCGCGGCGAGTTCTGGCTAGTGAACCTGAAAATAGGGCAAGTATATTCTTGCCTAAAGAAGGGCCAGGACGTACACATCCCCCACTGCTACATTCTGCGTTTCGACTCGAATTCCAAGATCACTCGGCTCGATGCCTACTGGGACAACACCGTCCTCAACAATATCAAGGCGAGCGGCGTGTGACTGAGCGAGCCAATTGCAAGATCTCTGATTTGCGCCGGCATTGCTGACGTTGCAGAGGAGGTGCACTGCCTAGCGCACCCTGCTGACAAGGAGAACGAAACGCAACAGCTACTACAACGGAAGGAAGGTGCGCCATGGCTAACGCAAGCAACACTACCGCTCCGACGCAATTCGCGGAGACCAAGCTCGAAAAATATGCTTATCGTCGCTTTGGGAAAGGTGACGGTCTACCACTGTTGTGTCTTCAGCACTTCACCGGGACGCTGGACAATTGGGACCCCGCCGTCACCGATCCGCTCGCTGTAGGACGTGAAGTCATTCTTTTTGAGAGTGCAGGTCTTGGCCGTTCGACCGGCAGGTTCCCGAAAACATGGCAGGGATGGCGGCACACGCTCTCGCATTCGTCGATGCACTTGGCCTAAAGCGCCTGGATACCCTCGGCTACTCCCTCGGTGGAATGGTCGCGCAGCACGCGCCTCATCGACGAGCAACCGGTGACGCTGGAGCGATACCTGAGCCCCGCCTACCGCAGTGGAGAGGATCTCTCCAATCCGCATCAAACGGGCCGCGAGGCCAGTTCCGCAAGTTCCATCCAGCGCTCGTTGGGAGCTTTTGGCGTGGTGATGCTGTTCCTCCGCTCGGCCAGAGGCTCCTGAGATTCTTTAACACGACCAGAGTGAAGTAGTTGCGCCACGCAAAAAACGCATCAGTAGCTCCGGTACAGCGTTCAGGGCCGCCCACGTACAAGGCTTCAAACATCCAGATCGCCTTACCTCTTGCGTGCTAGCGGATAGCACCAACAGCCCATTGAGGCCATTCCGTGCAAGAGTATAGTTGCGACATTCTCAGTGCGGCGAAGAAGATGATTCCTCTGTTTAGGAAATTGTGGTCGCAAGAAGAAGGCCAAGACATCGCGGAGTACGCGGTGATGCTCGCGGTAATTTTAGTCATCGTGGTTGGCACGATCCGGTTGATTGGCGGGAATGCGAACAACGTCTTCTCGAATGTGGCCAGTTCGATCTCGCAATAAGCGCAGGCCAGTGTCAATGCGGGGCGATCCGTCGTAAATGCCCGTTGACATGCAGCAATTTGTGAAATCTGCGTCCAGAGCCGCACGGACACGGGTCTTTCCGTCCTAGCTTCTCGAATAGCTCCTTGTCAGAATGAACAACTCGGAAAGCCGCGCTTCACTCTCGTCTCAGAGGGGAATCCCTTGCGACGTTTGCTGCTGCGCTCGAAGGTGAATTCGGTGTTCATGGCAGTATCTCCTTTGGTCGGATTTGCCCGTCACATCCCGTAAGGAGACTGCTTTCGGAATCTCACCGCAGTGAGGTGCACCCTAAACAGGTAGTTGGCGTAATATCTCGCTTGCGCTCATCGAAGATGAACGCCGAATTACTTGGTTCTCAGAACCGCTTAAGCGATCCTGTCAGTTTTGACACTAGCGTGGATGGCCTTGGTTAAGCCAGTCTGAACACGTAATCTTGAGCTCCCCCAGTTGTAATGGGGAAAGGTATTGTTTCCACAACCAGTGGAGGAGCGGCCCCTTCGCAAGAGTCGAGTATGTCTTTTACCATCCGCCTCGGACATTTGCTGGCACTGCTCGTGCTCCTGCCCGGCTGCAACACCCTGAATCCGCTCTGTGGAAGTGCCCGTCCTTCGCCTGTGCTCAATTCCGTGTCTCCGATGACGATGGCATTTTCGAAACTTCCGCCAACGCTCTCTCTGATCCTCACGGGTGGCCAGTTCGTTTCTTCGTCGGTAGTCCTGTTCAACGGGACCACAGTGCCCACTACGGTGAACAGCAAGTCTCAACTGACAGCTACCATCACATCTTCTCTGATCACGGCTCCCGGGAGCTACAGCGTTCAAGTACAGACTCCGGCAGGAAATTCCGGCGATCTCGGCTGCTCAAGTGGCGGCGAAAGCGCGACCCTGACTATGACTGTCACTTAAACTTCGCGGGAATCCCACGGGACAGTGGCGTTGGGTTCGCCATCGAACAGTTCAGAACTGCCCGCCCATGGTACAAACTTTCCAGAACGCGCCATGAAAGGGCAAGCGAAAGAATACTGGATGGATCTGTGCGAGCGCGCCGCCAACGAGCAGGACCCCGCGAAACTGCTAGAGCTGGTAGCGGAGATCAACCGCTTACTGGAAGCCAAAGAGAAGCGTCTGCAAGGACTACCGCGACAACGCTCCGACAAAGAATACCACCCCATTCCAAACAGGGCCTATTGAGGTCGTTCACATATTGCTCGAATCAGTCGGGCGCTCTCTGGGACGATTTTGTTGTTAGCGGCTTGAGTTCGGCCACGAAGACGGCATTGCAGATTTGCTGTAGAACCTGATGGCAACCGCCGGATCAAGGCTCGATCTCGTCAATGAGTGTAATCCCGATTTATCGCCAATCATCGCAGACAAAAAAACAGAGGCGGCTTCGGTTGCGGAACTAGCTTTCTAAACGCAAGCCCCGCCGCGCACGACTCACGATCCTGAGGGCAGCAGTTTCAACCGCTTATTGATCTTTGGCCAGTACTGCCGCAGAATGTTGCCCCCAAGCCTCCATCCCATATCGGATGCGTAACGGATGAATGTACTGCTGACTCCCCGGCTGCCCCTAGGATAGTAGGTGTTGGCCAGCGCTTCACTCGCGAGTGTTCCCAGCATCCCGGAATAGTTAACCGCCTGCTTTCCCGAGTCGCTGCGGGTAATGACCAGTCTGACCACTGCGTACTTCACAGACTGCCCGAAAGAAAGGTTGTTCCTCACATAAAAGCGCGGGTCCTGGTGTAAGGCGGACGCAAGGAGGAAGGTTCCAAAGAAGTTGTTCGAGGCGGATCGGGCCATGACGCCCCCAAAACGCTTGCCATACCCTCCCCATTCTTGGCCGAAACCGGGGATGGTTTCAACGGTCTGGCTAAAGCCAGCGGCAAGCAGAGCCTTGCTGACTGCAGCCGCTGAAACACTGCCATTCGCCGCCAACTGGAATTTTTGCCAGCTATTGAGCGTTCCTTCATCGGTTGCCAGATCCGGAAAGACCGCCGATTTCCGCTGAAGTAATTGGAAGAACGCATTCCCCGACTGCACCGGGTTACTCCGCTGTGGCTCGGCTTTCGTTCGGCTCCTTTTGGTGGATGGCGCATCCGGCACGGTAGCGGGCTCGGTTTGTTGTGCCAGGCTAGCTGAACAAGTCAGCAAACAGAGGGCTATCGTCAGGACCAGGTATTCAATCCTACTCCCGTCCTTGTAATCAACCACTGACCCTCCTCGCCTCCCGCCTCCCGGGGCTACAGCCACTATGGCCGAAACGGAAGACTAGATGTACATTCTGTCTTTCCTACGCGGACCCGTCGAGTAGTATAGGCCGAAACGGCGGCTCGACTTCGGGCTTTTCATTTGCATCCCGCTCGGGGGGCGAGAGCCGTAACGTCTGTTATCGGGCGGTTACCCCCAAGGATCGGGAGTCTCAGTGATTAATAGCCCAATAGTTAGGCCGACTACTTACGTGTTCAGGAAGAATGCTCATCGGGGCGCTAAAACATAGGCATCCCACCGTGCAAGAAGCCCTTCCGTAATCGGGCGCGATCCCGCGCACGCCTGTGGTTTCCGGAAATTTCAGCCATCTCGTCTGAAGTCATGTAATCGCATCCGCCATCGCAGCCCAGCTTCCCATGCTTTGACGACTTTGTAATTCGCCGCGCCCGCCACAACAGTTAAACGCCAGCAGGGCAATCAGCCAACAAGGCCTTATGATATATAGTTTCTTTTGTCTTCTCGAAGTTTGAAGCGACTTGGAGTCAGGCTTAATCCGATTCGCAGCGTGTTGCTCCATCCATGACCCTTTCGGCGATGTTGAGAAATCTAGTCGGCATACTCGTGCCATTGTTTGCCGCGGTTGCGCTCGCTCAGGGAGGGCCGCCATATTACACGAATGATCCGGGGACCCCGGGCAATCTCAACTGGGAAATCAATCTCGGCTACATGCCGTTTTTATATAGCGATCAGTCCGTCTCACACACTCCCGATGTAGACATCAATTTCGGCGTTGGTGATCGTATTCAGCTCACTTACGAAAATGCTTGGTTGAGAGTCAAGCATCCCCGATCCGCAACTGAGTTTGGCCTGGGTCAATCGAATCCTGGCGTCAAGTGGCGTTTCTACGATGCAGGTGAATCGGGGCTCGCCATTTCGATCTTCCCGCAGCTTTTTCTCAACAATCCCAACAACGCGGTTCGTCGCGGAATCACTCCCGCGACCGAGTCCTTCCTGTTACCCATGGAATTTTCTAAGAGATTTGGTCCTTTCGATGTGAATTGGGAGTTCGGTTATCAGTTCGTCCATAAAGGCCCGGACGGTTGGCTGGGCGGGCTCGTGATAGGCCATGACTTCACTTCAAAGCTGGAAATGGACGTAGAGTTTTATTCCCAAGGCGCGTTTCATCCGTCCAGCAACCAGCCGACTCTAGAATTGGGTGCCCGCTACAAAATTCATAGCCCGGTCATCCTTCTTCTAATGGCGGGACGTAGCCTCGAACCGGCCAGTCCCAACCAATCAAATTTCGTAGGCTATTTTGGCATTCAACTCCTGCTGCCCCCCAAGTCCTACAAATCCGATTAACCGCTCCCCGCCAGAATTCTCTTTCTTCAGAATCTGCCTCCTTACTGATTTTCAGCGAACAATTGGCAGGGTTAATTTTTGATTGTTGTCGTAATATCGCCATAGGACTCATTGACCCCGCTAAAGGCGCTTTGAGCAGTGTCGGGAGCTGAACTCGGGTCGAAAGTAGTTGAAAGTTCAGGTTGACTTAGGTCTGAAAAGGCTGGCGCGCTCCCCGTTCTTGATCAGAAATTAAAGCGATACCCCAGAATCATCTTGGCAATCAGGTGGTCAGTCGCACCCGTGATGCCCACGCCGAGGCCGAAATTGATCTCCCACTGCGGTGCGATATTCAAATCAAGCGCAGGGAAAATCTGGTGTTGTTGCTGCGAGACCGCATCGAATCCCGTCACAGGTCCGACTGAACCGTAATATTCCAGCCCCCCCGCCACTCTCGGAGTGAAATCGTAGCTGAATTTGAAGTTTGGCGAAAAGACAACGCCATGGTTTACGCCCTCACCGTGGAAAGATCGGTCGAGCGTGGGGTTTAAGGACCAATACCATCGGCCGACTTTTTGGTCCACGATGGGGCGGATCTCCCACGTCCAGGTGTCCACGGAATATTGCCGCCTCTGGTAGCCAATTTCGTTTGACATGCTCACACCCACAGGCCAGTGCCATCTTTTAGGGACGGCCACACGCGGGCGGATGTGATCACCCACCCATTGCCAGCCTTGGCCCTCGGTTATGGAAGTGAAGATGTAAAAGCCGCACTCGAACCAGTCATTGAAGCCGTGGGTGATTTCGACGGTCTCGTGCTCGGCGTGAGTGGTTGGGTAAACACCGTCGACGATCGTCTTCGATCCGTCGATCGTGAAGTTGCTATGGAGTTCAACCATAGTGTGTCGGGGATCGACCAGGTCGGAACCGTACACCTGGATTTCGTAATTGTCTTGAGCGCGGCTGAGAGGCGCAGCAAAGACGAAGACCAGAAATACGATGGCGAGTTGTCGGTCACGCGTTGTCCGATTGCATTCACAAGATCCCATGAGGAAGATTATCAGCTACAGAATGAATTCATCGTGGCGAACAAATGACAAGTTGTTCATGTTCCCTCGCGATGCGCTCCAACTTGCATCAACCTTAATAGCATGAGGAGGTTGCCGTCATCTTCGTTTGTTCCTCCGGTCTGCCGTGTGCCGGCCTCCGCTAGCTTGTTGGTGGGAGGGGTTGTGGCGATTGGATAGAAACCGTCAAGGCTGCCAGATGCGAAGCGCAAGTCAGACTCAATCGGCTCGATCCAGTGTTGCGCAGGACGCACTACAGCAACACCTTCGATCCCTCGGCGTTTCTGGTGGCTGGAATCTTTGCCGGGCTATCTATGGCCCAGCAGTACAGCTCCTTCGGAACTGGAGCGCAACGCTATTTCCAGTTGCTCTGCACCGGGATCCTTGCTGTTTTGGAAAGGCACCGGGGGATCTTAGAAGCGAACTCGATATGCGAGCACCCGTTGGTAAACACACTCGGAAGAGAGACGGTGTAATCAAACTCTCCTGTTTTTGTTATGCCGCTTGGAGCATGTGGATGGGTAGCCACATAATTATGACAGCGCCGCCTCCTGGGCGGTCCGAGACCTTAGTCACACCGCCGTGCGCCTGGACAACTGCTTCCACAAAGGCAAGTCCGAGACCATGACCGGGAGAATTTTTTCCCTTTACGAATCGTTTGAAAACCTGACCGCCGATATCGGGCGAGAATCCCGGACCATTATCTTCGATCACTAGTTCTGCCGACCCCTGCTGCGAGCGGAGCCGAATGTTCACCCGGCATCCCTTAGGCAAATGAGTCAATTCGTTCTCAAGCAAATTGCTTATAACACGATTCAGTAGGGTTACGTCCGCATCTACGACCACGTGCTGTTCGAGGTCAGTCGTCACTTCGTGATGATGCTCGGCCATCGCCGGCTGGTAAATATCGACCAGTTGTCGTACAACATCGGAAAGGTCAACTGGATCGCGATCGATGTGAAGCGCACCCGCTTCCGCTTCAGCAAGGTCCAGCGTGGTGTTCAGCAACTGCAAGAGTCTGTCCAGATCTTCGATCGCCTCACCGACCGAGTCACGCCACATCTCGTTTCCTTCATTGCATAATGCGGATTCCAGCGTTCCACGAATCAAGGTTACCGGGCTCTTGAGGTCGTGCGCGATACTGCCAGTAACCGTGCGAAGTTGATTCACGGAAGCCTGGAGACGGTCCAGCATGTTATTGAAAGTCTTAGCCAATCGCGAAATCTCATCCGAATTTACAGGCTCAGGCAATCGTTCCTTTAAATCCTCGGTACCAATTCGCGCGACGGTTTCCGTAATTCGTTCCACACGATGCAGTGTACGACGCGCGCTCCAGTAGGAGATGACAAAACCGAGTAGGAACATGCCGCCCCAAACCATCAGAAAACGACGAGCTAATATGTGCAGCACATGCTGGGCGCCATGATCCGATAGTCCGAGATAAACAGTTTTTCCGCTTTGCGCCTTCTCAACCACTCGAAACGTTTGTCGATATCCTTCCACCGTTATGGACTTCGGTGGCCCCGGAACCAAATTCGTCCGCTGAATCGCTGCTACAAAAGCATCCTTCGAACTTGGACCTACCCACAACAGCCCCTCCGGGTTACTGGGATCTGTTGCCAAGAAGAAGACCGAATTCAGCCTCTCGCCGCGGGCATTGCGCTCATCCGGTACTTCCTGGGTAGCAAGTTCAGCTACCTCTCGAACTATCCGGTTGTACAGGTGATCGCTCGGCGTATCGGCCGACACCTGAGCAAGCACCTCAGCTTCGCCAATAAGCCAAGTATCACTGCGCTCCCGGAGCCCCTGAGCTACAAGGAAATAAACAATGGAGAAAGCCACAGCAGTTCCCAGCGCGAACGCCAGAGTTGTCCAAATCGAAATTCGCCAAGCGGCGGTAGAGCGCAACTTCCTAGGCATGTTTGAGAACGTAGCCAACCCCACGAATTGTGTGGATCAGCGGTCGCGGAGTGTCATGGTCTACCTTGCAGCGCAGACGATAAATATGGACATCCACGACGTTAGTTGCGGGATCAATCCGCATCCGCCAAACGTGGTCCAGAATCATGGTGCGAGTCACAACGCGACCTTCATTCCGGCAAAGATATTCCAGCAAAGAAAACTCCTGTGGGGTCAATTGCAGCAAGTGATCGCCCCGTCGGGCTTCGCGACGTACCAGGTCAAGCTGCAAGTCGGCAGCTTGCAGACGCACCGATTCATTCTGTGGAACCGCGGATCTGCGAAGGAGGTTTCTCAGTCTTGCCATGAGTTCCGGCAGTGCAAATGGCTTCGTGAGGTAGTCGTCTCCGCCCTGCTCCAGTCCCCGGACACGCTCGTCCACCGAGCGCCGAGCAGACAGGATCAAAACCGGTGCTGAACTCCCTTGGGCGCGGCAATGGGCAATCAAGTCCAGTCCATCCTGGTCTGGAAGGCCAAGATCGATGATGTAGGCGTCATGAATGCCTTCCAAAGCCATGGCTTCACCGACCTTCCCGTTACTGGCCGCATCAACGTTGTAACCGGCCTCCTCCAGGGCCCGTTTCAGGAACTGCTGAATGGATACATCATCTTCTACCAACAGTAATCGCATAGCGGCTTCTCGCCGTTCCAAACTTTACACCTCAAGGCGGGATTTAGGAAACTCTTCAACCGTTGAACGCCCCTCGGGCCAGCCCAAAGCGCTGAATAAAATTTCTGAAATTGTTCTTACAAACTTGAACCCCAATTTGTACAGCCTGCTCACCGCGGACGCCAGGTCATGTCCACGCGGACCGGCACGTCGTTCTTGACCGGCATCGTCAGCAGCGACGGCGGGTCGATTTTGAAATCCGAGAGCGTGGCCGGAATTGTCCCTATGATACGGGTCTCGTTGCCGTGCATTGCCACTTGGAATGTAATTTGCTTGTACTGGACAGTCTGGCCGGCGAATTGAATTTCCAGATCGACATGGATGGTAGTCGATTTGGAGTCCGCCTCCGGCAATCGCGTGCGCACCGTGACCATCGGAAATTGTGCCCCATGCGTCACCTGAATCATATGAAGGTCGCGATTGCTGTCGCCCGAATCAAAGGATTTCACCGGTACGGCGATCAAGAGATCGCATTCTCCGTCGTGACAAATACCCTTGCCTCGGGCCGCGTGACTGACGCCTTCGGTTTGGTGCAGGGGGTGAGAAACATGATAGGTGAGAGTGGACTGGTCGAGAATCCATTGGCTATCCGCCGCCGGAGCAAGCCGAGAAAGCGCCAGAGTGAGGAGGATGATTGGGATTTGTGCATTCATACAGCAGACTCAGAATTTAACCGCGACGGAGAGAAGGGCGGCCCCGAAAGCTCCAGCCGTCACAATGGCGACCGGTCCGTGCGCTTGGGCGATCCCATGCACCTTTTCCCCGTTGTTCTTTTGCGAGTACGCCATCGCGCCCAGAATGGGTGTGAGAATCATCCCCGGGCCGTGAATCCATGCCATCGCTTTGTGGAAACGGATGGGCCCGCGGGTCTCGGTTCCCTTCACTCGCGGCGCGCGAATGGCATAGTAGGCGGTCATGAAATACAAATCTCCGGTGACTGAGCCCAGTACCAAATGTGTAATGCGGTCGGTGTCGCTGGTGTGCCTACCACCAGCACCGATAGAGGTGACCAGCGTAGCGATTAAGGGTACCGTCGTGATCAGTCCCAGGCGTTGATGGATCTTCAACATGTGCGTCCGTTTGTCGAGCAGCGCCTGCTCCTTGGCATTTCCCTGAGTTTGCTCCGGAGGAAACCCCAAATCCTGCAGCGAGGGTTCTGTCTTGCTGCTGGAGGGGGCGTTCGGCAGGTTGCTTTGCGGCGTTGGTTGGGCGCCGATATGTTCGCCCGCCTCCAGTTTCTCGTCCAAAATCTGCGTCTCGGTTCCATTGAGCGTTACAGAAGAAATCTCCACCG
>Ga0335078_10015099_pt1 | contig 11463 bp, 12 predicted proteins | sample Lox_Sample_32_FD_206711 | JGI IMG/M metagenome (GOLD analysis project Ga0335078, IMG submission 206711) | Soil microbial communities from Loxahatchee National Wildlife Refuge, Florida, United States - Lox_Sample_3.2 | ecosystem: Environmental > Terrestrial > Soil > Wetlands | place: USA...
CAACATCGCCCGCGGCCTGGAATACCTGTCCCGGCGCCTGGACTCCGTCCTCGCCCTGCTAGGCGTCTTACCGGAAGAACCGGGAAGGAGATGATCCCAACCGCGCGACTTTGCCGATCACCCTGGGCTGAACCCTGGCAACACCGGCACGTGCACCACACCTGCCGTGCAGCGCCACCCCAGTCAACCTGCCGCTGACCTGCAAGAACTCCACGGCAGTCCACAATGTCCGAATTGCTCCAAGGAGAACAGGCCGGTGTAGGCGATCGTGAGGATCATGGTTAAGTCGTCGTCGCGGCCGGACAGCAGCGCGGCCCGCTCGGCGGTGAGCAGGACCTCCAGCGGGGTGGCCCAGGCCCGCTGGGCACCGCGGTCGAGCCTGCGGCCGGTCCGGCGGCCGCGGTTGCGAGGCCGCAGGGCGGGGTTGTAGGGGATCAGCGGTGGCTTGTGGGCCGTGGCGTCGCCCAGGATCGTGCACAGCAGGCTGCGGGCGTCGCGGGCCGTCCGCCGGGAGATCCCTGCCCGGGCGGGCAGGCTGTTCTCCCAGTTGGTGATGCCCTCGGTGCTGAGCGCGGGGCTGCTCCCCCACGCGGGGCGGATGAACCGCCGGATCAGGTACTCGCGGCTGTCCTGGGTGCTGATGCCGACGTCTTGCATGGGCAGCCAGCGGGCGATCCATTCGCTGACCGTGGTCATCCCGGCGTTCGGGTCGGTCCAGCGGCCCTCCCGGATCCTGGCTTCCTGGTCGCGTCCCCAGATGAGCGCGGCGGCTTTGGTCTCGAACCCGGACTCGCTGGCCTCGGCCCCGTCCGGCAGCCGGTACTTGACCCGCCACGGCTTGGGGCCCTTCCCGGGTCTTTCGGCGTACGCCATGGATGCTCCTTCCGGCGATGGGGCCGTTGATGTCACTGGTCGCATGGGCCGCCGGCGGCCGCGCCGGCGCCGTCTCTGGTCCACTGTGGTGGCAGCTTAGGGCGAAGGCCTGACTGTCAGGCGCTTGCGCGCCGCGCTCGCGGTTCCCGGGTGGTGACCGGCTGGCGCGCCCCGGCCTTCATGATCCTGGCAATGTCATCATCGCTGAACCTGAGGTGCTTGCCCACGAACGTGCACGGAATCAAGCCTCGCGGCCGCCTTGGTCTTGAGCCACGACTCGCGAACCTTGAGGATCGCTGCTGCCTCGGCCGCGGTATGCAGCTGGCCTACCATCTCAACATCCCACCTCGGCATTCCTAAACGCCTCTGCCACGTGGCTGCCGGCGCTGGCCCGCCGTGGCATGAAATCGTATTTCAAGTTATGCCAATTACCGGGAACCATGTCAAATAAGCAAGCATGATCGAAAGCCTGCCGCCGGATACCATTTACTGCCGGAATCGCTCGCTGGTATTCATATCAACTCAGCAGTGTTCGCCTGATACGCAAAAAAATTCTCAGCGTAAGGCCGGATTATGCCTCGGCTGGGAGGCCGCGGCCGGCTATCGGGTGGGGCCGCGCTGGCGCGGCGTCGCCGGGGCCGGGGATTTCCGGCGCGAAGACGCGGGTGCGCGGGTGTGCACCGCCGCTGCTTCGCGGGCCACGACATCGCGGATGGAGAAGGGGAAGGCCTCTCCGGCCGCGGCGGCTCGTGCCCGTCCCCGAGCGGACCGGGGTGCCGACCGGCGCCCGTAGGTGCACCGGGCGGTGTGCAGCCGTTCCGCCGCCGCGCGGGCGGCAGCGGCCTGCGCCGCGTGACGCTGCGCCGCCCGCAGATCGGCGACCGCCCGGGCCAGTGCGATCAGGCGGACGATCAGCGCGATCTGGGCCAGCACGGGGTCGCCGGTGGCGGGTGCGGCCAGCGACAGCAGCCGGGCCGCCCGGCGCAGCCCCTCCCCGGCCGGGGTCCGGCACGGAACGCGCCCGTACGGGGCGCGGGCCGCCCGGGCGTAGGAGTCGGCGGCCTGGCGCAGCACCCGGCTGCCCAGCGCCGAGGCAGCCGCGTGAAAGGTGTCCGCGGCTGCCCAGGCGGCATCCGCCGCCAGCCCCGGATCGGTGGCCGATAGCTGCCGGATCTGCTCCGTAGCTCCGGCGGCCGTCCGGGCCATGTGATCCCAGATCGCGGCCCGTTCCGCTGGGGTCAGCGGTGCGGCCGACGGTCCCGCTGGGCCAGCTGCCAGGCCGTTCCACCGGTGGCGCAACTTGGGCAGACTCAGGTCCGGGGCGAGCTTGCCGCCGCTGTACCACACCGGCCCGCCGCTTCCGGCCGTGTCGGTGGGCAGGGCGACGGCATACCCGGTGACCTGTCCGGGGTTGCGGGTGCTGAACCGCTTCCGGACCACCACCCCGGCCTGCTCGAGCCGGGCGAAGAACTCTTCCTCGCCGGACGAGGCGGCGGCCGCGGTGCTGACCGCACGGCGGAGCGTGATCCGGGGCGGTTCGGAGCGGCCCTGGCGGCGGGCCTTCTCCGATTCCGCCCGGGTCGAGCGCGATCCGGCGGTCCGGTCCCGGGGCGCGGTCCGCCGCAACCCGAACCGCTGTTCCGCAGCGCGGCAGGCCTCGCCGACCCGGTAGTAGTCGTTCCAGAACCGCGGCCGCGCCCCGTCCTGGCGGGCCAGCATCGCCACCAGGTGAATGTGATCCGGAGCGTGCCGGAGCGCCACCCAGCGGACCGCCTCATCGTCCTGGCCATGCGGGGCAAGCCCGGTCCGGTGCATCACGTCGCGGGCGACCTGCGCCCACTCGCTGTCGGAGAGCATCCGGTCCTGCGGGGCGGTGCGGATCGAGCAGTGCCACACCGGCCGCTCGAACCCGCGCGGGCCCAGCGCGGCGTGTGGCTGCTGGAGCAACCCGGCCAGGCGGCGGAAGTCGCGTCGCCCTTCCTGACGGAGCGCGGGTTCCAGCTCTGCCGGGTCGCGCCAGCCAGCCACCAGATGCGGGTCAGTGTGCGCTTCGTTGCGGCCGGGCCCGTACAGGTAGTACAGCAGCCCAGCGACCCGGCTGCCGCGGGCGCTGATCTTGCCGATCACTGGCGTAGCTGCCTGCGCAGCTCGTCGGCGGCCTGATCGAGCAGCCGTACGCGGCGCAGGCTCTCGGCCGCGTACGGCAGCAGGTCACCCGAGCGCTGGCCAGTGGCGTTCAGCTTGGCCACCGCCTGGTTGAGGTTGACACCGATCCGGCGCACCAGCCCGGCGGCGCGGATGAACTCACCCAGCGCCTGTCGTAGCGGGCTGTCATCCGGGAGGCCTCCGCCACGGGCAACCGTGAGCGCCGCCCGCGCCGCGAACGCACCCTTGGCCAGCCCGGCCTGCTCGGCAGCGGCCCGGATCTCACCGAACTCCGCCTCGGTCAGATCGAACCGGATGGTGCGGCACCGCTTCACCGCCTGGCGAGCCCGGCGCCGGGACGGCGCTGAGCCTGCGCGTGCTGCATGCTCCCGTTGACTCCCGTCCTACCCTCAACGCGGGCGCTCTCTTCTCATTCCTGCCATTTCTTATCGCCCCTGTGCTGCCCGGGGAATTACCGGGCCAGCTGTTCGCATAACCATCATGCCTTCTGGACCGCGCCCGGTCCAGTCACAAGTGAACGTTATGGAATATCTTGCTTCCTGCTTATAAACGGCACCTGCAACTGGTTGCGGAAGAGTTAGAGCGATCTCCACGCCGAATAGGTCGCATGATAAAGGATCGGCATTCTTAAACGGGGTTGACGGCGGCTCATTGAAGTTCGCGGTACGGGCATTCCGGCCATGTCGCTGCCGTGATCATCGTGGGCTGGGCGGCCGGTGGGCAGATACAGGCTTTGGGGAGCGCCGTGTCCGGCGAGGCCTGGCCGCGCGGTCGAGGATCTCGTTTAACGTGTCCCCCAGCACTAGCGGCAGGTCGGCGGCCTCGTCGCAGCACGGCGGCTTGTCCCGTCCCGCCTCTGCTGGCGCCTCCATGCCCAGCAGGCGGTATAGCTCCGCGTAAACGTTCAAGACGGGATCCCGGCCGTCGTGCGGGCCGACTAACAGAATCCATGCTCGCTGGGGTGTCTCGAACGCCACAACAACCCGCAGCGGGCCGCCGATGTGTTTGACGCACAGGTGATCCACCGGCGCCGGTCCACTCAGCCGGTAGGCAAGCGCCCGGCAGCCCACCGCGGCGAGCTCATCCAGGAAGGTGCCAAACGCCTTGGCCTGCTTGCGGCTGAGCCTGCCGATCTGCTGCTCCGCGCGTGGGGTGGCCAGAACCTCGGTGGGCACGCCACGCCACTTTAGCCGTTTGCGGCGTCATTCCCGGGCAGCGGGCGCAACACCTGGCCCTCGCCCCGGCGCATCTGCTCGATACTCTCGCGCAAGCCGGGGTGCTCCAGCAACGCCGCATCGCTCAGACGGCGCCACACCTCATCCAGCAGATCCCGGTCCCTGCCCAGCGCCCGCAGGTCCCGAAGGATATGGCTGACCTCATGAACGCTGCGCACATCCAGCAGCAGCCGCGGCGCCCGCTGGGCGACGGCCAGCACGCCCTGGTTCGCCCATGCCCGCACGGTCTTCTCGCTCAGCCCCAGCAGCCGGGCCGCGATGACGGGGCGGACGGTGCCTTCCTCCGCGAGCGCGGCGTTCGACACCGCCAGGAGTTTCGCCCGGCGCTCGTCGTCTTCCGGGAGCGTCTTGGCCACGTCTTCCACTGTCTCGACCCGGTCGAACAAGCCGCGGATCCGCTGTTCCTCGACGGCGATAGACATACCCACCCTCCCTCCTGCTTCCGAGTATGCGGCAATTTCTCTGAACCTGCCATCTGGATGTCAAGCGGTGGGGCGTGCGGAAGGCCTCGCGGCCGATCGCAAGACTGATATGAAGGGTCCGCGCTGTGCCCGGGACAACGCTTCGGGATAAAGTGGACGGCAAGGTCGGCGATCGCGAGAAACCCCTGACTTGTGTTCGGCGGTCCTCTGTCGATCGGTTGTGATCTGATGCCGAGCCGCGTTGTCCTGGGGATCGGCGGTCTCGAAGCCGGACCGGGCGATCACATCTGCGGGGTGTTCTCCGGCGAAGCGCAACGGGATGAGGTTCTGATCCCGTTCCTGCAAGCCGGGCTGGCTTCGGGCGACAAGTGCATCTGTGTCGTCGATGGCACACCCCCTGGAGAGATCGTCGCGGCCCTCGGGCCGGCCGGCCAAGCGGCGGCGTTGACCGTCGGCAAGCAGCTTGAGGTCTACGGTGCGCCTGACCTGCTCTTGCGGTCTGGCGGGTTCTCGGCCGACGAGGTGATCGGAGCCTGGAAGGCCGCGGTATCGGCCGTGATGTATTCCGCGCACTTCGACCGCGTGCGGGCGGTGCAGGTGTGGTCGGGGCGCGACGTCATGCCCGGCATGGCCGAGCTCCTGCTGCTTGAGTCGGAGATGAACCGGTATCTGCCTCTTTACCCGCAGGTCATGGTGTGCCTGTACGACATGAACCGTTTCGGGGGCGATGCCTTCATGAACCTGGTCATGACGCATCCCCGGGTGCTGGTGAACGGAGCGGTCATCGAGAACCCGCACTTCGTGACTCCCGATGAGGTACTGGCCAAGGGGACACCGGGCCTTGCTGGCCCGGTGACTCCGGTAACTGAGGAGGCGGAGCAGTGGTTCTCCGGCGTGATGACTGGCTAGACCTCGCACGCAAGGTCGACTGGACGCCCCGCTACGTCGACGAGCGGGAGCTCTTCCCGGAGGAGATCAGCGGCCGTCCCTGGCTGCCGCAAGAGGCGTGGCGCAACTGGAACGAGGTCTACCGCACGACCTACCGTGAGTATGTCGCGAATCAGCGGGAGAAGGACGCCGCCGTGCTCGGTGTACGCGCGGCGCTCAGCAAGCCCCACCTCTTCGACGACCTCGACCCCGGGTGGGTCCAGCTGGTCAAGTTCCACAATGGTGCGTTTGCCCTCGCGGAATACGCGGCCACGGTGAGCGAGCAGCGGATGGCTCGGTTCGGGCGCGACAGTGCCTGGCGGACAATGGCCACCCTGGGAGCGCTGGATGAGATCCGCCACGCCCAGATCCCGCTGCTGATCGGCCATGACCTGCTGGCCCACGACGGCAACTTCGACTGGACCCACAAGGCGTTTCACACCAACGAGTGGGTGATGCTCGCGGCACGGCACCTGTTCGATGACATGTTCCTCGCCGCCGACGCCATCGACGCGGCGATTCAGCTGAACTTCGTGTTCGAGACGGGCTTCACCAACCTGCAGTTCATGGCCATGGCGGCCATGGCGGACCGCGCCCATCATCACTTGTTCGAGAAGATGGTGGCGAGCATCCAGACCGACGAGGCCCGCCACGCCCAGATCGGCCATCCCGTGCTGCGGACGCTGCAGGAGAACGGCTCGCGCGAGCGGGCTCAGTACCTCATCGACAAGATGTGGTGGCGATCCTGGCGGCTGTTCCTGGCGCTGAGCGGGACCGCCATGGAGTACCTCGCCCCGGTCAGCGCGCGGACGCGCTCGTTCAAGGAGTTCATGACCGAGTGGGTGACCGAGCAGTTCATGAAGAACCTGGCCGAGTTCGACCTGGAAAAGCCCTGGTTCTGGGACCTGTTCATGGAAGAGCTCGACTACGCGCACCACAGCTTCCAGCTCGGCCTGTACACCTACCGGACCACACTGTGGTTCGACATCGCCATGCCCGACCCCGCCGAGCGCGAGTGGCTGAACGAGAAGTACCCCCAGTGGGAGCAGACATACGGGGCACTCTGGGACCAGATCGGGCGGCGCTGGGAGGCCGGCGAGGCCAACACGCTGTCCTACGGGCTCCCCGCGCTCTGCAATTTGTGCCAGCTCCCCGCGTTGTTCATCCGGCCCGGGCGGAACACGGCATGCACCCTCGAGACGGGCGGACGCCGCTACCTGTTCTGCTCGGAGCCCTGCCGCTGGATCTTCCAGCAGGAGAGCTCGCGGTTCGCGGATCACCACAGCGTGATCGACCGGATCGTCGCCGGACAGGCGCCCGGCAACCTCATCGATCTGCTCGAATGGATGGGACTGCAGGCGCCTGCCGAGACCGGCAAGGACCTGCGCCGCGGTACCGACCCCTGGCGCCTGGCCCCCATTCCGACAGCTTGAGGACGCGGGCGATGCGGGTCTACCTGTTCGGCTTCGCGAGCGACGATTTTCTGGGCCGCGTGATCGTCACGCCGGATGAGCGCACCGTCGCGCAACTGGCCCGCCAGCTGGTGTCCTGGGGCCTGGCGCCCGATCGGGGCGGGTCCCTGACGGTGCGCAACGAGGCCGGCGACATCCTCGATCCCACTGCGACTATCGCCGATGCCGGGCTCGGAAATGGCGACATCTTCAACGTCGAACGAGGATGACGGCACCGTGGCCGCGTGGCGGTACGCCGGATCGCTGGACGACCTCTGGGCGGGCGAGATGCGTGCGGTGAGCCTGGGAGCCGTCGACGTCCTGCTGTGCAACCTCGATGGAATGCTGGTCGCCTACGAGGACCGGTGCCCGCACCAGGCCAACCGCCTCTCCGAGGGCGTCCTCAGCGACGACGGCGTGCTTACCTGCGCCGCGCACGAGTGGGAATTCGACGCGCGGACCGGCCGCGGGATCAACCCGGCCAGCGCGTGCCTGCACCGCTACCCGGTGCAACTCGACGGGATGAGGATCTTCGTGGGCGTAGGGGAGGACGAATGAGCACATCCGGTGACCCCGGCCTGAGAGTGGGCCCGGTGCTGCATGCAACGCCGTTCGCGCGGGCGGTCGTCTCGGTCATCGAGGAGGAGAACACCCAGGTGCTCGTGCACGACGAGGGAGCCTACCTGCGCGTGCTGGTCCCCCTGGTGTGTCGGCTGTCGCGGGCGGGGCTCGAAGCGGCCACCGGCGGCGTCGTCCGGTTTCCCGGCGAGTTGGAGGTGGTGCTGTCGTCGTTCACGGGGGTCATGCAGCTGACCGAAGACGGCGCCGTATGGCGGCTCGCGCACCAGCCATCGGCGGAAACGGCCACACCACTGGCAGGTGACCGATGACCCGGTCGGCGGGCCCGCCGCCGGGCCGCAAGACCTATACCCGGCTTGCCGCGGGTCGGCGCATCCCCACCGAGTACGAGCTGGTGAGCACCGAGTTGCACTATAACCACCCGAGGCGATTCGAGCTGACGGCCGCCAACCCGGTGGTTGCCTGGTACTACCGCTACCGGGAAGGCTCCGCGCTGCAAGCCCGTGACTGGGAGCGGTTCTCCGACCCTCGCCGTACCACCTACCGCGGTTACACCCAGCTGCAGGACAGCCGCGAAGACGTCATCGACGGCCTCCTCCGGGAAATCGATGACACCGAATACGACCAGGAGCTTGGCGACGAGTGGGTGAAGTTCCTCGATCGCTGGTACTTTCCGCTGCGCTTCCCGGGACATGGGCTGCAGATGCTGGCCGCCTACGTCGCACAGATGGCACCCGCCTCCCGGATCACCAACTGCGCCGGATTCCAGGCGGCCGACGAGTTGCGCCGGGTCCAGCGGATTGCCTACCGCACCGTGCAACTCGGCGGCCCGCCGTCCGAGACCGAGGCAGCACGGCGGCACCGGACGGACTGGGAGAACGCCGCGGCGTTCCAGCCGCTGCGCGAACTCCTCGAACGGGCCCTGATCGCCTACGACTGGGGCGAGGCGTTCACGGTCACCAACCTGGTCATCAAGCCCCGCATCGACAGGCTCGTCAACCAGGAGATCGCGGGCACCCTAGCCGCGGCGAACGGCGACCCGCTCCTGGCGAGCATCCACTTCTCGCTCGATGAGGACGCGCGCTGGCATCGCGCGTGGACCGCGGCGCTGCTGCGGCACCTCATTGAGGACACCCCCGCGAACGCCGAGGTGGTCTCCGGCTGGATCCAGAAGTGGAACCCGCTTGCCTCCCGGGCACTGGAAGCCTTCGCGGAAATCCTCGCCGAGGCGCCGGTGCCGCTCGATGCCCACGCGGTGCGCTTCCGCATCAGCAACGAGGTGTCGCGGGAGACCGACGCAATGCTGACGGCACCGCCAAGCGCCGCCGGACCGTAAGGCTGGTCAGGCCTGCCCGGTCCGGCGCAGGCTCTCAAGCGTGAGCCAGACCATTGTGGCCAGGTGAAGGTTCGTCCGGGTCGGCCCGTCGTTCAGGTCCTGACCGAGCAGCTCCCGGACTCGCTTCAAGCGGTACTTCAGCGTGTTCCGGTGTACGGACAGCGCTGCCGCCGCCTGGTCGACGTTGCAGCCGCTGTCGAAGTACTGCGCGAGCGTAGCGAGAAGGTCGGAGTGATGCCGCTTGTCGTAGTCGAGCAGCGTGCCGAGCTGCTCCCTCATGAAGGCTTCGATTCCAGCGGGGTCAGTGACCGACGAGAGCATCCGGTATACGCCCAGGGAGTCGAACAGCAGCACCGGGACGGCGAGATGGCCGATGGCGGACGGGGGCAGGCTGGCCACGAACTGTGCCTCGCGGTAACTTGCGGCGACTTGCCATGCGCTGGGGTAGCGAGATCCCACGGCGAGCCGGCACATGCCGCCCCGCAGCTGGCTGGTAATGCCCGCCTGCAGCTTGGCCCAGTCGGCCTCGCGGTAGGCGATGACCACGACGTAGTTGGCCCGGCCGACGACCAGGGTGGCCACGTCGAGGCTGCGCACCTCACGGACGACGGCCTGGAAGAATTGCTCGTCGAGGCCATCCCGTGCCCGCCCCGTGGCGATGATGACGCGGTGGGGTCGCTCCGGGTCGTACCCCAGAGCGTGCGCGGACGCCTTAACTGTGGCTTCGTCCGCGCCTGCCAGCAACTCCTCGGCGAAATCGCGACGGTTGCGCAGTTCCGCCTCGGCGACGCTCTGCAGCCGGGAGAGTTCCACGCTCAGCACGGTCGCGGCGTACTCGAGCGCGGCCAGATCGGTCTCGGTCGCCGTGCGCGCGGGGTCGGCAAGCGCGATGACACCGAGAACGCCGGGCCGTGGGTTGGCCAGGACCAGCCAGGTCCGGCGGTGGTAGAGGGCCCGGCGGGTGACCTGCAGCTGACGGATGAGCTCTTGCCGCTGTCCGGGCGCCTCCTTGGCACGCGGACCACTCGGCACGTCACCGGCGGCCGCGCGAGTATTGCCGTGCACGTCCTGGATGAGAACCGGGAACCTGGTGAGCTGGTGCAGGGTCTTGGCAATGCCGGCTTCCCCGGCGTTCGCAACGATCTCGTTCAGCTGCCGATGAGTCTCCATGGTCTTCGTGAGCGTCGAGACCGTCGACTCGAGATCGGCGTTGAGACCGGCCACCCGCTCGGTGTTCGCTCGCTCGGCCGCGAGCAGCTCCAGCTTGGCGATCACCGTGCCGCACTGCTGCGCGAGGACGGAGAGCAGGAACTTCTCCTGGCCGGATAGGGGGCCGGTGCCAGCGACGACCAGGAAGATCGGGTTCCGCGCCAGAGCAGGCGCAAGCGGGAACGCCCACCAGGAGGAAGACTCGTCCAGCTCAAGCTGGCCTGGCGCAGTGATGCTGGCCAGCGTGCTGCTGAGGCCGCGCGGGGCGCGCTCGTAGTAATCTCCCGACCTGCTCGGATGCCAGACCAGGACCCTATGGCAGGACGTGATCGACGGGACCGCAGTGGTGAGCAGGCGGATGGCCTGGCGGGGCGAAGTCGCCTGGGTCAGGATCAGCGACAAGGTGAAGACCGCGTTGAGCGACGACAGCGTCGCGGTGGCGGCCTGGTCCGAGTTCGCCGCGGTCGCTTCACGGTTGGCAGCTGAAGTCATGAGGTGCCTAGGAACTGCCTGGCTGGCATGACGGGCGTAATCGGCGGCGATGGCGTCCACGTCGCTGCCTCCGTGACCGAAGGCGCAAACGCGGTCACCGCGGTCTGGAGCCCAAGGTCAGTGATGTCTGCTGCGTGCAGGATGACCACGCACCTCCAGCCAGAGACTGCCGCTAGTCTAAGCCCGGCGATGGTCTAAATGGACAAACTGGCGCCCCAAGTTGGTCCAAATCGCCAACGACACAGCGATGCGCCGGGACGACAGTAGGAACCAGCCAGGTGCGCGCCTCACGCGGGTCCCATGGACAAGCCGGAGCACAGGAACGTCCGTTCTGGTCCTGATCAGGGCGCGGCGCATGGCTCCGGTCACCTCGCACAGAAGGAGACCCACATGTCTGCGGATGACAGCATTCGCCCCTTCCGAATCGACATCCCGGAGGAGTCGCTCCAAGAGCTCCGCCGCCGTGTGGCGGTGTCGCGCTGGCCCGACCGTGAGACCGTCAGCGATCGCACCCAGGGCGCGCAGCTGGCAAAGGTACAGGAGCTCGTCCACTACTGGGCCACTGATTATGACTGGCGCAGGCTCGAGGCCAGGTTGAACGCGCTCCCCCAGTTCATCACGGAGATCGATGGGCTCGATATCCATTTCTTCCACGTCCGCTCGCCGCATGCGAACGCGCTGCCGCTGATCATGACCCACGGCTGGCCGGGCTCGTTCCTCGAGTTCGTGAAGGTGATCGGGCCGCTAAGCGATCCCGAGTCCCATGGAGCTCG
>Ga0335078_10015100_pt1 | contig 11463 bp, 12 predicted proteins | sample Lox_Sample_32_FD_206711 | JGI IMG/M metagenome (GOLD analysis project Ga0335078, IMG submission 206711) | Soil microbial communities from Loxahatchee National Wildlife Refuge, Florida, United States - Lox_Sample_3.2 | ecosystem: Environmental > Terrestrial > Soil > Wetlands | place: USA...
GGCAGGTGTACAGGCGCGTAAGCGTGTCAGCCGAGCCGTACTAATCGCCCGTGAGGCTTGATCTCTTCCCCGGTTGGGATCCGATTACATCGCGTCACCCCTTCGACCAGTTGCCTGCGTTGCGAGGCCGTTGCTCGCAACTCGATTCTCGCAGCTGTCCTGGTATTGGCTGGCGACTAGCGCGCCGGGGCCACACCCGTTCCCATCCCGAACACGGCAGTTAAGCCCGGCAGCGTCGATGGTACTTCCGACGATCGTCGGTGGGAGAGTAGACCGCCGCCAGCCATTCCCCCTAGCGAACGCCCGCACGCGATTCCGCGTGCGGGCGTTTCGCGTTCCCAGACGCCAAGTTGCCAGTGGTTCCCAGTTGCCAGCCACGAGCCGCCAGCCCGGTTGCGAGTACTGGCAACCGGTCTGGTTGCTCAAGGCTGATGGCTGGTAACCGCTGGCAGCTTGGCGTCTGGCAACTGTTCTGCAGACCGCCTCTCTAGCGACTATTCTCTATGACGCGATGCGGCATCGTCGCCCTCGCGGGCGAGCCCAACGCCGGCAAGTCCACGCTCCTCAACGCGCTCGTCGGGGAGCTGCTCGCCATCGTCTCGCCCAAGCCGCAGACCACGCGCGTGCCGGTGCAGGGCCTCGTGACCGAGGACGACGCCCAGGCCCTGATCGTGGACCCCGCGGGTCTCATCGCGCCCGCGTACCCGCTGCAGGAGGCGATGCGCCGCGCCGCCCTCGCCGTCATCGAGGGCGCGGACCTCGTGCTGCACCTCCACCCGCTCGCGGCGCACCCGGCGCCGCCGCTGGAGGCGCTCCTGGCGGGCTCGAGCCGCGTGCCGCCCGTCCGCCTGACCGTCTACACCAAGGCCGACCTGGTGCCCTCCGAGCGCCGCGCGCCGCTCGCGGCCGGCGCCGTCGCCGTCTCCGCCGTGACGGGAGAGGGCGTGGCCGAGCTCAAGGCGCGCGTCATGGCCGCGCTGCCGGACGGGCCGTTCCTCTACGACCCGGACGACGTCGGGACGCAGCCGCTGCGCTTCTTCGCCGCCGAGTTCATCCGGGAGGCGGTCTTCGCCGAGCTGCGGCAGGAGCTGCCCTACGCCGTGGCCGTCCAGATCGACGCATTCCGCGAGGCGGAAACCGGGGTATATATTCGGGCCACCCTCGCCGTCGAACGAGAGAGCCAGAAGCCGATCGTCCTCGGCAAGGGCGGTCGCACCATCAAGGCGGTCGGGACGGCGGCCCGCGCGCGCATCGCCGCGTTCCTGGATCGCGCGGTGCACCTCGACCTGTGGGTGACCGTGTGGCCGAAGTGGCGCGCCGACTCCGCCAGGCTCGCCGAGCTGGGCCTTCCGTCACGCAAGGAGAGAGGCCGATGACGCTGTCGAAGGACCTGCTGGAGATCCTCGTGTGTCCCAAGTGCAAGGGCGAGCTCGAGTACCGCACGGCGCCGGCCGAGGAGCTCGTCTGCGGCGCCTGCCGCCTGCGCTACGCCGTGGACGACGGGATACCGATCATGTTGATCGATGAGGCGAAGCCGCTCTAGCGCGGGCCTCCGCGCCGCCTGCGCCGCCGCCGCGCTGCTCGTGGCGGGGCGCTCCCCGCCGGCCCGCGCGCAGAGCGTCTCGGCCGGCGTCGAAGGCGGCGCCTTCCTCCTCGTGCCCGTGGGCGCCCGGGCCGTGGCCCTCGGCCAGGCCGCCACGGCCGACGGCGGAACGAGCGAGAGCATCTTCTGGAACCCGGCCGGCCTCGCCAGCGTGCCCAGGGGCGAGTTCGCGATCTACCACTACGAGGAGTTCTTCGGCACCGGTGACGCCATCGCCGTGGCCGTGCCCTGGGCGCGGCTCGGCGTCTTCGCCTTTTCCGCCTACCTGGTGAACTACGGCGACCTGGCCGTCACGCGTGGCGACCTGGGCCCCGAGCCGGTCGGGCAGATCAGCCCGCGCAACGTGGAGCTGACGGCGAGCTACGCCACCGACGTGGGCGCGCTGTCGGCCGGCGTCACGTACAAGCTCGTCCAGTTCCGCGTGGACTGCACCGGCGACTGCAGCCAGGTCCCGACGGCGACCGGCACCACGCAGGCCGTGGACGTCGGCATGCAGTACGTGCTCGGCGGGTGGCGGCCGCTCGTGATCGGCGTGAGCCTGCGCAACCTCGGCTTCAATCTCCAGATCAACAACCAGGCGCAGGCGGACCCGCTGCCCACGCGCCTCTCGGTCGGCATCAGCGCCATGGTCGTGCGCCCGGCGCCCGGCACGCAGGGGCTCGACGCGCGCGTGCTGGCCGACGTGCAGGGCACCCTGCTCGAGGGCCCGCTCGCGACGGTGACCCTGGTCGGGATCGAGTCGGGCGTGGGTCAGATCCTGCGCCTCCGCTGCGGCTACGCGTTCCTCGATTCCGGCGCGCGGGGACCCAGCCTCGGCGTCGGCGCGAAGTTCGGCAGCGTCGCGTTCGACCTGGCGCGGACGTTCAACTCCGCCACCGACGTCGGCGACACCGCGCCGGTGCAGTTCACCTTCCGCGTGATCTTCTAGCTTGCGGCCGTCGCCGATCGTGCTCGGCGCAGCCGCGGCGGCGCTCCTGACCGGGCCCCTGCGCGCCCAGTCAGCCGATCCGCCGCCCGTGGTGCCGGCGGCGGCCGCGATGCCCGTGTGGAAGCGGCCCTGGGTGCGGCCCCTGGCCTCGCTCGTCGTCCCGGGCACCGGGCAGCTGATGGGGGGCCGGGACCGCGGCATCGTCTTCCTCGCGACCGAGGTGTGGTTCGTGGCGCGGGCGCTGGCGTGGGGACAGCAGGGCCGCCAGCTCCGCTCGCAGTTCCAGACGCTGGCCTTCGACGTGGCGCGCCAGCCGTTCACCGCGACGCGGGTGGACGGCCCGTGGGAGTACTACGAGACGATGAGCCACTACGTCGAGAGCGGCCCGTTCAACACGTCCACCGTCCCGGGCCAGCTCGTGCCGCCGACCGACACGCTGACCTTCAACGGGGCGATGTGGCTGCTGGCGCGGCGCAACTTCTTCGTCAACCCCGACTCCGCGCCGGCGACCTCGGACCCGCGCTACCAGGACGCGCTCGCGTTCTACCGGCAGCGGGCCTTCGGGGACGCGTACCGGTGGAGTTGGCGCAACGCGCGGCTCGAGATGGACACCTACGCGCGGACGATCCACGACAGCGACAACGCCTACCGGGCCGCGACGAGCTACCTCGGGGCCGTCGTGGCGAACCACCTGATCAGCTTCGTGGACGCCTTCATCATGACTCGCCTGGGCCACGGCGGGGCGCTGCCGCACGTAGAGGTGCTGGAAAATCCGCAGACGGTGCTCCTGGTCTGGGAGCGCACCTTCTAGCACCTTCGGCGGGCGGGCGAGGGGGAGCCGAGTGCGGCCGTCCGCCGATTGACACCCCCCCAGCCGAGCCCTATTTTGTTGTCGTCTCGCAACTTGCGAGCTAGGATCGGTGCGGACGCGGCCCACCATTATCTTCTTTTCGCCCGCGGCCCGACCGCTGCCGCCGCTGGTGTCGGCATGGGTCGCCGGAAGGGGGTTCCCGTCCGTCGCCGTCGTCGATCCGGCGCAGATCGAGGCGATGGCCCTGCGGAGCCTGCCGGCGCTGGTGCTGGTGGACGGCGACGGGGCGGCCGCGGCCGGCCGGGCGCTGTGCGAGCGCCTCAAGGCGGATCCCTACACGGCCATCGTGCCCGTGGCCTTCCTCGCGGACCATCACTCCGCGAGCAGCGTGCACGAGGCCTTCCGGGCCGGGGCCGACGAAGTCCTCACGCCCATCTTCGAGCCGGAGGAGCAGCGGTCGCGGCTCGACGTCCTGCTCACGCGCACCGAGCGGAACGTCAGCGTCCATCCGAGCACGCGGCTCCCGGGCACGAACGAGATCGAGCGCGAGATCAAGCGGTACATGGACGCGGGCGGCCTGTTCGCCGTGTGCTACGCGGACCTGGACCACTTCAAGGAGTACAACGACCGCTACTCGTACTACGACGGAGACCGGGTTATCCTGCTGCTGTCCCGGATCCTCCACGACGTGGTGAAGGGGCTGTGCGGGGCGGACGGGTTCGTCGGGCACATCGGCGGCGACGATTTCATCCTGGTGCTGCCGCTCAAGGACGCGGCGCCGTGCTGCAGCGAGATCATCACGGTCTTCGACCTGCTGATCCCGTTCCAGTACTCCGACCAGGACCGGCGAGCGGGCTACTTTTTCGGGAAGGACCGGCGCGGGCAGCTGCACAAGGTGCCGTTCATGACGCTGTCCATCGGGATCGTCACGAACGAGCGGCGCCGCTTCCAGCACCCGGCGCAGGTGAGCGAGCTGGCCACCGAGATGAAGAGCTACGCGAAGACGCTGCCCGGATCGGTGTTCGTGTTCGACCGGCGGCATGACCCGGGTCCGGACGAGGGCAGGTAGACGATGAACGCGACGTGTCCGAGCTGTCAGACGGTGTTCCGGGTGGACCCGGCCAAGGTGCCGGCGGGCGGAGTGCGGGCGCGCTGCTCGGTCTGCCGCACCGTGTTCTCGGTGGGCGCGCCGCCGGCGGCCGGCCAGGCGCCGCGCGCGGCCGCACCGGCTCCGCGGGCCGAAGCGTTCGCTCCACCGGCACCCCAAGCCCCCGCCTACGCCCCGCCGCCTCCGGCGCCCGCGGCGCCGCCGCGCGTGGCGCCCCCGCGGCCGTCCATGCCGGCGGTGCCGCCGCCCGCGCCGATCCAGGTGACGCGGCCGGTCTCGACGCCCCCGCGGCCCGCGCCGGCCGTGCCGGCTCCGGCCGCGGCGGCTCCGTTCACGACGCCGACGAGGCCTGCGCCCGTCGCGCCGGCTTCGCCGCGCTACGCGCCGCCGCCGCCGTCCGCGCCGCCGCCGTCGGCCATGCCCGTGACGGCCCCGCGACCCTCGATCCCGGCGGCGCCCGCGGCTCCGAGCGCGCCGCCCCGGCCCGCGGCGCCGGCCCCCGAGCCGGTGACGCTGGTGACGCCGGCGGTCACGATCCCGACGCCGACGCGCTCCACCGTGCCCGGGACGCCGGGCCGGATCGTCAATCCGTTCCTCGTGCAGGACCCGCAGGTCAAGGCCCGGCGCCTGGCCCGCGCCCTCATCTCCGACATGGTCTCGTATCATCCCGCCAAGCGGGCGCAGGGGCTCAAGGACGGGACGCTGAAGGACATCTTCCGCGAGGAGATCAAGAAGAGTTACGAGGAGTTCGTGCTTCAGGTCGGTGACGACGTGGCGAAGAACAGCAACCACTTCAACGACGCCCTGAACGAGATCCTCGCCGGGGGACAGCGGATCTTCTGATGCGTTATCTGGCGCTCGCGGTGGCGGCCTACCTGTTGGGCTCGCTGCCGAGCGCGTACCTCGTAGTGCGATGGGCGAAGGGCCCCGATCTCCGCACGGTCGAAAGCGGGAGCGTCGGGGCCCTCAATGCGTTCCGCGCCACCGGCCTGGGTTGGGTGGGCGTCGTCGTCCTCGTCCTCGACGTCGCGAAGGGCGTCCTCGCGGTGCTCCTCGCCGGCGACGGCGCCGGCCCCGCGACCCAGTCGCTCGCGGCGACGATGGTCGTCGCCGGCCACAACTGGCCCATCTGGCTCAAGGGGAAGGGCGGCAAGGGCCTCGCGGCCGCCGCCGGCGCCCTCTCGATGCTGACCCCGCTGTCGGTGCCGCTCTGGGGCCTCGTGTGGGCCCTCGGCTACGTCCTCTCGGGCTACATCGCGCTCGGCATCGTGGTGGCGACCGCCGTGCTTCCGCTGCTGCTCGGCGTGCTGGCCGGCTGGGCGTACGCGGCCGCGGCGCTGCCCGTCTGCGTCCTCGTCCTGGTTCGGCACCGCGAGAAGATGCGCCGCCTGCTGCTGGGGACGGAGCCCAAGCACTACTGGCGTCGCAGGGCCTAAGCCCTTATCTTGCCACGCGTTACTAACCCCAGGACTGTGCCGGAATGATCGCCACCGCCGTCCGAGATGCGCTCCGCGACTTGGACCAGCGCCTCATCGAACTCAGGGGCTATCTTTGACGTCGACGCCAAGGTAGCCCGTCTCGCCGCCCTCGAAGAGGCGATGTCCCGGCCCGGTTTCTGGGACAACGCCGACTCCGCCCGCAGGACCGTCGAGGAAGTGAAGTCGCTCAAGCGCTGGACCCTGCCGTACCAGGACGTGCGGCAGCGGCTCGATCATGCGCGCGAGCTGGCCGAGCTGCTGGAGCACGAGTCCGACGCCGGGATCGAGAAGGAGCTGGAGACCGAGTCCGCCGACCTGGCGGCGCACGTCGAGCGGCTGGTGCTGCAGACGATGCTGCAGGGCCCCGAGGACCAGCTCGACGCGCTGCTGACGATCCATCCCGGCGCCGGCGGCACGGAGTCGCAGGACTGGGCCGAGATGCTGATGCGGATGTACCACCGCTGGGCGGAGCGGAAGGGCTTCGCGGTGAACGTGCTGGACCTGCTGGCCGGCGAGGAAGCGGGGATCAAGTCGGTCTCGCTGGAGATCAAGGGCCAGTACGCGTACGGCTTCCTCAAGGCGGAGAAGGGCGTGCACCGCCTGGTGCGCATCTCGCCCTTCGACGCGCAGGCGCGGCGCCACACCTCCTTCGCGTCGGTGTTCGTCTACCCGGAGGTGGACGACACGATCGAGATCGACCTGCGCGAGGAGGACATCCGGATGGACGTCTTCCGCGCCTCCGGCGCGGGCGGCCAGCACGTCAACAAGACGTCGTCCGCCGTGCGGCTCACGCACGAGCCGACCGGCATCGTCGTGAGCTGCCAGCAGGAGCGCTCGCAGCACAAGAACAAGGCGACGGCGATGAAGATGCTGAAGGCGGCGCTGTACCAGCGCGCGCTCGACGAGCAGGAGAAGAAGCGGCAGAAGATCGAGGCGACGAAGACCGACAACTCGTGGGGCAACCAGATCCGCTCCTACGTCTTCCAGCCCTACACGATGGTGAACGACCACCGGACGGAGCTGAAGGTGGGCGACGTGCAGCGGGTGATGGACGGGGACCTCGACCAGTTCATCGAGGCGTACCTGAAGCGGTTCGGGAGGACGGCGCGGTGAGCGAGCAGGCGGCGGAGCGGAGCTTCGTGGAGCAGGCGCGGCGCGACAAGCTGCAGGCGCTGCGGGAGCGCGGCGTCGCCCCGTTCGCCTACCGGTTCGCGCGCACGCACACGGCGGCCGCGGCACTCGCGGCGTTCGTGGACGGGCAGGAGGGGCCGGCCGTGGCGGTGGCCGGCCGGCTGGTGGCGCTCCGCGCGCACGGCAAGACGATGTTCGCGCACCTGGCCGACGGCAGCGGCCGGATCCAGCTCTACTTCCGGCGCGACGACCTGGGCGAGGGGCCGTTCGACGTCCTGGGGCTCCTCGACCTCGGCGACCACGTCGGCGTGGCGGGCGCGCTGTTCCGCACGCGCACCGGCGAAGTCACGGTGAAGGCCGAGCGCTTCGAGCTGCTGGCCAAGGCGCTGCGGCCGCTGCCGCTCGGGAAGACCGCGGAGTCCGAGGGCGGCGAGACGGCGCACTTCTCGGAGCTGGCCGACCCCGAGCAGCGCTACCGGCAGCGCTACGCCGACCTCGCGGTGCATCCCGAGCGGCGGGCGCTGTTCGAGCGCCGAGCGGCGATCGTGACCGCGGTGCGCCGCTTCCTCGACGCGCGCGGCTTCCTCGAGGTGGAGACGCCCATCCTCCAGCCGCTCTACGGCGGCGCCTCGGCGCGGCCTTTCGTGACGCGCTACAACGCGCTCGGGACGGATTTCTACCTCCGCATCGCCGACGAGCTGTACCTCAAGCGGCTGATCGTCGGGGGCTGCGAGAAGGTCTACGAGATCGGCAAGGACTTCCGCAACGAGGGGATGGACCGGCTGCACAACCCCGAGTTCACGATGCTCGAGACGTACGAGGCCTACGTGGACTACACGGACGTGCTCCGGATGACGGAGTCGCTCGTGGTCGAGGTGGTGCGGGCGGTGACGGGCGGCCTGACGGTGGAGGCGCGCGGCAAGCCGGTGGACCTGACGCCGCCCTGGCGGCGCGTCACCTTCCACGACCTGGTGCGCGAGCACGCGGGCGTGGACCTGCGCGCGGCCGACGCCGCCGCGCTCGCGGCGGAGCTGTCGCGGCGGGGCATCGAGCCGGAGCGGGCCGCGGGGCGGGGCCGGCTCATCGACCAGCTGTTCAAGAACTCGGTGGAGCCGAAGCTCGAGGCGCCGGTTTTCATCCTGGACTTCCCGATCGAGATGTCGCCCCTGGCGAAGCCCAAGCGCGGCGACCCGGAGCTGGCCGAGCGCTTCGAGTTGTTCGTCGGCGGGTACGAGCTGGCCAACGCCTTCTCGGAGCTCAACGACCCGGACGACCAGCGGCGCCGCTTCGAGGCGCAGGGCGTGCTGCGCGCGGGCGGCGACGAGGAGGCGCAGGCGCTGGACGAGGACTACCTGCGCGCGCTCGAGTTCGGCCTGCCGCCCACCGGCGGCCTCGGGCTGGGCATCGACCGGCTGACGATGCTCGTCACCGGCGCGCGGTCCATCCGCGACGTCATCCTCTTCCCGGCGCTACGGCCCGAATGAGCGTGGAGCTGTGGATCGCCGGCCGGTACATGCGCAGCCGGCGGGCGTCGCGGTTCGTCTCGCTGATCACGCTCATCGCGATCGCGGGCGTGACGCTCGGCGTCACGGCGCTGATCGTCGTGATCGGCGTGATGAGCGGCCTGCAGAAGGACCTGCGCGAGAAGATCCTCATCGCGAACCCGCACCTCAGGGTGCTGACGTACGGCGAGGGGCTGAGGATCGACGACTGGCAGCGGGTGCTGGGCGTGGTGCGCCGGCAGCCGCAGGTCGTCGCGGCCGCGCCGTTCGTGCTGACGCAGGGCCTCGTGTCGGCGGGCCACGACTACGCCGAGGGCGTGGCGGTGATCGGCCTCGAGCAGGACACCGGCCGCGCGGCGGTGACGGGCCTGGCGAGGAGCTTCCTCAGCGGCGACCTCCGCTTCGCGGCCACCGCCCCCAACGTGGACGGCGGCGTCGTGCTCGGGCAGCGGCTCGCCGGCCGGCTCGACGTCCTGCCCGGCAGCGTGGTCACGCTCATCTCGCCCGCGGGGTCCTCGTTCAACCCGGCGATCGGGGCCTTCGTGCCGCGCTACTGGCGCTTCGAGGTCACCGGGATCTTCGAGACCGGGATGTACGAGTACGACAACACGTACGTCGTGATGTCGCGGCCGATGGCGCAGCGGTTCGCGGGGCTCGGCGCCGCGGTGACCGGCATCGAGGTCCGCGTCACCGATCCGTGGCACGCCGCGGACGTCGCGCGCGAGATCGAGGCGAAGCTCGGCTACCCGTACCGCGCGATGGACTGGTCCACCCAGAACGCGTCGCTCTTCTCGGCCCTCAAGCTCGAGAAGCTCGCGATGGCGGTGATCCTGCTGCTGATCGTGCTGGTGGCCGCGTTCAACATCGTCTCGACCCTGACCATGGCCGTCGGCGACCGTACGAAGGAGATCGGCATCCTCCGGGCGATGGGCATGACGGCGGCGCAGATCCGGCGGATCTTCGTGGCGCAGGGGGTCGTGGTGGGCGTGATCGGCACCGTGGCCGGGACCGTGCTCGGCGTGGGGCTGGCGACGGCCGTGGGCCGCTACCGCCTCATCCCGCTGGACCCGACGGTGTACTTCATCGACCACCTGCCGGTGAGCCTGGCGCTGCGGGACGTCGCGGCGGTCGTGGTGGCGAGCCTCGTGATCGCCACGCTCGCGACGGTCTACCCCTCGACCCAGGCGGCGAAGCTGGCGCCGGTGGAAGCCATCCGGCACGAATGACCGCGCTGCTCGAGGTCACGGGGCTCGCCAAGCGGTTCCCGTCCGGCGACGCGGGCTGGCTCGACGTGCTCGCGGGCGTGGATCTCGCCGTGGCGCGCGGCGAGGTCGTGGCGATCGTGGGGGCGAGCGGCTCGGGGAAGAGCACGCTGCTGCACCTCCTGGGGGCGCTGGACGCGCCGACCGCGGGCGAGATCCGGCTGGACGGCGCGAGCTACGCGTCGCTCGATCCGGCCGCGCTCGCCGCGCTCCGGAACCGCCGCCTCGGCTTCGTGTTTCAGTTCCATCACCTGCTGCGGGAGTTCAGCGCGCTCGAGAACGTGATGATGCCGCTCCGGATCGCCGGCTGGGCGCCGGCCCGCGCGCGCGAGCGCGCCGCGGACATGCTGCGCGCCGTGGGCCTGGCGGGCCGCTCCACGCACCGGCCGGGCGCGCTCTCGGGCGGCGAGCAGCAGCGCTGCGCGGTGGCGCGCGCCCTGGCGCTGGACCCGGCGCTCGTGCTGGCCGACGAGCCCACGGGCAACCTCGACCACGGCAACGGCGCGCTGGTCTCGGACCTGTTCTTCCAGCTCGCGCGCGCCTATCAGACGGCGGTCGTGATCGTGACGCACAACCGCCGGCTGGCGCAGCGCGCCGACCGCGTGCTGCTCCTGGAGGACGGATGCCTCGCGCCGGCGCGCGAGGCGGAGGTGCCGGGCTGATGCTGTGCGACAACTGCGGCGAGCGCGAGGCGGCCATCCACCTCACCCAGATCGTGGACAACACGGTCACCACGATGCACCTGTGCGAGCAGTGCGCGGCCGAGAAGGGCGTGGAGACCGGCGCGAGCGTGGCGAAGTTCCCGCTCGGCGACTTCCTCGCGTCGCTCGGCAAGCCGGGCGGCTCCGAGCCCTCCGAGACCGGCGCCGAGGTCCGCTGCCCGGCGTGCGGCGCCACGCTGCAGGACTTTCGCCAGACGGGGCGCCTGGGCTGCGCGCGCTGCTACACCACGTTCGAGGCGCACCTGAGGGACCTGCTGCGGCGCCTGCACGGCAGCTCGCAGCACGTCGGCGAGCGCTACGCGAGCGCGGCGTCGGCGGCCGGCGGCGCGGCCCCGGGCGGCGAGACCGGCGGCGCCGCGACGGCCGCGCGCGAGGTGGGCGAGCTCAAGGAGCGGCTGCGCCGCGCCATCAGCGAGGAGAACTTCGAGCTGGCGGCCGAGCTGCGCGACCGCCTCAAGGTGCTGGAATGATCGATCTCAAGCTCGTGCCCGACGGCGGCCTCGGGTGGCTCGACGCGAGCGGCCCGATGGCGAACATCGTACTCTCCACCCGCGTGCGGCTGGCCCGCAACCTCGAGGGGATGCCGTTCAACGTGCGCGCCTCGGAGGAGCAGCGGCGGCGCGTGCTCGACGACGTGGACCGCGTGTGGCAGCAGCTGCCCGCGGCCCGGGGCGGCGTGCGCTTCCTCGTCGACGAGCTGGAGCCGGCCGACCGCCTGCTGCTGCACGAGCGGCACCTGATCAGCAAGGAGCTGGCGAGCGCCGGGAGCGAGAAGAGCGGCCGGAGCCACGCGGCCGTCTACCTGGCGGGCCAGCTCGGCCTGATGGTGAACGAGGAAGATCACCTGCGCCTGCAAGTGTTCCACTCGGGATTCGCCCTGAGCCAGGCGTACGCCGATCTGGAGCGCCTGGACAGGGA
>Ga0335078_10015102_pt1 | contig 11461 bp, 9 predicted proteins | sample Lox_Sample_32_FD_206711 | JGI IMG/M metagenome (GOLD analysis project Ga0335078, IMG submission 206711) | Soil microbial communities from Loxahatchee National Wildlife Refuge, Florida, United States - Lox_Sample_3.2 | ecosystem: Environmental > Terrestrial > Soil > Wetlands | place: USA: Florida...
TCGTGGTGCGCGCGGTCCCCGGGCTGACGATCCCCGGCCGTTTCGAGAACCTCGGCGTCAACACCTTCGGCGTCAACACCGGCGGCGGCGTCACCCCGGTCCCGGCCGGGGTGGTCTCGTGCGCGCAGCTCGCGGCCGTGCCCGAACTCGGCCGATGCCCGGCAGGCGCGGCAGCGGCCGAGTTCCCGGCGGACGGCTTCAACGGCCCCCTCGGCTTCAACGCGAACGTGGACACGTACACCTGGCCGGCCGCGAATGTGCCGACCGCCGGACTCGGCGCCCTCGGCGTGGACGGGATCAACGTGGCGACGAACGGCGCCACGGCGACGGTCGAGCGGGCGCGGACGCTGCTGGAGGCGAGCGTTTACCCGACGGTCTCCCCGCCGTCCACGTACGCCGACATCGCCGCGCAGGACAACTCGCAGAACTCCGGCTACCAGCAGCTCGCCAACGTGGTGATCCTGGTCAGCCTGGCGATCGCCGGGTGCACGCTGGCGGCGGGCATCGCGGCGGGGCTCGCGGAGCGCAAGCGGCCGTTCAGCCTGCTGCGGCTCACCGGCGCGCGGCTGTCCACGCTACGCGGCGTCGTCACTCTGGAGGGCGCGGTCCCGCTGCTGACAGTGGCGGTTGTGGCGATCGGGACGGGCTTCGGCGCCGCCGCGATGTACGCGACGGAGGCGCAGAACCGCCCGATGGTCGCACCGGGCCTAACGTACTACCTGCTGACCGTCGGCGGCATCATCGTGTCCCTGGCGATCATCGCGGCGACGTTCCCGGTCCTGACCCGCATCACCGGCCCGGAGGCAGCCAGAAACGACTGACTACAGTAGTTCCGCACATTTAGCGTGGACGCCCTCGATGTCGAGGGAATGAGGATCTGCTTTTCTGGCCCCGGGGCGGGAGCACGGCCGTTCCAAGATCATGATGTGAGTCCGAGGATCGTGAACGGCCGGTCCATGAATCGTCCGGCGCCATCGGGCGGCAGGCCTCGCATGCCTGGTCTGGGTGCTGTGGATCGTGTTCGCGCTGTCAGTGATCATGGAGGTGGCTGCCGTAGCTCGGGGAGGTCACGCTCCCCGGCTGCCGGTCATCGCACCCGTCCAGGCGTTCGCCGCCGCCCTCGTCAGCACCACCTTGCTGACCGCTGTCCCGTTGCCACAGACCAGCCTGCGGACTGCTGCCTTGCCGAGCGGTATCTCGGGAATGGCGAACGCTGGCACGAGATCTATCAGCTCAATAAGGGGAAACCTCAGCCCGACGGGCAGACGCTGGCCGACCCCGACCTCATCGAGCCAGGCTGGGTGCTTCTGCTGCCGCAGAGTGTGGCAAGCCATCACGGCACCCACGCTGGTGGACCAAGACACCATCCCCGTCACGTGCCGTCGCCAGGACCCACTACCGAGCCCGCACCTTCGCCACATCCGCCCGCCTCCTCGCACAGACCAGGCGCCGCGCCTACGCATCGGCCCCCTACTCCCACACGGCACCATCCCGGTGAGCATGAGCACCAAACAGGGGGCGTGAACCTGCCGTCCGGCGCGCTCATCGGCCTTTCGCTGGCGACTGCCGTTGGCCTTGTCATCGTGACAGCGCGGCTGCGCCGCCGGCGCTGGCGCGAACCTGCCCCGGTCCCGGGTACGGCTCCAGCGGAGCCGCCACTCGGGCCAACGCTTCGGCGGGTTCGTCACGCTCACCTGACCGCGCGCCGCCAACAGGCCAGCTCTGACAGCGCCGAGCCCGCCGAGGCCGGTTCAGCAGACACGCCTGACGCGTTGTCCGCGGATGACCAGATCCCACCCCGGTACGAGGCATCGACCGAGACCATCAACGTGGCGATCCGCGGTAACGAGGAAATCCCGCTCGACCTGACCTGCGTACCGGGAATCAGCATCGTCGGCTCCGGCGCTATGGGCGCCATCCGAGCAATTGCGGTCACCCTGCTCACACGCCATGGCAGGGATCAAGCCCAAGTGATCGTCTGCGGCGATGACGCCAGCGAACTCCTCGGACCTGCCCTGGAGGAACCGCGCCGACAGCGGTGCCCAGCGTGACGTTCGCGGCCACGGTGGATGACGCCCTGAGTCCGCTGGAGGCCGAGATCATCCATAGGCGCCGGCTGCTCGATGGCGGCGATGTCACCGACATCAGCGACTACCGGGCAGACAACCCCGACGAGCACCTGCCCACCATCCTTCTCATCGCTCCAGCCGCTGGACCGCATACCGCGCGGCTCGCGTCCGTCCTGGCGCTCGGCCAGCAGCTCGGCATCGTCGGCATCGTGACCGGCGCCTGGCCTTCTGGCGCCACCTGTGAGATCGCCGCCGACGGCCAGGTAACCCAGGTCAGCGGCGCCGAACTAGGCAGCCTGAACGGGGCGCGGATGTTCCAGCTCGCCCCTTATGAGGCTGCGGAGATGCTCGCCACCCTTGCCGCTGCCAGCAGCACCGAGGAACCGCCGTCTGCGGACGGCGCGCCCCGCCTGCTCGCTGCGCCGCCAGCCGAAGCCGAGGAGCCCGATGACCGCTTCGTACGCCTGTCGGTTCTTGGGGCTCTGCAGCTCGGCGTGGCGGGGGAACTGATCAGCAAGGGACTGCGCCGCAAAGCAGCCGAACTACTCGCCTACCTCGCCGTGCACGCGGAAGGCGCGACCAGCGAGACAATCCTGGAAGCGCTGTGGCCCGAAACCCCGGCGGAACGAGCGGCACCGATCCTGCACGCCCGTACCACCAACATCCGCCAGGTACTGCGCGCTGCCACCGTGGCACCCGAGGCCGGGTTCATCGTCCGGGTGGCTGAGCACCTGCGCATCGACCCACGCCTGATCGATGTTGACCTGTGGCGCTTCCAGGCCGCACTGGCCAGCGCAGCTCACGTGGAGGATGATCGTGACCGCCGCGCCAGCCTTCAAGCCGCCGCCGAGCTATGGCGCGGAGACTTTGCCGAAGGTACCGACGCGGTATGGATCGAGGAGGTCAGCGAGACGCTGCGAATGGAGCGCCCAGGGCGCGCAGTTCCTGACCCCGCCGAAACAGCACCAGTACGAGAAGCGCTGCTACATCCGCGATCCCGACGGTCACCTGATCGAAGTGGGGCAGACCACCGACCCAGCGGGGGACTGGACGCCCGCTCACTGGCCATCGGGTACAGCAGGCGGGGAGACTGAGTGAGGGCCGAGATCGCCGGAGTCCCTCACGTTAACGGGCGGCTCCGCGATGCCAGATCGATCCGATCTGCGCGTTTCATCTGATCACCGTCGTCCGTCTCGTAGCCGTGCAGGTCGATTCTTCAAATAGAGGCGGTTCGCGTTCATCCCCGTCCTTGCGGGATGCTCACGGGATACCGGTGAAAAGCGCTCTCCCGGCGGAGCTGGTCAAGGCAGCTCCGACGACCAAGAGCTGACTAGCCGTGGGACCCCTGTCACCCGCCAGAGGCCCGTATCGCTCTGAGCGGCCCTAGGCCGCAGCCGCTTGCGTGCCTCGCCGGGTGGGTTCTGCTAGCCGGCCAGGCAAGACAAGACCACCCGCTGGGATTCTCGTCACTGGCCCGCTCGCGACTAGCGTGCCCGGTTGACCGCACTCAGTGACTGTCACGTGATGTGATCGTCGTTCCAGGGCGTGAGCAGCCCGACCGCCGGCTTGGCGCGGATGGCAATCGCGCTTGACGCGGCCTGCCGGGCGTACCTGTGGCTGACGGGGTGGTCACAGGTCGAGGACCAGGTCGTCGCGTGGCTGGGAGCAGCAGATGAGTACGCCGCCGTCGGCGGGGTCGTCGACCGGGGCGGGGGCGTAGCGGACTGTTCCGGAGATGACGGTTGTCTCGCAGGTGTGGCACACTCCGGTGCGGCATGACCAGCGCACCGGCACGTCGCATGCCTCGGCGAACTCGAGCAGGCTGGCGTAGCCGGGGTCCCAGCGCGCGGTCAGGTCGCTGCGCGCGAACGCGATCAGGGGGCCGCTGCCTGGCTGGCCGGCGGGCGGGTGCGGCCGGCGGGCGGCCGCGGGTGCGATGCCGGGTGTCTGCGCGGGCCCGGGGCCGAAGACCTCGGTGCGGATGCGGGCCGCCTGGATGCCGCCCGCAGCCAGGGCGGCGGATACGTCTGCCATGAAGGCGGGGGGTCCGCACAGGTAGGCGTCGGCGCCGCGGGGCAGGTCCAGGGCGGCGAGGACCGGCGCGGACAGGCGTCCCGCGGTGTCGTAGTCACGGCCCTGGATGTCATCAGGACCTGGGCTGCTGTAGCAGATGTGCCGGTGCGCGCCGGGAAGCGCGGCCAGCAGGGCGCGGGATTCGGCCGCGAACGGCTCATCGGCGCGGCGGCGCGCGCCGTGCAGCCACCAGATGTCCCGGGTGGACCGGGCGGCGGCCAGCGCGTGCAGCATGGCCAGCACGGGTGTCGCGCCGACGCCCGCGCTGGTCAGCAGGACCGGCGCCTGTCCGGGGCGCAGGGTGAAGGTGCCGCGCGGGGCGGCTGCCTCCAGCCGGTCGCCTGCCCGCACCCGGGTGTGCAGGAACTCGCTGGCGGCGCCATGCTCCTCACGCTTGACGCTGATGCGGTAGTCACGGGCTCCTGGGGGTCCCGACAGCGAGTAGCTGCGCAGCAGCGGCCGCCCGGCGGGGTCAGGGTGCAGGCGCAGGGTCAGGAACTGCCCGGGCCGGGCGGCCGGCACGCTTCCGCCGCCGGGATCGGCCAGGTGCAGCGAGATCACCGTCTCGCTTTCCCGGTCGATCCCGGTCACGGCGAGCGGCCGGAACCCGGGCCAGGCCGGCGGCGGGCTCGCCTCGGTTAGGCCGGCGTTGCCTGCGGACTGCCCAGTCTGGTCGAGCATCTCCTGGAACGAGGCTTTCCACCCGCTGCTGAGCGCCGGGATGCGCAGCGCGCGCAGCAGCTGCTGCCGGGGATGCCCGGGCAGGTACAGCAGGGCGTCCGTCTCCGCGACCGTCATGGCCTCCGGACCGGACGCGACCTTGATGATCTCGTCGCCGTCCTGCACCGCGCCCTCGGTCAGCACGCGGAAGTAGAAGCCGGGCCGGTGATGAGAGACCAGCAGCGCGGGCATCCGGGGATCATTCATCCGGATGCCAACCCGGAAGCAGGTGACCCGCGGCTGGGTTACCTCGAAGACCGCGTCGCCGATCTGGTACTGGTCGCCGATGCATACCTGGTCGTCGGCCAGTCCCTGGACGGTGAAGTTCTCCCCGAACTGCCCGTAGGTGAAGTCATCCCGGCCCAGTTGCTGCTGCCAGTACCGGTAGGACTCGATCTGGTAGACGAATACCGCCCGCTGCTCGCCGCCGTGCCCGGCCAGGTCACCCTGCCCGTCACCGTCGATGTTGAGCCGCCGCGCCATCTGCGGCCCGGTGACCGGCTTCTTCCGCACCGCCGTGTGCACCGTGCGGCCGTGCCAGGTCACGTCGCGCGGCATTCCCACATTGACCGACAGCAGAGCGCCGGCCCGCTGCCCCGTGGCCGCCATTAGCTCACTTTCTCACGCAAGCGGCCGGCCAGACCAGCGGGGGATGACCGAACAGGTGACGGCGGTCCGGCCGGCACGTCGGCGGGAGCCACCTCATCCTCGATACCACGATCCGTGCCCTTCGGCGCCGCGAAGGTCAGCGCGGTCACGATCGTCTGGGCGCTGGCCCCGCCGGAGAGGTGTCCCCGGCCAAGGCGGCGAGGCGATCAGGCCCCGCCCGCCAAAGACCGCGCCTGTGCCGGGCCGGCTACGAGATCGTGAAGGTCGCCGCCCACCTCGAGCCGACCCGACTGCTCGAGCCCGCCGGCCTTCACCGGCTCGAAGCCTGCCGTGCGGATCAGCCGCTCGGCTTCCTCGCCCGCACGGTCGTCGTCGGTCACGTAGAACAGGACCGCCGGCTCCGGTGACCGGTTGGCAGAGGACTCGAAGAGATCGGCCGACAGGGTTCCGAACGCCATGGCCAAGTGGGACCCCGCCGGCAGCCACCCGGCCACGACCTTCCCGGAGGACTGCCCTTCCGGCAGGACACGCGAGAGGTTACCTTGGGCGTCGGTGCTGAGCGGGTTGCTCGGAACGACCACGAGCCTGCCGTCTAGTGGGCCGGAGATCTCGTCTATGACGGCCTTCAGCACAGTAAACCGCAGCGCGAGGACGACGGCGTCGGCGCCCTGCAACGCGCTGCGGTTGCCGACGGCGGCGACCGCGGCCCGGCCGATCTGTGCCGCCAGTTTTCGCGCCGACTCCTTGTCGGCGCTGGAGAGCCGCAGGGTCTCGCCGCCTGAAGCGAGGTGGCGGGCGATGACCGATCCGATCCCTCCAGTGCCGATGACCGCGGTGGTCACGACCGGAACCTCGTCACTCAGTCTCCCCGCCTGCTGTACCCGATGGCCAGTGAGCGGGCGTCCAGTCCCCCGCTGGGTCGGTGGTCTGCCCCACTTCGATCAGGTGACCGTCGGGATCGCGGATGTAGCAGCGCTTCTCGTACTGGTGCTGTTTCGGCGGGGTCAGGAACTGCGCGCCCCGGGCGCTCCATTCGGCATACACGGCCTCGATATCCCTGACCCGGATATTGAGGAAGCTGCTGACCCGGTCGGGGTCGCGCGGGGTCTCCAGGATGACGGTGGGCTTGTCATCGGTCGGGCCACCGCCGGTGTTGATGATGATGAAGGTGTTGGACAGTGCGACGTAGGTCAGCCCGCCGGGGCCGGAGAAGGCCACCCGACCGCCGAGCACTTCGGTGTAGAAGCGCCGGGAGCGCTCCACATCGCCGGAGACGATGAAATGGGCCAGCACAATGTCCTCCGGTGGCGGTGGGAACTCGGCCATCTGGCACCTCCGCTGGTTGGGCCTTGCACCGCACTTCCGACGGGTCTGCTGGACGCAGGGGATTGCCCCGCCGCCGCATGCCAGGGAGTCTACGCCCGCGACCGCCGGCGGCCTGATAGCGAGGGGCGCGCTGGGTTCCGCCACCCCCGTCCCGGCGGCAAAGTGGACACACCCGGGCCATCCTGGCCGGCTTGTCACTGTTGATGGCGCTGATGCAGTTCAGGATGATTCCGCTGTCCCGGCGGGCTACGTTCGGTCCGGGCTTCTAGGCGTTTTTGTTCCCTTCCGCCCTTGCACGTGCGTGACGGTACAGCCCTCGCGGGCGTCCTCACCGCCGTGTTCACGCCGCTCGCGGCCCGGACGGTCACGGCCTGATCCATGGCACGTTCCTGCCGCGGGCTCCGGTGCCGCCTGCGGCCTGGGCAGGTGGCCATCTCCGGCAATCGCGCGGCCGGCCGCGGGCCGCCCGAGGATCGCGTGGCGCTTGAGGCTTCCCGGCGAACCGGAAGTGTGGGCATGAACCCTGACGGGCATGCCTACCCGGCAGGCACACAGGTGCGTCCTGGTACGGCCAGGTCCTTGGGGAGCAAACCGACACGAGCACCGTCGGGGCCGCACCCGCGGCGGCGGATGAGAGGCGATCATCTCGTGCGTTCCGACATCGTCCCCGGCGGCGTCTTCCCCGATTACGCGCTGCCCGACCACACCGGCACCGTCCGCACTCTGAGCGAGATCCAGGGCCGCGACCCGCTGATCCTCACCCTGGCGCGCGGCAACTACTGCCCGAAAGAGCATCAGCAGCACCTCGAGCTGGCGGCCAACTACCCGAAGATCGCGGTGGCCTACACCCAGGTCGTCACCATCGCCACCGACGACCACCATACCCTGCAGGAGTTCCGCGCGTCGGTAGGCGCCCAGTGGACCTTCCTGTCCGATCCCGGCCGGACCGTCCAGCAGGACCTCGACATTCAGGAGTACACCGACCCCGAGCACAACCCCATGATCCCGCACACGCTGGTGCTCAAGCCGGGGCTGGTCATGATTGAGCAGCCGGTCGTCCTGGCGCCCATGGTCGCGGTTCCCCGGCTGGCCGCGGCGGTCTCGAATGCGGGCGCGCTCGGCATGCTGACGCTGACGTGGTCGCAAGACGTCGGAGCCGTGGTCCGGGAGACGGCGGCGCTGACCGCGCGGCCGTTTTGCGGCAACCTCGTGCTCACCGAAGACCGTCACCGTCGCCTCGGCCAGGCCCTTGAGGCCGGGTTGCGGATCGTGTCGTTCTTCTTGGGTGATCCCGGCGGCTACATCGAGCAGGTCCACGACGCCGGGGGGATTGTCATGCACACGGTCGGCACTGCCGAGGAGGCACGGCGGGCAGTCGCGTCCGGCGTGGATGTGATCGTTGCGCAGGGCTGGGAGGCGGGCGGGCACGTGTGGGGTACCGTCGCGACGCTGCCGCTGGTGCCCGCCGTGGTGGACGCGGTGGCGCCGGTGCCGGTGATCGCGGCCGGCGGGATCGGTGACGCCCGGGGCGTCGCCGCGGTGCTCGCCCTGGGCGCCCAGGCCGTGTGGCTGGGCACGCGGTTCCTGCTGGCCGAGGAGATGCCGATCCACGAGGACTACCGGCGCCGGCTGATAGCCGCGGCCGAGACCGATCCGCAGCGCTACCCCAACCTGTACTCGGTCGGGTGGCCCGACTCCCCCCACCGCGCGCTCCGCAACTCAACCGCCGACACGTGGCAGGCCGCAGGCCGCCCCCCGCTCGCGCAGCGGCCAGGATACGGCGACGTGATCGCGCACTTCGCCTCCGGCGAGCCAATCGTCCGCTACGAGCCAGCGGCGCCGATGACCGGGAGCACCGGGGACATCGAAGCGCTGTCGATGTGGGCCGGGCAAAGCGTCGCCCTGGCGAGACAGCCACAGCCAGCGGCGGACATCGTGGCCGAGCTCACCTCACGCCTGTGATCCGGGACGGAGGCGCTCGGATCGCTGTCGCGTGGGCCCGTGAAGCCCCGCAGGCTGGCCGGCCGCGGACCATGCGCGGAATTCCGGCGCCGCGGTTTCCGGACTTTGCCGCTGCCGCGGAACCTTGCCCGCAGGCAGACCCGCGACCGGGTCCGGCTGTTCTAGCCGGCCGCCACCTCACCTCGCCGCGCGACGGTGACACCCGTCCCCTGAGGGGCGCGCGGCCTAGCTCGAAAAAGCCGGACCGGACGCAATCGGGCGGCGGCCAGCTCAGCGACGGAGGATCGCCATGGAGTACCTCGTCACGATGACAACTCATGTTCCGGACGGGACGCCGGGGCAGGCGGTCGACGACGTCCGCGCTCGCGAGGCGGCACATTCGCGTGACCTGGCCGCGGAGGGTCAGCTGCTGCGGTTGTGGCGCCCTCCGCTGCAGCCGGGCGAATGGCGCAGTCTCGGCCTGTTCGCCGCCGGCGGCGCCCGCCAGCTCCAGCAGACCCTGGCTTCGATGCCGCTGAAGGTCTGGCGAACCGACCAGGTGACGCCGCTCGCGCCGCACCCCAACGACCCGGGCCCCAGCACCCGGCCAGACCAGTCGGGCACCGAATTCCTGGCCGCCTTCGTGATCTCGATCCCGGACGGCACGCCCCGCCAGGCCGTGGCAGACGCCGAGGCGCGCGAGGCCGCACGCGCCCGCGAACTCGCTAACCAGGGACACCTCGAGCGGCTGTGGGCGCTTCCGGGTCACGGACGCGCTCTCGGCCTGTACCGGGCCAGGGACAGCGCGGAGATGGAAGCCATCGTGAAAGCGCTCCCGCTCGACCCGTGGATGACGACGGAACTCACGCCGCTCACGCCGCACCCGAGCGATCCCGCGACCAGGAGCACCTGAGAACGGAGAAAGCCGTGACCGAAGCGGAGCAGAAGGTAGCGGTCATCACGGGCGGCTCGCAGGGAATCGGCGCCGGCCTCGTCGAGGCGTACCGGCAGCGAGGCTGGGCGGTCGTGGCGAATTCTCATCGCATCAAACCGTCCAAGGACCCGGACATCCTCACGGTCCAGGGCGACATCTCCGAGTACACCACCGCCGAGCGGATCATCAGCCAGGCCCTTGATCGCTTCGGCCGCGTCGACACCCTGGTCAACAACGCAGGCGTCTTCGTCGCCAAGCCCTTCATGAGCTTCCCCCCGTCTTCCGGACACCTGACCTGAGGTGGCCTGCGGCCACCGGGAAGGATGTCCGTCATGCCCGCCGAGCGGCGCTGCGTGTAATCGACCACCCGCTCCCTTCAGCATGGAGCGGGCACCGAGCGGTTGCTCAGCTCGCCGCGAAGACTGCACCGTCTGATGACGCGCGGTTCTCGACCTGTCTTTTCAGCCGCAGGCCATGGCGCGGGCTGACGCCTAGCTTGCGCCCCAGATCCGCACCGGTAAGGCCCGGCTGGTCTTCTAGAAGTCCGGCAGCCCTGGCCAGCGGATCACCACGGTCGGTGCTTGCGGATACGCCAGTCGCTGAACGACCCGCGGCAGTGACCGATGTCTGCCTTCCACGAGCTCGCTCAGGTCCGATGTTCTTTCTCGTCGCATGTCCGTTCCGGGCGGCTCCCGAGTCCGCGGACATGTTCCCCGACGGTTTCGTGTCCGCAACCGCGCCGACCGTGAACGGTCCGCTGTCCGTGTCCGCCGGGGTTGCGAGCAGGCGAGCGGAGGCGACGGCGTCGCCTGCGGGCACGCCGGTGCGGACCATCCACACCAGCTCGGACGGCGCGCACCGCCTCCAGCGCCGCCCATAGCCGGCTCTCAGGAGCGCGATCGCATGTCGCCGTTCTTGCCCGGCCTCCAAAGCGTCCTGGAAACTGGCGATCCGCCACAGCACCATGCGCCGCCACATCAGCCAGGTCGGCCACGGCGCCAGCACCCACCGCGCCATCGGGATCAGGTCGCGCGTCCGGCCGTGTGGGCCGCCGAGGCGCCGCAGCAGGACGGTCCGGCCCGCCTCAACCATGGCCAGCAACATCAGCGGCGCAGCGACGTGCAATCCGGCGGACACCAGGTCCGGCCAGCCGGCCGCCGCGTTCGCCGCCACCGTGCCCACCGTCAGGACCCGGACGAACTGCCGCAGCCAACCGATCGGCTGACCGATCCAGGACAGCACCAAGTCGAGCACCACCACGCCGATCAGCCCGCCATCGATGCCGACCGGAACAAGCGATGCCAGCGGAATGCCCCTGCGCTCCGCCAGGCCAGAGACCGTCTGATAGGAGCCCACGACCCCGTATGCCGCCAGGCCAAGCCCGAACGCCACCGACACGCCGACGGCCGCCCGCTGCCCCCAGCTCAAGCTCGCCGACCGCCCCGGCTCAGCCATGGCCCAGGCCCCTGGCAGGGCGGTGACCAGCGCAAGCATGCCCCGAGGCCCCAACGCTCGCAGATCCGACCCCCACACCAGGCCAGACGGCTAGAGGGATGGGTGTCCACCGCTCCCCGACGCGATGGCCACCCAATGGCCACCCATCGGCCCAAAAACGCCGAACCAGGGCTTCCTCCGTGATCAAGAGTCTCGAAGAAAGCCCTGGTGGGACTGTAGTTTCAACGGTGTAACTCCTGACAAGTAGGGAGACACCAGTGACAGACGTGACGAGCGGCCGGAACCAGGACGAGGCGCAGCTCTCGGCGGCCGACGAGCAGGTGCTGCGGGAGCT
>Ga0335078_10015104_pt1 | contig 11461 bp, 6 predicted proteins | sample Lox_Sample_32_FD_206711 | JGI IMG/M metagenome (GOLD analysis project Ga0335078, IMG submission 206711) | Soil microbial communities from Loxahatchee National Wildlife Refuge, Florida, United States - Lox_Sample_3.2 | ecosystem: Environmental > Terrestrial > Soil > Wetlands | place: USA: Florida...
TTAGGCAAACTCGAAGACGAGAAGCGTCACGTCGAGGAGATGGCCAACTTGCACCTCAGGACGATTGAGGCGCTCGCGCTCGCCATTGAAGCCAAAGATCACACGACTCACGAGCACCTGCAGCGCGTACGAGTCTACGCCATCGAAGTAGGCAAAGAACTCGGCGTCACCGGGCCGGAACTCGAAGCTCTCCACGCCGCCGCCCTCCTGCACGACATCGGCAAGCTCGCCGTGCCCGAACACATCATCTCGAAGCCCGGACGCCTGAGCCCGGAAGAGTTCGAGAAGATGAAGATTCACACGCTCGTCGGAGCTGAAATTCTCGAACGCGTCCGCTTCCCCTATCCCGTCGTCCCCATCGTGCGCGCACACCACGAAAAATGGGACGGCTCCGGTTATCCGCTCGGACTGAAGGGCGCTGAAATCCCCATCGGAGCGCGCATCCTGTCTGCCGTCGATTACCTCGATGCGCTGGCGTCCGACCGTCAGTACCGCCGTGCCATGCCTCTCAAGGAAGTCATGCAGAAGCTGGCAGCCGAGTCCGGCAAATCTTTTGACCCGCGCGTGGTCGACGTTCTGCAAAAGCGCTACCAGCAACTTGAAAGGCTCGCCGTAGCCAAGTCCGCCGAAGATCCCAATGCGCCGCTATCGACCGCGATCCGCATCGAGCGCGGCCTCGAACCTGCTGCCGGTTTCGAAAACGCTACGGCTCAAGACTATGCTGGACGCGAAAACACCTTCCTGTCATCGATTGCCGCCGCGCGCCAGGAAGCGCAAGCGCTCTTCGAACTCAGTCAGGACCTCGGCGCCTCTCTCAGCCTCGGCGAAACACTGTCCGTGTTCTCAGTGAAGCTCAAACCGATGGTCCCCTACGACGCCATCGCGATTTACATCCTGCGCGAGCACGAACTTGCTCCTGAATATGTAAACGGAGACAACTACCGGTTGTTCTCTTCTCTGCGCATCCCTGTCGGACAAGGACTATCCGGCTGGGTGGCACAGAATCGCAAGCCGATCATCAACGGAAATCCGTCAGTCGAGCCGGGATACCTGAACGATCCCACGAAGTTCAGCACGTTGCGGTCGGCACTGGCAGTCCCACTTGAGGGCGTGGCCGGAGTAATCGGCGTTCTCGCCCTCTATCGCAGCGACCGCGATGCCTTTACCACCGATCACTTGCGCATTCTGCTGGCCGTCAGCGGCAAGATGGCCCTGGCGATTGAAAACGCGCTCAAGTACCAGCAGGCCGAGAACTCCGCCACCACCGACTATTTAACCGGACTGCCCAACGCCCGCTCGCTGTTCCTGCAACTCGATCGCGAACTCGCGCGCTGCAAGCGCGACAACACCACCTTGACCGTCATGGTCTCTGACATGGACGGTTTCAAGCAGATCAACGACCGCTTCGGTCATCTCGAAGGAAACCGCGTCCTCCGCCTCTTCGCCCAGGCACTCAAGGACAGTTGCCGCGAATACGACTACGTGGCTCGCATGGGCGGCGACGAATTCGTCGTGGTCGCTCCCGGCCTCGCTCCGGATGCCGCCGGAAAAAAGGCGGAGCAAATGCGGGCCTTGGCCAAACACGCCGGCAGCGAAGTCTGCGGCGAAGAAATTCTCTCACTCAGCGTGGGACGCGCGGCCTATCCCGCCGACGGCAATGACGCGGAGCAATTGCTCGCCGAAGCTGATCGCCGCATGTACCTGGAAAAGCAGAAGCAGCTGGCCTACAAAGATCGTCGCGCCCACCCGCGCATGAAGTGCCGCGTCACCATCGAAATGCAAACTGACACGGGTGCCGTACCCATGTTCGCCAATCTCACTGACATCAGCATGGGCGGTTGTTACGTCGAGACCAGCACCATCGTGTCGCCCGGAAGCAAGCTCAAACTGAAGTTCTCAATGGACGATGCCACCCTCGTGGCTGAAGGCGTGGTCAACCGGATGGATCCGGGCTCCGGCGTCGCCGTCCAGTTCCGCGAAATGAATCGCGAAGGCCGCGAGCGCATGTTCAGGATTCTCGAATTCGTCCAGAAGACGACAACCTACTTCAATAACCGCTATCTCGACAGCATCACCAAGGGTTGACGTCTCCTGTGGCCAGCTATACCCGCCCTGCGACCTGAATCGTCGTCGCCCGCACAATCTCCGCCGCGATCTGATCGAGCGGCAGGATCTTATCCGCAAGACCCGCCTTAGCGATGAAGCCCGGCATCCCCCACACCACGCTCGTGGCTTCATCCTGCACATAGACGCGCGCGCCCGCGGAGCGCAGCATCTCACAACCCTTCAGGCCATCCTGACCCATCCCGGTCAAAACGACTGCCAGGGCGCGGTCTTCGTACACACTGGCCACCGAACGAAACAGCACGTCGACCGATGGGCGGCAGAAGTTTTCCCGCGGTCCCTGATGCGTGCGCAGCCAGACCGCTCCGTTTTCCTTCTGCACGACCATGTGAAAGTCTCCGGGGGCAAGCACGGCGCAACCCGGCCCTACGGCTTGCCCGGATACACACTCCCGCACCGGAAGCGACGATTTCGAGGTCAGCCGCGCTGCCAGCATCGAAGTGAAAATTGCTGGCATGTGTTGTGCGATCAGCACCGGGACCGAGAGATCAACGGGCAAGAGCGGCAAAACGCGAGCCAGAGCGTCCGGGCCGCCAGTGGACACGCCGATCACCACAATCTTGGCGGGCGAAAGCAGCTTGGAAGGTCGCGGGACGACGGGAGGCGGAGCCACTGCCGGCATCGCTACACCGTGTGCCGCCGGCAAATGGCAAAGCACCCGGATCTTTGGAATGAGTTCGCGGGAGATCGCTTCCAAGGTCGCAGCGCCGTCGACGTTGCTGGGCTTGGTGGCGTAATCAGTGGCTCCCAGCGCCAGCGCTTCCAGTGTAACCGACGCGCCGCGCTCGGTCAGACTGCTGAACATGATGATCGGAACGCGGGTGTCCAGCTTGCGCAGCTCGCGCACCGTCTCCAGCCCGTCCATCTCCGGCATCTCGATGTCGAGCAGGACGATATCGGGCTTCAGCGTCGCGAATTTCGCCAGCCCGATCCGTCCATTCACCGCTGTCGCGCCGACCTCAAGGTCCGGGTCTTCGGCAATGGCCTGCGAAAGCACTTTGCGCACCACCACTGCATCGTCGACGAGCAGCACGCGCTTTTTCGTCTTCTGCACTTTCTCCTCACCTCAAGACAAGCAACCTGCAGGCACCGCCCGCCGACCCTGATGCGAAACCACCGTTACACGGAAGCCGCGCGCGCCTTCGATTTCGCCGCTCCTTCCCCATCGTCCAGCTTGAACTGGTCCACCAGGGTGCGGAGCTGCGTCGCCATTTCCGTGAGTTGTTGTGCGGCCTTCAGCGTGTCCTGTGCTCCCCGCGTCGTGCTCTCGGCCGCGGTTGCGACTCCCTGGATGTTCTGCGAGATTTCTCCCGAGCCCTTCGCCGCTTCCTGCACGTTGCGCGACATCTCGTTGGTAGTCGCACTCTGTTCTTCGACGGCGGTTGCGATCGTTCCCGAGATATCGTTGATCTGGTTGATCACCCCCGTGATGCTGCCAATCGATTCCACCGCGCGCTTGGTGTCTTCCTGAATGGCCGTGATTTTCTGGCTAATGTCTTCCGTGGCCTTTGCGGTCTGCTTGGCCAGCTCTTTGACTTCGTTCGCGACAACCGCGAATCCCTTGCCCGCTTCCCCGGCCCGCGCCGCTTCGATCGTGGCGTTCAGGGCCAGCAGATTGGTCTGCTGCGCGATCGAAGTGATGACCTTGATGACCTGCCCGATCTCGGCGCTCGATTCTCCCAGCTTGGCGACCGTAGTGTTGGCCGAGTTCGCTGTCTTGACCGCCTCGCCCGCCACCTTGGCTGCCTCGCTGGCATTGCTCGAGATGCTCTGCACGGTTGAAGTCATCTCTTCAGCACCGGTAGCAACGCTGTTCAGGTTTGTTGTAACCTGCTGCGTGGCCGTCGCAACCGTACTTGCTTGAGCCGAGGTCTCTTCGGCGTTGCTGCTCATCTGCTGGCTCGTAGCCGCGAGTTGCTGCGACGCGCTCGACAACCCCTGGGCATTCTGCGCAATGTGCTTCATGCTCGACTGCAGCGTATCGGCCGTCTTGTTCGTCGCGGCGCCAACTCCTGCCAGCGCCTCGATGCAGGCATTCAGGTTGTTCTTGATGGTGTTGAAATCGCCATTGTAGGTGTCGGTGATCTTCGACCGCTGGCTCGACCCTAGAACTCGGCGCGTGTAATCGTTCGCCGCCATGGCCTGCAGGATCTCGCTCGCTTCAGTCAGGCCCTGGGAGATATCGTCGACGTATTTGGCCGCGACGTTTAACGGGCCGATGACGGCGTCGAGCGTGTTGTTCACGCCCTCAACCACCTTGCGGTAGTCACCTTCATGCTTGCTGGCGTCGGCGCGGGTCGCGAGTTTTCCCTCGACCGCCGCTTTGGACAGCATCATCGCGTCGGCCATCATCGCGTTGACCGCGTTCTTCTGCCGGGTGATGTCTGTCGCATACTTGACCACCTTGAAGGGCTTGCCGTTCAAATCGAGAATCGGGTTATAGGACGCCTCGATCCACACCTCGCGCCCGCCTTTGCCAATGCGCTTGTACTGGGCTGCCTGGTACTCGCCACGCCGCAGCCTGGTCCAGAATTCGGCATAGTCGGCGCTCTGCCGGTAGTTTTCCTCGACGAACATGCTGTGGTGCCGGCCCTTAATTTCATCGAGCGTGTAGCCCAGAGCCTTCAGAAAGTTGTCATTCGCTGCGATAACGGTTCCGTCCATGTTGAACTCGATCACCGCCTGCGCCTTGCTGATCGCTGCGATCTGGCCCTGATAGTCGGCGTTGACCAGCTTCTGCCGTGTCACATCGGTCGCGTATTTCACCACCTTGAAGGGTTTGCCGTCGAGGTCGAGGATGGGATTGTAGGAAGCCTGGATCCACACTTCTTTCCCGCCCTTGCCAATGCGTTTGTATTCGGCCGCGTCGTACTCGCCCCGGTTCAGCTTCGCCCAGAATTCCTTGTAGGCCGGACTCTGCTTGTACGCCTCATCGACGAACATGCTGTGGTGCTTGCCCTTGATTTCGTCGAGCGTGTATCCGAGTGCGTTCAGGAAATTGTCGTTGGCCGTGATGATGGTGCCGTCCATATTGAACTGGATCACTGCCTGGGCCTTGCCAATCGCCGCGATCTGACCGGAGAGGTCGGCACTCGCCATCTTTTCCCGGCTGATGTCCCGCATGAGATTCAGTACCTTGCAGGGGTTGCCGTCCGGGCCGGGAATTGGGTTGTAGGAGTAGTGGACCCAGATCTCTTTGCCTCCGTGGACCACCCTCTTCCCGTCGCCGCTGCACTCCTGTCCGTTGCGCAGCTTCTCAAAGATGTCGCGCATCCGAGCCTTGTATTCGGCGCTTTGCCGGGTAGCTTCGTCGACGAACATGCTGACGTGCTTCCCGATCATCTCGCTGCGGCTGTACCCCACCAGGGACGCGAATTGTTCATTCACGTCCAGGATCGTGCCGTCGAGGTCGTAGTAGCTGACCGGCTGGGCCTTGCTGATAGCGGCGATCTGGGCGCGATCGTCGTTGTGTTGATTGCTGGCTTTCTTTCCCCGCGCGCTTTGCATTTCTATTTCTCCTTACGGTTCTCCGCTCTGTCGCGGGGCCGTGATGAATTGCACTTCAAAATTCCCGGTTGTTCTTCGCTTTGGCCAGGTCGCTGAGATCCACAACCCGGTCAATATCGAGCGCCAGCAGCAGGCGCCCGGAGAGCTTGTAGACCCCCCGCACCACCTCGCGGGCAAAGCCCTGCAGCGTCTCCGGAGGGCTTTCGAGCGTATCCTCTTCTACCTCGATGACATCGCCAATTTCGTCCACCAGCAGGCTGACCGCTCCATCGTTGGTTCGGACGACGACGTTCATGGGCAACTGTCCCGCTGGACGATCCTCGAGGCCTAGGCGGCGCCGCAAGTCGATGGCCGACACAATCTGGCCGCGCAAGTTGATCAGGCCGCTCACTACTTCGGGCGCCAGCGGCACCCGCGTCATTTCCTGGTGCTGGATCACTTCCTGAACCTTCGGCACCGGCGTTCCGAAGACGTGGCCATCGAGAAAAAATGTGCAGAACTGTTGTGTAGTCGACATGGATTCCTTTCCTAGACCGCTTGCGGCGATTCGGCGAATCCGGGAATCACCTCCCGGACAACGCTGGGGACATCCAGCAGGTCGGTGACGCGTTTTTGTACGACGGACGAGCCCAGCACGCCGTGCCGCTGCGCGGGCGTCTGTACGACCAGCTTTTCGTCGACGATATCGACGATGCGGTCGACCACCAGGCCCACGCTCTTTCCCGCTTCCGAGTAGACGACAACCTGCAGCCGGGCTTCTGCGTCTGCTGGTGCCGCATCTGTTGCAACCCCGGCAACCACGCGCGACAGCCGGATCAGCGGCATGATCTGTCCGCGGTACTGCATGACTTCCTGCGCGCCTGCCAGTTCGACCGCGGATGCGGGAAACTCCTCGAGGCGGGCCACCAGCGACAGCGGAATCGCCATTCGCCCCTTGTCGCCGCACTGCACCACGAGCAGCGTCTGATGTCCCTGAGCGGCTCCCTCGCCCCCCGCTTCCTTTTCTTTCTCTTTCTCAGCCAGCGCTGATTCGCGCGCCGAGATCACTTGCGCTCTCTGCGCCAGCCCGAGGATGTCGAGAATCAAGGCCACGCGGCCATCGCCCATGATGGTTGCGCCCGAGTAAGCGGTGATGCCCTTCAATTGCTGCCCCAGCGGCTTCACCACGATCTCTTCGGTATCGGTGATCTCGTCGACCACCAGTCCAAACTCCCGGCCATCGGCTTGTACGACCACAATGTTCGCGATGGAGTCTTCCTTCGCAGCGGAGTCATCCTCTTTCTTTTTGCCTCGGCCGCCACTCAAGAGCTGCAACTCGCGATTCATGTACACCAGCGGCAGCAGCCGGCCGCGCAGCCGGTACACCGGAGCGCCGTGCACCATCTCGATTCCTTTGCCGGCCTCCCCCGAGTCCATCCGCACCAGTTCCAACAGGCTCACTTGCGGGATAGCGAACCGCTCGCCCCCCGAGGTCACCATCAGGGCGGGGATGATCGCGAGCGTCAGCGGAATCTTGATCTTGACCGTCGTGCCTCTCCCTGCCGTTGATTGCACGTCGACGGTGCCGCCGATCTTCTCGACATTAGTCTTCACCACGTCCATCCCGACGCCGCGCCCCGACACGTTCGTGACTTTTTCCGCCGTCGAGAAGCCGGGCAGAAAGATCATGTTGAAGATGTCGCGATCGGACATCCGGCCGACGTGTTGCGCCGACACTACCCCGCGCTCGATCGCCTTCTGCCGGATGCGCTCGGCGTTCAGGCCGGCGCCATCGTCGCTGACCTCGATGTTGACCTGTCCACCCTCATGAAAAGCGCGCAGCTTCAATACACCCGTTGCCATCTTTCCCGCTTGCTTACGGACGTCCGGCGCTTCAATCCCGTGATCGATGGCATTGCGCACCAAATGCGTGAGCGGATCCTTAATGGCCTCGATGATGGTGCGATCGAGTTCTGTGTCTTGCCCTTCCATCTCGAGGCGCACGTCGCGTCCGCAGGAAAGCGCCAGGTCGCGCACCGTCCGCGGAAACTTGTCCCACACGTTGCCGATCGGCTGCATGCGGGTCTTCATGACCTCTTCCTGCAGCTCGGTCGCGATCAGATTCATGCGCTGCGACACGGCCTGGAATCCGGCGTCCTGCCGGCTGCTCGAGAACTGCAACAGCTGGTTGCGCGCCAGCACCAGTTCACCGACCAGGTTCATCAGACGGTCGAGCAGGTTCACGCCCACGCGGATCGTCTCAACCACTGCATCCGGATTGCGCGCCTCCAGGGTCTTCTGCGCCGCCACAACGTCCTCCGGCTTCGCCGCCCCCTGGGCGACCAGAATTTCGCCGATCTTCTTTCGGCCGATCTCCTGTTGCTGCAGCGCCTGCGCGAGATCTTCCTCGCGCACGTGGCCACGCTCCACCAGCAGCCCGCCGAGCTTTGAGGCATCCGCCACATTTTCTACTGCCTTTGCGCGAGATACTTCCGCCTCCATGGCCTGGTTCGGAGTCTTGCCCTCCGGTTGTGCCACACTTTCCTTCGGTGCAGTCTCGGTCCCGGCTTTCGCTTCTCCTTGTAGCCGGGCCAGGAGCTCGATGAGGGCCTTATAGTCCTCTTCTCCGTCCTTCCCAGTCGTCTTCACAGCACCCAGCATCTGCCGCACTGCGTCCACCATCGCCAGCAAACCACTGGTGATGTCTGCATTCAGCGTGAGCTTGCCGTCGCGCAACCGCGACAGCAAGTTTTCACCCGCGTGCGCCAGTTTCTCCAGGCGTGTAAAGCCCAGAAAGCCGCAGCTGCCCTTGATCGTGTGGATCGTCCGGAACACGCTGGCCAGCAATTCCTTCGACGAAGGCTCCGACTCCAGCTTCACCAGTTCCTGATCCAGCCGGTCGAGGTTCTCATTGCTCTCGATAAGAAAATCTTTAACGATGTCGTCCATAAATTCGTTCTTGCTGCACCACGCGTTTTCCACGTGCAGGCGCGTCGCCAGTCCTTGTGTGATTTCCGGTACGTTTGGTCGTATGGACTGCCCCGGGGACTAACCTTTCATCGGCAATCGCCCCGACAACTTAAGGAGTGAAGAGAGAGAGGATTGGACGGCGCTGGAACCGCCCCTAAGCAGAGAGAAGGTAGAAGCCTTCGAGAACGGACTGAGGTGGCTTCCGGCTGCCTGCTCGCGCGCTTGAAGCCCGTTTCCCCCACCCGTAGACTAGTAGGGATGCACTTGCATAGTCACGGATCAGGCAGCCCCACCCGTGTTCTGAAGATTTCGCTCGCCGTGACGCTCGCCTACATCGTGCTGCTGGTGTTCGCGGGGTTCCGTGCCCATTCGCTGGCCCTATTCTCCGAAGCCGGACACAACCTCTCGGACTTCATGGCCCTGCTCTTGTCGTTGGTCGCGGTCTACTTTCAGTCGCGGCCCGCGAACTCCACTAAGACGTACGGCTACCATCGCGCCGGAGTGCTCGCCGCACTCTTGAATGCCAGCTCGCTGGTCGCCGTCTCCATTTTCATCTTCTACGAGGCCTTCAAACGGCTGCAGCACCCCGAGCACGTCCAAGCCACCGTCATGATGTGGGTTGCCGCCGCTGGAGTCGTGATGAATGGAGCCATCGCCCTGCTTCTCTACCGGTCCGGAGGGGACGTCAACATCCGCAGCGCGCTGCTGCACGAAGTTGGCGACACTCTCTCCACCGCCGCAGTTATCGCCGGAGGCTGGGCGATCCTTCTGACCGGCAACTACTGGATCGACTCTGTCCTCTCGGTCGCCATCGGCGTGCTGATCCTCTGGTCGGGCTTCGGCATCGTCCGCGAAACGCTCAACATCCTGCTCGAAGGTACGCCCCGCGGCATGAAGCTAGAAAAGATCGAATCGGTGATCCGCGCTGTCGAGGGAGTCAACGATGTTCATGACCTCCACGTCTGGAGCATCGGATCGGAAACTCATGCGCTCTCCTGTCACATCTCGATCGCCGACATTCCACCTTCGGTCAGCGAACGCATTCTGCGGGATGTAAAGGCGCGCCTGCACCACGATTTCCGCATCGATCACACGACGATCCAGTTCGAACATGTCATCTGCGAAGTCGCCCACGGCTGCGTAATCCCGGTCAGCGAAACCGCCGGTGAGCATCATCACCACCACAGCCATTGAACCGCTGGTTGCGCGGAAACCTGGATGCGAAGGGAAGCAGCTCACCGAAAGTAAGCCCGCCACGGGACCCACCTTTAGTTACTCGGTTGCGAGATCGTGCCGGATCAACCGAGGCAGCGCGTCCTCAGAAGGAGAGTCCGTCCGTGGGATGTTACGCAGCCGTTCGATGAAACCGTCGAATTCGGATGTCGAAATGACATCTTCGGAGCGCTTGGGCAGAATGTCTTCGATCTCCTCCCGCAGCGGCTTCACGCGTTCGGCAACAGGGGGAAATGGACTCAAGGCCTTCGCTAGCGATTTGCTGGGATCTGGTTGCCAAACCGCCTGAACTGCCCTGAGAAAGCAGTCCGCGTCGTAACCGGATTTATATACGTATTGAATGCCGAAATAATCGGCCTCGAGCTCAAATTGGCGCTGAAATTTCAGCAGCCCAAAAAGCGGTGTGCCGACACCGATCGCCGTGGGTGGCATATTGTCTGGCGTAACATTCGGAAGGTTCACTATTTCCATCAAATTTGCTCGGGTTTTCAACCGCATGACGGAGTGCAGAGCAGTATGAGCAATTCCCCGCGCTAACACACTCGCGAGTTCGCCCTCGCTTTGGAGCTTGAGGATAAGGCCGGTGGTTAGATAGAGGTGTCCCGCAGGCAGCGTAAATGCGCTCACATCACTGCTGCGGATGATCCGGACGTTGATCGGCACGTCCGCATCGGAGTTCTGCTTGATGTGCTGCGCAACACGATCAACGTAGCTCGCAACCTTCTCGTCACTCACGAGCCTGACTCTTGTTTCGAGCGCAGCTGCGTGCTTGTCGCCAAGTTCTTTTTCGTTTTGGATCGGGTACCGCTTCACCGATGGAACAATGACCAGCTTCCGATATCCAATCGCATTGATGTCGCAAGCTGGTTTCTTGCATTTGTGGTGGGCTGAGCCGAAGGCGGGAGTGACTTCTATGGAAATCGTAAGTGCGACAGCTACCCAGAGAATTCTTCTTGTCGAGATCCCCATAAGGTCCCTCCACCGTGGCATAGGGCACGGTCGCTGCATTGTCAGCAGTCTACACCTGGCACCTCCACGATGATGATGTCCTCGTCATCACTACAACAGCGGTCTAGACATGCCGCCAACAAAAAAGGGCCCGGCAGTTTCACCGGGCCCACAGATGGAGGATTGGAAGACTGTCTAGTGCCTGTCCGGGTTGCAGCCGCGACTGACCTTGCTCAAGGTGTTCTTCGCCGACGCAATCTGGCAGCTATAGAAGTTGCCATCCGAGTCGAACGCGGTGTAACTCTGCGAGCTGGCCCCGGAGCCGACATCGGAGGCTTTCACTGTGTTCTTCACCGAGCTGAACGCAACCAGGCTTTGATCGAACCAAACCTGCCTGTTTCTTTGGTAGTTCTGCGCGGTGGTCACATTGAACCCAAACTCGGCTGTGCTGACCGGATAAACAAAATCGACTTTGATCGGGAAGCTGAAGTCATCTCGCGTCACAATCGTCCCCTCGCCTCCGCGAACCGTGGTAATCGCCGACACTTTCGATTCCAGAGACGTGTTCTGATCGAGAACGGTAAAGTTCACCGTGTCGAAGTCAACAGTCTGCGTGCTTGAAAAATCCTGATGCACCGCCACCGAAGTCGAGACCTTGCCGCGCGACGTGTTCACGAAGCCCGCGATCGTAAACTTACGG
>Ga0335078_10015105_pt1 | contig 11461 bp, 11 predicted proteins | sample Lox_Sample_32_FD_206711 | JGI IMG/M metagenome (GOLD analysis project Ga0335078, IMG submission 206711) | Soil microbial communities from Loxahatchee National Wildlife Refuge, Florida, United States - Lox_Sample_3.2 | ecosystem: Environmental > Terrestrial > Soil > Wetlands | place: USA...
GCGGGACAGGAGTCACACTGGAATCGCTCAACCTCGCGATCCACACCGGCGACGTCCGCCCCCCGCGATACCGCTTCCAAATCTCGAACGCGTGATCCAATGGCACGTACGCAATCTCTTTTCCGTCCGGGGAATACGACCCCTCCGCCCCGATCGGCAGCGGCAACTTCGTCGGGAATCCGCCTTCCCGGGAAACCGTAAACAATTCCGAAAAACGCGAGTAGCTTTCGCGATTCGAAGAGAACAACACTGACTTTCCGTCGCGCGTCCAGCCCATCACTTCATCCGCCGCCGGGTGATATGTCAGCCGCCGCGGCGTGCCGCCCGTCGCCGGCATCACATAGACATCCGCGTTCCCGTCATAATCGCCCGTGAACGCTATCTCGCTCCCGTCCGGCGAAAACACCGGCAACGACGCGTGCCCCGTCCCCGCCGTCAATCGCTGCGCCGTCCCTCCGCTCCGCGGCACGCTCCACAAATCCCCCGCGTACACAAAAACAATCTGCGTTGCACTGATCGTGGGATGACGCAGCAGCAGCGGCGGATTTTCGTCCGCGCAGCACGCGACCCCCAGCAACAACGCAAATATTCCCCCGGCAAATCGCAACATTTCGCTCCTCCTACCAACACGGCCCACGAAATGCGCACAATCTTACTGCCAGGCCGCCGTATAGCAAACGCCTTCTCAAATGCTCCGACCGTCCGCCGGTGCGCGAATTTGGCTCTGGCACAGCCTTGCCTTCCGGGTTATACTCTTTCCATCAGACGGAAATTCCTCTTAGTCGTTCTCTCTCGGCACTTACTGCGGGTGAGAGGCGCAAAGGACAACACAATGTTCATCGCTCTCATGCCGCGGGTCGCGTAAGCAGTTCCAGCGCACAGCTTTCTTCCTCTTTCACTGAGCTTCGATTTCGCTGATCTTTCGCGAAATCTTTTTCTATCAACTTCGGATTGGTCGAAGCGCGTCCTGCTTTGCGCAAACGCCGCCTTCGCAGAAAGAACCTGTAGGCATCTATGGAAATGCAATTGGAACAGGAGCTCCGCGCTCCTGCGCCGCCTGCGTCACTTTGGGCTTCCGTTTGGGAAGCCTTACGCGGCTCGCATCAAGACTTTACCGCCGTCAATCTGAATCGCGCCATTCTCCTTCTCGCGATTCCCATGATTCTCGAGCTGGTCCTCGAGTCGCTCTTCGCCGTCGTCGACGTCTTCTGGGTTGGCCGTCTCGGCCCGGACGCCGTTGCCACCGTCGGCCTCACCGAATCCATGCTCTATCTCGTTTTTGCCGTAGGCATGGGTCTCAGCCTTTCCACCACTGCCATGGTCGCGCGCCGCATCGGCGAAAAGAATCCGACCGCTGCCGCCGACGCTGGCGTGCAAGCCATCCTCATCGGCATCGCCTTCTCAATCCTCTTTGGCGCTCCGGCTCTCTACTTTGCTCCCGACCTGCTCCATCTCATGGGCGCGTCGTCGCAAATTGTCGCGCTCGGCTCAGGCTACACGCGCGTCGCTCTCGGCGGCTGCGGCGCCATCATGCTGCTCTTTCTCAATAACGCCATCTTCCGCGGCGCCGGCGATGCTGCCATCGCCATGCGTCTGCTCTGGGTCTCCAACATCATCAATCTCATCCTCGACCCCTGCCTCATCTTCGGCTGGGGACACTTCCCCAAACTCGGCGTCACCGGCGCCGCCGTCGCCACGTTCACTGGCCGCAGCATCGGCGTGCTCTATCAGTTCTATCGCCTCCTGCGCGGCACCGAACGGATCCGCATCCTGCGCAACCAACTCCGCGTTCACTGGGACATCTTACTCCGTCTCCTCCGCGTCTCGCTGATGGGCATTCTCCAATTCACTATCGCCACCACCAGTTGGATCTTCATGGTCCGCATCGTCAGCAACTTCGGCGCGATCGCTCTCGCCGGCTACACCATCGCCATTCGCATCGTGAACTTCGTCATCTTTCCCGCTTGGGGACTCAGCAACGCCGCCGCCACGCTCGTCGGCCAAAACCTCGGCGCCAAGCATCCCGACCGCGCCGAACAAGCCGTCTGGCGCACCGGTTTTTACAACATGCTTTTTCTCGGCGCCGTCGGCGTCTTCTTTATTCTCTTCGCCGAACAGGTCATCCGCCTCTTCACCAACGACCTCAGCGTCATTCCGCTCGCTGCGTCTGCGCTCCGCATCGTTAGCTACGGCAACGTCGGCTACGCGTATGGCATGGTCATGCTGCAAGCCTTCAACGGCGCCGGCGACACGCGCACGCCCACCATCGTTAACTTCTTCGGCTTTTGGCTGCTGCAAATTCCCCTGGGCTACGCGCTGGCCCTGCCGCTCCACCTCCGTTCCAACGGCGTCTACATCTCCATCGTCGCCGCCGAATGCGCCATGGCCGCCGTCAGCATCCTCCTCTTTCGCCGCGGCACCTGGAAACTCCAACGCATCTAGCCGGTGGCGCAGGCATTCCTGCCTGTGCGCTTTTTCCTGCTGGAGTGCGGGAGAAAGTGGAATGCACCCCACCCGGGTGTTTTTGTGCAAGAGTGCGGAAGCTGTTGAAGGGAAAAGGGATGAGATTTTGCAGGGTGCAGAAAAGTGCAGAAAACTGCAGCGGAATGCGGCGAGGCTGGAACGGATGCGCGAAGCGGCGAGACGGGTAGTGTTGAGGCGGCACCCCCACCCGGTGTTTTTGGCAAAGAGTGTGGAAATTGTTGAAGGGGCAGGAGTTGCGGCGGATCTGTATTTTTGAAGAGTGTGGAAGCTGTTGAGAATAATAGAGTTGAGAAAACACGCTTTTCGTGGAAAGAGCGAAGAGTTTGGAAGATGATGAAAAGAAGGCGAATAGCAGATTTCCACCGAACCGCTTAGGACTGCATGGGGATTGCCGGGTGTGGGGAGCGGGAAAGGGCCAGGGAACAATAAGGGCGAATTGGTGACGAAACTTCACGTAAGTTTATAGCACAGATTGGTAACGTTGTCAAGAAGATTATAAGTGCTGTGCGGAGAAGAAGTTAGAAGCCTGGGTGCCCCACGTTTGCGCCTTTTGCATACGTGGGCTCCTTCTTTTCGTGGCACAGGCATTCCTGCCTGTGCGCCTTTGCTCTCATCTCCCACTCGCCGGTGCCGCACCCTTGGTTCTCATCTCAAGGGTGCGGGTTTTGACTTTTCTTTCTGCCGCTGCCCGCGCCCAGCAGGACGGCGCGGACCGCCGACTCACAGGTCGCCGGGGTCTTACTTCGGCGCGGACGCAGGTGCTGGCTGGTTTTCACTGGTCGGCGGTACGATCCCCTTGAGCCGCATATAGGTGACCATGTTGCCGTAGTGTTCATCGGCGTGCGCCGAATTTAGCGAGAGCAGCGTCAGCCGGGCCATATTGAAGTTGAAGAACTTCACCATTTCACTGCCTTTGGCATCGGTCATGCCGCCGTAGACCTTATTGCAGTAAGCCACTCCGTCCTTCAGCGCCGCCACCAGGTCCGCTTTCGACGTAGCCGTTTTCTCGATGCCCGTTTTGGGATTTGCTTCGCTCACGGCTTGGGAGCAGAAAAAATAAGCCTCATCCGCCTGATGGCCCACCAGTTGCCCAAAACTGCGCACCTCCGGCGTGGGTTTGAAGGAATAATTTTCTTCCGGCATTTTCTCCGCGGCCCGGACCACGGCTCCGCTCACAAACGAATAGAGACCTTTTTCGCTGATCGTAATCGGGTTCGCCGGCGGCGCAGTCTGCGCCGACGGAGTGGACGACGCCGCGGGCTTCTCCTGCCCCAGCACAACCAGCGGTGCTGCAATCATGGCAACCAACACAAAACCAACTCTTTTGCTCATGGGAACCCTTTCCGGAAAATCCTTCCACCTGGCGGCGATAAACAGCCGCAATCTACTATACGCACGGCGCGGCGAGTTGTTTCGGCGCAGACCCAGCGCCGTAACTCGATCGACCGGCCGGTGCCCCACGTTTGCGCTGTTCGCCTACGTAGGGCCCTTCTTTTCTCCCCGCCATGCCGCCAAGGTACTGGGTGCCCCAACCTGCGTTTTCAGAAGGACGCTTTTGACTTTTTTTCCGGCGCACTTGCCCGCGGGGTTCGCCGGACGCTTAGCTATATGTAAATCAGTCGACTACCTGCACGCTGCAGCGCAATGCACCCTGCCCGTTGCAGGTGAGGGTCATCGTGCCACCCTGCCCAGTTCCAATAGTCTGTGGTGGCCTAAAAATTATTCCCAATGCGAAACATGCTGGCGGATATTGACCGGGATTTTGGCCCGACGCAGATGTGCATTTTATTGTGCCGTTCGCATTGATATCGGCGACGGCGGGATGTTGATTCCCATTTGCGTCGGCAGTTGCAGTAAAGTTCCTAACCCGCCGTGTCGTTGCGTCCACGATTTGGGGCGCCTCAGTGGCTAATATGTTAGCGTTAACGCTTTTGATTTCCTCGAGAACCGCCGTGGTCTGAAGCTTACAACACGTCGGCGACTTTCCCTGGCAGCGCAAGGTGATGACGTCAGTCGCTTGAGCGTTTGTCGCCGTCCGTGACGGGAGAGAAACCTGGCCGCCATTTTTGTACTCAATCAAACAACCCGCAGGCTTCGCCCCGGTCGCAGCCTCAGCCCAACACCCCATCCACGATCCCTTTTTAACCGTTCTGCTCTCAGAGTGGTCGGGAGCACTAGGCTGGCCAGCCCAACTATTCATAAAACCCGGTTCTTGCGACAACTTACAAAGCGAGCCCTCCTTAGCCTGGGCGCAAGCTACCCGCTTTGCGTTGAGGCCGGCGACTAGGATGCCCGGAACTGACAAAGATAAAAACACCATAAACCGAGCTGGGATTTGCATCGAGACCTCCTTAAAGAGCCACGCACAACATAAGCGAAGATCGGACCTGCTTGCCGGTTCGCAACGGGAGAACTGCTCACGGCGCGAAAAGAATTTGAATCCGGTAGCCGGGTTAGAGCCCGAAGTCTAGGTTTGTTAGCGTTGATAGTCAACTTATTTATATCGTTAAGGTAGCTATCACGCCTTCGACTTGCGTTATTTGATGGCCTGGCCTCAGAAGATAAGCGCCTTTTTAGCTCTCAACAGATTCCAGTTCGACGGTCCCGAATTCGGAGATGCGCTGTGTCAGGGCGGCGCAACCGACCAAAGGAAAGGCAGATTTGTTACGAGCTTGAAAGAGACCCAGTGAAGTACAGAGCGCCCGTTAATCCTCCAGCTCAAATTCAGAAACTTCAAGAAGGCCGAAGGTAATGCTGTTGTCTGTGCGCGCCCGGCCGATCCAGATGTCTTCAGAATCGCGGACCCATGAAAACCCCTCAAGAGGGCAGGGCTGCTCTGGTGCTCGCCTGACGGCGTTCGCCTTGCTCCTGTGAACGGAGACTACGTCATAGTCGATATCAGTCTCGTTTCCAGTTTCAACAACATAGACCCTCATACATTCCTCTTTCTCCTTCCCGATTTGCTACACTCCCGGCGATGAATCTTCTTTACTACGGCGATAACCTGGACGTTCTCCGCAGACACATCAAAGATGACAGCGTTGATCTTGTTTACCTAGACCCGCCATTTAAGTCGGACCAAGACTACAACGTGCTGTTCGCGGAAAAGGATGGCAGTCGCGCTGCAGCACAATTCAAGGCTTTTGAAGACACTTGGGAATGGAACATGGAGTCGGTGCGTGTCTACGAGGAGCTTGTCGAATCTGGAGGCCGCGTATCTGATGTAATGCGATCCTTTCGGCAATTCCTCGGCACTAACGACATGCTCGCGTATTTGACGATGATGGCACCGCGTCTAGTTGAGTTGCGACGAGTTCTAAAACTTACTGGCAGCATCTACCTGCACTGTGATCCTACCGCCAGCCACTATCTCAAAATTCTTTTGGACGCCATCTTCGGTCCACAATATTTCAGGAACGAAATCGTTTGGAAGCGGACAAGTGCTCACAATGATGCGCGTCGCAGGTTCGGCATTCAGAACGATACGCTTCTTTTGTTCTCCAAAGGAGATGCCCCAGTCTTCAATCGCGTGTACACGCCCTACTCAGAAGCTTACCTAAAATCGCATTACGGCATGATCGATGAAAACGGGAGAAGATACACTACGCGTGACCTTCGGAGTCCTGGCCCGCGCCCAAATCTGAACTACGAGTACAAAGGATACAAGCCGCACCCCAACGGGTGGTCTGTGTCGCGTGAGGTCATGGAAAGATTGGACGCAAAAGGTCTCCTCTACTTTCCTAGAGACAAGAGCGGACGCTTGCGCATCAAGCGCTACCTCGACGAAATGCCAGGAGCACCAGTCGGAAACGTCTGGGACGACATCGCACCGATAAACTCTCAAGCTCAGGAGCGACTAGGTTATCCTACACAGAAACCAGAGGCCTTGCTGGAGCGCGTCATCAAGGCCGGCAGCAATGAGGGTGACTGCGTTCTTGACCCGTTCTGCGGTTGTGGCACAGCGATCTCCGTAGCACAAAGGCTAAACCGCAACTGGGTCGGTATCGATGTTACCCACGTCGCCATAGGGCTGATTAAGAGTCGTTTGCGCGACGCTTTCGGCGAGGGCACAGCCCTCTCCTATAGAGTCATCGGTGAACCGGTCTCCATTCAGGATTCCACGCAACTGGCGAAGGACGACCCTTACCAATTCCAATGGTGGTCCCTAGGCCTTGTCGGGGCGCGGAAAAGCGAAAATAGAAAGGGCAGTGACCAAGGCATCGACGGGCGGCTGTATTTCCACGACGAACCACAAGGTGGAACGACGAAGCAAATCATCCTATCGGTAAAGTCAGGACACGTGACGGTTTCCCAAGTCCGTGACCTCCGCGGCGTCATTGAGCGGGAAAAAGCAGAGATTGGTGTGCTGCTCACACTAGAAGAAGCCACAAAACCGATGCGGAGCGAGGCTGCATCCGTTGGGCTGTACAAGTCGCCATGGGGCAGTCACCCGCGCATTCAGATTTTGACGATTGAGGAGCTTCTGGCCGGCAAAGGAATTGACTACCCGCACCCAGTCAATGTGACTTTCAAGCGGGCGCCAAAGGCCGAAGCTCCATTGCCCGAACAAATGACACTCACTACAGCATCCGTTGAGGAATTGCCAGAGCCGGAACTAATAGAGCCAGCTAAGCGAAGTAGGCGCGGAAAGAAATAGCTGGCCCAAATCCCTCCACCACGCACTTCAAATTCAGCTTTTTCCTCTTCTTCGCGCAATCCAACAAATACAAATCCATCAGCTTCTGCTACGCGAGCCCCGTCTCTTCCGCCAGCTCTTTGAAATAGTCCAGCACTTCCGGACTCAAGTGGATCCCCACCGCCTTCTTCTTCCCGGCATACGGGTTCTTCACTTCCTTCAATTTTGCGAAGTCGTATTCTCTTTTCATCGAATCAACCCGTCGTAGGTCGCATGATCGCCGATCCAGAACCACAAAAAGCCGTCATCGCGCTTCACCGCGAGCGCACGATAATTCAACGTAAGCGCGCCGACCACACTTCCGCGCCGCGGGATTCTCCAACTCTTTTGAAATGCAACGAGGGATGCTGCGGATTGTCCTTCAACAAAGCGAACTGCTTGTCCGCCCGGATGCGCACCGCCGCTGGTAGCGAATCGTATGCCCGCCAAAAATTCTCAGTGGCTCGGTGCTCCATTCTCTTATAGCGGGCGAACGCGGCCTTTTTTCTCGTCGCTTAAGGCGTCTTGCACGGCGCCATCCAGCCGTCCAGCTGCCAAATCCGCTTCGATCCACCGGTCCAGCGCCCGCGGCCCGGCATACTCATCGAGCCACACGCGCAATTCTTCCAATTCCTCTGGGCTCAATGCCCCAATGGCCTGCTCAATGTCTTGGATTTTCTTCGCGCTCATCCGGCCCTCGAAACTCAATCAGAACCTAAGTATAACATTGCGCCGGAGGCGACAGACGCCAGGTTTTCCTTTTCCCTCGAACCGCTACGCCACGCACTTCAGGCATACGGCTTCTTCACTCAGGAACCTCGCACAATCCTATTCCTTCTTCCAACCCTCCCATCGTATTACATTTCGTGTTACACTACCCGATCATGCCCTCACCACTCACCTTCCGTCTCGACCCCGAAACCCGCGAACGCATAACCCGCCTCGCCCGTCACAAACGCCTTTCCAAATCCGAGGTCATCCGCAAAGCGGTCGCCGCTTGGGCTGACCGCGAAGAACCCGTTACTTCTCCTTACGAAGCCATGCGCGACCTCATCGGCGTCGTCCACGGCGGCAACCCGCGCCGCTCCGAAAACACCGGCCGCCGTTTCGCCGCGCAGCTCCGCGCCCGCAAGCGCTCCTCATGATCCTTATCGACGCCGGTCCGCTGGTCGCCCTGGTCGACGCCGGCGATCAGCATCACGCCCGTTGCGTCGCTGCCCTTCGCGCCGTCCGCGAACCCCTCGCCACCGTCTGGCCTCCGCTCGTGGAAGCCATGTACCTGCTCTCCGATCAGCCTGCGGCCCAGGATGCCCTCTGGGAAATGCTCAAACGCGGCGCCGTCCTGCTGCTTTCCCTCGGCCTCGAAGACGTCCCTGGCATCCGTGAACTGATGCGCAAATACGCGGACCGCCGCATCGACCTGGCCGACGCCGCCCTCCTCCACGTCGCCGAGCGCGACCGCCTCCGCAAAATCTTCACCATCGACCGCCGCGATTTCTCCGTCTACCGCCTGCGCAACCGCACCCGCCTGACGCTCCTGCCTTAACAAGAGGCCGCGCAGCCCTTCGCGCGTCGCGTGATCCCGACCTCCAGATCGCAAAAAAGTCTTGACAAGAGTAACTTCTATGGTAACATCCGCAATGATTATCGCTCGCCAACCCGCCCCCTTCTCTCACCCGCACCTAAGTCCTTTCCCTGCCACTCTTCCAAGCCCCCCGCAACTCACTGAATATCCAACTACTTTAAGTCTATTGTTTGCCACTCTTACGCGCTCTGCACCTTCTAAGTCCCTTATTTGCCGCTCTTACGCAAAAACACCGGGGGTGGGGTCTACAGGCAGCTTGCAACTCTCGACTTTCAACTCGTCCTTCTCCTGTACACTGAAATCCCAGGAACACCCATCGCGTAGGAACTAGCTAGAGGCCACCACGTCATGTCCCAAACCCTCCCCATCCCGTCTCTGCAAACCCCTGGGAACGCCGATCTCCAGATCGGCCTGCTGCACCCCGCCGACCGCGTCTCCGCCCAAACCGCCGCCATCCCTTGGTACATCTGGGTCAACGTCATCGCCGTAGCTTGCAGCGTCGCCGGCCTCATCTGGGACATCTCCTGGCACGAAAGCATCGGCCGCGACTCCTTCTGGACGCCCGCCCATCTGCTGATCCAGTTCGGCGGCATCCTCACGGGCCTCTCCTGCGGCTATCTGATTCTCTCCACCACCTTCTTCAAAGACGCTCCGCTGCGCGACGCTTCCGTTTCCGTCTGGGGCTTTCGCGGACCGCTCGGCGCCTTTATCTGCGCCTGGGGCGGCGCCTGCATGGTCACTTCCGCGCCCTTCGACAACTGGTGGCACAACGCGTACGGCCTCGACGTAAAAATTCTCAGCCCGCCGCACATCATCCTCGCTCTCGGCCTGCTCGGCGTCCGCTTCGGCACGCTGGCTCTGGTACTCGCCGCCACCAATCGCGCCGCCACCCCGGAATTTCGCGTGCGCCTCGAGCGCGTACTCTTCTTCTGCTTTGCCTTTCTCCTCGCCATGACCCTCGGCGTGATGCAAGAGGATACGCTGCGCATCTTCATGCACGGCGCGAAGTTCTACCTCGTGGTGATGTGCACGGTGCCGCTCTGGTTTGCTGCCGTCTCGCGCGCCTCAGACAATCGCTGGGCCGCCACGATCATGACCGCCGCCTACTGCGCCGTTCATGTTTGCTCGATGTGGGTGCTCGAACTGGTTCCCGCCGAACCCAAGCTCGGCCCGGTCTATCAAAAAGTGACGCATTTGGTGCCGCCGGATTTTCCTGTGCTGATCATCGTTCCGGCGATTGTGTTTGACCTGCTCCGCCGCGTCATCACGAACTGGAATCGCTTCGCGCAAGCCGTGGTGTTGGGCGCAGCTTGCCTCGCCAGCTTCTTTGCCGTGCAATGGCCGTTCGGAAACTTCCTGATGTCGCCCGCTTCGCGTAATTTCTTTTTCGCCACGGACAAGGCGCCTTATTTCATCCCACCTGCATCGCACTGGGCGCGCTTCGAGTGGCTCCCCACGGAAGCCACCGCCGCCGAATTTACACTGAAGATGGTGTTAGCCGTTGTCGCCGCAATTCTCACCATCGCGCTTGGCTTTTCTTGGGGCGACTGGATGCGCCGCCTCCGCCGCTAATGGAAACACGATGTTGTCTTATATTTTTAGGACCACGGAAACCAGCAACGGACCTAGCCACGGCGCCAAGTCCACTTGCTGGTGGGTCCGCTCGGCAAGGCGCGCGACGTGGCCAACTACCGGCAAGGAGACTCACATCGAAGTTTCTCGTGCAGTCCATTCGGGATGCTCGCGAAACAATTTGTCGCGCGTTCCACTGCGCGACGCCTTCCCCGACGTGCTTTTCACAATCCACTTCGGCGGCTTCAGAAACAAAAACCGCACCGCAACGCCGAGCTGTGCCAGAACGGCAGCGCGTATCTCGCGCTCGAGTCGCGCTTTTTGCCCGAGCAATTCTTCGGTTTCAACTTCCGCCACTACGGCCAGATCTTCCGTCCCCAGTTCCGCATTGAACAAGCCCAGCGCCACCGCCCGGCCATCATGTATCCCCGAATGCGCGCACACCGCTTCCTCCACATCTTGCGGATATATATTTTCGCCGCCGATGATCAGCAAATCTTTTTTGCGGCCTACAACAAAAAGTTCGCCACGGCAAAAAAATCCCAGATCGCCCGTGCGATACCAACCGTCTGCCATCACCTCCGCCGTCAGCCCCGGCTGCGCGTGGTATCCCGCAAACAACGAATCGCTTTGGATCAGAATCTCGCCGACGCGCCGCTCCGGCAAATTTTCGCCGCTTCCAACTGATTCACCTGGTCCGGAAATAATTCGCACGCGGTTGCCCGCCAGCAGCCGCCCTGAGGAAATCAGCGCTACAGCTCCCGGCGTTTCTGCCGCGACTTCTTCGACGATTCCTTCAGAACGAAAGCGTCGCGCGTCCGCAGAAATGCGCAACGGTCCGGTCTCGCGCGATTGCGTAACCGCGAACACGTTCTCGGCCATCGCGTACGAACTTTGCAGCGTTTCCTTGCGCAATCCGCGCTCCGCAAACGCAACGAGAAATTCTTCCATGCTCTGCGCACGCACCGGCTCCGAACAATTGATCAACGCTCGCAGCGAAGACAGATCGCAACGTGCTCTTTCCTCCTCCGAAATGCGCCGCGGAATAAATTGGAATGCAAAGTTCGGCATCCACGCCAGCGTGCACCGCTCCTTGCGAATCAGCTCCAGCATCGTGGCGGGCCGCTGCACCCATTCGGTCGGGG
>Ga0335078_10015106_pt1 | contig 11461 bp, 9 predicted proteins | sample Lox_Sample_32_FD_206711 | JGI IMG/M metagenome (GOLD analysis project Ga0335078, IMG submission 206711) | Soil microbial communities from Loxahatchee National Wildlife Refuge, Florida, United States - Lox_Sample_3.2 | ecosystem: Environmental > Terrestrial > Soil > Wetlands | place: USA: Florida...
GGCTTTCTTGCCCGTATTGGCAACATCGGCTTGATACCCTTCAATCTTGAGCGCTCTTGATACGTTTTGAAGAATGGCCTCATCATCATCTATTACTAGAATGCGTTCCAATCTAAACATCCCCCGTTGTCGGAATTGTAACCGTGAAGGTCGACCCTTTGCCTAATTTACTTTCTACCGTAATCGTCCCCCCCTGAGCATCTGCTAACCGCTTACAGACCGCCAAGCCCAATCCTTGTCCTTTAGATTTCTTCGTGAAGAACGGAGTGAACAAGTGTTCAAGAGTCTCCGTGTCCATTCCTGCTCCTGTATCCTGTACTGCGATCGAGAACATGTTCTTCCCCTTTCCAGAAGTAACGGTCAGTTTGCCGCCGTCTGGCATAGCTTGGATAGCGTTTGTTACTAGGTTGACGATGATTCGTCTCATGAGCCCCGGATCCAACCATGCTCTAGCAGCATCTTCTCCTACGACCAAACTAGTCTCCACGCCTTTCGGCAGGTTAGCGTTCGAGAGAACATCTAGGACTAGCTCCCTGAGGTTTACTTCGATCGGCTCCGCCTTAACTGGGCTAGAGTAGTTCTGTAAATCTGAGACGATCTTATCCATGTACTGGACTTGTTCGTCCATCCTGCTGAGCAAAGAAACTGCTTCTCTTTTTTCCTCCTCTTTAGCGGACTGTATCAATTCCTTGGCGACGAATAGGGCGCTCGTCATAGCCTGTAGCGGATTGCGCAAGTCGTGGCCGACCATTGCTGCGGTTTCACCAATGGCGGCCAGTCGCTGAGAGTTCATTAGTTGCTCTTCTAGTTTCTTACGCTCAGTTATGTCCATGGCTACGCCTACTACGTCTACTACCTCTCGTCTATTGCCGCGAGTTACTTTCTGTTCTTCCCTGATCCACCGGTAGGTTCCGTCAGTTTGCAGGAATCTATATTCGAAGGCGTGACGATCATCTCTCCACAAATCTTTCATTTGATCCCTGTATCTTTTCAAGTCCTCCGGGTACACGTGCCTTGTCCAGAAATCTAACCCAGAATCGTAAAGCAATTTCTCCGGTTCATATCCAAAGACAGTGGACATGCTTTTGCTAACAAAAGTTGACACCAGATCTGAATTGTCAGGTGAGGGTTTCTCAATAAAAACGGCGGCGGGATTTGCCGAGAGTACATATTCCAATTGCTCCGTAACCGATTGAAGTTCCTTGGTTCTTGCTTGTACTAATTCCTCAAGATGCTCTGAGTAACGGCGGAGTTCATCTTGCTGATTTAGTCTGTTGAGAGCAGTTGCCACGTGGCTGGCCAGTGTTTCAAGAAGCATCTGATCGTGCTCACTAAATCTATTGATTCTTGAATTCTCTACATTGAGAACGGCGACTGTCTCATTGCATACCGTGACCGGCACAGCGACTTCCGACAGCATACGAACTCCTTCTCCGCCGCCATTAGTGATGTAGCCATCTATGAATAACGACTCTCGACGCGAGTCGGAAACTCGAACAGTGTTCTTCATTCTAGCGGCTTTCGCGATCACACCTGGACCATTCACTTGCAATTCAGTAAGCTTGAATCGTTTCCCACGCGAATCCTCAAGGTGTATAGACCCATCTTTTACTATCCAGAATTCAACGTTCTCGAACCCAAGCGTGAGCTCCATGGCGTCGAGCGTGTATCCCACAGTCTCACTCACTTCCTTCGCTAATGCGAGCCTCAAGGCGTGTTGGTGCAAAAACCTCAGTCGGTCCTCCATCAGCTTCCGTTCAGTTATGTCTCGGGCAATAGTTGCAGCTCCAAGAGTTCGACCATCCCTGCCCTTAATCGCTGATACTGTTAATGAGACGTCTATGATCGTACCATCTTTTCTCATGCGTTTTGTCTCGTAATGCTCAACGGACTCTCCTCTCTTGACCTTCTCAAGTATGTCTTTCACATCATCCGGACGATTCCGCGGAACCAGAATTGAAATATGCTTGCCGACAATCTCGTCTTTCGAGTATCCATACAGCCGCTCCGCACCACGGTTCCAACTGGTTATGGCTCCATCCAAATTCTTGCTGACAATTGCATCTTCCGAAGATTCAACTATGGCGGCCAATCGAGTGCTCGCTTCTTCCGCGAGTTTGCGTTCTGTGATATCTCGCGAGATACCGAGCATAGCGGATTTCCCCTTGTAGAAAACGGGCCGAACACTAACCTCAACCGGAAAAGTTGACCCATCACGTCTGATCTCTCGCGCTTCGAACACGGAGTGCCCACGTTCACGTATCTCCTTTATTCGCTGCGGAACTAGGACTGCGGCCTCGGGCGCGTTTACATCTTTGAGCGTCATCTTCAACAGTTCTTCGCGACGGTATCCTAGCCGTCTACACGCCACTTCATTGACATCGAGTAACCTTCCGTCTTCATCGTGAAAGTGAAACGCGTCATTTGCGTTATCGAATATTGCTCGATATCGTGCCTCCGAGTCTCTCAAGGCCTCTTCCGCCCGTTTGCGCTCCGTGATATTGCGCGCGACGCCCAACATGACGGGTTGCCCCTGGTAGTAGATCGCTCGGGCACTGATTTCGACTGGGAACGAGGACCCATCACGTCTGACATGTTGAGATTCGAAGACTACCCGACCCAATTCTTGGACTTTTCTAATTTGGTGTGGAATCGTGCCAGCAGCTTCAGGTAAGTTGATGTCCTTGAGAGACATTCCCAGAAGTTCTTCGTGAGTGTATCCAAGCTGTTCACAGGCAACGTCGTTGGCATCTAGAAACCTGCCCTGTAAGTCGATTAAGTAGATAGGGTCGTTCGCATTGTCGAATAGCGTTCTGTAACGCGCCTCGGAGTCCTGTAACCTCTCTTCTGAGAGCTTTCGATCAGTGATATCGTAGATGAACATCAGCACGCCAATGATTTCTTCCCTAACATCACGCCAAGGAACTTTATCGACTCTGGCCCAATGTGTTTCGCCGTCCACGTGAAGAGATTCGATCGATCCCAGCAGTGGTTGGCCTGTTCGAGCGACAGTTAAGCTCTCATGGTGTCTGCGATCAGGGTCATCCCAATTTGGGGCAAGTTCGCGAATGGTCTTTCCTTGAGCTTGGTCTAGCGTTACTCCAGAAGCCTTCTGAGCTGTTCGATTGCAGTTCACGACGCGTCCTTCGGTGTCAAGGTACCAGATTTGGGGAAGTGCCGAATCAAGAACCTGCTGTAATTCTCGCAGATGTGTTGCAGCTTTTTCCTCAGCTCGTTTGCGTTCGGTGATGTTGCGTAGGATTCCTTCATGAAAGATAATCTTGCCATCGTCATCGTGAATGTAATGTCCATGGTCTTCCACCCATATCTCGGAGCCATCCTTCCGCCGCATCCGATACTCCTTCACCTCCTCCTGATTCGTATCGAGAAGATGTTTCCCCCGCTCCTCAGGCGAGAAGTAGAGTGCTTTCTTGATGTCGGGAATGTCCAGCATTTCCTGTTTACTGGAATAACCGAACATCTCAACGAAAGCAGTATTGACGTCAACAAACTTACCCGCGTGTGTACTGCGATACATTCCGTCCAACATTCGATCGAGGAGGGAACGCGTCGAATCAAGTTTCAACTGGTTCTTGATCCGCCGCTTTGCAGTTTTGTGCTTGTTCCTCATGCCATAGGCTTTTGTCTTACTTTTCATGCTTAGAAATCCTCTCTGAATCGAACACGTGAGCGCTTCCGATTTGTTTGGTTATCAACACTAGTATTTCCAATGGAATAACGGAGGGGTTCTGATCATTTAGGATGGAAATCATCCCGAGCGAACGCCTAGCATCAACCTAATGCACATCAAGCACTATCTAAGAGTCCGTGTTCGGTCACGCGTTACATACACTGGTTTGCCCGCTCGCCACTATTACGAAGAAAAAGCGTTATCGAAACGTCGACTCAGCCTCTAGGTGCCTTGAAGGGTTATGAAATAGACACTCCGAGTTAGCCAGCATTATCCCCCCAATGCTTTGATCCTGAACGTACGTCAAACATGGTTAGCGGACGTTACGGGCAGCGGCGACCAGGGCCACAGCGTTTTTGGTTAATTGGGATATTTGCCGGAAGTTCGAAGAGTCTACGAGGTCTTTCTTGCAAATCCAAGTTCCTCCTACCGCCCACGCACCTCCCTTAACATATTCTGTAACAGTCTCTGCATTGACTCCTCCTAGGGGCATGAATCGAACGTCCGGAAAAACCGCTCGCATTGCGGTTATGTGCCCTGGACCGCCGGTCGATGCGGGGAAGATTTTGATTACGAGTGGTAGGTCTCGAATGTTGTTTCGCTTTGAGCCTTTTTTGGCGGCTGTTATGGCTCTTTGAACCTCAGTTGGAGTAAACACGCCGGGGATAGATACAACATCCTTCGAGGCGCAGTACGTGACTAGTTGCTCGTCCAGGTGTGGGGATACGATGAATTTTGCTCCAGAAGACAGAACCTGTCTCGCTGCTGCCACCGAGAACACTGTGCCTGCTCCGACAAGCATTTCGGGCAATTGTTCGCTCAGTACGCGGATTGCTTCAACTGCTTTTTCAGTGCGTAAGGTTATTTCAATGAGGCCGAGTCCGGCGTCGAGAAGTGTTCTGCCTAGTTGCAGGGCTTTGTTCGGGTCTTCAATAACTACAACTGGAACGAGTCCCGCTTTGCGCATTCGTTCTAGAACTTGCTTGGAGCTTACTCTTGGTTGCCGTTTCATCTCTGAACCCTCCCCGACCCTCCCTCTTTCAGGAGACTCGTCACCTCGTCGACTGTGACTAGGTTCAGGTCGTAGGGAATAGTGTGTTTCAGGGCGCTGGCCGCGGTCGCGAAATCTAATGCATCCTGATCCCCCTTTCCAGAAAGGATGGAATAGATGAGTGCGCCGGTAAACGCGTCTCCGCTACCAATTCGATCCACGATATTCTCGATATCATAAACCCGAGTTGAGCACAACCTTCCATCACCGAAGAGCACTGCTGACCAAGTATTGTGGGTAGCGCTTATGCTCCCACGGAGTGTGATTCCGATTTTCTTGAGATTTGGAAATCGTTTCGTCATCTGCTGTGCAACAGCTAGGTAGTTTGAGGCTGCAACCTGTTCCGCAGACGTCACATCAGCGCCTTTCACACCGAACATTTTTTCGCAGTCTTCTTCATTTCCAATCATAACGTCAACGTACGGCATGAACCCGCTCATTACCTCTGTAGGAGTCTTCCCGTATTTCCACAACTTTCCCCGATAATTCAAATCGCAACTAACCGTTAGTTTCATTGACTTTGCACATTTCACAGCCTCTAGTGTAGCTTCAGCGGTGGTCTGCGAAATGGCAGGGGTGATACCAGTAAAGTGGAACCATTGTGCTCCGGAAAATATCTTAGGCCATTCCAACATGCCGGGTTTGAGTTCAGACATAGCCGAGTGCGCGCGATCGTAGATGACTTTGGAAGGTCGATGGTTGGACCCGGTTTCCACGAAGTAGACGCCGATTCGTTCTCCGCCTCGGCTTATGTGGGAAACGTCTACACCAAATCGTCTCAGGTAATTTACCGTCGCCTGTCCTATGTCGTTGGAGGGTAGGCGGGTGACGAAGGCAGCTTGTATGCCATAGTTAACGAGGCTTGTGGCAACAGAAGCCTCAGCTCCTCCATAACTAACCTCTAACTTGCTAGCCTGCACGAATCGCTCGAAACCGGGAGGGTTGAGTCGGAGCATTATTTCTCCGAAGGTTACAACTCTACTCAAACCATGATCGCCAGATTCTCTTTCTTATCCACGTTCAGATGCGTTGACATTTATCTTGTGCGTTGCTGGATTTGCCTATGAAGCCGCATTATCAAGAGGAAACGTGAAGGGTCTGGAGCATGGATAATTACAGTGAGGCCTTGAAGAAATTTCTCGATTCGAAGGGAGTCTGGCATCGGTTCGTAGAATTCAGCGAACCTGTTAAGACGGCGGAGCAGGCAGCGAGGAAGGTTCCGGTTGATAGAATCGCGAAGTCAATTGTTATGGTCGACTCAAACGGGCACCCATTACTCGCGATTCTCAAAGCTCAGGACAGGGTAAGCTACAGAAAGATCAAGAAACTTCTCGCCGTCAAGGATGTACGGCTTGCTGGCGCTGAGGAGGTTTTGAGGTTCTCGGGATTTCCTGTTGGAGGGGTTGCTCCCTTCAACCCCATAAATCCGGTTCTTCTCGACCCTGGGGTCTTGTCGACTGATACTGTTTTTGTGGGTGGAGGGGATGTTGACAAGTTACTTGAGGTTAAGACGAAGGATATTGTGGATGTTGTGTTGCCTAAGGTTGTGGACATTCTTGACGAGAGACGAAACGAGATCAGGTGAGTTCGTAGTCACAGTCTGGGTTCGAGCATTTCCAGCTGCCCCCGACTGGCAATAACAGGCCGTCGGAGCATTTCTTGCATTGCGGAAAGGCAGCGACGTTTATGCTAACAGACAAACAACTCACCTCTGAGGAGCCCTACTCGACGATGATTAGGCAGTTGCCTTGACGGATTTCTCCACGGAACCGCTTCATGGGTGAAACTAGTAGTAGTGGACGATGAGATGGGGTTACTCTGCTCGGCCAGTAAGGGTCGTAGGTTACGATTGGGGGAGGTGGAGGAAGCGGGTAAACGACCGTTGGGTACGGGACGACCGGCTCCGGCGGTGGTGGTGCGGGGGCTGGGTATGCATATGGATCGTAGTAAGATACGTTAGGATCATAGGGGTACTCGTAAGGGTACGGATTGTTATCATAGGATGGGTAGGGGTTGATTGTGGCTTCTTGGCATTGACACATATTCGTTCTCCAACAGGCAACTGCGGATCCGTTTCCAATTAAGCATATGTGGGGGTTTAGGAGGTTGTTTAGATTGACATGCGCAACGTTCACCGAAATTCGAGCTGGGTTTGCCTTACACGCGCATTGAACGATTCTTGCAACCCAACAATTCTTGAGAAATAGATAGAGGAGGGAAGGGGCTTCTTGCCCTTCGGGAGACTAGCTCCAAGAATACGTTGCTACCAGTATGGCCACGTGTAGTAGCCGTACCATGGGTAGTAATAGTATGGGTAGCTGCCGTAGTACGGAAACGCATAGCCTGGATACCAGTCAGGAACCTGTACCTTAACCGTCTTCAACTCAATTCTCACCTCCTACGCTCAATACCTCATGTCATATCCCTGGCTGCCAGGGATGGAGAAAGCTCGATCAGGGCAACCATTAATCGTAAGTGGCAAAAGTAGAAACCGACTCTTCAAACACAATGAAACAACTATGGACCATTATACGACCACCTTCCAAGTATGAGGAATCCTTCCACAAGGGTCACAATTGTTCAATAGCGGTAGCTATCGCGCAAGCAAGTTCATATCCGATTCAGACAAAAGACGTGCCGACAACTCATGCTAATTGTCCAGATCTCTGACATTCATGTTGGCCCCGAGTTTCGGGACGAGGTTTTCCAACGAGGCCTCGAGGAAATTAACGCACTCAAACCAGACGTCCTACTGGTCACGGGGGACTTGACTGAAAACGGCTTACTTGCACAGTATCAGCGCGCGGAACAGTTGTTGAAACAGTTCTCATGCCGAACAAAAATCTTCACGAGCGGTAACCATGATTATCGGAATACGGGATATTTGCTCTTCAAGGAGTTCTTTCCATCCAAACCCGTGGTCAGGAAGAGCGGAGTAAAAATCACCGTCGTCAGCACCGCGCGTCCGGAGCGGAATGATGGTGAGGCTGGGCACAGGCAGATTATTTGGCTTCAGAGAGAATTGAAGGGAGAGAAGGGATTCAGGCTTGTGATGATGCATCACCACTTAGTTCCCGTCCCTGACACTGGCCCAAACACCATACCCATCGTAGACGCGGGAGACGTATTGCGCGCAATCAGCAAGACGGGGGCGGACTTGGTCGTTTGCGGACATCGCCATCGACCTTGGAGATGGAACCTAAACCGAATCCCAATAATTAGTGCAGGGAGTTTTTCCTCTGAGCGCTTACGCGGCTTCTTCTCCAACTCCTACAACATAATCAACATCAATGAGGGTAGGTTTACCGCATCCCTGAAAATCGTCGACGGAGAGCGCCTCAGTTTCGACGCGGTAGGGAAAGGAGAGGCGGGATTTTCAAATCTCCCCTAACGTGACGCAACCTCTCAGAAATAGTGTTTGAGAACTTCGTTTATGTTGGCTTCGTAGTCAGCGAACGGTGAGGGGCAGATGAATACGTCGTCGACACCGGCATCGTGGTATTCCTTTACTCGTTCCCTCAGGTTTTGAGCTGTCCCTCGAACGGTAAGTGCATCGATCATCTGTGGAGTTACATGCGCTTTTACCGCGTTCTTGTCTCTCGCCCTCCAAGCTTCGGACATTGCATTCGCCTCCTTCTCGTATCCTAAGCTTGAGAAGAGGCTAGCGTATGCTGGTGCGCTAGAATAGAAGGCGAGAAGTTCTCTTCCTGCCTCCAGGCTCTCGATGTCCCCGCCAACCAAGTACGAGTAGAGCATGACCGAAAGTGTGAGCCGCGGCTTGTCCGCCCTTCGGCATCCTTCGTCCAAGAGCGTAAGGGCATGGGCGATGCGGGATGGTGGATAGAGGTTTAGGATTACACGGTCGGCAAGCTGGCCTGCTTTCATAATCATCCAATCATTCAGGGCTGCAAGTGCTATCTTGGGTGGAAACTTGGCTCTTAGTCGGGCACTCTTTGGGGACGCGTGGCGGCCTTGAAAGCTGAATTTTTCTCCCGAGAAATAGAGTCGTAGTAGTTTAACGGTCTCGTCAAGCCGGTGGTTAGGATTCTGGAACGGTATCCCGTGCCAGCTCTCAATGATCGCGGCAGTGCTAACTCCTAGGCCGAGTGTGAATCGTCCCGAGCTGAGCTCGTTGAGGGTGGTGGCTAGAAGGGCGAGTTGGCTAGGGGTTCTCGTGAAGACGTTCAGGATCGAGGTGCCTAACTGAATCTTCTTCGTTGAGGATGCGGCAACAGCCGCTAGTGCGGGGGCGTCACGGAGCGTTGTCTCCCCAAACCACAACCCATCAAACCCTCGCTCCTCCGTCTCGCGACTTATCGATGCAATTTTCGTGGCAGGTAGCTCGCCATTTCCACTCAGCATAATACTCGATGACAACGAATTTTCGCGACCAGTATGCCCGTGCCGATATATTAGCAAACCAGGAATCTTCAATTCAGAACAGAAACTTTGGCAGTTACGACGAGAAACGTGAAATCTCACATAATGATTGCAATGTGTGAGCCTGCGATAAGGCAGGAATCAGGATCCGAGCGAATAATCCAGATGTGTATCGCAGCAGAAGACTGGGCGCGTTGATTAGAGGATTAAATGGGTTAGAGTTAGGAATTGGCCCACAACTACTCCTACTATAAAGGACAGCGCTGTTCCTATTAATCCAAGCAGCACGTACCGAATTCCAAACCTCCATGGAGATGCATGACTAAACTTTCCCACAGCAATCCCCAAGGCGAAGAGTAACACTAACCCAATAATCAATGAGCTAACCATTGCATCCCTCAAACCAAAGATGATGAAAGGTGCTACTATCACTATTGTTGACGCAACTGAGTGCAAGAAAGCCAGGAGAGTACTCCTATTCGTTTCATTTATGCTGTTGAGATGCTCGTTTTCTTGGATATGCTCGGCTCGCTCCGCTAGTTCCGACGCATAAAACCCAAACGTATTTCCAAACGCGTTTGCAAGGCCTGCAACCAATCCCGCGACGATTACTGCCCCTGAGTTTTGCGTGGCAGTTGCGATTCCAATGACTACACCGAGAATAGTAATCATGCCATCGACCGTACCGAAGGCTACGCCTTGAAGGCCTTCGATATAGTCGAACATTTTCACGGCTGTTCCATCCTCAGCGGCCCCATCAAGGACGTCTTAATGGTAAGAGTTGCTTTTCATCTTTGGAACTGACGTTGCATACGCTGATAAACGTCAAAACGATAATCGAATGGATTTTCCGCCGATACAGCCGGTTAGATCGCACATTCCACTTAGCTGTATACTGATTGACCTAGGCGTGGAAGGGCTGTGCTGAGGGAATTTAGGGGTTAGTGAAAGAGCAAAGCCCAAAGTCTTATCTCGTCTTCTGAGTCGAGATACATTAGCTTTCGATTGGAGTTATCGCTGGAATTGGGATTGCAGGAGATCGAGATCAGCGACCTATCATTCGTCTATGAGAATCGCGCTGATCCTGCGCTCGAAAAGTTGAATTTGTCCGTCGGCAGGCACGAATTTGTTCTTTTGGCAGGGGCTAGTGGCTCAGGGAAATCGACGCTACTAAAATGCATTAACGGTTTGATTCCGCACCGGTACGTGGGCGAGTACTCGGGCGACGTTAAAATTAGGGGGCAATCAGTCTCGAACTCACGCTTTCTCCAACTCTCCTTGATCGTGGGAACCGTTCTCCAAGAAGCCGACAAGCAACTCGTCTCCTCCATTGTGGAGGACGATGTAGCCTTCGGCCCAGGAAACCTAGCTCTACCCAGAGAGGAAATTGACAGACGCGTCAAGTATGGGTTAGAGTCAATGGACATCCTAGGCCTTCGGGAGCGATCCATCTTCGCCATATCGGGGGGGCAAAAGCAGAAACTGGCCATCGCTGACGTTTTGGTAATGGAGCCAGACATCCTACTCTTCGATGAACCCCTTGCCAACTTAGACTCCAATGGCGTCAGGCTCATGCAAAGCATTCTCCGTACCCTGCATGCTTCAGGTAAGACGATAATAGTAGCAGAGCACAGGACCGAGGAGGTCCTAAAAGCGGACCCCACAAGAGTCGTGGTGATCGATAAAGGACGAATGATGGCGGATAGCACCGACCCGAAAGTTCTCGTGAAATTCAGAAACGTCATCAAGGTACCGGCTGAGTACTTTCTGAACGGCCAGATCCGAGAAACCATATCAACCACCTGTAATAAGGACACTCGCCCTTCAACAACTCAGATTTCAAAGGAACTCATTCGCATAGAAGGAATGAGCTTTGAATACTCAGGCGGCATCAAAGCGCTAAGTGACATCAATCTAAGGGTAGACGAGGGTGAAAGAATTGCCCTACTTGGAAACAACGGCGCTGGAAAATCCACGCTAGCATTAAGTCTCATTGGTTTGCTAAAGCCCACCTCTGGGCAAGTGTTTATTCGGGGTCAGGACACGAGGGGACTGTCAACCTCTGAAATCGCTCGATCTGTTTGCCTAGTTTTTCAGAGTCCATTCTCCATGCTCTTCGCGAAGACAGTTCGAGAGGAATTGAGCTTCGGCCCAAAGAACCTTGGCCTTCCTTTGGAGGAGATCGAGAAGATTGTGCCTGAAACCGCGAGCCGATGCTCAATTAGTCACCTGATCGACAATTCACCATTCGCTTCAAGCTTTGGTGAGAAGAAGCGAATTTGCGTTGGGTCGGTCCTGACGATGCAACCGCGTTGCATTATCTTGGATGAGCCCACAGC
>Ga0335078_10015107_pt1 | contig 11461 bp, 9 predicted proteins | sample Lox_Sample_32_FD_206711 | JGI IMG/M metagenome (GOLD analysis project Ga0335078, IMG submission 206711) | Soil microbial communities from Loxahatchee National Wildlife Refuge, Florida, United States - Lox_Sample_3.2 | ecosystem: Environmental > Terrestrial > Soil > Wetlands | place: USA: Florida...
AATACCCGCCGCGTCGGCCGGTCAGCTCGGCCATCACGCCCTTTGGGTCCATGCCGCAGGCGAGCATGTGGCCGTGGTCGCGATAGGTGGTGATGACGCTGTCACCCTCTTTGAGCGCCGCCTGCATGCCCACGACGACCGCTTCTTGCCCGATATAGAGGTGACAGAACCCGCCGATGAGCCGCATCCCATACATCTGGCTCGCCCGCTCCTCGAAGCGGCGGATCAACAACATGTCTCGGAAGAATTTCTTGAAGGTCGCCGCAGCGACAGGCGGCTCCGCAAGCTTGACCGAGTTGGCGGCACGCTTCGCTGGCATAAAACGCTTCCTCCGGGCTGCCGCCGAAGAATGCTGACAAACGACTTGGTTTGCAACCGCGCGGGCAGCATGAACCGGCGGCAAATCCGCTCGCCATCACACCTCAAAACCGGCGTTTAGGCCGGTGCTACGGCGCTTTGTCGGATTGCAGAATGACGATTTCGTTGGGCGCGACGAGATCGAGGGTCGCACGGATTTGCTGGTCGAGCAGATCGCGGTCAACATGCGCCGGGTCGAGACCAGAGACCTTGTGCGCGAGCGCGTCGCGCTCGGCCTCAACGGCGGCCAGATCCTGCTTAGCGAGGAAGAGTTGCTGAGCGATCTCGCGGCCGGCGCTCAGACCGCGGTCGCCCATCCAAGCGTGGTAGACAAAGTAAGCAGTCACAACGATCCCAATCAGCGGCCAAGCGATGGCCGACGACCTTCTGCGCATTTCCTGCAGGATCACCATGAAACATGAGGATCACGCGCGCGGGTGCACACGTCAACACTTCAGGATAAAACGCGACAATTTGACGATTACACGCGTTTATTTCCGGTACGCAGAACGGCCCGCGTAACGTGCTGAACCGCCGAGGCTCTCCTCGATGCGAATCAGCTGATTGTACTTGGCCAGCCGGTCCGAGCGTGACAGCGAGCCGGTCTTGATCTGCCCGCAATTGGTCGCCACCGCGAGGTCCGCGATCGTCGTGTCCTCGGTCTCGCCCGAGCGGTGCGACATCACCGCGCCGTAGCCGGCACGCAAAGCCGTCTCGACCGCGTCCAGCGTCTCGCTCAAGGTACCGATCTGATTCACCTTTACCAGCAATGCGTTAGCGACATTCTTGGCGATGCCTTCGCGCAGCCGCGCCGGATTGGTGACAAACAGATCGTCGCCGACCAACTGGATCTTGGAGCCGAGTTCGCGCGTGATCAGCGCCCAACCGTCCCAGTCGTCCTCGGCCATGCCGTCCTCGATCGAGACGATTGGATAGCGGGCGACGAGGTCGGCGTAGTACGCCGCCATGTCGGCGGCATCGAGCACCTTCTTCTCGCCTTTGAGGTTGTATTTGCCGTTGTCGTAGAACTCGGTCGACGCCGGATCGAGCGCCAGCACGACATCGTCGCCGGGCTTGTAACCGGCCGCCTCGATCGCCTGCATGACGAATCCGAGCGCGGCGTCGGCCGAGGCGAGGTTCGGCGCGAAGCCGCCTTCGTCGCCGACATTGGTGTTCAGCCCGGCGTCGTGCAGCTTGCGGCGCAAGGCGTGAAAGATCTCCGACCCGGCGCGGATCGCATCGGCCACCGTATCCGCGCCGACGGGGACGATCATGAACTCCTGGATGTCGATCGGGTTGTCGGCATGCACGCCGCCGTTGACGATGTTCATCATCGGCGCCGGCAACACATGGGCATGGACCCCGCCGACATAGCGGTAGAGTGGTTGGCCGATCTCCTCGGCCGAAGCCTTGGCGCAAGCGAGGCTCACCCCGAGGATCGCGTTGGCGCCGAGCCGTCCCTTGTTCGGCGTACCGTCGAGCTCGATCAGGGTGCGGTCGATGGCGAGCTGGTCGGCGGCGTCGAAACCGGACAGCGCATCGAAAATCTCTCCATTTACCGCGTCCACGGCCTGGAGAACGCCGCGTCCGTGATAGCGCGCGCCGCCGTCGCGCTTCTCGACCGCCTCATGCGCGCCGGTCGAGGCGCCGGACGGCACCGCGGCGCGACCGATCGTGCCGCTGTCGAGCGTCACCTCGACTTCGACCGTCGGGTTGCCGCGGCTGTCGAGGATTTCACGCGCGTGGATGTCGGCGATAGCGGTCATGGGCCCTCCTCGGCGGCCTTTTGGTTCGGATCGCCTAGTGTGTGTGGTGAATGGGTGGCTTGATGCCGAAGACGTAGCTCTCGGTCGTGAACGTCGCGGCATACGAGGAAACGCCGGCATACGGCGGGGTGCTAAGCCACCAATCGACCGCCGCCTGAAAGATCGACGGGTCGCTGATCCGCAGATGGAAGAAGTTGGCATCAAACAGATGCATCCCGTCTTTGCCATTGCGCATCGCCACGGCATGAGCGGCGCCCGGGCCGACCATCGTGATCCCATAACAGCCATAGGCCTGGAACGCCACCTGGCAGAAAAATGCGGCGGACGGCGCATGGTTTCGCCGCACCGCGTTGAACCCGGTCATGCTGCAGGCGAACGGGGTCAGGGCTGATTTCCAGAAGCCGAGCTGGTCGGGAGAGGCCGAACTGTCGGAGAGGTTCTGCGCCATCGTGGATTGCCAGGGCGGGTTGTCGCACACCTGATTGCTGAACGGGAAATCCTGGCCGTGATACATCAGCGACGCCCACTCCGCCGCCAGCCCGATACAGGAACCGTCATAGGCCGACCCCCAGGGCCCGGGCTGGGTCAGCGGCGCGGTCTGGCTCTGGTTGATGGCATAGACCAGCCATCCCTTTTGTTTGGCTGTCAGTTGCATGGCACTCCACTGCATGGCCCGCTCCCATGAAGGTCGAACGGCGAGATTAGTTAGTTCGACTTCCCGGCGTTGCAAGTTAGGCAAACGCCGTGCCGCTCAATCGATCACAACGGCCGCGCCTTCGCCAAGCGGTCGAACGCGACAAGCATCTCGAGCAGTTCCGGCATTGCCTTGAGCGGAAGCATGGTCTGCCCTTCGCAGGGGGCACGGTCGGGGTCCTGGTGGGTTTCGAGGAACATCGCCGCGACACCAACTGCCGCCGCGGCGCGCGCCAGTACAGGACCGAACTCACGCTCACCGCCGGAGCGGTCGCCAAGACCTCCGGGCTGAGCGACCGCGTGGGTCGCGTCCATCACCACCGGGTAGCCGGTCTTCGCCATGACCGGCAGGCCACGCATATCGACGACGAGGTTGTTATAGCCGAAGGTGGTCCCGCGCTCGCAGAGCAGGATGCGCTCGTTGCCGGTCGATGCCACCTTGCCGGCGGCATTCCACATGTCGTGCGGCGCGACAAACTGGCCCTTCTTGATGTTGACCGCCTTGCCGGTCTTGCCGGCCGCCACCAGCAGATCGGTCTGTCGGCACAGGAACGCCGGTATCTGCAGGACATCGACGATTTCAGCGACCGGGGCGCATTGCTCCGGGGCGTGAACGTCGGTCAGCACCGGCCGGCCAGTCGCCTCTCTGACCTCGGCGAGGATCGGCAGCCCAGCCTCCAACCCCATGCCACGCGCGCCCGAAATCGACGAGCGGTTCGCCTTGTCGAACGAGGTCTTATAGATCAAGGCGATACCGAGTTTCTTCGCCATCTCGGCCAAGGCCGCGCTCATCTCCAGCGCGTGGGCGCGCGATTCGAGCACGTTGGGCCCGGCGATGAACACCATCGGCAAATCATTGCCGATCGTGATGTCGCCGATTGTGACGTGACGAGGCGTTATCATGGCAGCAGCTATACCAGGCGCGACTGGTCGAGCGCGGCCTTCACGAACGATTTGAACAGGGGATGCGGCTCAAAGGGCCGCGATTTCAGTTCCGGGTGGAATTGCACGCCGATAAACCACGGGTGATCGGGAATTTCGACGATCTCCGGCAGCAAGCCGTCGGGCGACATTCCGGAGAACCGGAGGCCCGCGGCCTCGAGCGTGTCCTTGTAGGCGCTGTTGACCTCATAGCGGTGCCGGTGACGCTCGCTGATCCGGTCGGCGCCGTAGATTTCCGCGACCCGGCTTTCCGGGTCGAGCACCGCGTCGTACGCGCCGAGCCGCATCGTGCCCCCGAGATCGCCGCCGGCGTTGCGCTGTTCGACCTCGTTGCCGCGCATCCATTCGGTCATCAGCCCGATGACCGGATGGTCACACGGGCCGAACTCGGTCGAGCCGGCGCCCGCCAGGTTGGCCATGTGCCGCGCCGCCTCGATCACCGCCATCTGCATGCCGAAGCAGATGCCGAAATACGGCACGTGGCGCTCGCGGGCAAAACGCGCCGCCTCGATCTTGCCCTCGGTGCCGCGCTCGCCGAAACCACCCGGGACCAGGATGCCATGCACGCCTTCGAGCTGGCGCAACGCCTCGTGCTCGGCCTCGAACACCTCCGAGTCGATCCAGTCGATCTTGACCCGCACATTGTTGGCGATGCCGCCATGCGCCATCGCCTCGGCCAGCGATTTGTAGCTGTCGGGCAGATGCGTGTACTTGCCGACGATGGCGATGGAGACCTGGCCCTCGGGCTTGCGAATGCCGTTGACGATGGCGTGCCAGCGGCTGAGATCGGGCTCGGGCGCGGCGATGCCGAAATGGTCGCAGACCTCGCGGTCGAAACCCTCTGCGTGATAGGCGCCGGGGACGGCGTAGATGGTATCGACGTCGAGCGCCGGGATCACCCGCGACTCGCGGAGATTACAGAACAAGGCGATCTTCTTGCGGGCGCCCTCGGGGATCGGCCGGTCGCAACGGCACAACAGGATGTCGGGCTGAATGCCGACGCCGAGCAGTTCCTTGGCCGAATGCTGAGTCGGCTTGGTCTTGAGCTCGCCGGCCGAATTGATCCACGGCACCAATGTCAGGTGGACAAAGCAGGCTCGCTCGCGGCCCAATTCGTTGCCCAATTGGCGGATCGCCTCGAGGAACGGCAGACTCTCGATGTCGCCGACCGTGCCGCCGATCTCGCAGAGGAGAAAATCCTCATCGTCGATAACGGCCTGGATAAACTCCTTGATTGCGTCCGTGACGTGCGGGATCACCTGCACCGTCGCGCCGAGATACTCGCCGCGCCGTTCGCGCCCGATCACCGTCGAATAGATGCGCCCGGTGGTAACGCTGTCGCTCTTGCGCGAGGCGACGCCGACATAGCGTTCGTAATGACCGAGATCGAGATCGGTCTCGGCGCCGTCGTCGGTGACGAATACCTCGCCGTGCTGATAGGGACTCATCGTCCCCGGATCGACATTGAGGTAGGGATCGAGCTTGCGCAGGCGGACCTTGAACCCGCGCGCCTGCAGCAACGCGCCGAGCGCCGCTGCGCTAATTCCCTTGCCGAGTGAAGAGACCACGCCGCCGGTGATAAAGATGAACCGCGTCATGGACTTTCAATCTACAGCAAGCCGGCGCGGTGTCGAACGGAAACGCTCGGTTCCGCTATGCGGCAGAAAATCAGCATTCAATCAATTACTTAGGAAAAGCTGCGATAACGGACAGAAGGTCGCCGAGAGCCGAATCAAGAGGCGGTGCGGCCCAAACGCTGGGTCGCGCGTAACAAAAAGCGCACAAAAGCTCGCTTTCGAGCGATTCGTCCTACTTTTGGAGCGGCGGGCTCGGCTCGGGCGGAGGCGTGGGCGCAGGAGGCGGCGTCGGTGTTTCCTGGGTCGCCGGCGGCCCCTGGTCGAGCAGGGATCGCGATGGCCCGCCGCGATTACTCAGTACGACCAGCATCACGCTGGTGACGAAGAACGCGGCGGCGAGGATCGCCGTGGTGCGGGTCAGCAGGTTGGCGGTCGAACGACCGGTCATGAACCCCGACATGCCGCCGCCACCCATCCCAAGCGCGCCGCCCTCGCTCTTTTGCAACAGGACGGTTCCGACGAGGGCGACAGCAATGCCGACATGAAGGATGAACAACAGGACGATCATGGCCGGTCTTGTAGGCGCTTCGAGCCGTCCTGACTAGCGCCGCCTAGCCGCAGGCCTGAGCGATCGCCCAGAAGTCCTCGGCCTTGAGACTGGCGCCGCCGACCAGCGCACCGTCGACTCCGTCGAGGCCCAATATCTCGGCGGCGTTCTTCGGATTTACCGAGCCGCCGTAAAGGATGCGGGCGCCGGACGGGATCGCGGCCCGGATCGCCCGGTGGATCTCCTCGATGTCGGCGAGTGTCGGCGTGAGGCCGGTGCCGATCGCCCAGACCGGCTCGTAAGCGATGACCACGCGAGCAGAGTCGGCGCCCTCCGGCAGCGAACCGCGGAGCTGCCCGGAGACAACGTCTTTCGCCCTACCCGCCTCACGCTCGGCCCGCGTCTCGCCGACACAAAGGATTGCGACCAAGCCGGCACGCCATGCCGCCGCCACCTTGCCATTGACGACGGCATCGGTCTCACCGCAGTTCTGACGCCGCTCAGAATGGCCGACGATGACGTAGCCGCACCCGGCATCCTTGAGCATTTCGGCGCTGACATCCCCCGTGTGGGCGCCTTTCTCGGCAGCATGGCAATTCTGTCCGCCCAAAGCGACGCCGCTGCCGGCGATCACCTCGCCGACCGCGGCAATCAAAGTGGCCGGCGGACAGACCAGCAGGTCGCACGCCGGCGTCCCTGCCCTGGCTCGCGCCGCGATGTCGCGCGCGAGGCCGAGCCCATCGGCCTTGAGCCCGTTCATCTTCCAATTGCCGGCGATGAGTTGTCTGCCCGCAGCCATGAGCCCTTCCTCGGCGGGCGGCGGGGTGGTTGCGGCCCAGCCGACCGGTCTCTATCATCGCCAACCACGATCACACCGGCGCTCGGGCGGGTCAACCCGCGCCGTCGCCGGGTAAAAAACGACACACGGTCAGCCATTATGTTGCAAGCAATCCGAAGCCGGGCGGGCGGCATCGTCGTCAAGGTGCTGTTCGGCTTGTTGATACTGTCGTTCGGCTTCTGGGGCCTTTACACCCGCTCACCGTTTTTCCAGGACAAAAACTCGCCCGATGCGGTTGTCGCCAAAGTCGGTGACCGCGAAATTCGCGCCGATCAATTCCAAGCCGCGCTGAAGCCGACGGTGGATCGATTGCGCACTCAGTTCGGCGGAGCGCTCGATGCGGCCCAATTGAGACAGCTCGGCATCGGCGACGTGGTGCTTGGCAAGCTTATCGACGATAGCCTGCTCGACCAGGAGGACGCGCATCTGCAGCTTGAGCTGTCGGATGAGGTGATCCGTGCGGCGATCAAATCGAATCCGGCCTTTGTCGGCCCCGACGGCCAATTCAATCGCCAGCAATTCGATCAGATCCTGGCATTGAATCATTTGACCGAAGACGGGCTGATCACGCGGCTGCGGACGGAAATCCCGCGCGGCGACCTGCTCCAGGCGCTCACCGCCGGGGTGAGGATTCCCGCTCCGGTCATCGACGCGATCTACCGCTACCGCAGCGAGACCCGGGTGGCCGACGTGGTCACGATCGCGCTCGCCACCGCCACCGGGGTCGGCACGCCAAGCGACGCCGATGTGCAGAAGTTCTACGAAGCCCACAAGGACATGTTCAAGGCTGCGGAGTTCCGCGGCTTTACGCTGGCGAGCCTCGGGATCGCCGACCTCGCGAGCGAGGTCACCGTTTCCGACGCTGACATCAAGAAGATGTATGACGATCGCAAGGACGACCTCGCCATTCCCGAGCAGCGGCAAGTGCGGCAAATCTTGGCACCAAGCGAAGACAAGGCGAAGGCGGCCGAGGATGCTCTCGCGGCCGGTCAGGATTTTGCCACCGTCGCGACGACTATCGCCGGGCAGGACCCCCAGACGATCGATCTCGGGCTGGTCAAAGCGAGCGATCTGCCGAAACCGCTTGCGGAGGCCGCGTTCGGCCTGACGCTCGACAAGCCGAGCCAGCCGATCAAGGACTCCCTCGGCTGGCACATCCTCTTAGTCACCAAGGTCGAACCACCGAGAACCCCGAGCTTCGACGAGGCGAAGCAGCAGCTCAAGGACGAGTTGACCCAAGAGGCGGAAGCCGACCGGCTCGACCATATCGCCAATCAGGTCGACGACGCACTGGCTGGCGGCACATCATTCGCCGATGTCGCCGCCAAGTATCACCTCAAACTGACGACGATCACGGCCACCGATGTCGGCGGGCGCGACCCCGCCGGCAAACCGGTATCGATCCCGGTTTCGCCGCAGGACGTGCTGAGGCTCGCATTCGATACCGGCGAAAACGAGATCAGCCGGGTCAACGCAACCGAAGACGGCACGATCTTCGTCATCCGTGTCGACAAGATTACGCCGCCGCAGACCAAGCCGATCGCCGACGTCAAGGATCAGATCGTCACCGCCTGGACCACCGAGCAGAAGCAGGACGCGGTCAAGAAGCAAGCCGACGCGCTCGCAGCCGCTGTCGCGGCCGGCACCCCGCTCGCCAAGGCCGCGGCCGACCAGAAGCTGACCGTGACAACACCGGATCCGATAGGACGCCGGCCAAAGCCAGGCGCCGGTGTGCCGACGCCGCTCGCGGCCAAGCTGTTCGACGCCAAGGTGGGCGATACCGTTGTCGCGACCGACTCGGCCGGCGCCTATGTCGGTCAACTCAAGGAAATCAAGACGCCCGACAGCACGCCGGCAGATGCTGCCAAGGCGCTGCAGACCGAGCTCGGTAACGCTGCCCGCTACGATCTTGTCGGCCAGCTGACCGAGGCGCTGAAGAAGCGCTTCCCGGTCACCATCCACCACGACGTGCTGGACAAGCTCCTCTAGCGACCGGTTACGTCACCGGCTCATTGCACAGCGTCGTCAGCATCGCCGAGATGATCGGCATGCCAACCGCGCCCGGCGAGGTCATCACTGACTCCGGGTGGAACTGGACCGCGGCGATCGGCAACGATTTATGCTCGATCGCCATGATGATCCCATCGTCGACCGTCTCCGCCGCGACCGACAGCACCGCGGGTAAGGCGCCGCGCCGGGCGCAGAGCGAATGGTAGCGGCCCACGGTGAACTCGCTCGGCAGGCCGCCGAAAAGACGGTTGCCCGATGCCCTGATGAGCGACGGCTTGCCGTGCATCGGCGTGTCGAGCACGTCGAGCGCGCCGCCAAAATACTCGACGATCCCCTGGAGCCCGAGGCACACCCCGAAAATCGGGATGCCGCGCTTCAAGACAATGTCGAGCGTCTCGCGCATGGCGAAATCATCGGGCCGCCCTGGACCCGGCGACAGCAGCACCAGGTCTGGCGGCGGACCACCGGCGAGTTCGGCGCGGGCGAAATCATGGCGGAGGGTCACGCATTCGGCGCCGGTCTGGCGGACATAGCCAGCCAGGGTGTGAACGAACGAATCCTCATGGTCGACCAGCAGCACCCTGCGGCCGCGACCGGATTGCGGGACGGCCGACGCGGCCGCCGAAGCAACTCCGCGCGCGCCGCCGATGGCCGTGAACAGGGCGGCGGCCTTCAACTCGGTCTCGTCTTCCTCGGCGACCGGGTCGCTGTCGTAGAGCAGGGTCGCGCCAACCCGGGTTTCGGCGGTCCCGCCTTGCATGCGGATCGTGCGCAAGGTGAGACCGGTGTTCATGTTGCCGTCGAAGGTGAGGCGGCCGATGGCGCCGCCGTACCAGCGGCGCGACGAGCGCTCCTGCTCCTCGATAAAGCGGATCGCCCATAGCTTCGGCGCGCCGGTCACGGTGACCGCCCAGGCATGCGAAAGGAAGCCGTCGAGCGCGTCGAACTCGGGACGAAGCATGCCCTCGACGTGATCGACCGTGTGGATCAGCCGCGAATAGATCTCGATCTGGCGGCGGCCGATAACCTTGACGCTGCCGGCGACGCAGACCCGCGACTTGTCGTTGCGGTCGACATCGGTACACATCGTCAGTTCGCTCTCGTCCTTCTTGGAGTTGAGCAATTCGAGGATGCGGTCGGAATCCTCGATCGCGTCGGCGCCGCGGCGGATGGTGCCGCAGATCGGGCAAGTCTCGATGCGGCTCCCCTCGACCCGGACATACATTTCTGGCGAGGCCGAGACCAGGAACTCGCCCTCCCCCAGATTGACCAGCGAGCCGTAGGGCGCTGGGTTCGCCCGCCTCAGCCGGTCGAACACCGTGCTCGGCGGGTCGGCGCAGCCTTCCTCGAAGAGCTGGGCGCAGACCACCTCGAACAGATCGCCCCGGATGAACGATTCCTTCGCGCGTTCGACGAGCTTGGCGTATTCACCCTTCTCGTGGTCGCTCGACCGCGATTTCACCGCGCGCACCGGGTCGACGCGATAGGGCGCCGCCGGTGTCTCGCGCGGAAGGCCGGCGGTCGATTTGCCGCCGACAGCGAACTCGTAGCGATAGAGCGAGGCCTGCTGGCGCATGTGGTCGACGATCAGGATCTCGTCGGGCAGATAGAGCACGAGGTCGCGTTGGTCGGCCGGTCGGCCGAGGCGCAGCTTCATCGGCTCGAACTGGAAGACGAGATCGTAGCCGAAGGCGCCGTAGAGGCCGAGATGCTCGTCTTCCGGACTCTTGAATAACGCGATCAGTGCGCGCAGCACCGAAAACACGCTGGGCTGGCGGCTGCGCTGCTCCTCGGGGAAGCGGGTCTGCGTCTCGCGCATTGTGCCGTCGATGCGAGTCGACGTCGTGGCGCCAAGCGCGACCGCGTCGAGGCGCTTCAATGCCTCAGTAATGGCCGGAAGCAGCACCTCGCCGCGCGGGTTGAGCGCCTCGATGGTGAACGCACGACCGCGCGCGCTGAACATGACCGGCGGGTCGGTGAAACCCATGTCCCAGCGTGTGTAACGGCCGGGGAACTCGAAACTCGACGAAAACCAGACGCCGCGCCTGGTGTCGAGCCGCTCGGGAAGCGAGGTGTCACCCGGATTGTAGTCGCGGGCAACGACTTCGCGCTGAATGGCGATGCCGCCTTCGGTGGTGAAGCTCTTGCGCTGCATCAAGGTCCCCTTTCGACTTACCGCCTCGGGGACCCGCTTTGCCCTGCCCGGAAATGACAAAGGCCGCCTGGGTTTCCGAGGCGGCCTGCATAAGACATGACAGTCGTGGCCGCCTGTTAGACGGGCCACCACCAGATTGCTGCGGGCGAGCGAGCGATCATGCGCGGGACAATAGCAGGGCCACTCGTCCGCGGCAACGCGCACGTGGGACGGGTTCTGTCCTATTTGGGGACAAGTGGCCTAGACTGGGCAACAGGGCAGCCAAGTCATTGTGCCGAGAGCGACCACACTCTGCGGCACGCGATCTCAATTCAGCTGCGGAACACGAGCGTTCTGATGCGCATCGAGTATGTGTTCACGATCCTTTTTCTCGCGCTGGGGCCGTTAAAGGTCATTCCAGTCTTTTACGAGTACACCGAGAGCGCCGATCGAGCCTACCGCGTCCGCGTCGCCCTGTTCGCAACGCTGATCTCGGCCGCAATCATTGCGGTGACCGCCCTCTCAGGTGCAGCAACGATCCAAAGCTGGCATGTATCGACAGCGGCGCTCGACATCGCTATCGGCATTCTGCTGCTG
>Ga0335078_10015108_pt1 | contig 11461 bp, 10 predicted proteins | sample Lox_Sample_32_FD_206711 | JGI IMG/M metagenome (GOLD analysis project Ga0335078, IMG submission 206711) | Soil microbial communities from Loxahatchee National Wildlife Refuge, Florida, United States - Lox_Sample_3.2 | ecosystem: Environmental > Terrestrial > Soil > Wetlands | place: USA...
CACTCCGCCTCGACGCCCGCTGCCTCGATGCCCGCCGCCTCGATGCCCGCCGCCGCGACCCCGGCTGCGATGACGCCCGCCGCCGTGACCCCGGCTGCGATGACGCCCGCCGCCGTGACCCCGGCTGCGATGACGCCCGCCGCCATGACGCCGGCTGCCATGACGCCCGCCGCTGTAACGCCGGCTGCCATGACGCCGGCTGCCATGACGCCCGCCGCTGTAACGCCGGCCGCCGCATCACCGCCCGGTGCGGCTGCCGGGCCCGCTGACCAGCCGCCGGCCGCGCCGCCGACCCTGCCACCGCCGCCGACCCTGCCACCGCCGCCGCCGGAGTCGGTGTCGGGTCCGCTGTCCGCGGGCCAGCCGACCCACGTCATCCACTCGCTGCGGGTCGGCCCGCGGCCGGCTGCGCACTGGCCGGCCGGCGACCCGGCAACCGTCGCGGGCCGCCACCTTGGGGCGGATACCATCGCCGGCCCCATCGCCGGCGATCTCGCCGTCGCGCCCGGTTCCTCTGGTCAGGAGGTCACCGCGGTGGCGTTCACGCCGGACGGTGCCGTGCTGATCGCCGCCGACCTGGCCGGCAACCTCTGCCGGTATCACGTGCCGACAGCCCAGATGATCGAGTCGCTGGCGGACAGGCTCTTCGACCCCGGTGCACCGCAGCGGGGCATCGAAGCCGTCGCGGTCAGCCCCGATGGATCGCTGCTGGCGGTCGGCTGCGCGGACGGTCGAACCCGGCTATGGGACCTGCGGGCCGGGGGGCTCGCCGGCATCCTGGCGGATCCCGAGCCGGCCGCGGTCAGCGACCTGTCATTCAGCGCCGACGGTTCCAGGCTGGCAGTCGCCGATGACGCCGGCCGCATCGTCTTGTGGAACGTCGGCCGGCGTTCCGCCGACCGGATGCTGGCCGGCCACGATTCCGATGGCGTGCTCTGCGTGACGTTCAGTCCCGATGACTCGCTGCTGGCAGCCGGGGACGCCAACGGCCTGGTTTGCCTGTGGGAGCCTGGCGGCGGGCAGCCGGTCGCCACCCTGCGGAAGGACGGGCAGGGAGAGGTCTTCTCGATCGCGTTCACCTCGGACGGCTCCGTCCTGGCGGCCGGGGACGGCGACGGTGCGGTCCGCCTGTGGGACGTCGACCAGCGGGAACCGCTGGCAACTCTGACCAGGAAGGGCAAGGCAAGCCGGAGCGCCCTGGCGGTCGCCTTCCGGCCGGGCAGTCTTGACCTGGCTGTCGGCTACGCCCCGGGCGGCATCTGCTTGTGGGACTGCGACCGGGGCCGTCTCGGCCATCCCTTCGGCAAGCGTGACCCGAGCAGCGTGCTGGCGCTCGCCTACAGCCGGGACGGTTTGGCGCTGGCCGCCGGGACGGCCGAGGGCAGTGCCTGGCTGGTGGACCTGGCAGCCGGCTTGCGGACCGTGGCCTGAGGCGGCGGCCTAGAGCGGAAGCAGGACGGCCGCGGCCGGCGCGATGACGAGCAGCGCGGACACCGCGCCGAGCAGCACGACGCAGGGCAACGGCAGACCGCGCGGTGGCCGGAGCAGGCGGGTGACCCGGGCGGCGAGTTCGCCGCCCGGCGCCGCGGGGACGGCCGCAAGGGCGCCGGCGGGCGCCAGTCCACCGCCAGAAACGCCGACCCGAAGCAGCGCGGTGGCCAGCTCCCGCGCCGGGCGGAGCCGCCTGGCGCGGTCATCGGCCAGCATCTCGACCAGCAGGGCGACCTCGTGATTGGCCGCCCTGGCCACCGCCGCCCAGCGGAACGCGCGCAGCAGCGCGGTGAACGGCAGCAGCACGAGGTCGTGCCTGGCGCGCAGATGGGCCCGCTCGTGCGCCAGCACGGCGGCGAGTTCGGCCTGGTCCAGCAGGTTCAGTGCGCCCGCGCTGAACACGATCGCCGACCGCAGGCCGGGCACGCAGTAGGCGGCCGCCGCCGGGTGGTCCACCACCAGGGCGCCAGGCACCTTGGGGTCGTCGTGCGCCAGCAGCCCGAGCAGCGCCCGCTGCCGGTGCCTGGCTCGTATCACGGTCGCCACCGCCGCGGCCAGGATCCAGCAGAGCACCGCGAGCAAGACCATTCCGGCGGTCAGCGACAGCACCAGAAGGCCGGTCACCAGGTCCCAGGGGTGCCGCGCGGCGCCGCTCGGGTCGAGCAGCAGCTCGCCGGCCCGGCCTGCCGCGCCGGCGATGCTAGGCAGGCCGATCCGGGTCGCATGGTCCAGCCCGAATGCCCCGATGCCGGTCAGCGCGCCTACGGTGGCGACTCCCCAGGCCAGGCCGAGTGCCTGCCACAGCGCGATCGCGGCGGCCGGGGACCGGCGTGGCCAGGCGGCGCCGGCCAGCAGGCGCGCCGCAAGGACGCAGCCGACGGCGACGGCGCAGAGCAAGGCGACAGCGGCGGGCACGGCCGATCAGGCTCCGTCGCTCCCGCTGAGGGCTTCCAGGGCGGCTCTCAGCGCCGCCGCCTCGGCGCCCGAGACGCTCCGTGCGAACCTGGTCAGCGCGGCCTGACGGTCACCGGTCTGGTCGAGTGCCGTGAGCATCAGCTCGGCGACGTATGCCTCGCGGCTCTCGGCCGGCCGGTAGCGCCAGGCGCGCCCGGCCCGCTGGCGGCGCACGAAGCCCTTCTTGGCCAGCCTGTCGAGCACCGTCATGACGGTCGTGTGTGCCAGATCCCGGTCGGTCAGGCAGGTGCCGACCTGCCGGACCGTCATCGGATCTGGCGACTCCCAGAGGATCTCCATGATTGCGCGCTCTAGCTCGCCTAGCCGGTTCATGACATCACGATACGAGAAGAGGCCTGCGATGCCATATGGTCCCCCCACGCGGGAGCCACCCGTGCGGGACTCGCCACATCATCCGGCAGGCAGGGTAGCGTGCAAGGCATGGAGGTGCCGCGGGTCGCAGTCAGTGTCGACCTGGTGATCCTCACGGTCCGGGCCAGCCAGCTCTCGGTGCTGGTCTGGCGGCGGCACGCGGAGCCGCATCAGGGCCGCTGGGCGCTTCCTGGCGGGTTCATCAGGCTGGACGAGGACCTGCCCGCCACCGCGGCCCGGGTGCTCGCCGAGCGGGCTGGCCTGCCCGACGCCCCGGTGCACCTGGAGCAGCTCCAGACCTACGGCTACCCGGACCGCGACCCGAGGCAGCGGGTGGTCTCGGTTGCCTACCTGGGCCTGGCGCCCGACCTTCCGGCGCCCGACCAGCCGCGGATGAGCTGGCAGCGGGTAGCCGCGCTCGCCGAGATGGCCTTCGACCACCTGCGCATCCTGCAGGACGGGGTGGAACGGGCCAGGGCGAAGCTCGAGTACACCTCGCTCGGCGCCGCCTTCTGCCGGGATCCCTTCACGATCGCCGAGTTGCGCCGGGTCTACGAGATCGTCTGGGGTACCCCGCTCGACCCGCGCAACTTCCACCGCAAGGTGACCGGAGCGGAGCGGTTCCTGGTGGAGACGGGTTCGGTCAGCTCGTCCGGCGGCAGGCCGGCGGCCCTGTACCGGCGCGGCGACAACGACCTGCTGCACCCGCCGATGCTGAGGCCGCGCCAGCGCGACGCCGGCGAGCCGGTCAGGCAGTCGCCCGGCGGCCCGATCGGACAGCCTGGCGCCGCCGGCCGGTATATTTCGGTAACCGAGGGCACCCAGGCCGTATCAGCCCTGGAGGAGGACAACGATGTCCGAACAGACCCCGCGATTTCGGCCAATACTTGACCAGTTCGCGCCCTACAAGCCGGGCAAGCCGCCGGCTGCGAGCCTCGGCCAGGCATACAAGCTCTCGTCGAACGAGTCGCCGTTCGGCCCGCTGCCCTCGGTCCTGAAGGTGATCGCCGACGCCGCGGCGGACGCGAACAGGTACCCGGACAACGGCGCCGCGGAGCTGACCGAGGCCATCGCGGCCCGGCACGGCGTCCCGCCGGCCCATGTCGCGGTGGGCTGCGGGTCGGTCGGCCTCGTGCAGCAGCTGCTCGAGGCGGTCTGCGAACCCGGTGTCGAGGTCCTCTACGCCTGGCGGTCGTTCGAGGCCTATCCCTACCTGTCCGACCTGGCCGGGGCCACGTCGGTGCGAGTGCCGCTGGCCGGCGAGCGGCACGACCTGGACGCGATGGCCGCGGCGATCACCCCGGCCACCAGGCTCGTCTTCGTCTGCACCCCGAACAACCCGACCGGGACCGTCGTGACCGCCGCCGAGCTCGAGCGCTTCGTCGACCGGGTGCCCGCCGACTGCCTGGTCGTGCTGGACGAGGCTTACGCCGAGTACGTGCGCGATCCGCAGGCGCCCAACGGGGTCGCGATCTGCCGTGACCGGTCCAACGTCGCGGTGCTGCGCACCTTCTCCAAGGCCTACGGCCTGGCCGGGCTTCGGGTCGGGTTCTTGATCGGGTCCGAGGCGGTGGCCGACGCCGCGCGCAAGACCATGCTCACGTTCGCGGTGAACGCGGTCGGCCAGGCCGCGGCGGTCGCCTCGCTGGCGGCCGAGGCCGAGCTGCTTGAGCGGGTGGAACTGGTCGTCGCCGAGCGCGACCGGGTGCGCGGCGAGCTGCTGTCGATGGGCTGGGCGGTGCCGCCGACGGATGCGAACTTCGTCTGGCTGCGGCTCGGCGAGCGCACGGCCGAGTTCGCCGGCGCCTGCGAGGCAGCCGGGCTAGCGGTGCGGCCGTTCGACGGCGAGGGAGTGCGGGTCACGATCGGCGAGAAAACACCCAACGACCTGTTCCTCGACACCGCGCGCGCGTTCCGCGGGGACTGAGCCTGGCTGACCTGCGAGCTCTGGTTCAGCCGATCTCTTCCTCGCAGATGTCGGCTCCCAGGGCGGTCAGCCGCGCGGCCACCGAGGCGTGGCCGCGGTCGATCTGGTAGCCGGGCGCGACGATGGTCTCGCCGTCGGCGGCGAGACCGGCCAGGACGAGCGCGATACCGGTGCGCAGGTCCTGCGCGACGACCTCGGCGCCATGCAGCTGGCTCGGGCCGTGCACCACCGCGGCGGTCTCGGTCACCTCGACCTTCGCGCCCATCTTGTTGAGCTCGCCCGCCGCCATGTACCTGCCGTCGAAGATGGTCTCCCTGAGGTAGCTGGTGCCGTCGGCGAGGCAGCTGACCGCCATGATCGGCGACTGCAGGTCGGTCGCGAAGCCGGGGTAGGGGCTGGTGATCACGTTGATCGGGCGCAGCTGATTCTCCCTGCGCACCTGCACGATCGCGCCCTGGGTGGCGAACTCGACGCCCATCTGCTCCAGCTTCCAGCGGACCACGCCCATGTGATCGAGGGACGCGCCGACCAGGCTGAGCTCGCCGCCGGTGATCGCCGCGGCCATCGCGAACACGGCCGCGTCGATCCGGTCGGGCATGACGGTGTGCTCGACCGCGCTGAGCTCCTTGACCCCCTCGACCGTGATGAAGCCGGTCCCGCCGCCGCTGATCCTGGCACCCATCTTGGTCAGGAACGCGATCACGTCCTGGACCTCGGGCTCCTGGGCGGTGTTGTCGATCACCGTGATGCCTGGGGCCAGCGACGCCGCCATGATCAGGTTCTCGGTACCGGTGTGCGACGGGGTGTCCAGGTACAGGTGCGCGCCGCGCAATCCCTCGGCCTTGACGTGGATCTGGCTCACGCCCTCGTCCACGGTGGCGCCAAGCCTGGCGAAGCCGCGGTAGTGGAAGTCCAGGTTCCTGCTGCCGAGGTTGCAGCCGCCGACCTCCTCGAGCACGGCCTCGCCGAGCCGGTGCAGCAGTGCGGGGACGAACAGCACCGACCCGCGGAACTGCCTGGTGATCTCCGCGGGGAGCACCGGGCTGGTGAGTTCTGACGCGTCGACCACGAGGGTTCGTTCGACCTCGTGGAACTTCACCACAGCGCCGACCGCCTGAGCAAGCTCGACCGCGCGGCGGACGTCCTCGATCACCGGGACGTTCCGCAGGACGGTGCGGCCCTTCTCGGCCAGCAGGGATGCGGCGATCATCTTCAGGGCCGCGTTCTTGGCGCCTTGGACGAACACCGTCCCCTGGAGGGCGTTGCCGCCTCTGACGCGGTAGCGGGTCTGGTGACCGCTGCTCATAACGGTAGAACTCCTGTCCCTGGGGGGGCGGGACATCATTATCCCGGCTTGAGGCATGTGCGCATGCCGAATGTGGCCAGGTTCGACCGGACTCAGCGTCCGGGTTTCGGCCACGTCACGCGTACCCCAGTATTCCACTGCCGCCTGACCCCCTGGACGATTGTCGATGCCGATACATAACGTAACCGATCGGCTTCGTCAGGTGACCGGGGGGGCGAAGTGCTCGCCCCGGCTTGAGCCATCCCAGGTCAGCCCGGTGATCCGCTGGTACGCCTGGATGTACATTTCCCTGGTTCGCTCGACTATTCCGGCCGGGAGCCGCGGCGGCGGGCGGCCGGCGGTCCGGTCCCATCCGGCCTGCGGTGACGCCAGCCAGTCCCGCACGAACTGCTTGTCGAAGGACGGCTGGCTGCGGCCGGGAAGCCAGCGGTCGGCGGGCCAGAACCTGGACGAGTCCGGGGTGAGCACCTCGTCGCCGAGCCGGAGCGCGCCGCCGGCGTCGAAGCCAAGCTCGATCTTGGTGTCGGCGACGATGATGCCGCGCTCGGCGGCGAGCAGCGCGCCGCGCTCGTACACGGCGAGCGTGATCCTGCGCAGCTCGGCCGCGAGGTCCGCGCCGACATCGCTGGCCAGCTGGTCGAAGGTGATGTTCTCGTCGTGCTCGCCGCTCGGCGCCTTGGTGGCCGGGGTGAACACGGGCTCGGGCAACCGCGAGCCGTCCTGCAGGCCCGGTGGCAGCGGGATGCCGCAGACCCGGCCGTCCCGCCGGTACTCGGCCAGCCCGGAGCCGGCGAGGTAGCCGCGGGCCACGCACTCGGCCTTGACCATGCGCAGCGGCAGGCAGGCCATCGCGCGCCCGGCAAACTGCGCCGGGATCGGCGCGCCGGCGAGGTGATTGGGCACCAGGTCGGCAAGGCGCTCGAACCACCACAGTGAAAGCTGGGTAAGGATCTTGCCCTTATCTGGTATCGGCGGCTCGAGCACATGGTCGAATGCCGAGATCCGGTCGCTGGCGACGAGCAGCAGCAGGCCGCCGTCCATCTGATAGACGTCGCGGACCTTGCCCGAGTACAGGTGGGTCAGCACTCTGGCCGCTCGCCGGGCTGCTGAGGGTCGAGTTTCTCGAGCCTGCGGAACACGACGCCGAGTCGCTGCACGTACCGTTCCGGCCGGCAGACCTGGTCGATGCGGGCCTCGTCGAGCGGCTGGCCGCGCTGCGCCGCGTGCCTGGACAGGCTGGCACGGAAGTCCTCGCCGGTCTGCCAGGTGGCCATCGCGGCCTGCTGCACGAGCGAGTACGCGTCCTCCCTGGACATCCCCGCGTCGACAAGCTCGAGGAGCACCGCCGACGAATAGATCAGCCCTGCGGTGGCGTCCAGGTTGGCGCGCATCCGGGCGGCATCGACCACCAGCCCGGTCATCAGGACGGTGGTCTGCTCGAGCAGGTAGTCGGCGGCGATCGCGGCGTCCGGCAGGCAGACCCGCTCGGTCGAGGAGTGCGAGATGTCCCGCTCATGCCACAGCGGTATCCCCTCGAGCACCGGGACAACCTGCGCGCGCACCACCCGGGCAAGGCCGCAGATCCGCTCCGAGCGCACCGGGTTCTTCTTGTGCGGCATCGCCGACGAGCCCTTCTGGCCCGCAGTGAATGCCTCGGACAGCTCCCTGACCTCGGTCCGCTGGCCGTGCCTCACCTCCAGCGCGACCGCCTCGCAGACGGTCGCGATGATCGCGAGCACGCTGACCCATTCGGCGATCCCGTCCCGCAGCACCACCTGGGTGGCGACGTCGGCGGGCCGCAGCCCGAGCCCGGCCATGACCTCCGCCTCCACGGCGGGGTCGATGCTGGAGTAGGTGCCGACCGGCCCGGACAACTTGCCGACGGCAACCGCGTGCCTGGCGCCGCGCAGCCGCCGAACGCAGCGCGCCATCGCGAAGGCGAAGTCGGCGACCCGGTGGCCCCACACGTCGGGTTCGGCATGGATCCCGTGCGTCCGTCCCGGCCGCAGCGTCGCCGCGTGCGCGAGCGCGTGCTCGCGCAGCGCGGCGGTCAGCGCCACGGCCCGGCCGATCAGCAGGTCGGTCGCCTCGGTCAGCTGCACGGCCAGGGCGGTATCGAGCAGGTCGGACGAGGTCATGCCGAAATGCACATAGGCGGCGGCCGCCCGCGGGGTGGTGTTGTCCGCCCATGCGGTGAGGAAGGCGATGACATCGTGGTTCGTGACCGCCTCGATCGCGGCGACGGCCTCCGGCGACGGCGGGGGCGCGGCGAGCACCGGCGGCACCGAATCGGCGGGCACGATCCCGGCGCTCGCGTTCGCCTGGAGCACCAGCGACTCGACCTTGCACCAGAGCTCGTACTTGTGCGCCTCGCTCCAGATCCGGCCCATCTCCGGCAGCGTGTAGCGCTCGATCACAGGGTCATTCTCCCGCAGGGCCCCGGCCGGCGCCGGCCCCGGGCCGGTCGGCCGCCGGCTGGCGCGCTATGTCGGTCCGGTACCAGGAGCCGCGCAGCTGGATCCGGCCGGCCGCCTGGTACGCCGCCGCCGCGGCGGCGGCGAGGTCGGCGCCGGAGGCCACCACGTCGAGCACCCGGCCGCCGGACGACTCGAGGCGGCCGTCGCGGACGGCGGTGCCTGCGTGCAGCAGGTAAGCACCGGGAACGCGTTCCGCCTCCTCGATCCCGCCGATCTCGTCGCCGGTGGCCGGCGTGCCCGGATAGCCTTCGGCGGCGATCACCACGGTCACCGCCGCACCGTCCGACCAGCGGGGGGACCCGGCGGCCGCCAGGTCACCGCCGGCGGCCGCGGCGAGCAGCGCGCCGACCGGGGTGGCAAGCCGGTCGAGCACCACCTGAGTCTCCGGGTCGCCGAAACGCGCGTTGAACTCGATCACGGCGATCCCGGCCTGGGTCAGCGCCAGCCCGGCGTAGAGCAGCCCGGAGTACGGCGTGCCGCGGCCGGCCAGCTCGGCGAGGACCGGGCAGATCACCTCGCTGACGGTGCGCTCGGCGAGGTCGGCGGGTGCCCACGGCAGCGGCGCGTACGCGCCCATCCCGCCGGTGTTCGGGCCGGTGTTGCCGTCACCCGCGCGCTTGTAGTCCTGCGCGGGCAGCAGCGGCACCGCGGTCGCCCCGTCGGCGAGCGCGAACACCGAGACCTCGGGGCCGGACAGGAACTCCTCGATCACCACGCTGCCGCAGATCCTGGCGTGGTCGACCGCTTCGTGCCGGTCGGTGGTGACCACCACGCCTTTGCCGGCCGCCAGCCCGTCGGCCTTCACCACATAGGGCGGCCCGAGCTCGTCCAGCGCATCGCTGACCTCGGCCTCGGTCCGGCAGTACCGCGATGCCGCGGTCCGCACGCCGGCCGCCGCCATGATCTCCTTGGCGAACGACTTGGAGCCCTCGATCATGGCCGCGGCGCGGCCGGGCCCGAAGCAGCGCCGCCCGTCCGTCCGGAGCGCGTCGGCCACGCCGGCGATCAGCGGTGCCTCGGGGCCGATCAGCACCAGGTCGGCATCGAGGTGCCTGGCGAGTCCGGCCACCGCGGCCGAGTCGGCGGGCGGCACGTCGTGCAGTTCGGCGAGCTGGCCGATGCCCGGGTTGCCCGGGGCCGCGTGCAGGCCGGTCACCGCGCTGTCCGCGGCCAGGGCACGGGCCAGCGCATGCTCGCGGCCGCCCGAGCCGAGTAGCAGAACGCGCATCCAGCGAGCCTAACCGCCCGCCGAGCCAGCCCCGCGCCGCCCGCTCGCTCCGTCCGCGCCGCCGCCCGGCCCGCTCCGCCCGCCCGCCCGCTCGCTCCGTCCGCGCCGCCCGCCCGCTCGGCCCGCGCCGCCCGCCCTCGGGTGTCGCCGGGCTCAGATCAGCGGGCGCAGTTGCAGGGTCTGGTCGCGGCGCGGGCCCACGCCGATGGCCGCGATCGGCGCCGCGATCATGTCCTGCAGGGCCAGCACATAGGCACGGGCATTGGCCGGCAGGTCGGACATCGCCGTGGCGTGGGAGATGTCCTCCCACCAGCCGTCGAGGTGCTCGTACACGGGTTTGGCGTGGTGGAACTCGGTCTGGGTCATCGGCACCTCGTCGTGCACGATCCCGTCGATCTCGTAGCCGACGCACACGGGCACCTTCTCGAGTCCAGAGAGGACGTCGAGTTTTGTTATGAAATAATCGGTGATTCCGTTAACGCGCGTCGCATACCGCGCAATCACCGCATCGAACCACCCGGTACGGCGTGCCCGGCCGGTGGTGACGCCGTACTCACCACCGGTCTTCCGCAGCCACTCGCCCTGCTCGCCGGTCAACTCGGTGGGGAAGGGGCCGGCGCCGACCCTGGTCGTGTAGGCCTTGAGTATCCCGACCACTCGGCTGATCCTGGTCGGGCCGACTCCCGAACCGACGCACGCGCCGCCCGCTGTCGGCGATGACGAGGTGACGAACGGGTAGGTGCCGTGGTCGACGTCGAGCAGTGTCGCCTGCGCCCCTTCGAGCAGGACCACCTTGCCGTCGTCCAGCGCCTTGTTCAGCACGAGCCCGGTGTCGGCCACATACCTGGCCAGCCGCCCGCCGTAGCCGATGTACTCGTCAGCGACCGCCGCCGCGTCGATGCCGCGCCGGTTGTAGAGCTTGGCGAGCACCTGGTTCTTCTCGCGCAACACGAGGTCGAGTTTCTCGCGCAGGATCGCCTGGTCGAACAGGTCCTGCATCCGGATGCCCATCCGGGCGGCCTTGTCGCTGTAGGTCGGGCCGATGCCGCGGCCGGTGGTGCCGATGCGGGCTTTGCCGAGATAGCGTTCGGTCACCTTGTCGAGTGCGACCTGGTGCGGCATGATCAGGTGCGCATTGGCCGAGATCAGCAGCCGCTCGCAGGAGACGCCGCGGGCCTCGATCCCGTCGATCTCCTCGATGAGCACGGCCGGATCGATCACGACGCCGTTGCCGATCACCGGGACGGCGTGCTCGGACAGCACCCCGGACGGCAGCAGGTGCAGCGCGTAGCTCTCCTCGCCGATGACCACGGTGTGCCCGGCGTTGTTGCCACCCTGATACCTGACGACGAAGTCGACGCTGTCGCCCAGCAAGTCCGTCGCCTTGCCCTTGCCCTCGTCGCCCCACTGGGCGCCAACGATCACGATGGCGGGCATGACACCAGGCTATCGGGCCGGGCGGCGCGGACCGAGCAGGCATGCCGGCTGGGGCTGGCATGGCGGGGGGCGTGGCGGGTCAGGCTGGCCGAACCCCCTGGCTGGCTGGTCAGGCGGGCTGGGCGCGGCCGGGTGCGCGGGGTGGTCAGGCGGGCTGGGTGCGCGGGCCGGGTGCGCGGGCTGGGTGCGCGGGCTGGGTGCGCGGGCTGGGTGCGCGGGCTGGGTGCGCGGGCTGGGTGCGCGGGCTGGGTGCGCGGGCTGGGTGCGCG
>Ga0335078_10015109_pt1 | contig 11460 bp, 10 predicted proteins | sample Lox_Sample_32_FD_206711 | JGI IMG/M metagenome (GOLD analysis project Ga0335078, IMG submission 206711) | Soil microbial communities from Loxahatchee National Wildlife Refuge, Florida, United States - Lox_Sample_3.2 | ecosystem: Environmental > Terrestrial > Soil > Wetlands | place: USA...
AAAATACCACGTGAAGCTCCCGATTTTCGTCGCGCGGCAGTGGATCCGCCACCGTACTGCGAACGTCAACGAGTATTCCGCGCGCTACTCGATCCTCGACAACGAGTTCTACTTACCGGCGCCCGAGCAGATTGCCGCGCAATCCCGTAGCAATCGCCAGGGCCGCGGCGAGACGCTCTCGACGGCGGAGCAGCAGCGCGTCCTCGATCTCCTGCGCGAGGACGCGCTCCGCTCCTATCGCGACTACGCGGCGCTGCTGAACGAGGACGAGGCAGGCAACGTCGTCGATCCCGCGCGACAGGGCCTCGCACGCGAGCTCGCGCGCATGAACCTCACGCTCAATTTTTATACACAGTGGTATTGGAAGACGGACTTGCACAACCTGCTGGGCTTTTTGAGCCTGCGGGCGGACGCCCACGCCCAATACGAGATCCGCGTCTACGCCGACGCGATGATCGGGACCCTGGAGCGCTGGGTCCCCATGACCGCCGAGGCCTTCCGGCAATACCGCCTCGGCGGCGCCCATCTCTCGGCAAACGCGCTCGTCGCGGTGAAGCGGATGCTCGCGGGCGAGCGGGTCACACACGCCGAGAGCGGCATGACCAAGCGCGAGTGGTCGGAGCTGATGGCGGTGCTCGGCCTTGAGGGCTGAGCGCGCCCCCAAGCCTCACGTTTTCGGCGGGAACTGCGATCCCGGCGTCGAGCGGGAGATCGCGATTTCCTCCTCGGTCATATCGGAGGGGATGTCCGCGAAGAGGGGCGTGCTGAGGTAGCGCTCGCCGGTGTCGGGGAGCATGCAGAGGACGGTCGCACCCTTCTGAGCCTGACGGCAGACCTCGAGCGCGCCGGCGAGGGTCGCGCCGGCGGTGATGCCCACGAAGATGCCTTCCTTCTGCGCGAGGTCCTTGCTGCAGCGCATGGCATCGGCGCCCGCTATCGTGAGGATACGGTGTATTACGCCGGTCTCGACGGCATCGCCCGTGAGTTTCGGAATGAAGTCCGGGCTCCAACCCTGCATCGGATGCGGCTTCCAGGCGGTATTGGGCTCGGCGGGCGAGCCGTCGGGCTTGCGCTTCTGCGGCGTGTGCGACGTGAGCATGGGGGCGTCCGCGGGCTCGCAGACCACGATCTTCGTTTCCGGCCGCTCCTTCGCGAGGACGCGTGCCACGCCCTTGAGCGTGCCGCCGGTGCCGAAGCCCGTCACCCAATAGTCGAGCGCCTCGCCTTTGAAGTCCTCGATGATCTCCCGCGCGGTAGTGCGCGAATGCATGTCGGGATTGGCCTCGTTCTCGAATTGGCGCGTGAGGAACCAGCCATGGGTTGCCGCGAGCTCCTCGGCTTTTCGCACCATGCCCATGCCGCGCTCGGCCGCAGGCGTCAGCACGACTTTGGCGCCGAGAAAGCGCATGAGCTTCCGCCGCTCGACGCTGAAGGTCTCGGCCATGGTCACGACCAGCGGATAGCCCTTCTGTGCGCAGACCATCGCGAGGCCGATCCCGGTGTTGCCGCTGGTCGCCTCGATGACCGTCTGTCCCTGCCTGAGCTTGCCCGTCCGCTCGGCATCCTCGATCACGCCCAGCGCGAGGCGATCCTTGACCGAGCCCAGCGGATTGAAGGCCTCGATCTTCACGTAGAGATTGACGCCCGCGGGAGCGAGCTTGTTGATACGCACGACCGGTGTATTGCCGACGGTCTCGAGGATGTTCGCGAACTTGCGACCCATGGCTCGGCTCCCTTGCACTATGTTTGGGGATTTACTGAATGACGATCCTCGGCGCGGCCTTGCGCGTGCCGCCCTCGAGCTTCACCCAGAGGCGCTCCGCGATCTCGCGGAAGAGCTTGGCATGCGCGCCCTCGGGGTCGGCGATCACGATGGGATGGCCGGCATCCGAGGTCTCGCGGATCGCGATGTCCAGGGGAATCTCGCCGAGGAAATCCGCGCCGAGCTTCTCCGCCTCGCGCCTCGCGCCGCCATGACTGAAGATCTCGCTCCGCTCGCCACAGTGCGGGCAGAGGAAATAGCTCATGTTCTCGATGATGCCGAGGACGGGCACGTCGACCTTGCGGAACATGTTGAGTCCCTTGCGGGCATCGAGGAGCGCGATGTCCTGTGGCGTCGAGACGATGACGGAGCCCGAGAGTGGCACCTGCTGCGCCATGGTGAGCTGCGCATCGCCCGTCCCGGGCGGGAGGTCGACCACGAGCACGTCGAGCTCGCCCCAAGCGACATCGCGCAGCATCTGCTGGATGGCACTCATCACCATGGGCCCGCGCCAGATCATCGGGGTGTCCTCCGGCACCAGGAAACCCATCGACATTGCCTTTATGCCGTAATTTTCCATCGGCTCCAGCACACGGCCATCGCGCGACCTCGGCTTGCCGGAGATCCCGAGCATGCGTGGCATCGAGGGCCCATAGATATCGGCATCGAGGAGCCCCACGCGGAGTCCGTTCGCGGCGAAAGCGAGGGCGAGATTCACGGCAACCGTCGATTTCCCGACGCCGCCCTTGCCGGAGGCGACGGCGATGATGGTCTTGACGCCCGGCACCAACGCCTTGCCGCCGCCGGGGCTGGCATGGGCATGAGCATGCGGCTCGGCCCGCTGCGTGCCGCGCTTTGCCTCCGCGGTCATGACCGCCGTCACCGAGAGCACGCCGGGCAGGCGCTCGACCGCACGCTCCGCGGCACTGCGCAGCGGCTCGAGCTTCGGCCCGCGCTCGGGATCGACCTCGAGCGTGAAGCCGACATGGCCCTCGCGCACCGCTAGTCCCGAGACCATGCCGAGCGTGACGATGTCGGTCTTGCGGTCGGGGTCTTGCACCTGACGCAACGCCGCTAGCACTTGTTCTTGCGTCACCGCGCTCATGCGGGCCTTCCTCTCATCGCCTTGACAATCGCGCGCTTGTCCCGATCATCCCCGAACCGATGCGGCGAGCCGGGATCGAGCGGGATCGCTCTAATATAGGATCGCGCGCAAATTGGAAAGGCGAGGGCCTCGCGCACGCCCTCATCCGAAGAGAAAGAACTGTAGCATGCCGTGGACGAACCAAGGTGGCGGTGGCGGTGGTGGCGGCGGTGGCGGCCCCTGGGGCGGCGGACCGAACCCGTGGGGACGGCCGCCGCAGGGCGGCCCCAACGTCGAGGACATCATCCGCAAGAGCCAGGAGCGGCTGCGCGGCTTACTGCCCGGCGGCTTCGGCAACCGGCCGGTTTTCCTCCTCATTGCCGTCGGCATTTTCGTCTTGTGGGTTCTCAACGGGTTCTTCCGCGTGCAGCCCGACGAAGTCGGCGTCGTATTGAGGTTCGGCGCCTATAATCGCTTGGCGAACCCCGGCCTCAACTATCACTTGCCCTGGCCCATCGAGACCGCGGAAACCCCGAAAGTCACGCGCGTCAATCGCACGGACGTCGGATACCGTCCCAATCTGCAGCGCGCCACCGGCCGGGCCCAGCAGGTGCCGGAGGAGGCGCTGATGCTGACCGGCGACGAGAACATCGTCGACATCAATTTCTTCGTGCTCTGGCATATCAAGGACGCCAAGTCCTATCTCTTCAACGTGGCCGATCAAGAGCAAACCGTGAAGGCTGCCGCGGAGAGCGCGATGCGCGAGGTCATCGGCCGTACCGACATCGCGAAGGCGCTGGCTCCGGGTCGCGGACCTATCGAGTCCGAAGCGCAGAAGCTGATGCAGGAAATCCTCGACAGCTACCAGAGCGGCATCGAGGTGAGCGAGCTTCGCCTCGACAAGGTCGATCCGCCGCCGCAGGTGATAGACGCATTTCGCGATGTGCAAAGCGCGAAGATCGATTTCACGCGGCTTCAGAACGAGGCCGACGCCTACCAGAACGACGTCGTGCCGCGTGCCCAAGGCCAGGCGGCGCAGATCGTGCAGGAGGCCGAGGCCTATAAGGCGCAGATCGTGCGGCAAGCGGAGGGCGATGCTCAGCGCTTCGTCTCCGTGCTCGACGCCTACAAGAAGGCGCCGGACATCACGACGCGGCGCCTTTATCTGGACACCATGCAAGAGGTACTCAAGGGCGCCAACAAGATCATTCTCGAGCGCACGGCGACGGGAACGGGCGTTGTTCCCTACCTGCCTTTGCCGGAGATCAAGCGGGGTGCCGCCGGCGGCGGGACGCCGGCCCCGGGACCGCGCGCCAACACCTCGACCGGCGCGGGGGCACGGCCATGAAGACGCGCCTCGCCATCCCGCTCCTCGCGCTCGCCGTCGTCCTGCTGATCGTGATTTCCGGCTCGGTCTTCACGGTCGATCAGACGGAGCAAGCGCTGGTGCTGCAATTCGGTAAGCCCGTCGCCCCGATCAATGAGCCGGGCCTGCATTTCAAGCTGCCGCTCATCCAGAACGTCGTCTTCTATGACAAGCGCATCCTCTACCTCGAGCCCTCGGCCGAGGAGGTGAACGCCGCTGACCAGAAGCGTCTTGTGGTCGACAGCTACGCGCGCTATCGGATCGTCGATCCCCTGCAGTTCTACCAATCTGTCGGGACGGAGGCGGTTGCCAATACCCGGCTTGCCTCGATCGTGAACAGCGCGCTCCGCCGCGTCATCGGTAACGTGCAGCTCGCCTCGGTCGTCGCGGACAAGCGCGCTGAGGTGATGCGGCAGGTGCGAGATGACGTCAACGGCCAGGCAAGGGCCTTCGGTATCGACGTGATCGACGTCCGCATCAGGCGCGCGGACCTGCCGTCCGAGAATAGCCAGGCGATCTTCGAGCGAATGAAGACGGAGCGCCAGCGCGAGGCCGCGCAATTCCGCGCCGAGGGCGCGCGAGAGGCGCAGAAGATCCGCGCGAACGCCGATCGGCAAAGGATCGAGATCCTCGCCGACGCGCAAAAGCAGTCGCAGATACTCCGCGGCGAGGGCGATGCCAATAGCATTCGGATTTCTGCCGAGGCATTCGGTCGAGACCCCGCGTTTTACGCCTTCTATCGTTCCCTGGAGGCCTATCGGGGCGCGCTTGCCAATAGCGACACCACCTTGGTACTGACCCCGGACAGCGAGTTCTTCCGCTACTTCAATTCGGAGACCGGCGGAGAACCCGCCGGTGCCGGCGGCGACAACAAGCCGAAGCAATAGGCGGGCGGCGCCGGGCCTCGGGCGGGGATGCGCGATTTCGGAACCGCGCTCGCCCTCGTCTTCGTGATCGAAGGCATCCTGCTCGCCCTCTTTCCGGAGACGACGAAGCGGTTGGCGGAGGAACTTCCCGCCATTCCCTCGGGCGCGCTCCGGATCGGAGGGTTGATCGCCGCGTGTGTTGGGGTTGCGGCGGTTTGGCTCATTCGTCGGTCCTGACCTCCGGGACTGGTTTGCGGCGGGAACGCTCCCCAACTATGATGTGTTTACTAATTTCCCCTTCCTCCGGGAGAGCCTACTTGACCACCGTGATTGCCGGGCTGAGATCCGCCTTTCGTGGCCTGACTGCGCCGCCAGAGGCCCGCAACGGGCGCGGATCGACCCCTCCTCTCAAGGCTCTGGAGGAGAATGCCTCCGCTGCGAGCAGTGCGACCTGCCGTGCCGGCATGTGGCTTGGACGCGTGGTCGTGGCAGTGCTCGTCGGTGCGGTATCGGTACCCGCGGGCTATGCCCAGGCCCCGCATCGACCCGACAGCTTCGCCGATCTCGCGGCGAAGCTCCTGCCTGCCGTGGTCAATATCTCGACGACCCAGACGATCAAGGGAAACAAGGGCGCACCCCCGCAGGAGATGCCGCAATTCCCGCCGGGCTCGCCGCTCGAGGATCTCTTCAAAGACTTCATGAACCGCAATCGCGGCGGCGGCGGCGACCAGCCGCCGCGGCGTGCGCAATCCCTAGGCTCGGGCTTCATCGTCGATCCCTCCGGCCTCGTGGTCACCAACAACCACGTGATCGCGGACGCCGACGAGATCACGGTGACGCTCCAGGACAACACCAACCTAAAGGCTGAGGTCGTCGGCCGCGACACCAAGGTCGATCTGGCGCTCCTCCGCGTAAAGCCCACTAAGCCGCTCGCCTTCGTCAAATTCGGCGACAGCGACAAGACCCGGGTCGGCGATTGGGTGCTCGCGATCGGCAACCCCTTCGGCCTCGGCGGCACTGTGACGGCGGGCATCCTTTCCGCCCGCGGCCGCGACATCAGCGCGGGGCAATACGACGACTTCCTGCAGACCGACGCCTCAATCAACCGCGGCAACTCCGGCGGCCCGATGTTCAACATGGACGGCGAGGTCATCGGCGTTAACACCGCGATCTACTCGCCGACGGGCGGCTCGATCGGCATCGGCTTTGCCATTCCCGCGAACATGGCGCGTCCGGTGATCGAGCAGATCAAGGAGTTCGGCCGTCCCCGCCGCGGCTGGCTCGGCGTGCGCATTCAGAGCGTGACCGACGAGATCGCCGAGAGCCTCGGCCTCGACAAGCCCCGCGGCGCCTTGATCGCGAGCGTCAACGACGGCGGCCCCGCGCAGAAGGGCGGCATCCAGCCCGGCGACGTCGTGCTGAGCTTCGACGGCAAGGAGATTACGGACGTACGTCAGCTCCCGCGCATCGTCGCGGAGACGCCGATCGACAAGACCGTGAAGGTCACGGTCTGGCGCAAGCGCAAGGAGGAGACAGTCGACGTCAAGGTCGGCCTCCTCGATGAGAACGAGCCGCAACAGGCCTCGGCCCCTGGCGGCCCAGCCGATCCGCCCGTGACCGTGAAGGCGCTGGGGCTCTCGCTCTCGACCATTACACCCGACCTCCGCACCAAGTTCTCGCTCGCCGACGACGCCGCGGGGGTGGTGGTGGTGGACGTCCAGAACAACAGCCCCGCCGCCGAGAAATTGGTCAAGGCAGGCGACGTCATCGTCGAGGTCGCGCAGGAGGAGGTTAAGAGCCCCGCACAGGTCGCCGACAAGGTCGAGGAAGCGAAGAAGGCCGGCCGCAAATCCGTGCTGATGCTGATCGACCGCCAGGGCGAGCTTGGCTGGAAGGCTCTTCGCATCGACGGCAAGAGCTAAGCGCCCTGATACGATACCCTTTCCCTCCCATTGCTTCGCGATGGGAGGGGAAGGATCGCTACCGCTTGATCTCCTCCTCCCGATACCCCTGCAAATAAAGCAACGCGGTCAGATCGGCGTGGTCGATGCGATGCCGCGCGCGCTGCCGCACCACGGGCTTCGCGTGAAAGGCGATGCCGAGACCGGCTGCCTCTAACATGCCGATGTCGTTCGCGCCGTCACCGACGGCGAGCGTGTCCGCGAGCGGCAGGCCGCGGTCGGCGGCGAGCATGCGCAATGCTGCGAGCTTCGCCTCAGGGCCCAGAACGGGCTCGCGCACGCTGCCGGCGATCTCGCCACCCTCGATCACGAGTTCATTTGCGATGTCGATATCGAAACCTAGCTCCGCCCGGACGCGGCCGGTGAAGCTGCGAAACCCGCCGGAGACCAGTGCCGTAAAGGCGCCGTTACCGCGCATGGTCGCGATGAGCTCCCGCGCGCCCGAGGTAACGCGAATCCGCCGCGTCGCCTCGTCGAGAGCCGCCGCAGGCTTGCCGCGCAGGAGAGCGACGCGCTCGCGGAGCGCAGGGGCGAAGTCGGTCTCACCGTTCATGCTGCGCGCCGTCACCTCCGCGATTTTCGGGCCGAGCTCTAAAATCTCCGCGAGCTCGTCGAGCATCTCGTTGGCGATCACCGTCGATTCCATGTCGGCGAGCAGGAGTCGCTTGCGCCGCCCAGCCCGTCGCTGCGCCACGATGTCGAGCGGAAGGTCGCCGCCCTGCTCGCGGAGCGCAGCCCGCACCGCGGTCTCCGCCTGCTCGGGATCGAGATTTCCGAAGGGAAGATCGACCGCGCGCTCCGGCGCAAGCCACTCCATCGATTCCAGATCGGCGCCGAGTCGCCAGAGCGCCTCGACCGCGACGCTCCGCACACCCTCCCAGGCCCCCTCGAATCCAGGCCCCGCCACGAAGGTCAGGACGCACTCGGCCATGCCGCGGTTATCGGCGAAGGAGGACGGGAAGGCAAGCGCGGGCTATGATCTGCCGGCATGACGCAGCCCTCACGCGCCTGCCTCTCGGCCGCCGAGCCGCAGCTCTTCGTCACCGATTTCGACGCTGCCTGCGCCTTCTTCACGGAGAAGCTCGGCTTTGCCGTTCGGTTCCGATACGGCAAACCCCCATTCTATGGCCAAGTGGTGCGCGATGGTGCGGCGCTCAATCTCCGCCACGTCGATATTCCCGTTGTCGACCGCGCGCGCAGCGCTCGCGAGGATTTGCTCTCGGCGGCGATCTCGGTCGATGAGATCGCAGCGCTCTACGAGGAGTTCCGCCTTCGCGGCGTCGCCTTCCATCAAGCGCTCCGGCTAGAGCCCTGGGGCGCGCGCACCTTCATCGTCGCCGATCCCGACGGCAATCTGCTGCTCTTCTCGGGAAAGGCAGATGATGACGCTAGTGCAGGAGCACCACGCGTCCCCTGACTTTGCCGCCGGATTTGAGGTCGCTGAGCGCTTCGCTCGCGTGATCCGCTGGCCGCGTCTCCACGGGAATGGGCGGTACCTTGCCTGCCTGTACCAGCGCCATCAGCTCCCTCAGATCGTCGAGCGTCCCGACATAGGAGCCCTCGACGGTCATCATCTTGAACGGAAACAGCACGGGCGAGAGCGCTGCGGATCCGCCATAGAGCCCGACCATCACGAGCTTGCCGCCCTTGCGCAGCACGTTGACGCCGAATTCCATGGTTTTGGGCGAGCCCACGAAATCGATCGCCGCGGCGGCGCCGCCGCCGGTCGCTTCCATCACCTGCTTCACGGCATCGGGCGCGGAGTTGTCTATGGTGGCGACGGCGCCCATTTGGCGGGCATGTGCGCGCTTCTGGCCGTCGATGTCCGCGACGACGACCTTTCCCGCGACCGCCGCGGGCGCGATGTGGACGGCGCTGCCGCCGACGCCGCCAGCACCGATGATGACGAGGTGATCCGCGGCGCCGAGGCGCTCGCGCGTCTTCTTGAGGGCGGAGAAGGCGGTGATCCCCGAGCATGTATAGGTGGCCGCAAGGGCTTGCGGGACGCCCGTGTGCTCCACAAGATAGCGCGCATGGGGGACGATCACGTGCGTCCCATAGCCGCCGGCGCGGCGCGTGCCCAAGGTACGCGGCGCCAGGCAGAGGAGTTCGTCGCCGCGCCTGCAAACCGCACATTCGCCGCAGCCGATCCAGGGATAGGCCACGCGCTTGTCGCCGACTTGCACGCCGCTCGCATTGGGACCGAGTGCGGCGACGACGCCCGCGATCTCATGCCCCATGGTGAAGGGCGGACGGACGCCGCGGGATTCCATCGTCGTCTTGTTGCCGCCGCCGAGGTCGAAGTACCCATCCCAGATGTGAACGTCGCTATGACAGACCCCCGCGGCCTCGACCCTGAGCAGCACTTCCTCGCCCTTGGGCTCGGGATCCGGATATTCCCGCGCTTCCAGCGGCTTTCCCCATTCGATGATCTGCATCGCGCGCATCGGCATCTCCTCCGTATTTGTTACGCCAACGGTAGGGCGGAACGGCGCGAAGGGAAAGGCAGGAGACTCTCTCTCACGTCTTCCCGCAGGAGGAGGCTAGAATGCGCGGTGTTGGCCAGGGGGAGGCGCAGATGAGCGGTGGCACTTTCGTCTCCGACGATCGCGGGTCGGGCTTCGTGACGCACGAAGTCCTGAACCAGTCGGGTGCGCTCCAGGACTATGACGCCTATTCCCGTGATCGGCCGCTTGTCGAGGCGGTCCGAACCTTCGGTGGGGAGTGGGCGGAGGATAGGCTGCGGCAGACAGGCGTCATCGTTGGCAGCGAGAAGGTCCAGATGCTCGCGCGCCAAGCCAACCGGCATCTGCCGGAACTGCGCACGCATGACCGTTTCGGCAACCGCGTCGATATCGTGGAGTTTCATCCCGCCTATCACGAGCTCATGTCGCTCATCTATGGCTGCGAGACGCACTCCTTCGCCTGGACACACGACCGGCCGGGTGCGCATGTCGCGCGTGCCGCGCTCGGCTATCTCTGGAACCAAGGCGAGAACGGCATCTGCTGCCCGATGGGGATGACATTCGCTTCCATTCCCGCGCTGCGCCACGACCGCGCGCTCCATGACGAATGGGCTCCGCTCATTAATCGAGCCGCCTACGATCCCCGAGCGATGCACGCCAAGGCGAAGTCGGGAATCACCGTCGGCATGGCGATGACCGAGAAGCAGGGCGGCTCCGATCTCCGCGCGACGATCACGACCGCGCGCCCTGCGACGGCGCGCCGCGGCTCGGGCGCGCTCTACCTCATCACGGGCCACAAATGGTTCTTCTCGGTGCCGATGAGCGACCTCTTCCTCACATTGGCGCAAACCGAGAAGGGTTTGTCCTGTTTTCTCGCCACTGGCTGGCTCCCCGACGGGAGCCGCAACCGCCTGAAGCTGCAGCGCCTCAAGGACAAGTGCGGCAACAAGTCGAACGCCAGCAGCGAGGTCGAATTCTACGACCTGCAGGCCGTCATGCTCGGCGACGAGGGCCGCGGGATCGCCACCATCATCGAGATGGCGCATGCGACGCGCCTCGATTTCGCGATCGGCTCGGCAGGACTGATGCGCCAGGCGCTCTCGCAGGCGATCCATCACACCGCAAACCGCCGCGCCTTTCAGCGCGGCCTCATCGATCTCCCGATCATGCGGAACGTCGTCGCGGACCTCGCCGTCGAAAGCGAGGCGCTGACGTGGATGGTCTTCCGGCTCGCTCACGCCTTGGATCGTTCCGAGACGGATCGGAGGGAGGCGCTGATGTCCCGCATCTGCACGCCCGTCGCGAAATACTGGGCCTGCAAGCGTGCGCCGCAATTCGTCGTCGAGGCGCTCGAATGCCATGGCGGGAACGGCTTCATCGGGGATCACCTCATGGAGAGACTCTATCGTGAGGCCCCGCTCAACGGCATTTGGGAGGGCACCGGCAACGTGATTTGCCTCGACGTGCTGCGCTCAATGCAGCGCGAGCCCGAGACCCTCGAGGCCTTCCGCGAAGAGATCGCATTGGCGCGCGGTTCGAATGCCCGGCTCGACGCCTTCGCGGAGGATCTCATGCGGCGCCTCGCCGACCCCGCGAGCCTCGAGCCGGTCGCGCGGCGCGTCGTGGAGATGATGGCATTCGCCCTGCAGGCGAGTCTTCTGCTGCGCCACTCCTCCGCCGCGGTCGCGGACGCGTTCTGCGCGACGCGGCTCGACGGCGATTGGGGGCGCGCCTTCGGCACCATGCCGGCAGGCCTCGACACGCAGACGATCGTCGATCGCGCGCGGATCGAGGCCTGAGCCGCGCGGGTGCGAGCGCCTCGCCCCATCGTCCTGATCGCCGGCCCGACCGCGTCGGGTAAATCCGCGCTCGGGCTCGCGATCGCCGAGGAGTTCCGCGGCACCCTCATCAATGCCGATAGCATGCAGGTCTATCGCGATCTTGCGATACTGACGG
>Ga0335078_10015111_pt1 | contig 11458 bp, 12 predicted proteins | sample Lox_Sample_32_FD_206711 | JGI IMG/M metagenome (GOLD analysis project Ga0335078, IMG submission 206711) | Soil microbial communities from Loxahatchee National Wildlife Refuge, Florida, United States - Lox_Sample_3.2 | ecosystem: Environmental > Terrestrial > Soil > Wetlands | place: USA...
AACCCGCCCTAAGTTCCCGGCATTGCGCCTATCGGGGCCGGGGGGACACGCACCCCACCGGAACAGGGGCGGATCGGGGCTCGTGGCACACGCACCCCAGAAGAACGGGCCATGCCAACTCCTTACACGCCGGCCCTGGCGACCATCTAGCCATCGAAGCAACGGTCCAAGTCTGACCGGCCGGGACGCCGGACCGGCGGGGGATCGGGCCGGCCGGCTGCGGGGCGGTTGGCTACTGGCTGGAGACTCGCCGGGCGCTGGGTCAGTGCAGCGGGAAGGTCTGGCCGCGTTCTTCTTCTGGGCGGGGGCCGAAGATGCGGCGCTGGGACTCCTCGATCGGTACGTCGTTGATGCTGGCCTCGCGGCGCATCATGTAGCCGTCCTCGTCGAACTCCCATAGCTCGTTGCCGTAACTGCGGTACCACTGGCCGGCGGCGTCGTGGCATTCGTACTGGAACCGGACGGCGATCCTGTTGCCCGCGAACGACCACAGGTCCTTGCGCAGCGCGTAATCGAGCTCACGGGCCCACTTCCTGCGCAGGAACTCCACGATCTCGGCCCGGCCGGTGACGAACTCGCTTCTGTTGCGCCAGACCGAGTCCTCGCTGTAGGCACCGGCGACCCGCTCGGGGTCGCGGGTGTTCCACGCGTCCTCTGCCGCCTGGACCTTCTGCCTGGCGGTCTGTTCTGTGAAGGGCGGCAACGGCGGTCGGGGGGCCATGGGGACCACAGTAGCGTCGTGAGCGCCCTGACCGCGGCAGCGGCAGCGGTCTAGGCTTGCGGGGTGGAATTCAGCGAGGTGATCAGGCGGCGGCGGATGATGCGGGCGTTCACCGCGGAGCCGCTGCCGGACGGGACGACCGAGCGGCTGCTCCGGGCGGGGAACAGGGCGCCTTCCGCGGGGTTCAGCCAGGGGTACTCGTTCCTGGTGCTCGAGGGGGCGCAGCAGGCCGCGCCGCTGTGGCGGGTCATGTGGCACGCCGCCGCGGACCTGACCGGGGAGGACGCGGACTACGAGGCGGCACAGCTCAGGGCGCTTGAGCCGGCGCCGCTGCTGATCGTGCCGCTGGCCAACAAGGGCATCTACCTGGACAGGTACGCGCAAGGTCCTTCGGGCTGGACCGACAGGGACGAGTCGCGCTGGCCGGTGCCTTACTGGTACATCGACACCGGGTTCGCCGCGCTGCTCATCCTGCTCGCGGTGGTCGACGAGGGGCTCGGGGCCGTCTTGTTCGGCATCCCGCCGGAGGTCATGGGGGAATTCCGGGCGGAGTACGGCGTGCCGGACGAGTGGACGCCGATCGGGGCGATCGCGGTCGGGCATTCCGACCCGGCCAACGACCCGGTGCCGCCTGCCAAGGCCAGCGATCGCAAGAAGCTCGACGAACTGGTGCACCGGGGGCGCTGGTAACGCCTGGTAACCGCCTGCGAAGCGGCGGGCAGGGCCGCGGGCGCGGGCCGGCGGGCTACTCCGGCTTGCGGGTCAGGCGGATGACCGGGAGCTCGCGGTCGGTCCGCTGCCGGTAGTCGTCGAACCGGGGCTGCACCGCGACGATGCTCTGCCAGGCCTGGTCGCGCGCCTCGCCGGTGAGCAGTTCGGCGGTCACCGGGATGGTGCCCTCGGCCAGCTCGATCCGGACCTGGTCGGGGTGCGCGGCGATGTTCCGGTACCAGGCCGGGTGCTGCACCGAGCCGCCCGCCGAGGCCACGATCACCCGGCTGCCGTCCCCGTCGGGGAACCAGGCGACAGCGTTGGTGCGCTCAAGGCCGCTCTTGCTTCCCACCGTGTGCAGGAAGAGCACGTCCATGCCCTGGAATTTCCACTTCTTGCGGTGCTGCTTCATCATCTGCCGCATCACAAAGCGGCCCACCGGACCGCCAGCACCGCGGCGCTGGGGACCCCACGTCCCCGCCGGGACATCGAAAGCCATAGCGCCTGTTTATACCATCCGGGTGCCGCTACGCTATTCGCGTCCAGCGCCTTTCAGGGGGCGAAGTGAGCGTTACGGTACGTCCGGCGGCCAACGCCGCGCCGGCTCGGCTGAACATCCGCAAGAACATCAGCGCGCTCAGCCCGGCCGAGCTCGCCAACCTGCGCCGGGCGATCAAGCAGGCCATGGAGCTGAACGACAAGCGCGGATTCGAGTACTTCGCGGGCTGGCACGGCGTGCCGCTCGGCTGGTGCCAGCACCACGACGCGCTCTTCCTGCCCTGGCACCGGGCCTACCTGTACTGGCTGGAGCTTGCGCTGCAGTCCCAGGTCGCGGGGGTGACGCTGCCCTGGTGGGACTGGAGCACCGCGGGCACGATCCCGGCCGCGTACACCGAAGCGCAGGCGGGCGGCGCCGGCAACGTGCTCGCCGCCGGGGTGGCGATCAAGGTGTTCGGCGCGGCGCCCAAGGCCGGCTGGCCGACGCACACCTCGCGGGCGCCCGGGCACGACATCGAGCAGGTGCCGGGGCCGCCGTACCCCAAGGAATGGGCCCACGCGATGCAGGCCACCAACTACACCGACTTCAGCCAGCGGATCTGGACGGTGCACGACACCGTGCATGTCTGGCTCGGCGGCACCCTCGCGCAGGTCGACTGGGCCGCGTACGACCCGCTGTTCTTCGCCCACCACGCCAACATCGACCGGGCCTGGCGGATCTGGCAGACCTCCCATCCGGGGGCCAACCCGCCCGCCAGCGTGCTCGGGCAGTCGCTGCAGACCGACCCGGCGCTGACCGTCCGGGCGACGCTTGACGTGCGGCAGCTCGGGTACGAGTACGCCGGGGCGCAATCGACCGTTGCCGGGAGCGCATGATGCAGCGCTGGACCTCCCAGGCCCTGCCGCTGCCGCCGCGGGCCGGCTGGCAGCGCGCCGACCTGGAGTTCGAGGGCGTCGAGCACGACGGCGCCTCGTTCGTGCTGCACGTGTTCGTCAACAACGACTCGGCCGACGAGAGCACGCCGCGCATCGCCGCTTCCGGCTACGCCGGCTACCTGACCGTGTTCGCGCACGGCGACTGCTGGGGCGACGTGGGACACTGCGACGTCACCGAGCCGGTCAGCGCGTTCGACCGGCGGCCGCCGCACCCGCTTGTCCCGTTCAACGCCACGCTTGAGGTGTCCGAGGCGCTCGACGCGCTGCCGGACGACACGCAGCAGGTCACGGTGACCACGCTGGCCTTCAACAAGAACGGCGACGCCGAGGGCGTGCTGCGGTTCTCCGAGCTCACGTTGATCACCTACGCCTAGTCTGACTAGCTTTTCCCGGTCTGGCGCGACCAGGGGTGCGGTGAGACAATCGGACCGGACTGGCGTACGCCGGTCCGGCGAGTTCTTCGGCCAGAGCGAAGAACCAACCGGGGAGAGGTGAACGCGGTGTACTTTCTCATCCGAGCCATCGTCAGGCGCATCAAGGGGCGCCGTCAGCAGCGACAGCAGCAGCCGTAGCACGCCACCTGGGCGATAATCCGTTGCGCCAGTCGTCAGGCCGGGTAAAAGTGCGCGCATGAGCGACGACAGGGACCTGGTCTGGCGGCCGATCGAGCTGGGGGACGTGGCGAACTGGTCGCGGTCGGCGGCCGGGACGGCGGACGAGATGCGGTACTACGGCGGGGTTCACCCCGGCTGGCGCGGGCGCGGGATCGGCGGCAGGCTGCTGGACCGGGCCGAGGCGGCGGCCGTGCCGCTGCACCGGGAACGGTACCCGGACCTGCCGCTGTCGCTGCACGGATCGTGCCTGGCCGGCAACGCCGCGGCGGCCGCCCTGTACGCCGCGCACGGCTACCAGCCAGTGCGCTGGTTCCACGCGATGACGCGGGACCTGTCCGCGGCCTGCCTTCGGCCGGCGAGCCTGCCGGGATCGACATCGTCTGCTACACGCCGGCGCGGGCGGCGGACGCCAGGCTGATCCGCGATGAGTCCTTCCGCGACCACTGGGGCTCGGTCGACAGCTCGGATGACGGCTGGGCGGCCTACGTCGCGATGAGCACGTTCCGGCCCGAGCTCAGCTTCCTCGCCTACAGCCGCGGCGAGCCGGCCGGCCAGGTCCTGTGCCACGAGTACGAGGCGCCGGCGGATTCCGGCGAGGGACGCGACCTCCATGTCGCGCTCGTCGGCACGCTGCGGGCTTACCGCAAGCGCGGGATCGCCTCCGCGCTGCTGGTCCGGGCCATGGCAAAGGGGCGGGCGTCCGGGTTCGCCACCGCGTCACTCGGGGTGGACGCCGACTCGCTCACCGGGGCAGTCGGCGTCTACGAGCAGGTCGGCTTCGCCGTCGAGCACAGCTGGATCACTCAGGAAAAACCGCTGCCTTCATGAGCCGAGCCCGGCGGGCGGCAAGGCGGGACGCGACGCGCGGCCTAGGTGGCGCGGGACTGGACGGCGGTCAGCGCGATCGTGTAGATGATGTCGTCGACCAGGGCGCCGCGGCTGATGTCGTTGACCGGCTTGGCCAGACCCTGCAGCATCGGGCCGATGCTGACGACCTGCGCGCTGCGCTGGACGGCCTTGTAGGTCGTGTTGCCAGTGTCCAGGTCGGGGAAGATGAAGACGGTGGCCTGGCCAGCCACCGGGCTGCCGGGACGCTTGGCCTGGCCGACCGAGCCGATGGCCGCGGCGTCGTACTGCAGCGGGCCGTCCACGGCCAGGGCCGGCTCGCGTTCGCGGACGATCCTGGTGGCCGCAGCGACCTTGTCCACGTCGACGCCGGTGCCCGAGGTGCCGGTGCTGAAGCTGATCATCGCCACCCGCGGCTCGATGCCGAAGGCGCGGGCGGACGCCGCGCTCTGGATCGCGATGTCGGCCAGGTCCTCGGCATCGGGCTGAGGGTTGACGGCGCAGTCACCGTAGACGACCACCTCGTCCGGCAGGCACATGAAGAAGATCGAGGACACCAGGCGGCTGCCCGGCTTGGTGCCGAGGACCTGAAGCGCGGGGCGGATGGTGGCCGCGGTGGTGTGCACCGCGCCGGACACGAGCCCGTCCACCTCGCCCTGGCGGAGCATCATCGTTCCCACCATGATCGGGTCGGCGAGATGCTCTCTGGCCACCTCTTCGTTCCAGCCCTTGTGCCGCCGCAGCTCGGCCAGCGCGGGGACATAGCGCTCGGCGATGGTTTCCGGGTCGACCACGGCGACGCCCGCGGGCAGCTGGAGGCCCAGGCTGCGGGCCGCGGCGGCCACCTCGTCCGGGTGGCCGAGTAGCACGCTGGTCGCGATACCGCGCTCGGCGCACGTCACCGCCGCCCGCAGGGTGCGCGGCTCGGTGCCCTCGGGCAGGACCACGGTCGCGTCGGCCGCGCGGGCTAGCTCGACGAGCCGGTAGCGGAACGCGGCGGGGCTGAACCGGCGGGCTCGCGACCGACCGGGCAGCGACTCCAGCCAGGACGGGTCGAGAGCGTCGGCGATGTGGCTGGTTACCCTCTCGATGCGGACCACGTCGTCGGCGGGCAGGCCTGGATCGAGGTCGCGGACCCTGGTCGCGGTCTGGTAGCTGTCCGTCCGGCAGACCAGGACGGGCAGGCCGGTGGCGCCGGTGGCCCGGGTCAGCTCCCAGATCCGGGGGTCGGGCTCGACGCCCGCGCTGAGCAGCAGCGCGGCCAGGTGCGTACCGCTCAGCTCGGCCAGGCAGGCGGCCATGATCACGTCATGCCGGTCACCGGGGACCACGACGAGGCGCCCCTCGTCAAGTACGCGGATGCCGCCGGGGATGCCTCGCGCCATCACCGCCACGTCGCTGATGCGGCGGGCCAGGTCCCCCGCGTTGAGGATCACCGGATTCATCTCGCGAACCAGGTCGAGCACCCGCAGCCAGCTCAGCTCGCGGCGGTAAGGGACCGCGCCGAGCAGGCGCAGCCCATGTCTGGCCAGCGCCTCCGCGAGCAGCTCGGCGGGAACTTCATCCGGGGTATCGGCCGGCGCCGGCTCCGGAATGCCGTGCACCACGCAGCCGACCACCCGGGCCTGCTCGCCGGAGACGTAGCCACCCGCCGCGATGGCCAGTTGCTCGGCCAGGCTGGGCAGGTCCTCGCGCCAGGTGGCGACCAGCAGGACGTCCGCGTCCAGCGTCCTGGCCAGCGCCTGGTTGAACGAGCCGGCATACAGCCAGGAGACTCCCAGCCTGAGCGCCTCGATCACGACGACCTCGGACCGGACGTAGATCGGCTCCCAGGCTGCCACGATCTTTTCCAGCACGACGTCGAGCCCGCCGTTGCCAAGCTGGCGCTCGAGCTCGGCGGCTGAGAGCGATTCCGGCGGGATCAGCGGCGCGATCGCGGCCACAAGCGCAGCCGAACGGTCGGGGCTGCCGTCGGGCCTGGGCTGGGCCACCGGTTTGACGAAGGAAACGTTGACGCCGGCCCGGTCCAGGGCACGCAGCAGCCCGAGACAGGTCCGGGCCAGGCCGACGCCTTCGCCGGCGGGCGCGACAAGCAGGCTACGGGCCATGACGTCATCCTCCCAGGTCAACAGCGATGGCTCACAGACGGGTGCGGGCGCGTCACGTCCGGGGGATGAGGCCGGCGGTGTCGCGGGCGATCATGAGCTCCTCGTCGGTTGGCACTACCATGGCCTGGGTGGCGGTCTGAGCGGGGACGGGCATAGTAATGCGGCCGCCGGTGGAGCGGCCGTGATCGGCGTTGGCGGCCGGGTCTTCGGCCAGGCCGAGGAAACCCAGGCGGGCGAGCACCGCGGCGCGCACCTGCGGGCTGTTCTCGCCGATGCCGCCGGTGAAGACGACCGCGTCGAGCCGGCCTAGGACGGCGACCAGGCCCGCGATCGTCTTCGCCAGCCGGTGCACGAACACGTCGATGGCGAGCCGGGCCCGCTCGTTCCCGGCCTCGGCCTCGGCCTCGATCGTGCGCATGTCGTTGCCCACGCCGGACAGGCCCGCCAGCCCGCTGCGCGTGTTGAGCGCCGCGGTGATCTCCTCGACGCTCAGGCCCGCCTCGGCGGCCAGATAGCCGAACAGGCCGGGGTCCACCTCGCCGGAGCGGGTGCCCATGACAAGGCCGTCGAGCGGGGTCATGCCCATCGTGGTGTCCACGGACTCGCCGTCGCGCACCGCAGTCGCGCTGCAGCCGTTGCCTAGGTGGGCGGTGACCAGGCGCAACTCGCCAAGCGGGCGGCCGAGCAGGTCGGCGGCCCGGGCCGAGACGAACCGGTGGCTGATGCCGTGGAAACCGTACCGCCGCACGCCGTGGCTGGTGTACCACTCCGACGGCACCGCGTAGCGGTAGGCGCTCGGCGGCATCGTCTGGTGGAACGCGGTGTCGAACACGGCCACCTGCGGCAGGCCGGGGCGGATGGCGCGCACCGCCTCGATGCCGGCCAGGTTGGCCGGGTTGTGCAGCGGGGCGAGCGGGATGAACGAGCGGATGTCCTCGATCACGTCGTCGTCGACAAGGACGGAGTCGGTGAACCGCTCTCCCCCGTGCACGACCCGGTGACCCGCCCCGGCAAACGGCGTGTCTTCGAGGCGGTCGAGGATCGCGGCCACCACGTCCCGGTGCGTCGCGCCCTCCCGTAGCGGCTCAGCCGCGGGTTCGGCGGGGTGACGGCGGATCCGCAGCGTGGCCTCCGGCGTGCCGAGGCGCTCGGCCAGGCCGTCAAGCACCCGCTCGCCGCGGCCCGGGTCGATCAGCGCGAACTTGACCGAGGAACTGCCCGAGTTGAGCACGAGGACCGGGTCGGTCTGGGTCACCCTCGGGATAGTACCGGCCGTACCCCCGGGTCCCGTCCGCTTTCACGGCTGAATTTTGGCAGAACGGACGGTGGCTCGAGTCCCGGGTCCGGGAGCGTCGAACCACCGCCCGTTATGTAATAAAAGGCTTTTGATCTTTTCTTTTGGCGGTCAGCCGCGATTCTCCGGCGGGACAATGAGGACCGGGCAGTGCGCGTGTTCGGCGACCTGAGCGCTGGTCGACCCGAGCAGCAGACGGGAGAACCCGCCGGCGCCACGCGAGCCGACGACAACTATGTCGGCGTCACGGGAGGCGTTGACGATCTCCTCGACCGGGAGTCCATTGACGGCCGTAACCGTGACGGAGGCGGGCCGCGCGTCGCCGAGTGCGCTGAGCACCTTGTCGGTCTCCGCCTGCGCCGCCGCGCGTACCTGTTCGGTCAGTTCCGCGTCGCCTGGGAAGGCCGTGGTTTCTGAGAAAAATCCCCTGACGGCCTGATGGACCGCGAGAACGGTAACCGGCACGTTACGGAGCGACGCTTCTTTCATCGCCCATTCGAGGGCACGCTGTGAATGACCGGAACCGTCTATTCCGACGAGGATTCCTGGCATTCGGGTCCTCCCTTACTGTTATGGCCGCATCACTACCTTGGTGATCATGCTAGGCCCACCGGACCCGGCGCAACAGGGTCATCGCGCGGGTGTCAACCATGCGTCGTCGCGGCGAACTGCACCTTGCCGCCGCGGGTGGCGCACGATCATGATGGCGGTGAGGTTAATTCTGACGCAAGTTAACCCCGGGCATCCGGGTCTGGCGAGGAGGACATCGTGTCGGTTAAGCCCATCGTGGCGGCCACGGACGGATCTGAGGAATCGCTGCGGGCGGTCAGCTGGGCGGCGCGGGAGGCCGTCCTGCACGACGCTCCGCTGCGGATTGTCTCCGCCGCGGCGCTGCTCCCCCGGATGTCACCAAGCCGCGGCTCGTCCAGCTACGAGACGGTCACCGGCACCATCGAGGAAAACAGGGACAAGGCACTGGCCAAGGCGGCCGAACACGCCGCCGCGACGGTCCCCGGCCTGCTCATCGACACCGACCGGCTGGAAGGCCAGCCCGCCGAGGCGGTCGCGGACAGCGGCGCCGGCGCGCTGATGCTCGTCGTCGGGTCGCGCGGCGGTGGCGCGTTCGGCGCGCTGCTGCTCGGATCGGTCAGCAGGTACGTGGCCACCCACGCGCCCTGCCCGGTCGCGGTCATCAGGGACGAGAGCGAATCCGCTCAGCGGCAGGTCGCGGTCGGCATCGGCGACCTCGACGGGTGCGGCGCCACGCTGGATTTCGCGTTCGAGGAGGCGGCACTGCGGCACGCCAGCCTGATCGCGCTGCACGCATGGCACATGGAGTCGGACATCTCCCGGGCCGGGATCTCGTTCTCGACCCCGGCCGCGCGGACCCTGGCGGATGAGGCCAGCGAGGCGCTGCGCGGAGCGCTCGAGGACTGCCGCAGCAAGTATCCCCAGGTGCACGTGATCCAGGACGTGGTGCGCGGCCACCCGGGCCGGGCGCTGGCCGGCCTGTCCGCCCGTGCCGACGTGACCGTCATCGGCAGGCACCCGCACCACGGGCCGACCGGTCCCGGGGCGGTCACGCACGCGCTCCTGAACCACGCGCACGGGCCCGTGGTCACCGTGCCATCGGCCTGACGGCGCGCCCTGGCGCTCAGGGCTCGCCGATGGTGGCGACCATCAGGGCCTTGATCGTGTGCAGCCGGTTCTCCGCCTGGTCGAACACGATCGAGGCGGGCGACTCGAAGACCTCCTCGGTCACCTCCAGCGCGTCCAGGCCGCGCCGCTCATGCAGCCGCGCGCCGACCGCGGTCTCCCGGTTGTGCAGCGCGGGCAGGCAGTGCATGAACTTCACCGCCGGGTTGCCCGTCGCCGCCATCAGCTTCTGGTTCACCTGGTAGGGCAGCAGCAGCCCGATGCGCTCGTCCCACCGGTCCTCCGGCTCGCCCATCGACACCCAGACGTCGGTGTACAGGTAGTCCGCCCCGGCCACGGCCGGCCCGGCCTCCGCCGTCACCGCCAGCCGGGCACCCGACCCCGCCGCCAGGCGCCGGGCGATGTCCTGCACGGCGGCCGAGGGCTGCAGCGCCCGCGGGGCGCAGATCCGCACGTCCATGCCGAGCAGCGCACCGGTCACCAGCAGCGAGTTCGCGGTATTGTTCCGGCCATCGCCCAGATAGCAGCAGCTGACCCCGGCCAGCGGCTTGTGCGCGTGCTCGCGCATCGTCAGGATGTCGGCCAGCATCTGGGTCGGGTGCCAGTCATCGGTCAGCCCGTTCCACACCGGCACCCCGGAGTACGCGGCCAGCGTCTCCACCGCCTCCTGCGCGGACCCGCGGTACTCGATGCCGTCGAACATCCGGCCCAGCACCCGCGCGGTGTCCTTCACCGACTCCTTGACACCCAGCTGCGACTCGCCCGGCCCCAGGTAGGTGACGTGCGCGCCCTCGTCGTGCGCGGCGGACTCGAACGCGCACCGGGTCCTCGTCGACGCCTTCTCGAAGATCAGCGCGATGTTACGGCCGAGAAGCTTGCTCGTCCGCTGGCCCATGTGCCGTTCCATCCGCAGCTGCGCGGCGAGGTCGATCAGGTAGAGAAACTCCTCGGCGGTGAGATCGATCTCCTTGAGCAGGCTCCGCCCGCGCAGGTTCATGCCGGGTCCCTTTCGATCGGGCAGGTCATGCAGCGGGGTCCGCCGCGGCCGCGGCCGAGTTCGCTGCCGGCGATGGTGACCACCTCGATGCCGTGCTTGCGCAGCATGGTGTTGGTCGCCACGTTGCGTTCGTAGCCGACGATTACCCCGGGGGCGACGGCGAGATAGTTGGTCCCGTCGTCCCACTGCTCCCGTTCGGCGGCGCGGACGTCCTCGTCGGTGCTCAGCACCGTGACCTTGTCCAGGCCGAGCACCTCCGCGACCTTCTCCCACAGATCGTGATTGCGGTCCACCAGCACCCCGTGACCGGTTTGGTCCGGGGTGAGCGTCCAGGACCGCAGCTTCCGCTCCAGGTAGGGGTACTCGACGAAGGTGTCACGGTCGATCATGGTCAGCACCGTGTCCAGGTGCATGGTGGCGCGCGATGCGGGCAGCTCGACGGCGATGACCGTACTGGCCTGCCCGGCCGTGAACAGCTCGCCGGCCAGCAGCTCGGTGGCCATCGGGGTGGACCGCTCGCCCATTCCCACCATCACCGCGCCGTGGCCGAGCACGTGAACGTCGCCGCCCTCTATGGTGGCGGGCAGGTGGCTGCCATCGTCCGCGCCGTAGTACCAGGCGAAGTCCGCGGTGGCGAACATCGGGTGGTAGCGGTAGATGGCGCGGCTGTGCAGGCTCTCGCGCTGGCGGGCGGGCTTGGCCATCGGGTTGACCGAGACGCCGCGGTAGATCCAGCAGGAGTTGTCCCGCTGGAACAGGTGGTTGGGCAGCGGGGGCAGCACGAAGTCGTCGGCCCGCAGCATGTTCCACTTGAGGCTGTGCGCGGTCGGGTGCAGGTCGGCCTTGAGCACACCGCCGATGAGGAACTCGGCCAGCGTCGCGCCGTCCAGGTCGTCGAACAGCTTGCGCAGCGGGTCTACCAGGTTGGGACCGAGCGTCTCCGGCGTGCACAGCCGGTCAAGCACGAAGGCCCGGCCCTCGGGCAGCTCGAGGGTCTCGCCCAGGAGCTGCCCGAAGTAGTGCACCCGCACGCCCTTGTCCCGAAGTACCTCGGCGAACGCGTCGTGCTCCTCCTTG
>Ga0335078_10015114_pt1 | contig 11457 bp, 11 predicted proteins | sample Lox_Sample_32_FD_206711 | JGI IMG/M metagenome (GOLD analysis project Ga0335078, IMG submission 206711) | Soil microbial communities from Loxahatchee National Wildlife Refuge, Florida, United States - Lox_Sample_3.2 | ecosystem: Environmental > Terrestrial > Soil > Wetlands | place: USA...
CGTAGACACGCATGTCACGCTAGGGTTCGTCTCGCCAGCCCAGCGAAAACCTGCTGTCCTAGGTGTTCACCTACCATTCTAAATCACGGCTGATTCCGCGAGCGATCAGAAGGGACTCTTGTTCTCTGTGGAGGCGGTAAAGTGCAGATCCAGAGGATATCCGGGCAGATCCAGGTGCACATCGTAGGGCGCGTCGATGCTCAACGATCCCACGCCGGTAGTGCCGTGGCGTTGTACTCTGATCTGGTCCTTGCTGATCGGGATCTGCAGGTCCTGGGCTTTCTTGAAGATCATCTGCTGGATTTCAGCTTCCGGCTTGGTGGTGTAGGTTTCGAGGGTGGCTTCGGTATTGATCGTATCCCGGAACTCGTAGTTGGCGTAGTAAACCGGAACCAACTCTGCCGCCAGATACACCACAGCGGCGATAACCGCAAGGCCGAGAACCAGCTTGATCGTACCCATTCTGCGCGCTCCGAACTTCCGGCGCGCCCAGTCTCAGTGCGCCGGCCGCAAAGATCTGAAATAGTCCGCTATTGTGCCGATGCTAACATCGTGCACCTGCCGAGTCGAGCGCTGAACTATCTCGACAGTACCTTCGGTAACTTTTTTCCCCACCGTAACACGAAAGGGTATGCCCACCAGGTCAGCATCTTTGAACTTCACCCCTGGCCTTTCGTCCCTGTCGTCCAGTAACACATCGAAACCTGCGGCTTCCAGGCGGTGTGTTATCTCCACAGCTGTGTGCAGCAGCCTGTCGTCGCTCACGTTCGTCGGAGTGACCACAATCTCAAAAGGCGCAATCTGCGGTGGCAGCCAAAAACCGTTTTCGTCGTTGCTCTGCTCGATCGCTGCGGTCAGAATGCGCTCGATGCCAATGCCGTAGCAGCCCATAATGACCGTGACTTCCCTGCCGTTGCGGTCGAGCACCCGGGCTCCCATGGACTCAGAATACTTATAGCCAAGCTTGAAGATATGCCCCACTTCAACCGCCGTATCGATCCGCAGCAGACCGACACAGTTCGGGCAGGCTTCACCCGCAGCAACGCTGCGCAAATCAGCGCAGACCGTCGGCTGAAAGTCCTTTCCCGGGGTCAGGTTCTTGAGGTGATAATCCTTCTTGTTGGCGCCGGCGATCAGGTTGGCCCGGTCCTCGAGTGCTCGATCCAGCATAAGAATCGGCCGCGCGGTGTCTTTGAAGTCGGGAGCCCATTCAATGCCGACCGGACCCAAGAAGCCGGCAGGAGATGCAAACAGCGCCTCGATCTCCGCCTCTTCCATCGGACGAGTTCTTCGTCCGCCCATCGCCGAGGCAAACTTGGCCTCGTTCAGCTGGTGATCGCCACGCATGAGCACCACCACTCCTCTCAACGCGGCCTGGCTTGTCTTCGGATCCCTTTCCTCAGCCATGTAGGCCAGGGTCTTGATCTTGTTTTTCGGAGAGACGCCCAGATACTTGGCAACGTCCTCGATCGTCTTTTGGCCGGGCGTGTGCACGAGCAGCGGCTTGCCATCGCCCTCGGGGGCAAGATCCTGTACGGGCTCTAACTTCGAGGTGGCCTTCTCCAGATTCGCGGCGTATTCGCAGGCGTCACAACTGACTACCTGATCTTCTCCGGCCGGCGTGCGCACCATGAACTCGTGCGACTCACTCCCGCCCATGGCACCCGAGTCCGCCTCAACCACCATGTACTTCAGGCCGCAGCGATCGAAAATCCGGCAATACGCGTCGTAGTGCTTCTTGTAAGACACGTCGAGGCCGGCCGCGTCCAGGTCGAAGGAATACGCATCCTTCATCATGAACTGCCGTACCCGCAGCAACCCCGACCTGGGACGCGGCTCGTCGCGGAACTTGGGCGCAATCTGGTACCAGATTTGCGGCAGCTGTTTGTAGCTGCGCAGTTCCTTTCGCGCGATCTCCGTCATCACCTCTTCCTCGGTCATACCCAGGCACAGATCCGCGCCTTTGCGATCCTTCAGCCGGAACAAGTTGTCCCCCATCACCGCCCAGCGCCCGCTGGCCTCCCAAAGCTCGCGCGGATGCAGCGCCGGCAGAAAGAACTCCTGGCCAATCTTGTCCATCTCCTGGCGCACGATCGCCATGATCTTGTTGAACGACCGGTTCCCCAAGAAAAGATACGAATAGATTCCAGCCGCCAGCTGGCGGATGTACCCCGCCCTTACCAAAAATTTGTGGCTCGCGACCTCGGCATCGGCCGGGGCCTCGCGCAGCGTGGGAATAAACAGTTCAGACCAGCGATGCATAAGTTGGGTTCTCGATGGAAAGGAGAATCTTTGATTGTAAATGATCCACGTGGAGACAGCCGAGGCGGCCGTCCACGTGAGCCTTACCCCGCCAGCTGTTTTAGAATTTCTTTCCCCAACTTCTGGGTTTCGCCGAAAAATTTCTGATATTCGACGAACAGCCGGTTGAGCTCGAGCGACCGATCGGCTGACAATCGTTTGCGCAGGATCATGTCGCGCACGTGAACCGGATTGGGAAGGGTTGCGTCTTCGGTTAATTCTTCCAGCGCCGTATTCGGATCATAGTGATACATAGAATTGACTCACCGGCAGCAATGCCGCCGTGTCCCATTGTACTTTGCGGCGGGCAGCGATGCAGCGCACATCGCCAAGGCACTACTTGGTTTCTAGAATGACTCAGTGTCAATCACTCCATGAGTCAATTTCACATCATCTCCGTGCCCCACAAATCATGAAGATGCACAATGCCCTCTAGTTTCCCTTTGCTGTTTACCACTGCGAGGGATGTGATCTTCTTCTCCTCCATCATGGCCAGGGCCGTGGCCGCAAACTCCCGAGCCGCGATTGTCTTCGGCTTGCGGGTCATACACTCCCCCGCGGTCAGATCGAGCGCATCTTTGCCCCGTTTTTCCAGTAGCCGCCGCAGATCGCCGTCGCTGATTACGCCCACCAGTTTGTCCCCGTCGACTACCGCCGTCACGCCCAGCTTCTTGCGCGACATCTCGTAAATGACATCCGGCATCTTCGTCCTCCTCGTAACTCGAGGCACGGCGTTGCCGCTGTGCATCAGAGTCTCGACCCGGGCCAGGCGTTTGCCGAGTTTGCCGCCGGGATGCAGATTGGCAAAATCTGCTTCTTTGAAGCCGCGCTTATCGGCGACCGTCATGGCCAAGGCGTCGCCAAGCGCGAGCATGGTTGTCGTCGAGGCCGTCGGCGCAAGCCCCAGGGAGCACGCCTCTTTCGCGACCGAGCAGTCCAGTGCCACGTCGGCCGCTGACGCCAGGGTCGAAGCTTGCGTGGCGCGGCCGCCTCCGCCCGCGAAGGTGTTTAGCTCATCGCAGGTCATCGCGATCAGCGGCACCTGCAGGCGCTTCAATGTCGCCAAGAGGCGCAAAATTTCCTCAGTCTCGCCGCTTGCCGAGAGCGCCAGCACTACATCGCCGCGTACCACCATGCCAAGATCGCCGTGGACTGCTTCAACGGGATGTAGAAACAATGCAGGTGTTCCCGTAGAACTCAGGGTCGCCGCGATCTTGCGCGCAATGATTCCGCTCTTGCCCATGCCGGTTACCACCACGCGACCGCTGCAACCATGAATCAACTCGACCGCACCCTGAAACGCCTTCGACATAGGGGAGGCAATCCGATCCGCCAGCGCGCGCAGCGCCTCGGCCTCAATGCGAACCACATTTTCCCCAATGGATTTCATAGGAACCCGAATCTTAGCAGGTGATGCATCTGTGCCCGCACAAACCTGCGATTCAGAAATGATCGTCGGCTCGCCGGCGCAAATCGGCCGCTCCACCGAGCCCGGCCAGGCTCTTGGCCTGAACGGCGCGATCCCACGGCCCGGCCTGCCAGTTATCTCTTTTCTTCTCGCCATGAATCCATGGCGGCAGGGAGATCAACAGATTGCGAGCGCTGGAGAACGAATACGGTTCATAGAGCGAACGCAGGTGCGCCAGCTTCTCCTCGAATGCCGCCCCTTCCTTCAATCGCAGCCCGCGTTCACTCAAGTTCTGCCGTAAGCGGACCATCTCCGCCGCTGGCAACCGGTCGGGAAAGTCGGGGTCGTAACGGGCATTGACCAGTTGTGCGATATCCACCACCGCGTGGCGCGCCATCGCAAAGGTCAGCTTTGCCTGCTCACTACGGATGCCCTCGACTCCCGCGATCACCAGAGCGCTGGCGTCGAGAATAATGGTCAAGGCTCCAAGCCAGGATTGATTGCCGTGCTGGGAGCGGAAAAAGCTGAGCGCGGGGTATGAAATATGCGTCTCCAGAACTTCCGCCGCCCAGCGTTCACAGTCGCGAAGGACCTGGTCGAGTGCGCTTTGCTGATTTCCCAACCGGACCAGAAACTCCAACGCTGTGGGGGGTGATCCGGCTCGCGCGTCGAGCAGTGAAATCTGCACCTCGCGCCGCGAGAACGACGAATAAATCGTCGGCAAGTAACCGATCACCGTGCCCAGAAAGCCGAATCCCATCCCCGCTTCCAGCACGGCGAGAGCTCGCGCGACCCCCGAGGTCGGAGTGATGTCGCCATACCCGAGGGTAAAAAAAGTCTCCCCGCTGTGATAGAGCAGGTCGCCGAAGGTGATGCGCTCATTCCCCAGTTGCACGTGCTCTCCGGCGCCGTATTGGATCAGGGCAAAGCCGAAGATCAACCCCGTGGCCCAGAAGGCCAGCAGTAGAATCAACGACACCGGACCGAAATACCCGAGGATGTTCTCTCGCCTACTGGACGACCTGATGGAGTTCGCCAGTCTTCGCCAGGGAATCCAGGTGCGTCGATAAAACCAGGTCGTGATGCGGAATTTCCGCTGCACTCGCCGAGGGAGAACGACCGTTTCGAACGCATCCAGCAGCACGGCAAGAATGATCAGGATGCCGGCGATGTCGGCAAAAATGTGCATGGCGGAATCGGAGATTTCTTAGATGAGCAGGGATAGTAGCAGATTCAGAGGAGCGAATCGATTTCCATTCTCCGGCGCTTCTTCACCGGGCATCACGGCTTCACATGCGCATCCGCGATGGCCTTTTGCACCGCCAGTAATTCCTTCAACAAGGCACGCAGCCTGGTTGATTCCAGGGCATTGGCTCCGTCCGACTTCGCCACTTTGGGATTGTCATGCACTTCCAGGAAAATTCCGTCGACCCCTGCCGCCGTCGCGGCGCGAGCCAGCAGCGGGATGAACTCCGGCTGTCCGCCGCTCGAAGCAGGTTGGTCATCATCTCCGTGCGAAGAGGATGGCAACTGCACGGAGTGGGTAGCGTCAAATACCACGGGCGCGAACTTCCGCATGATCGCCAGCGACCGCATATCCACCACCAGATTGTTGTATCCGAAGCTTGATCCTCGCTCGGTGACAAACACTTTGTCATTGCCCGCGGCACGGCATTTATCGACCGCATGCCTCATATCCCAGGGAGAAACGAACTGGCCCTTCTTGATGTTGACCGCCCGATCGCTCATCGCGGCTGCAACCACCAGATCGGTCTGACGGCAAAGGAAAGCGGGGATTTGCAAGACATCCGCGACCTCTGCAACCTTGGGCACATCCGCGGTCTGGTGCACGTCGGTGAGCACCGGGATATGGACCTCGTCTTTCACTTTTCTCAGGATGCGCAGGCCTTCGGTCAATCCGGGACCGCGAAAGCTGCGGATGGATGTGCGGTTCGCCTTGTCGTATGAAGCCTTGAAAATGAAAGGAATGTTCAGCGAACGTGTAACCCCCTTGATGACCTCGGCCATGAACAGCGCATGCTGTTCGCTCTCAATAACACACGGTCCGGCGATCAGGAACAGATCTCCCGAACCCAGGCGAACGCCTTCGACCTGAAAAGAAACTGTCATAAACTGCGGACACAAAGGACCGCGAAGGATTTCCTTGGCGCACTTTCGTGTTGTTCGTGGTTATCGGTTCGCTACCCTCTCCGGCCGATGAAACATCTCCAATTCCACACTCTTCGTCTCGGTGTGGCGTTTCAGCCGATGCTCATACGACGCGCCGATAAACGCCTTGAACAACGGATGCGGCTCAAGCGGTTTCGACTTGAACTCAGGATGGAACTGGCAACCGATGAAGTGAGGATGATTGGGCAATTCGATCATCTCGACATAAGTTCCGTCGGGAGTAGAACCAGAAATTCTCAAGCCGCCCGCGGTCAGCATCTCTTCATATTCGCGATTGAATTCATAACGATGCCGGTGGCGCTCACTGATCTCCAGTTGCCCATAAATTCGATGCGCCAGCGTTCCCGGCTCAATCTTGCAGGTCCAGGCCCCCAGTCGCATAGTGCCGCCCAGTTCCTCGACCCCGCGCAACTCCCGCAGCTTGTAGATCACGCGATGCGGTGTCGCCGGATCGAACTCGCTGGAGTTGGCATCCCCCAATCCGCACACGTTCCGCGCGAATTCCACACACGCCGTCTGCATTCCCAGGCAAATCCCAAAATAAGGAACCTCGTTCTCCCGAGCGTATCGGATGGCATTCAGCATGCCTTCGATGCCGCGCTTGCCAAAGCCTCCGGGCACCAGCAGACCGTCGTAATCCTGCAGTTGCTCTTCGTAGCTCCGGTCCTTGGTTTCCAGGCCTTCGGCCTCGACCCAATTCACATTCAGCTTTAGATTGTGCGCCAACGCGCCATGGGTCAGCGCCTCTTTCAAGGACTTGTAGGAATCCTCATACTCCACATATTTGCCCACGATCCCGATGGTGAGTTCATCTTTGGGGTTGTAAATGCGATGGACGATGTCCTCCCACTTCGAGAGATCCCGATCCTTGGCCTCCAACCGCAAATACCGGAACACCAGCGTGTCCACACCCTCTCGCGAAAACACCAGCGGCACCTCATAAATGGAGGCTACGTCTTTGGCGGTGATGACCGCTTCTTCTTCTACGTTGCAAAACAGCGCAATCTTCGATTTGATCTCCTTCGAAAGAAAGCGGTCGGTGCGGCAAAGCAGAATATCTGGCTGGATTCCAATACTGAGCAGCTCCTTGACCGAGTGTTGGGTGGGCTTGGTCTTCAACTCCTGCGCGGCCGCAATGAAGGGAACCAGGGTCACATGTACGAACAGAGTGTGTTCCCGGCCCAGTTCCTGCCGCATCTGGCGAATGGCCTCCATGAACGGCAAAGATTCGATATCGCCCACCGTGCCGCCAATCTCCACGATCGCCACGTCCACATCCTGTGCCACCTTCTTCATGGCTGCTTTGATCTCGTTGGTGACGTGCGGGATCACCTGCACGGTCTTGCCGAGATAGTCTCCGCGCCGTTCTTTGGCGATGATCTGCTCGTAAATTCTGCCGGTCGTCCAGTTGTTATCGCGCGACAGCTTGGCGTGGGTGAAGCGTTCGTAGTGGCCGAGGTCGAGGTCGGTTTCGGCGCCGTCGTCGGTCACAAAGACCTCTCCATGCTGGAAAGGCGACATGGTTCCGGGATCGACGTTGAGGTAGGGATCGAACTTCATCAGGTTGACCTTCAGGCCACGGCTCTCCAGCAGGCAGCCGATCGAAGCCGCCGCCAGCCCCTTGCCCAGTGAAGACACCACACCGCCGGTCACAAAGATGTACTTTGCCGACATCGCTTCCTCGCCTTAAATTGGTTGGGAATTTTTGTGCAGTAGGGGTGCACGATCAATTATGCCAGAGTTCACCAAGTATGGGAACTGTGAAAAAAGTGGAGTTCGCTGAGTGCCTCGGGTCCTTTCACCCCAAGAACCGATGCGCTCGCTCTCCAGGCTAACTGGGAGTGCCCCGCTGCCCTGCCTTTTGTGCACCGGGCGGGTGCGCGCATCACCATGCAAGCAGGCGAATTGACATGTCACCGATGATATGTCATCGTATAACATTAGTGTCATATCGTGAAGGAGATGACATAGGTGCACGAGGCCCGAACTAAGATCAACGAAAACGGACGAGTAGTCATTCCCGCCTCCTTTCGCAAGGCCTTGGGCATCAACGTCGGGGATGAAGTCGTTTTGCGGATCGAGGACGATGAGCTGCGTATCTCGACGATGAAGCAACGCATCGAGCGGGCACGACGCCTGGTACGGCAACACTTGAAACCAGGCGCATCGCCGGTGGAGGAATTAATCGCCGAGCGGCGCGAGGCTGCCCGTCGTGAGTAAGATCGTGCTGGATGCCTCCGCGCTGCTCGCGGTGCTTTATGGCGAGCCGGGCACCGACCAGTTGTCTCCGCAGTTGTTGAGTGCGGCGACCAGCAGCACCGTTAATCTTGCCGAAGTGCAGAGCCGGCTCGTAAGCCAGGGAATTGACCCGGGGGACGCCTGGGAAGCGACCCTCAGTCCTATCCGGGAGGCTACGGTCTTTACCAGTGAGCACGCGAAGATTGCGGGCAACCTGGTAGCCCAAACCAGCCCGCTCGGTCTATCCTTAGGGGATCGCGCCTGTCTGGCTCTGGCAATTGCTCTCCGAGTTCCGGTTTATACAGCGGACAGAGCCTGGAAGAATCTCAAGCTGGGTATCCGAATTCATGTCGTCCGCTAGGCGGCAGCGTATGCGAGTTTGGTCGCCGAGGACATCCAGTCGGGCGGAGTCCAGCGTCCAAGAAGGTGGGGCGATCACCTCGGTGCTATCTGAGTGTCAGCGACCGAACTCTTTCGCGGCCTGGATCCTGACTCTGGCCGTTCTACTCCTGGCCTTGACTGCCGGCACTTCCGCCCAGCAGCTCGCCAAACGCCTCATCCTGAAAGATGGTTCCTATCAGCTGGCCACGCAATGGGAGGTCAAGGGAGACCGCGTCCGCTACCTGAGCGCAGAGCGCAACGAGTGGGAGGAAGTGCCCAATTCGCTCGTCGATTGGGCCGCCACCGACAAATGGGAGAAAGACCGCGAGGCCGGCGCTTCTACCCCGGAGGCAGTCGCACTCGACAAAGAGATCGAAGCCGAACGCGCCGCCGAGGAGGCCAAGACTCCCCAGGTCGTTCCCGGCCTGCATCTGCCGGAGGAGGGCTCGGTTGTGCTGCTCGATACTTTCGAGAATCAACCGCAGCTCGTGGAGTTGCTGCAGAGCGGGGGCGAACTCAATCGCAATCGCAAGGAAAACATCCTGCGCGCTGCCATCAACCCGATCGCCAGCAGCAAACAGACGATCGAACTGGAGGGCTTACACGCCAAGGTGCAGGCCCACATCGCCCTGCCATCGGTCTATGTGAACCTGAGTTTGCCCGAGGGTAGCAATGCCGGACCACAACAGCCGCAACAACCACAGCAGGCCGAGCAGCCCTGGGACCGTTTTCACATCGTTCGCATGCAGCTGAAAAAAGACAAACGGATCGTCGGAGAGCTGAAAGTCAGCCCCATTGGAAGAGTCAGCCAGGAACAGAACCTGGTTCCCACAACCTCCCAACGTCTCACTGGAGGATGGGTCATGGTGACCCCGACCAAGCCGCTCGAAGCAGGGGAATACGCAGTCGTCGAACTGATGGGAACCGAAGGCATGAATACCTTCGTCTGGGACTTCGGCATCAACCCATCGGCGCCGGCCAACGCCGGTGTTCTCAAGCCCGAGCCACAAATACAGAAACCCTAGCCCGGGTTATTCGCGCTGGCGCGGCCAGTTTCCTCCTGAATTCTCTGCCAGGCCCGTCGCACATGGCGGGCCTGTGTATTCGTTTGCCCGACGCAGAATCTGAGAGTCGTGCGGTCATTCAATCGGGTGTGGGTCAGGTACAGATCGCCGCTCTTGTTCAATCGATCCATGATCGTCTGATTCACCAGGTCACCGCCGCGATGCCGGAAGCAGACCAGGTTGAAAGGAATCGGTGCGACCACCTCAAAGCGGTCATCATTCCTTACCCAGGCGGCGAACTCCCGGGCCAGCTCTACATGCTGGCGGACGTGGTGCTGCAAGCCTTCAATCCCGTAATGCCGGATCACGAACCACAGTTTCAGCGAGCGAAAGCGGCGGCCCAGCGGCACTTGCCAATCGCGGTAATCAAACACCGCTCCCGACTCGGACGCCTGATTGCGCAGATACTCTGGAACGATACTCAGCGTCTGCGTCAAAGCTTTGCGATCGGCCACATAGAAGCAGCTGCAATCTACATTGGTGAACATCCATTTGTGCGGATTGAAGACATAGCTGTCCGCCAGTTCCATTCCCTGGTGGGTATGGCGGAATTCGGGGCACAGGGTGGCCGTGCCCGACATCGCCGCATCCACATGCAACCAAATATTGTTTTCCCGGCAGATCCGCCCAATCGCCGCTACCGGGTCGATGGCATTCGAGGATGTGGTCCCAATCGTCGCGCACACGTAACTGGGAACTAATCCCGCCTCGCGATCCTGCTTGATTTGTCGCGCCAGGCTCTCCGGGCGCATGGCAAAATTCTCATCCACTTCAATCAAGCGCACATTTTCACGCCCGATTCCCGAAATCTGCGCATCTTTTTCGATCGAAGAATGGGCTTGAGTCGACGTGTACACCACTAGCTTGCCATCGCATCCTCTGCGGTTGCTCACGAAGTGGGTCGCCTGCTCACGAGCCGCCAGCATCGCGCACAGCGACGCACTGGACGCCGTGTCCTGGATCACTCCGCCGCCCGTGCTGCTGGAGGAAAACTTTCCCGGCAATCCCAGCATTTCGACCAGCCAGTCCAGCACATGGGTCTCCAGTTCCGTACATGCCGGGCTCGTCGCCCAGAGCATTCCCTGCACGGCCAGCCCGGAGGACAACAGGTCCCCCAAAATCGATGCCCCCGACGCGTTGGCCGGAAAGAAGGCATAAAAGTTCGGCGACTGCCAATGGGTGAGGCCGGGAAGAATCAGCTTCTCAATGTCGCCGAGGATCGCTGCAAACGATTCCCCCTTTACCGGAGCGTCGGCCGGCAGCGAAGCGCGAACTCCTCCCGGCGCAACCTGCGAAAGCACCGGAAATGATTCAATCCGCTTGTAGTAGTCCGCGATCCAGTCAACCACCGCATGACCATTGCGCCGAAACTCCTCCGGCGTCATGTGAAAGCTCTTTTCCGGCATTCGGTCTCCTAAAGAGGGTTGCAGGGCTGTCTGCGCAAAGCCGCCTCGCCTGCGAAAGCCCGGACGTCAAATGTTACCCAAACTGATCGTGCTAAATTGTTGAAACCATGAAACCCGCGCGCAGCTTTGCCAGCGACAACAACGCCACCGTACATCCCAAGATTTTACGCGCGATTTCGCTCGCCAATCGCGGCCACGTCGTGGGCTATGGCAACGATCGCTACACGGCTGCCGCGGTCCGCAAATTCAAGCAGCACTTCGGTTCCGATATCGGCGTGTTCATGGTGTTCAACGGCACCGCCGCCAATACCCTTGGCCTCAAGGCCATGACCGAGACCTATCAGGCCGTGATCTGCAGTGATGCCGCCCATATCTACACCGACGAATGCGGGGCTCCGGAGCGATTTACCGGCTGCAAACTGATTCCCATCGGCACCCCGGACGGCAAGCTTACCGTGGAGATGGTTCG
>Ga0335078_10015115_pt1 | contig 11457 bp, 7 predicted proteins | sample Lox_Sample_32_FD_206711 | JGI IMG/M metagenome (GOLD analysis project Ga0335078, IMG submission 206711) | Soil microbial communities from Loxahatchee National Wildlife Refuge, Florida, United States - Lox_Sample_3.2 | ecosystem: Environmental > Terrestrial > Soil > Wetlands | place: USA: Florida...
GGAGCGTGGGCGTCCCGGCCGCCTCAAGAAGTGGCGCGTGGCTAGCGGCTAGAAAGACGAATGAAACACCTTTCCAAAGTCGTGTGGTCCGAAGGTATGTACCTCGGACCGCATCATTTTCAGGCCCAAAACCGGTACTTTGAGGACCTCGCCCATTTCGTGACCTCAACGCTGTGGTTTGAGCCTTACGGTTTCATCGGGTGTTCGCTCGACGCCGAAGCCCTGCGGAACGGGACGGCGTCGTTGCTGCACGCCCGGGGAGTTTTCCCGGACGGCCTGATTTTTGATATGCCGGAAAGCGACCCCCTTCCCCCATCTCGTGATATCACCGATTCATTCTCCCCGACGGCAGAACATCTGCTGATCCAACTCGCGGTGGCTGCCTTCAAACCCAATAGCGCCAATTGTAGACTGTCCGAGGCCGAGCCGGTGGATGGCTTTCGCTACGCTGCCGTAGAGCGCCCGCTGCCCGATGAAAATACAGGAGGCGACGAAAAACGAGTCCGGGTGGGCCGCAAGAACATCCGTTTGTTGCTCGGCGCGGAAAGCGCGGATGGGTGCGTGGCGCTGCCGCTGGCCCGCGTGATGCGCGACGGATCGGGCCACTTCATTTATGACGCGCACTTCATTCCACCTTGTGTCCGGATCGCCGTCAGCGACAGCCTGATGGCCAGGCTGCGTGGTCTCATTGGCGTGCTCGAGGAGCGAAGCGCCACCCTTCCCAGGGCCGGCCGGAGCGCGGGTAAATTCGCAGCCGGCCTTTCCGCCAATGAAGTCGCCGGTTTCTGGTTCTCACATTCCATCAACAGCGCCCTGGCTGCTCTGCGGCATCTCTATTTTTCAAAGCGCGGGCATCCCGAGGAACTCTTCGTCGAACTCTCCCGCTTGGCAGGAGCGCTGTGTACCTTCTCGCTGGACTCACATCCTCGGACGCTTCCGCTGTACGACCACCTCGACCTGGAGAAGTCTTTCCAGGGGCTGGAGGAGCACATCCGGCGCCACCTTGATCTCATAATTCCGGCCGGTTGTATCTTCATCCCTCTGGAACTGTCAGCCCGGTACATTTACACCGGAGGGATCGTTGACCAGCGCTGCTTGGACCGCGCGCGCTGGATTCTTTCGATCCATTCGGAAATTGGGGAAGCTGACCTGATCATAAGAACATCGCAGTTGGTCAAGGTCTGCTCCAGCCAAACCGTTCCGGTGCTGGTGAAGCGCGCCCTGCCGGGGCTTACGCTGACCCATCTACCGGTGCCTCCCTCGGGTATATCTTCCCGTCCCGATTGCCAATACTTTTCCATCAGCCGGGGAGGATCCTGTTGGGAGCATATTGTGAAAGAGCGGACCGTGGGTGTTTACGTGCCAGGCGAGTTACCCGATCCGGAGCTGGAATTACTGGTAATATTGGAGAATTAGGGAGAACCTATGGGAGCCGAACCTTCCCAGGCAGTCGCTCCGCCGCGGCGGCGCGACAATCTGGCCTTGATGTACGAGAATGCCTTCACGGTGATCGTACGGGTACGTTCCAACCGGCAGGCCGTGACCAATGCGGAATCGTTCCGGGCCAACATGCGGGCGATGCTGAAGAAGGCGCAGCAGGAAGCCGTCCAGAAGGGTTATAGCCCCGAAGATGCCGGGCTCGCCGTCTTTGCGGTCGTCGCCTTCCTGGACGAGTCGGTCCTCAGTTCGAATAATCCGGCCTTCGCGGACTGGTCGCGCCGCCCCCTCCAGGAGGAGCTCTTTCAAAAAGGCCACGTGGCGGGTGAAGCCTTCTTTCAGCAGCTCGATCGTCTCTTGGGGCGAAGGCATTCGGAGGAACTCGCGGACTTGCTGGAGGTCTATTACCTTTGCCTTTTACTGGGCTACAAGGGCCGCTACAGCGTGAGCGAGCCGGCGGCCATACGCGAGATCAAAGGCACCGTAGGTGAGAAAATACAGCAGATCCGAGGCCCGGCGTCGCCGCTTTCTGCGACCGCTGCTCCCATTGATTCCATAGCGCCGGGACGCTCCGATCCCTGGATTCGGCGGCTGGTTTGGGCCAGCGTCGCATCCCTGCTGCTGGCATTGGCTCTATTTGTCGTTTTCAAGCTTCAACTGAACGCAGGTGTTTCCAACCTAGCTCAGGTTCTCAGCCGTTAGGAGTTGGCATGAAGGATGTCTGGAGGTTCTTCGCAGTGGGCGCAGCCCTGGTTGCCTGGCTGGTGTTGGCATGGTTCGCTGGAGTGTGGTTTCACCTGGAGGGCGCTAACCTCTGGATCCTCCGTGGGGGACTGGCGCTCGTTGGAATCATAGCCGCGGCCGCCTTCTTGTATTGGTCCCGCGGCAAGGAAGTTACCCCGGCGCTGGCGGATGCTAAAGCGGCTTCCAAGGCTGCCGCCGTCTTGGGCAAAGCGGAAAAAGACGAAATCGACCTCCTGATTCGTCAGGCGGAACAGAACCTGAAGTCGTCGCAGGTGGTTCGAGGCGCGAGCATAGCCAAACTGCCGGCCATCCTTCTGCTCGGAGAAGCTGGGGCCGGAAAGACCACCATCATGCTCCAATCGGGACTCGAGCCGGAGGCGCTGGCAGGCCAGGCCACCCAGGAGGATTCCATCGTTTCCACTCAGTGGGCGAACCTGTGGTTTGCCCGCAACACGATCTTCGTCGAGGCGGGAAATAAGGTGGTGACGGAAGCCCCTCCGTGGGCACGCCTCGTCAGGCTTGTTGCTCCGGCGAAGCTGGGATCGGTGCTGGGAAAAAAGAGCAAGGCTGCCCGCGCCGCCGTCGTCTGCCTGGATTGCGAGCCCTTCAGCAAGCAGGACGCCGGCCAAGCGCTCCTTAATTCCGCCAGGAACCTTCGCGCGCGGCTTTCGGAAATGTCGCAACTGCTGGGCATCAGTTTCCCCGTTTATGTACTGTTCGCCAAGGCCGATCGGATCAAGTTTTTCGATGATTATGTGAAGGCCTTCAGCAATCCCGAGATAGCGCAAATCTTCGGGGCCACACTGCCTTTGCCGACCAATGACGGGGGAATCTACGCCGAGCAACAGACCAAGCGCGTCTCCAGTGCGTTTGACGACCTCTATCACTCGCTGAGTGACAAGCGCATTGAGTTTCTGCCGCGGGAGTATGGCCCCGAAAGGTGGCCGGCGGTCTACGAATTCCCGCGCGAGTTCCGTAAGCTTCAGACTCCCGCCGTGCAGGTCCTGGTTGAACTGTGCCGGCCGAGCCAACTGAGAGTAGGACCTTTCTTGCGCGGCTTTTACTTCACGGGACGCCGCACGGTGGTGGTTGAAATGGGCGCCCCCCCCCGCCCGCAGCCCGCTTCCGCGCTCGGCGACGCGTCCGAGGAAGCACCAGCGGCCACCAGCATTTTTGACATGAAAAACGTCAGGCGCCCGGCCACCGGCGCCGGGCCTGCCGAAGAGATCCCGGAGGGCGCCACCCGAGTGTTTGACGGGCGGAAGCCAATCCCGGAAGGAACTCTCGCCGGAGGAACTCTGGTTGGCGGAACGCTCGTGGGGGGCACGTTCCTGGGTGGGTTCGCGGCGACTGCGCCCCCAGTCACCCGCACGGAACAGCAGTGGGTCTTCCTGAGCCACCTCTTTAGCGACGTGCTCCTTCAAGACCGCGCCGCTCTCGGTGCCAGCGGGTCCAGCAGCAAAGTAAGTTTCTGGCAGCGATTCCTGCTGGCGGTGGCAGCAGTGATCTTTCTGGTTTGCTGCGTCGGGTTTGCCGTCTCCTACTTCGGAAACCGGGCTCTGATATCTCACGTGAGCGCTGCCCAAGCCGCACCATTCGGGGCGTTGACCGCCAACCAGGCCCCTACGCCTTCCGATCTGACGCGTTTGGACGATATTGGGCAGGTGCTCGACACTCTGGGCGCCTACCGTCAGTACGGAGTCCCTTTCAGGCTGAGGTGGGGTCTGTACATCGGGGATGATCTTTATCCACAGGCGTGCGGCGCTTATTCCAGGTCTTTTGACAAGCTTCTACTGGGGCCAACCCAGGCGTCGATGGTGGCTTACATGCGGGCGCTGAACTACCCGGTTGGGCAGGTTGGGGCAATCTCATCATCCAAAAATGTAACCCCGCCGAGCCTCCCGTACAACGAGCCCTACAACAAGCTGAAAACTTATCTGATCTCCGCCGGTCAGGGTAGCCATATCAAGCAGGACTCGAGCTTTGCCGCTGACCTGTACGCCAACTGGCCGGCGGAGCAAAGCATAACCGGAGACCAGGAGAAGCTGGCAAGAAGACAATTCGACCGGTACGCCGCGCTGCTGGCCGGCAACGATGCGGCCGGATGCTTCAATTCCAAGCCTGAACCGAACGCGGTTGCCAATGCCCGGAACTATTTAAACAGCTTCCCGCCGGAGCAGCGCATTTACCAGGCCATGCTCTCCGATGCCGCGTCCAGAGGTGGAAAAGACATCATCTTCAACCGGGATTTCGGTGGCTCCGATGTTGTGATCAACTCCTACCCCGTGCGTCCGGAATTCACCAAACACGGCTGGGAGGGGATGCAGGACGCACTCCAGCATCCGGAACGTTACGGGGGTGGAGAGCGTTGGGTGCTGGGAGACCAGACGAAGGAAGTGGCTGACCCCCAAACTTACGTACCGGCGTTGCAGCAGCGCTACCAAAAGGACTACATCAACGAGTGGCGTTCGATGATCAAGGCGTCCCGGTTTGTAGGATACAAGGGCCCGGAGGATGTGGTGCCGAAAATAGACAGAATCGCTGGCGCCCAATCGCCGCTCTTGATGGTGTTGTGTGTCGCCGTCAACAATTCTTCCATCGGCGACAGGGAGATTCAAAACACGTTCAGCGTTCCTCGGTCCGCAATCCCGTCGGACTGCCAGAGTAAGGTCACGGGATCGCCCAACAAGGACTACACAGATAGCCTGTTCAGCCTGCAAAGCTGTCTCCAAAAGGCCGACCTGGCGGCGAACTCGCAGGACCAAGCCACCGCCCGAGCGCAGTGTCAGACGACCTCCCTCGACGCCGAGGGCACGGTGCGGAAACTGGTGGCGCAGAATGCCGGACCAGACTCGGATGTGAACAACGCCGTCCGCAATCTGCTGCTGGCTCCCATTCAGGCAGACGCACTGCAAAGCCAGATGAAACCGCCCCCGCCGCCTGGCGCCGGGGACCTGTGTAAAGGGCTTGGCAGCCTCAGCGCCAAATTCCCCAGTCAAGTGACACTCGATGACTTCGAAGGCATCTTCCGACCCGAGGGCGGTCTGCTCGGCAAGTTCAAGCCACCCGCCGACAAAGCCAACCCTAAGTACGTGAGCTTCTACAACACCGCTACGGCGATTCAGAAGGCTCTCTATCCGGACGGTAAGACGCTGCAACTGCATTACGCGGTAACCGCAATGGCCAGCCCGGGTGTGAACAGCTTCAATCTCATGATCGGAAACCAAAGCCTGACCGCAATAGGGATTCCGAAAGAATTCGTGTGGCGCGGCGACCCTCAGGAGAACGTTCAACTCGTCGCCAACGGCAACGCTCCTGTGGGGCAGTCCGGACCTTTCGCCATCTTCAAGTTCGTAGTCGTGAATGCCGACCAGGGTCAACTCAGCGGGGAGAAATACACTTTCCCCATTCCTGTTGTAGTTGGTCGCGAAACACCCACATCGCCCCGGCTGAAACTCTCCATTGAAGCGGGAGCCGCAACCGTGCTCTTCCAAAGCAGGCCATGGGGCACGCTCGGCTGCGTCGCCAAAGTCGGGCAGTAGTCCCGAGCGGCCGACAGCACCTGCCTAGTCCGTGCCACTGTATTTCGATCTTCGCTGGTTCGCCCGTCCGTGTTAGCGGCCGAGAAATTTCTCCAGTGTTTCCACGTCGGTCTCGGCCTTTTCCATATAGCGTCGGGCGTCCTTCGCGTTTCCGTTCTGCAAGGCAGCCTGAGCCTTATCCATATAGGCCGCCATGCGATCTTCGGCGGCGGAGATGTCGCCCCGCAAGTTCAGGCCTTGCTTTTCTTGCTGGCGTCGAAAGTTCTCCACGCTGTCTTTGACGGCTCGCGCACGAGCGGAGAGTTTGTCCATCTGAGATTCGAGATCCTCCATCTCGGCCGCGTTGGCTGCCTCGGACTGCGAACTCCCGTTGCCGGCAGCTTGAGGCGGAGAGGATTGGGAGTCTACCGCGGCTTGGCTCGACGGTTCGGCGCTCGCAGCATTTCCGAAGCCAGGCTGTTGTCTCCGCATGTCGGCGTGAGTGGCCTTCTTCGGCGGACGAGGCGGCGCTTCGCTGGTTGTGGGAGCTGAACTCGACGCCACTTCGGGCGTTGATGGTGGATTCGAGTGCTGCGGTTGGCTGGCCGGCGAGGCGACTGCCGGGCTTGCCGAATCCGAGGCTGCTGCCGGCACGGAGGTTGCTGGCGCCGCCGATGGAGTGTCGGCGGTGGGGCTGGCGGGACTGGACGATGTCCCGCTCGCGGGAGGTTGGGAACTCGGCTGCGAACTGCCGGCGGTGCTTCCGCCGGCGCGCGCCCGGGCCCAGCGCGGCAAGTAAAGACCCGCTGCCACCAGGACGGCGATCACTACCAGGGCGCCGAGGGTCATATAGAGACCGCGATAAGTGCCTTGCTTCGCCGTGACAGGCATGGGAACGCTCCTCGATGGATTCGCAACCGCTGCGGCTCCGGGCTGCGATTGCGAGCCGGGAGCGCCGCCCGCCGCCGGCGTCGCACCCGGCGGAGCGGCTGACGGGCAAGCCGCCTGGACAGGCGTCCGATCGGGCGGCGCAGGGACAGGGCCAGCCGCGCCGGCGCTGGCAGTCAGGCTCTCTTGCAAGATGGCCGTCGGTCCTGCCGGACTAGCTGGCTGGGCCGGCGGTTGAATGGGCGCCACCACTGGGCCGGCCGCCACGGAAGTAACTGTCGGGCTATCATGAAGTACCGCCGGAGCCACTACCGCCTGGACGGGTGGCGGGGCGGCCGCGACTTCGGAGGCATCTTTCAGGCTTTCGGCGACGGTCTTCAGGGCGTTGCGGAATGCGTCGGCGGACTGGAATCGTCCGGCAGGGTCTTTGGCCAAGGCCATCAGGATGATCTGATTCAGCGTTGCGGGTGAACCGGGCTGCACCTCAATGGGCGGTGTCGGCGACTTCTGCAAATGGGCCGCCATGATCGAGTACTGGCTGTCGGCCTCAAACGGCCGGCGCCCCGTGATCATCTCGTAGAACGATACGCCCAGCGAGTACAAATCAGCGCGGGCGTCCACCGACGAGCCCATAATCTGTTCGGGCGACATGTACGGAAGCGAGCCGAGTGAGGCGCCCGTCGCGGTCAAGCCATGGTCCTCCGAGGAACGCGCGATCCCGAAGTCCATGAGCTTCACCAAGCCCTGCGGGGTCAGCATCATGTTGGCGGGCTTGATGTCGCGGTGGATGATGTGTTGTCGGTGCGCGTAGCTCAAGGCCACTAGCACTTGGTCGATATAGTCAACGGCCTGCGCCGTGGGAATCGGCCCCTCTTTCAAGCGCGCCGAGAGGGGGGCTCCTTCCACGAACTCCATCACCATCACGAGCTGATTGCCCACCGTCAGGGCCGTGTGGAGCGCGGCGATATTGGGGTGGGTCAAGCTCGCCAGCAGCTTGATCTCGCGCAGGAAGCGATCCGCCACTTCCTTCTGGCCGGCGAGATCAGGCAGAACGATTTTCATGGCCTCGATCCGGTCGGTGATCGTGTTCCGGACCTTGTACACCTTTCCCATGCCGCCCGCGCCCAGGACGCCGAGAACCTCGTAGTCACCAATACGCTGGAGGGGTTGTTCCTCGCTCACGGGCACCTCCTTCATCTTGCAGGCGATTGCCGCGACTGCTCTCCTGCTGGTTCTTGACCACGTCCCCGCCTCGCGGGGTGATGGTACCGTTGTAAATCGCGTCGGCCGACCCCTCCGCTTCGCTTACGCTCGCGGTCCCAAGCTGGTTGACGATCGTCTTGATCACCCTTCCGGGGCTGGGGGACCAGGCACGCACTAACAGCCACCTCGGATTTGTTCCCTGTTCAGCCTAGATTCCTCAACCGTTCTCGATTCCTTAACCGCCCAGTACTATACATCTAAGCCCGCCGTCAGACAATCCTCCGACGCGACTCTTGCCTGATTGGCCGGATGGACTTACTGCCAACTGCAGATTGCCGATGGACTAATTCAGGTATGCTCTTGTATTGGGCTGGCTCAGCGGGCCAGAGGACGTGTGCAGTGGACTAGACTGGTCTGCCGGTGGGCGCGGGTCGCCCGTACCCGGCCAGCGACCTTTCACGTCTCGAATCTGGCGGAAGCTCCGCATTCAGGCCGCTCTTCCCCGCCACAGACGCAGGCGGGCCGCGTTCGAAGTCTCCAACAGGCACCGTGGCGGGGAACCTTTTGCTCCAAAAACAAATGCTCGTGAGCGCGTGGTGCTAGTCGATGAGTCACGCAAGCTGTTGACGAGCCTGAAGTTGGTGCGCCTGGCAGGATTCGAACCTGCGACCTTTTGCTCCGGAGGCAAACGCTCTATCCATCTGAGCTACAGGCGCACTGGTAAGAGTTTAGCGCCAGTCGCGGCTGAGGTCAATCGTCAGATTGTCGTTGCCGTTGCCGGTCTGCCGGTTTCGCCGATCCTCGATGGGCGATCGGGAATCGAAACTTGATCGCGACTGCCGGCGGGTTAAATCCTGCGGCTTTTCGAATTCGAATTCTCAACCCGCCAGGATCGCGCGGTAAACCTCCGGGTCGACGTTGCCTCCGCTCACCACGCAGCAGACGGTTCGGCCGCAGAAGTCCTCGGGCTCGGTCAATAGCGCGCCCAGCGCGAGCGCGCCCGTTGGCTCCGCCTTCAGGTTAGCCAGGGCGAACAGCAGTCGCACCGCCTCGGCGATCTTCTCCTCCGGCACCTCGATGATCCTGGCCAGGCCGTCCTTGAGGACCTCCCAATTGTGCCGGCCGAGGCTCAGGGTCCGGGCGCCGTCGGCAATGGTCTGCGGCTCGCCTTCATTCGCCACGATGTGCCCGGCCGCGAGCGATCGCGCTGCGTCGTTGGCCAGGAGAGGTTCCGCCCCAATCACCGGGACCTCGGCGTGCATCCGGCGCAGGCCGCGAATGAGTCCCGAGGTCAGGCCGCCTCCGCCCACCGGGGCCAGGACAAAATCGAACGGCGTGTCGCGCTGATGGATCAGGCTGAGTTCCACGCCCAGGGTGCCGTTGCCTTCGATCACCAGAGGATCGTCGTAGGCGCTGGCCACGTAGCCTTCCGGATGCTCGGCCGCCAGTTCCGCCACGCGCGCGGCGCGGCTTTTGGCACGCACGTCCACCAACTCCACCTGGCCGCCGTACTCGCGCACCGCGTCGATCTTCACCTGGGCGGAAGTTGCCGGCATCACCACTATCGCGCGCTTCGCGAGCAGCGAGCAGGCATAGGCCAGCGCCTGTCCGAAATTACCCGACGAGGCCGTGATCACCAGCTTCTGGTTGACCTCTGCCGCGAGGTTGTAGGCGGCGCGAAACTTGAAGCTGCCCGTATGCTGAAAAGTTTCGGAGGCGAGAATAATCCGGACGCCAAGGCGACGGGCCAGGCGCGGCGGCTCCAGGATCGTGGTGGGCCGGACAACCTCGGTGAGTGCGCTGTTCATGGGTTTCGGAAGTCGAAGAGTCGAAGGTTGAAGGTCGAAGAGTTCCGACAGCCCTCAGTCATCGGTTCTCAGTTATATTCGGCGTCATAAGTCAATGCCGACAACCATCAGGCATGTCATTCCGAGTGTTACATGGGCCTTCGGCCCACCAATGGAGATGAAAGTTCGCGGGTGACGGCCGCATTGAAAACACATGATTTAGGCCGCGACTTTCGACGGAGCGCAGCGAAGAATCTCTCTTCAATCACCGATCGACAAAAGAGAGATTCTTCGCTGTGCTCAGAATGACACGCGCGTTCGACCTGCAACCTTCGACCTTAGACTTCTTCAGCAAGTTCGTCCAGCGCGGCACCGAGTCGAGCCAGGGCTTCGGCGGTGATTTCGGTGCTTCCACCGATACCCAGACGAAAATGATCCGGCATCTCGAAGAAGAGACCCGGCGCCACCGAGGTCTCGTACCTCTCACGCAGCAGGCGGCACAGCCGATCAACCGCCGTAGGCGCGAGCGGCGCTCGCCCCTTGGTGGAATTCAGCTCCGTAAGTTCGAACGGCGCCCGCGCCTCGCCGGAGTCCCCCCGCGGATCCAGCGGCGTCAGCAGTCGCGGAAAAGCAATGGTCCCGACGTTAGGCCTGAACACCGCGAGGTCCCGGCGCGAATCGAAGAAGCGGTGAAGCAGGAGACGATTGGTCTCCAGCAACGCCTGGGCGCGCCGGCTGATGCGCTCAAGGTTGTCGAGAGCGATCACGCTCAGTCGCTCCGCCGCATGGGCCGGAATGACGCCGTACAGATCGTTAATGCGCCACATCCGGCGCGCGATTTCCGGCTCGGCCAACGCCCAGCCGCAGCGAAGCCCGCTCAGCCCATAAGCTTTGGTAAGGCTGCTGGTGATGATGAACCTGCTCTCGTCGAGATGGAAGGCGGAAGACGTGCGACGAGCGAAGTCGGCTTCCAGGTACACTTCGTCCACCAGGACGCGCGCCCCCACGCCGGCGGCGATCTCGCCCACGCGCGCCAACGTTGTCTCGTCGACCAGCGCGCCGCTCGGATTGTGCAGGTTGGTCACCACGATCAGCCGGGTGCGGGGCGTGATCTGGCGCTCGACTTCTTCCGGATCGAGGCGGAAGTCCTGCTCGAAACGGCGCTGGAAGCGCCGCACCTCGGCGCCGAGGTACTGGGCGGTGGTGACCAGCAGTTCGTAGGTGGGCTGCTCGATCAACACCTTGTCGCCCGGCTCGAGACTGGCGGCCATGGCCAGGTGGTTGGCCATGGAGGTGCCGGTGGCATGGACCACGCACTCCGGGCGCGTCCTGCACTTCGCGGCCAGCCGTTCCAAAAGCGCCTCGTAACCGTAATAGCTGGGCCCGCTCACCTCTAGGTCGGCCAGGCTCACCGGCAGATCGGCGAGCGGATAGTTCATCACGCCGCTCGTCGCCAGGCTGTACCTCGCGTGCGAGTGCAGCTTGGCAAATTCCATGTAGGGCGACCGGATGGTGCTTCGCAACTCCGGCATTCCTGGTTGCTCCCTTCCGTCCGAATAGGTGGTCCACCAGTCTTCCGATCCACCGATCTTCCAGATTACAAGAGAAAATCTGAAATCAGAAATCGAAATGAGGAGTCAAAAAGTCGAAGGTCAGAGGTCGAAGAGTTAAGAGGGGATCGAAACGGAAGGCGTCCGCTCTTTTCTCTTAATAACTGCTCGACCTTCGACCTTTGTCTCTTCCACTCTTCCACTCTTCCACTCTTCCTTCGGATTTCTAATTTCTAATTTCTGATTTTCCTGTAATCTGTCTCATCTGTGGATGCACCTGAACCATGGACAACATCACCCACACCCTCACTGGCCTCGCTCTGAGCC
>Ga0335078_10015117_pt1 | contig 11456 bp, 12 predicted proteins | sample Lox_Sample_32_FD_206711 | JGI IMG/M metagenome (GOLD analysis project Ga0335078, IMG submission 206711) | Soil microbial communities from Loxahatchee National Wildlife Refuge, Florida, United States - Lox_Sample_3.2 | ecosystem: Environmental > Terrestrial > Soil > Wetlands | place: USA...
TGTGAAGATATTCTAAAATTATTGTTAAATCCGGAGCTCCATGGGGTCAGCCCGACCGGCTGAGGCAGGAGACTCGCGGCAGGGAAGGGCCTCCGGTCAGCTCCGTGGAGATCATGGGGAGATTCGGAAGGCCGCCGGCCCTTGAGGGGGGTCTATCCCTTTTGGTATAGTCTTTCGCTCACGACCACGACAAAAGAAAGGGAGGGGCAGTCCATGACCGATGAAGTCCGTTCCCGAACCATCAGCTGGAGCGATCCTGCGGAATTCGCGCCGCACTGGGAAACCATGAGCGGTCTCCAATTCCTCAGGGCCCTAAAGGACGGCTCTATTGAAGAGCCCCCCATAGCCATGCTCATCGGCTTCAGGATCATTGAGGTCGAGGAGGGCCGCGTGGCTTTCGAGTTCACCCCCTCGGAATGCCACTACAACTTTTCGGGAAATATCCAGGGAGGCATTCCTTCTTCGGTCATCGACGCCGCCACGGGGAGCGCCGTCTATTCGCTCCTGCCTGCCGGCGTCAAGTATACGTCCCTAGATCTGAAGGTGAACTACGTGCGGCCGATCACGCTGGAGTCGGGCCGCTTGAGGTGCGAGGCATGGACCGTTCACGTTGGCGCCCGCACGGGTATCGCCGAGGCGAAGCTGACAGGGCCGCAGGGCCGCCTCTATGCGCTCGGCACCTCCACCTGCATGATCTTCAGGTGAGGGGCGACGTCTGTCGGATGAAGGAGAGGCCTCTTGCAACGCACCACCCCGGGTCCCGAAGCTCAAGGGGAAGAGAACTTCACCTCCGGCCTGATGCCGTGTTTCTTCAAGAGCTTCCAGAGAGTCACACGGCTTATCCCTAAGGCCTCCGCCGCCTTCTGCCTGTTCCCTCCCGTCTCCTGCATGACCTGAATGAGCCGTTCCTTCTGCCCGTCATCCACGATGCTGCCGGCGCGAAAATGGGCCGGCCGCGGGGATTCCCTGTTGGCAAGCATTGGCAGGTGCTGCGTCGAAATAAGCCCATCGTGACAGACCACGAAGGCGTATTCGAGCACGTTGACCAGCTCGCGCACGTTGCCCGGCCAGGCATAGGCCATCAACTGCTCCATGGCCTCCTCGCTGACCCCCCTGATCCCTTTCTCGCTCCTCAGGCGGATGGTCTTGACGAAATGGTCAACGAGGAGGGGAATGTCGTCGCGCCGCTCTCGAAGCGGGGGCACCCGAATGGGAATCACGTTGAGGCGGTAGTAGAGATCCTCTCTGAAACGGCCTTCCCTGCACATGCGCTCGATGCTGCGGTGCGTGGCTGCGATGATGCGCGTGTCGATGGGTATGGGCTGGTGGTCGCCCACGCGCTCGATTTCTTTTTCCTGGAGAACTCTGAGCAGCTTGACCTGGGTCGACAACGGAATATCCCCTATCTCGTCGAGGAAGATGTCCCCTTTGGTGGCGGCCTCGAACCGCCCTTTGCGGTCTTTATCCGCGCCGGTAAAGGCCCCCTTCACGTGGCCGAAAAGCTCGCTTTCGAGGAGGGACTCGTTCAGGGCAGCGCAGCTCACCTTGATGAAGGGACCCTTGTTCCTCCTGCCCGCCTCATGAACCGCATTTGCCACGAGCTCCTTTCCCGTTCCGCTCTCCCCGTAGATGATGATGGGGGCATCGGAGGCAGCCGCGTTGCGGATGAGAGCAAAGACATCGAGCATCTTGGAGCTTCTCCCGACGATGCCCGCATACCCCTCACTCGGCGCAAGGAGGTCCTTCAGCTCCCTTATGGTCCTTTCCTTGGCCACGAGATCACCGATGTCGGTAAGCGTTTCCACAGCTCCCGCAACTGCGCCGTCGGCGTCCTTCAACACGGCGCCGTTTTTGAGCACAATGAGGGGCCGACCGTCTTTGCGCCTGAACTGGCAGCGGTGGCGCATCACCGAACCTGCCGTGAAAAGCCGGCACTTCTTCTCCTTTTCGCCCCTTTCGTTGCGAAGGATACAGCTATCGCAATCGAGGATCATGCACTCCTGGCCCACGAGCTCCTTGCTGTCGTATCCGGTCATCCGCTCGAGGGCCTTGTTCACCGAGACTATGGTGCCTTTCCGGTCGACGACGACCACTCCGTCCATCATGGTATCCACGATGGTCTTCCAGTATTCGGGAAAATCCTCCTTCATCGACCCTCCTGTTAAGCCGTTGAACACGATGTTAATAAGTTAAGTTAACGGTCGATTCGTGTCAAGGGGGTATGGGAGTGCCTCGGCAATGCGCCCCAATTAGAGTGAAGGCAAGCTATGGTCGAACCGTGAGGAAAACAAGGGGGGTCAGAACAGGCAGATCACATCGCTACTACGGCGATCGCCCTCAAGGTGCAGGCTATGGCGCAATCACCGCATCCCCTGCACAGAAAGGGGTCTGTCACGGGTATCTCGCGGAGGGCCTCCTGCTTGAGCACCTTGCGCGGGCAAGCGAGTGCGGCGGCGCAGGAGCCGCCGTCGCACTCCTCCGGATGACATTTGTTGTAATCCACGAGGGCCATCTTGCGCAGCATCAGTTTTCCGTCCCTTCCTCGCTGAAAGCGCAAGCTCTCATTGCGCCGGTTGAGGGCTCGCGCCAATCAACAGGCCCGCTGCCCGGCAAGGGAAAGCTTGAACCCTCTCCTCAAGAGGCCTTCGACATAATCGATGGAGAGGCTTCCGTGGGATCGGATGAAATCCGCTGTCTCGTTATCCGCGACAAAAGAGAATCCTTCAACTTCCATCTTCTCGTCGCTCGCTTTCGGCTCGTCCAGAGCCAGGCCCATTTCGGGCCCACCTCAGCCCATGCCGCTTATGAAGACGCGAAGGCTGTTCTTGTTGGCTTCGAGGTTCGATTCCTTTAATTTCTTAATGGCCCGTGCCGATAGGTTGATCATTTTCCCTTTCTCCTTTCCAATGTCTCGTGTGCCGCCTTTGACCGGCCCATCGATTGTACCCGGTCACGCTTTTTCGTCTTAACCACGATGAGTGCAAGAGACATGCCGGAATGCTGGAGTCCGTAAATAGCGGCAAATGGGCCAGAAAGGGATAGAACCCAAGGGGTGCGCGAGACTTACCGTAAACGAGTGTTAAGACGATAGGTCCACACCGTCAGGAGGGGTCAAGATCTTCGCTGCCCCACAGGACAGATCACCCTCCGAGCAGCTTCTTGATTTCCCGTTCGGTCGAGACTTTCTCCCCCACATCCATCCTCGCCACGGCGAGGGCCTTGGTGGGACAAGTCTCGGCGCATGGGGGTAATTCCTTGCTGAGGTCGGTCTGGCTCAAGCACAGGTCGCATTTCTGCATCTTCCCGTCGGCGCCGAATTGCGGGGCCCCAAAGGGACAGCTCTTCAGGCAGGTCTTGCACCCGATGCACTTATTCCTGTCGACGACGACGATTCCATCCTCAGCCTGCTTCGTGATCGCGCTTACGGGACATGTCTTTGCGCACTGCGGGTCAGCGCAGTGCATGCAGGATACGGAGACCGAGGCGCTTCTCACCTGTGGGTAGCGGCCATACCAGATGTTCGAGACCCTCCTCCACCTGACGCCTGTCTCTCCCTCCCTCCAGCTTTTGCAGGCAACCTCACACCCGTAGCACTGAACGCATCTATCCCTATCAAAAGAAAACCCGTATTGTGTCGACATGGCCGGCTCTCCTTCTCTTGGTCAATCTCATGAGACTGTCAACATCAGGCCTTACTCACCTGCACGAGGGTCTGGCTGCTCATGGCCGTGACCACGGGATCGAAGGCCTTGGCAGCTTCGACGCTGTACATGTTATTCACGTTGGCGCCCCCGTCGAGGAGGGGGAAATCCTCGAAACCGAGCTCCTTGCATCCCTGCCACCAGCCGTGAAGCACCATGACCGTATCAGGCCGTATGCCGGGGTAGAGCTCAGCCTTGACCTTCATCCAGCCGTGGGGCGATTCCACGCGCACCCAGTCACCGGTCCCGATGCCACGGGGGCCGGCAGCATCGGGATGGATGTGGAGGGTGGGGTACGGGTGAATCTCGCGGAGGTATGGGACGTTCCTCTGCCATGAAGCGGTGTAGACGTTCGACGTATGATAGTCGGAGAGAATAAGGGGATACCGCTTCGTCAACCCCGGGGTGCCGGTGATGCTCTCGGGGGGCTCCTTCCATTCGGGCAGGGGGTTGTAGCCGGCCTCCTTGAATGAGGTGTTGTAGATGGCGACTTTCCCCTGGGGGAGGAAGGGCGCTCCCGACATCCTCGGGCTCTTCCGTTTGAACGTGGCTTCGTAGTTCTCGTATTTCCTCGGAAGCACCTCATACGTGATGCCGGTGGGGTGCTTCCTGAGATCATCGATGGTCATGCCGAAGGGTGCGAGCTGATCGTTCTGAGACGCCTCCATGCTGCCGCCCCAGAAGTCGGCGCCGTAGCCCATAGCCTTCCCGAGATCGCACAGGAAATCAAACATGGACTTCGGCGAATAGAGGGGTTCGATAACCCTATTCCGGGCCATGATCCAATTCCCCCGTATCTCGAAGGGGTGATCGATCTCGTAAGGTGTCGCAAGCGGGATCACCACATCGGCATAGGGCATATCCGTCGTCCGGGCCACGTCGGCCACCACGTAAAAGTCGAGTTTCTTCAGGGCCTGTGCCACCCTCTTCGATCCCCGCGTGCTTACGAGAGCCTGGGTGCCGGGGGCAATGATGGTTCTCACGGGATAAGGCTTTCCCGTGAGGACGCTGTCGAAGATTCCGTAGTACGCCGATGACGTCCCTTCGAGGGCCGGCTGAAATGCCTTGGGGAACTCGGGGTAAACGAGCTTCTCCACCCATTCCTGGGTGTAGCGCTCCCTCATGTGAACGGACTTGGGCCGGGGCATCTTCGACGCCCCTCCGAAGACGTTTCCCCCCGGCCGATCAAGGTGGCCGGTAATCGACATGAGAATCGCCACGGCCCTGATGGCATCATTGGAGGAAGGCACGTGTTCCACGCCATTGCCCAGATCGATGCCGGCCCGCTTCGTGGTGGCGAAGAGGCGCGCGATGGCCGCTATCCTATCTGCCGGCACGCCGGTGATCTTTTCCGCCCAGGAGGGCGGATACTTCTGCACGTGCTGCTTTAGCTCATCGTAGCCGTAGCACCACTGTTCTACAAAAGGCTTGTCGATGAGGTTTTCGTTGACCACCACGTGTAGCATGGCGAGGGCCAGGGCCGCATCCGTCCCCGGCCTGATGGGAACCCATTCGTCGGCAAGTCCGACGTCCGGCTCCACCGAAGGCTTGATGGCGATGAGCTTCGCGCCCCGTGCCTTGGCGTTCACGTAAGCCCTGACGCCGTCCTGGGCGGGACCGGAATAGATTGGCTGCTTGCCCCACACGAGGATAAGATCGCTGTTGTCATAATCGACGGTCCTCGGCCAGTCCCCCACCGTGTAGGTAAACGTAAACCCCATCTGCATGGCGCATATGCCGCTGTGCCCGTAATTCGGGCTCCCATGGGCCATGAGAAAACGGTAGAGATACTCGCTGTATGTCCTTCTCGCAGGGGAGAGGATGGCGAGCGACTCAGGACCGTACTGCTCCTTCTGCTTCTTCAGCGTATCGGCCACGAGGCCGATGCCATCATCCCAGGTGATCCGCTGAAACCTCCCCTCTCCTTTCGCGCCTATGCGCTTCATCGGGTATTTCAGCCTGTCCGGCGAGTAGACCCATTGAGGGGCTGCCTGCCCCTTGGGGCACAGGGCCCCCAGGTTCGCCGGCGCCTCTTTCATCCCTGCCACCTTCGTGAAGCGCCCGTCTTTGACAAATGCGTAGATGCCGCAATTTGCCGCGGGTCCGCACATGGCGCAAAAGGTAGGCACCACCTTCTCCCCCGCCTTTGCAGCAGCCGCCGTAGCCTCCTTCATGGTAAAGGATTCGAAAGCAATGTCTCCCAATGCGGCCCCTATGAACCCCGCACCCGTAGCCTTCAGGAAGGTACGCCTATCCAGCAACCATCGATGCTCTTTCTCGCCCCTGCCCATAATTCCTCCTCCCGGTTTGCTGTCAAACAAGCAGAATCAGAAAAATCAGCCACAGAGCCATTACTGGGATTCTCGCACAAAAAGATCGAGTATTCAAAACAAATAAGAAATAACAGTACGCAAATATTCTTTACAGCGGGGGAAATTTGGGATATGTAGAGAAAGGACATCGGACGAGGAGTAAAAAGTCGGCGTCCTCCGCGACGATGTCGCCCTTAAGCACGGCAGGACAAGAAAAGAGGAGCTCCTATGAAGATCTTGCAGGATATTCTGGAGAGTCTTGCGGGTGATGCACCCATCGAGGAAGTGAGGAGGGGCGTCCATTTGACCGCGGTGAAAAGCAGGTTCTGCGGCCTCTCATCCACCATGATGCGGGATGCCATCTGCCATGGGGGAGAAGAGGAGCCCATGAAACCCTTCACAGAGATGACGGCGCGCGAGCTTGCCCGATACGCCCTCTCCGGTGACGTATCGAGGGCCTCCCTCGGCCTCGCAGCCATAAACTCCCTCACGGGGACAAAGATCGCGGACTGCACGGACATGGACGGGCTGAAGCTCATCGCCGAGATCGGTGAAGGCAGGAATATCTCGATTATCGGCCATTTCCCTTTCCTCGAAGGCTTGAGGGAGACGGCACGGAACCTGTGGATCATAGAGAGGCACCCCCTGCCCGGCGACTACCCGGAAGAGGATAGCAGGACCTTTCTGCCTCAGTCGGATATCGTCGTCATCACCGCGACGACCCTCATCAATCACACGCTCCCCGGTCTCCTGGCCCTTTGCAGCAAAGGCAGCGTCAAGATGCTCCTCGGGCCGACAACTCCCATGAGCAAAGTCCTCTTCGACCACGGCATCGACGTGCTTTCCGGAAGCGTGGTGGTCGATGTCGAAACGGCCTTCAAAGCTGTGAGCGAAGGCGCCAACTTCATGCGCCTCAAGAAGACCGGAGCGGTCAGGTTCGTCACCATGACGCGGGACAAAGCCGCACTGACGCGAAAGGGCCCTGACCTGTGTTGAAGCGAATGGGGAGCCGGTCATGGCCCGCTTAATTGCCGCAGCAACTCCCCGGGCTTCCACAGGAATTGGGCGACCCACAGCATGAGCCGTTTGCAGGTGCCGAAAAGGCAGGCGAGCTTGTTGACGTGTTGTGCGCCGACATCAGCTTGACGAGGGCTTCGCTACCGCATGCGTTGCACGCAGGCTTCTCGTCTTTGCCGAGCACCAGAAACTCCGTTACCTCCCCGCAATTCTCACAACGATATTCGTAGATGGGCATCTCTTTATCCTCCCTTTCTAGTGATGGCCGCAGCCCTCGCCGCCCTGATGACCGGCACACGAATGCTGCAATGTCAGAACCGGCAGCTTGCCCTCCTTCAGGAGCTCAATGTTCCGGGCAATTGTCGGGGCCACGGAGGCGTAAACCTGGATGCCCTCGGCGTTGAGCCGGTTAAGGGCGCCCGCTCCGATGCCCCCTACGACCACTGCATCGACGCTTTGGCCTCCGATTGCCATGATCGGATTGCACGCCCCGTGCGCATGAATCATGTCCCGGTTGCCTACCGTGGAAACGCTCCCGGAATCCGTGTCCACCATTACGAAGGCCGGGGCAGAACCAAAGTGGCCGTAAACGGCGCTGCTCATACCTTCATCTCTTTCTACCGCAAAACAGATCTTCATTTCTCTTCCTCCTCTTGATGTCATCTATTTACGAGGCTGCTGCCGTTCTGTCTACCTCGGTCCTCGGGGCGTTGCCCCGTACTCACGTTTCCGCAATCTTGTGCCTGATACATTGGTGATGCGCCCCCAACATGCCTGTGAATTTCCAGGACTCCAGCTTGCTGAAGGCGCCATTCATGGTCCGGGATCCCGATTGCTGCCAGTTGGTCCGGATCGAGGCGCAGCCTCCCCCAGATAGATTCGAGCAGCGCTTCTACCCTTTGCTATGGACCGATTTGCTCGGATCACACACACCGAGGCTCTCACATTCCCACCGTTCGTATTATAAGCATATGATCGTAATTTTGTCAAACGTGTCGACTGAGCGGCCTATTCAACCCGGCCGGCAGCAACGCTGCGGGCAAACGACGAAACGCGGTGAACCGGCTCCATCCGGTGAGGACGGGTGATCAAAGAGAGCAGGATACCGAAGGCAATATCGGTCGTAGACTACCGCGACAGGTGGTAAACTGGGCCTATTCTGGAGAGGCGCAAGGAAAAAGACAAAAACAGGCGAGAACGAAAGCTCACGCCGGGAGGACGAAGAGACGCTTCAGGGCCGGGCCCCGTAGATCATCGGATGCCCGCCATAGGGCCCTCTCAATTCCCTCTACCGTGGGCGACCGTTCCAAAGACTTCGCCCATGGCTTTCTCTGGATTATGGCTTTCCTCAAAATACCCGCCAGACGGGAGCAATTGATAAGATTGGCGCCCACGAGGACGTCCTCCTGAAAATAAAGCGCGAGATGACCACCTTTTGTGGGGTTGCCGAAGATGCGTGGAGTAACGGAGCCGCCATCCGGGTGAACATTGCCCAATTGCGCGTAAGTCCAGTCAAAGAAGGGCCCGATATTTTGGGGGGTGGAGCCGGGATACCGTGAATCCTTTCCCGCCATGTTCGCTCCCGCTATCCTGCCCTGCAGACGGGCGTTTTCCCATGTGCCGAGCCACTCGTGACGACCGGTGAGGAGGTTGATTCCCTGGCTGGCGTCTCCCGATGCATAGAGGCCCGGGACGTTCGTCTCCATGTGTTCGTCCACGAGGATCGCCTGATCGATCCTTACCAGGGCACGATCGACAAAATCGATGTTCGGCCGCACTCCGGTGCATACCATTACAAGATCCGCCTCCTCTATCACGTGATTGGAGAAATGACAGACTACACCTTCATCCACCCCTTCCATGCCGTCCATGGCACACCCCAGGCGCACATCGAGCCCGTGCGTCTCAAAAAGCTTCTGTATCATCGCAGCAGATTCAGGATTGGCACTCCGGGGAAGTACTTGGCTTGCAACATCGAGGAGCGTCACGCGGATGCCCCTTTTTACCAAAACCTCGGCAACCTTGAGGCCGACAAAGGACGCACCGAGCACAAGGATTCGCCCCGCCGAACGGATAACCTCATTCAGCCTTTTCGCGGAATCGGCCGTTCGCAGGATGAACGCGCGCCTCGAGCCCGCAAGACCCGGGACGGGTGGGATCACGGGGCTTGCTCCGGTGGCGACGAGACATTTGTCATAAGCGAGCCTCCGTCCGTCAGCGAGGACCACCTCCCGGCCGACCGCGTCGAGGGACTCTACCGCCGCGCCAAGATGGCATTTTATGTCGTGGCTATCATAGAACCCCGGCCCGAACGGAAAGCAGCGCTCCCAGGGGATGAGGCCTTTCAAGAAGTAGGGTGCGAGCACCGGGTTGAAGGCTGGTCCCTCGAAGTCGGAGACCAGGTGAATTGCTCCTTCGTAACCGGAAGCCCGGGCCGAGAAAGCCGCGGAAATGGCGGCACCCCCGTTTCCCAGGATGAGCAGAGACCCGCGGCGCACGACCTTACTTGTCCGCCGACGAAAATGCGATGAGCGACTTGAGTATCTTCACCGACGCTCTTTGTGCCTTCCGGCTGCTCAGTTCCTCTATGGGACCGGCATCGAGGGCTCCCGAAGGACAGACGAGCACGCAGGCAGGCTTCAAGCCGTATTCCCTTCTCACGTGGCAGAGATCGCACTTGGCCATCCGGCCGTCCTCTTGGAACTTGGGCGCTCCGAAGGGACAGGCAAGCTCGCAGGAATGGCACCCCACGCAAAGGTCTCGATCCACTAGCACGACGCCGTCCTCCGCCCTTCGGCTGATGGCGGCTGTCGGGCAGGCCGCGACACACGGAGCATCCCCGCAGTGCTGACACGAGAGGGAGAAGTGGTCGATGCGGGCCGAAGGATAAGCGCCCGACTCCAGCTTGGCCACATGTCGGAAGGCGACCTGCTCTTCGGCCGTGGGATCGCACTGGTCCTGACAGGCCACGATGCAGGCCATGCAGCCCGAACAGCGGGCAGCGTCAAAGGAGAAGGCAAATTGGCTCATTGTGCACCTCCCGCCTTGGCTATTTCACAGAGAAGCGACTTGTACCCGGGAAAACCCGAGATGGGATCCCGGTAATCCGGCTCGATCAGCTCGTTGGCGTCGGCTTCAGGAAAGCCGTGGTAGATATTCACCACGCCCGGCGGCACGACCTCGGTGACATTGGCCCGGACGCGGAGTGCTGCCCTCGTCGTGGAAAGTTCCACCCATTCACCGGCAGCAATCTCTCGGGCCCGGGCGTCGATGGGGTTGATGTCCGCCATCGGATCGGGCCGGAGCCTCTTGGCCCACGGGATGCGATGCATCCTCGAGTGCATGTGCATGGATAGGCGGGCGCCGGTCGTGAGGATGAGGGGGAACTTATGGGCTATCTCGGGGCTGGACACGGGACTTTCGAGAGGTTCCCTATACGTTGGAAGCGCATCCAGGCCGGCTTCCTTCAGCACGAGTGAGGTAAACTCCATCTTGCCGGAAGGGGTTGAGAAGCCGGAATCCCTGTACTTCTCGTAGGGCGTTCCCTTCCTGTCCGAGAGAAAACGTCCGCCTGGGGCGCCTTTGAGGTCGGCGATTCTGACGCCCGAGGGCTCGAAGATCCAGTCGAGGCACGCTACATGTCCGGAAGCGAGCAGGGTATCCTCGGGGTTGAGCCTGCGACTCAATTCGACGATGATATCCACGTCGGACCGTGATTCGTGAAGGGGAGCAATCACGGGTTCTGTCCATACGCCATACCGGGAAGGAAAGATGGCAAGCTCGTTTCTCTCAAAGGAGGTGCAGGCCGGCAGAACTATATCGGCAAGTCGCGCAGAATCGGTCATGAACAAGTCGACGTCGACGATGAAGTCGAGCTGTTTGAGGCTCTCCTTCATGAAGTCCGCCCCGGACCACATGCGATGGTTGAGGCCAAAGCTCAGGAGGGCGCGGATCGGATAGGGTTCCTTGCTCCTGATCTGGTAGGGCAGTTGCGTGGCCTGAGCCTCGGACATGAGGCTGCACCACACGGGGAACTTATCTTGACCGATGCGCGGCGCCATCTCGTCCCACGACCGGACTTGCTCGAATTCATCCTCACGGTGCTTCAGCCCTGTCGGCCTGTGATAGTAGGACGAAGACACCACATGGTTGCCCCCTTTCCGGTCGAAATTACCGGTGAGGCCGATGAGGGCGGTGACGGCGCGATGGTTCTGCACGCCGTTCGTATGGTGGACGGTCACGCTCGCGCTTCCCACCATCGTTGCAGGTTTTGACGTCGCGTAGAGCCGCGCAGCGCGTACAATCTCTTCTGCGGGGACGCCGGTGATCCGTTCGGTCGCATCGGGCGAGAACTGCCTGCAGTAGGACTTATATTCTTCGAAGCCCAACGTCCAATCCGTGACGAACTCCTTATCGTAGAGGTCTT
>Ga0335078_10015119_pt1 | contig 11456 bp, 15 predicted proteins | sample Lox_Sample_32_FD_206711 | JGI IMG/M metagenome (GOLD analysis project Ga0335078, IMG submission 206711) | Soil microbial communities from Loxahatchee National Wildlife Refuge, Florida, United States - Lox_Sample_3.2 | ecosystem: Environmental > Terrestrial > Soil > Wetlands | place: USA...
ATCGCGCGCGCCGGCGTCCAGTTCATCAACCAGGCGGCGCGGGACAAGACGCCGTTCTTCCTGGAGCTGGCGAGCTTCGCCCCCCACTCCCCGTACGTCCCCGCGCCCCGGGACTCAGGCGACTTCCCGGGATTGCGCGCGCCCCGCCCCCCCAGTTTCGATGTGCTGCCGACCCACGCGCCCAAGTGGCTGGCCGGCCACCGCCCCTTGACCCCGCGACAGATCAAGAGGATCAACTCCGCGTTCCGCCGCCGAGCCCAATCGGTGCAGGCTGTCGACCGGATGATCGGGATGATCGAGCACACGCTCGCAGCCGACGGGCTCAGCCGCGACACCTATCTGGTCTTCAGCTCGGACAACGGCCTCCACACCGGCCAGTACCGACTGATGCCCGGCAAGCTGACCGCATTCGATACCGACATCCGCGTCCCGCTCGTCGTCGTTGGCCCCGGCGTGCCGGTGGGGGCGACGACCAGCGCGATGGCCGAGAACATCGACCTCGCTGCCACGTTCACCGGCATCGCCGGCAGGAGCATGCGCACCGACGGTCACAGCCTTCTGCGCCCGATCCACGGACAGCCCACGCCCGCCTGGCGGGACGCGATCCTCGTCGAGCACCACGGCGGCCCCATGTCCCCCCTGGACCCGGACTTCCAGCAATCGCCTAGCGGAAACCCGAACACATATGAGGCGATGCGAACCGGGCAGTTCCTGTACGTCGAGTACGCCGACGGGGAACGCGAGCTCTACGACCTGCAGACCGATCCGTTCGAGCTCCACAACCTCGCCCGGGAGCTCACGCCGCGCCAGCTGCGCCAGCTCCACCGCGACCTCTCCCGCCTCGAGCGGTGCCACGGCCCCGGACGCTGCTGGGCGGCGATGCACATCGCACCGCTGGCGCTGGGCCCGACGGTCAGGGCCGCTGGATCAGCACGGTCGATGTCCAGCGCTTAGTCGGCCGGCAGCGACCGGGAGACCGGCGAGGAACTCGCTGGCCGAAGGGTTACGATCGTCGCATGCCGAGCGACAACGCGGTTGCGAGTGGGGTTCGGCCGACGGTGACCGTGATGGGCGAGGCCGCCATCCGTACTGAGCCCGACGAGGCGATCGTGTGGATCACGCTCTCGACGGCCGACGCGTCGCCAGGACCCGCCCTCGCGGAAGTCGCGAAGCGAAGTGACGCGCTCGCTCAGATGTTGGATGACCTTGCGATCGGTCGCCAGGACCGGTCCACCACCGGTGTGACGGTCAGCGAGGAGTTCGACCATACGCAGGAAGGCCGGCGCTCGCTCGGTCATCGAGCGCTCGCGAGCATGTCGGTTCGCCTCGCCGACACCGATGTGATCGGCCGCCTGATCATGCGCGCCACCGATGAGCTCGACGCGCGGATCGGCGGTCCCAGTTGGCGAATCTCGACGAGCAATCCGGCGTGGCTCGAGGCGGCGACACAGGCCGCCGTGCATGCCAAGGCGAAGGCGGCCGCGTACGCAGCCGGTGTCGACGCGCGCCTCGGAGCGTTGATGTCGCTGTCAGAGCCCGACCACGGTCGTGAACTGAACAGACCGCTGTTATTTCGTGCGGCCGCGGGGACCGACCTGAACGTCGAGGCCGGCGAGCAGGAGGTCGTCGCCACGGTCAACGCCACCTTCGCGCTCGAACTGGGGTAAGACGCGTCGCCCGGTCACGACGCGGCCGCCACCGGCGCGGGTTGCGTGGTGAGCTTCGGCGGGTGACGGAACGCGCGGGAAACGGTGGCGGCGGTCGCCAGCAGCGTTCCCCAGCCGGTCAGCACGAGGATGGTGGCGGTCGAGCCGGCGCTCTGAAGCATCACGCCCACGACGAGCGGGCCGACCCAGGCGACCGAGAAGGAGATCAGGGTCGAACCGGCCTGCACGCGGCCTTGAAGCCGGTCGGGGGCGAGCGCGACCCGGTAGCCGACGACTATCGAGTTGGTCACGGGAGTGATCAGCTCGGCGGCCGCGACGATCATGCCCAGGAGGAAGACGTTGTCGGCGATCAGGAGGAGTGGGATCGCGAGCGCGATCAGCCAGTTCTCTCCGATCAGCACCGAGCGGGGCGACAGCCGTCGCTGGAGCCCGGGCGCCAGCAGCGCCCCGATCAGCCCGCCGGTGGCGGCGATGCCGAGCATCACGCCGACCTGAGCGGGTGAGGCCCCGTGTTGCTTGGCGACGACCACGATCAGCAGGTAGAGCCCGGTGAAGATCGGGTTGCTGCACGCGAACAGCAGCATGCAGACACGGAAGAAGGGTCGGTCCCAGACCCAGCGCAGCCCCTCGATCGCGCGTCCCGGCGTTGCGTCGATCCGGGTCTCCTGAAACTCGGATCTGATCAGCAGCTTGCTCGCCGCCGACGCCACGTACGAGACGGAATCGGCAACGAACGGGACCGCGTGCCCGATCGCGAACAGGACGCCCCCGAGGGGCGGCCCGGCGAGCATCGCGCCGAACTCCCTCGATTCGTTCCTGGCGACCGCCTCGCCGAGTTGCTCGGGCGTGACCAGCTGGCGCATCGCCCCGCGTTCGGTCACGTAGGTGAAGACAAACCCGGCCCCGTCGATGACCGCGACGGCCACGATCAGCGCGTACGGCACCGAGCCCGCGACGATCGCGATCGGTATCAACGCCAGCGCCACCGCCCGAACCGCGTCGCACGTCACCATCAGGTGCTTCCGGTTCACCCTGTCGGCGAGCGCCCCGGCCGGCAGCGCCAGCACCGCGATCGGCAGCTGCCGCGCGAACCCGACCACACCCGCCTTCGCCGGCGAGCCGGTCACCGCGAGCACCAGCAACGGGTACGCGACGAGCGTGACCTGCGAGCCAAACGCGGAGATCGCCTGGCCGCTCCACAGCAGCCGAAACTCGCGGTTGCGATGGAGCGGGACTGAAGCCATGCTGCGCCGAGCATACGCTCGGGCGGCGGCTCCACGGAACACGGCAGGAGCGCCGCCGCGCCCGGCGAAACTCACTGGATGCCCCGCCTGGCCTACATCGCGTACGTGGTCATCGGCGTGATCGTGGCCTCCCAGCACAGCTACTACGCCCATCTCGGGAGCGTGTCGCAGGTGCTATCGGCGGTGGTGGCGACCGCGCTGTGGCCGCTGATCCTGCTCGGAGCGAACCTCCACCTCAGCCTCGCCAACCTCTAGCGCCGGTCCGGGCGGTGGCGGTCGCGGCGCGGGACCACCGGTTCCCCGCGCCGCGATCGGCGGTTCAGTCAGCGACCCGATCGACCGCGTGCGCGGTGGCCCAGTCGAGAGCGTAGTCGGCGACCTCCTCCCAGCCCTCCTGGCCGATCGTGAAGTGAGACCGTCCGGGAAACTCCTTGTACTCGGTGATCGCCGCCGACTTGCTCTGGCGCTTGGCCATCTGGCGGTCGACCGCGGCCGGTACCACATGGTCGGCTCCGCCCGCGATCAGCAGCAGCGGCGCCCTGTCGTCGTTGTGGAAGTCGACCCGATCCGGCGTGTGGGGGTTGAAGTTGGCGAGCGCGCCCTGCCACAGAACTCGCCCCGGTCCCGGGACCGCGTACCGGTTGTACGCCTCCTCAGAGTCCTCCCTGGACATCGTGTTCGCGAACGCGTAGTGGAACTGCTCGGCCGACAGGGCCACCGCCCGGTGGTTGTTCGACGGGCTCTTGAGCACCGGGAACGCCGACCGCAGCGTCGAGAACGGGAGCTTCGTCACGCCGCGCACGGCGGCGGCGTCGATGCCGACGCCTGCCGCGCCGAGGCCGCGGTCGAGCAGGATCTCGGTGATCGCTCCACCGAACGAGTGGCCGATGATGATCGGTGCCGTCGAGAGCTCACGGATGATCGCGTCGTAGTGCTCGACGATGTCCTCGAGGCCGAGGTGCTCGATTCCGCTGGGATCGGTCCGCAGCTGCTCGATGTCGCCGTCCATGCCAGGCCACGCGGGGGCCAGCACGTCGTAGCCGCGACCGCGATACCGCTCGATCCATCGCTCCCAGCTGAGTGGGGTCATCCACAGGCCGTGGATGAGGACAATCGGGTGACTGCTATCGGGACTCATGACGGGCTCCTTTCGGGGTGGTGGGCGGTGGTCGGTGACGTAGCGCTCGCTCGTGGTGGGCGCTGAGACAGTGTCGCCGATCGCGTCGTCCGGGTCTCACGGTCTTGACCGGACCGGCGTCGACCGTTGCACTAGGGTTCGGCGCAGAGGGCGGCCAGGCGCCCAGCCGACGGCCCGGTAACGGACCGCGCCGCATTCGACAGTCATGGGTATGCCCCGCGAAACCAGCGAGCGATCGGCTGTCGAGGTACGGTTCGCCGAGGTGTTCGGCCACCTCGGATTGATCAGGGCGTACGCGTCCCGCCGAGGCGCCCACGACGCTGACGAGATCGCGGCCGAGGTGATGGCGATCGCCTGGCGGCGACTGGCCGACGTGCCGCGCGACGATCCCCGCCCGTGGCTGATCGGGACGGCGCGGAACCTCGTGCTCGCCGATCGGCGCCGCCACCGGATGCGGCTACAGGATCTCGAGGGCGTCGAGCCGGCGGCTCCATCCGAGCCGCTCCCGCCCGCGCTCGAACTCGACGCCGAGCTGGAGTGGGCGCTCGCGTCGCTGTCGGAGCGCGACCGCGAGGCGCTCCTGCTCGTGGCGTGGGACGACCTCACGCCGGCGGCCGCGGCGGCCAGCCTCGGGATCTCGGGAGCCGCCTTCCGCGTGCGTCTGCATCGCGCTCGTCGCCGGCTCGCTCGCGTGCTCGAGAGCCACCCGCACGGACACACGCTCGACAACTGCCAACCCAGCTGGAGCGGCTATGACCTCTGATCGCGTCCTCGACCGGCTCCGCGCGGTCAATCCGGCACCAGCGGCGACGCTCTCCGCCGACGACCACGACCTGTTCGCCCGCATCATCGCCACTCCCGGCGACCCGCGGCCGGCCGCCGCCGCCGCCGGAGCGATGCGCCCGCGCCCTCGCCGGCGCCGGATCGGCCCGCGGCGACTCATGCTGATCGCAGCGTCGGTGATGCTCGTATGCGTCGGCGGCGCCGTCGGCGCAATCAAGCTGGGCCTGATCTCGGCCAGCCCGAGGACCCTGTTCGAGGCCAACCCCGCCGCCGACTTCCCCGGAGCCGTGCGCGAGCAGGTGGTCCCGAAGACCGTCCACCGCGCCACGACGTTCACGATCCCCGGAGTGGGCCGATTCGAGTGGTGGATCGCGCTCAGCACGAGAGGCTGGCTGTGCGAGGCGATCCGGCAGCCCGACGGGACCTGGGCCGATATCTCAGGCGACAAGTACCAGCTCGGCGGCCCGGTACCCGGCTGTGGGAGATTCCCGTGGCACGACACTCGTGGCTTCTCGTACTGGCCGACGACGATCCGCTCCCCAAGTGGCCAAACGTGGCGCATCGCGTACGGCTACGTCCCGACCACCGGGAATCCCGTGGAGGTCCGCGACCGGATCAGTGGCGCGACCGCGCCGATCGGAGACGGCCGCTACTTCGCGATCGTGATGCCGCTCTGCAAGCGGAGCTGCGATTTCGCCCACAGCATGCCGCCCGGCTTCCGGCTCCAGACGCTCGACCGAAACGGCCGGGTGCTGATCACCGACAGCTTCGACCCGGGGAGGTAGAACCCATCACCGCTGGACCGTGGTGAGCATCATTCGCGCGCGATCATCGCCGCGGCGGCGCGCTCGAGGTCGACGTACGGGTCGCCGCTGACGTCGACGGCCACCGTTCTGATCGTGCCGCCGGTGAACGGCCACGGCCGCTCGCCGGGGAAGTCGTCGGTGGCGTTGCCGATCGCACGCCCGAGGACCAGGTCGGTCCCCGACAGCCCGAACGCCGCCGGCTGCGTCTTGATCCGCCCCTCCCCCACCTTGTGGTCGCCGTGGAACAGAGACACGATCCCGGTCGAGACGCCGGGTGGGTCCTCGGGCTGACGAGGTCGTCGAGCAGCGCGAGGTTCGCCTCGATGTCGTCGGGCACGCCGTTGAAGAACTTGTTCTCGTTGACTGACTCCCGCCGGCGCCGCCAAGCTCGACACGCTCGTCGAGGCGCACCTCCAGGAGATCGCCCATCTGGCCCCCACCATGCGCACGCTCTGGCGAGCCCTGCAACAGGTCGACGGCGGCCATCCGGCCGTGCGCCGGCCTCGCAGGACCAAGCAGGCCGGGTGAGGACGCGATGACCGGGAGCGCCATCTGCCACCGGGACTTCGCCGCCCGGATGCCGCGGGCGGCCGCACAGGCCCACGACCCTGGCCTCACCGGTCCGCTCGTCACGCACGGAAGCGCGTCCGACCCCGAGCCGCGCTGCGGTAAGGTCGTAATGCTTACACGCTGACGGGCGCCGGGCCGTTGCGGGCGCCGGGCCCTTCCGGCGGGCGGACGAGAGGTGCTCTTGTCGATCAGGGCCGACGGTTACGAGGATCTGCGCCAGGCGATCGTGCGCGGGGAGCTGTTGCCGGGTGAACGCCTGCTCGAGGAGGTGCTGAGCGAGCGGCGCGGGCTCGGGCGCGCGGCCGTACGGATGGCGCTCGTCCGGCTCGAGCACGACGGGCTCGTGGAGCGCGAGCGCCACCGCGGCGCCCGGGTGAGACGAGTCTCGGAGATCGAGGCGGTCGAGATCCTCGAAGCCCGGGCCGCGCTCGAGGGCCTCGCGGCGCGGCACGCCGCCATCAACGCCGACGAAGCCTCGGTCGCCGAGTTGCGCGCCATCATCGCGGAGATGCGCGACCTGCGCGAACGCGGTGACCTGCTCGCGGTCTCGAACACGAACGCCCGGCTGCACGGGCGGATCCTCGAGATCTCGGGCCACGAAACCGCCGAGCGCCTGTCGCGAACGTTGAGCTCGCAGCTCGTGCGCTTTCAGTACCGCACGGTCCTCCTGCCGGGACGGCCGGAGCGCTCCTACGCCGAGCACACCGAGATCGTCGAAGCAATCGCCGCCCGCGATCCGGACGCGGCGGAGCGCGCGATGCGAAGCCACCTCTCGCACGTCGCCGAGGCCCTGCGCTCGCACCACGACAGCGTGGCGCCTGCCGCCGACGCGGTGACCTAGCCGGTGATGGCCAGCGTCAGTCAAAGGCCAGGACGGCCCCCGGGAACATCGCGCCGAGCCGTGAGCCGCACCGCGCTCGAGATGTTCGCCGAGCGGGGATTCGAGGAGACCACGGTCGACGACATCGCGGAGTCGCTCGGGGTCAGCCGGCGCACGCTGTTCCGCTACTTCGCGTCCAAGAACGACATGGTCTGGGGCGACTTCGACTGGGTGCTCGGGCGCCTGCGGCGCTGCCTCGACGCGACCACCCCCGACGAGCCGCTGCACGAGGCCCTCCGGCGGGCGATCGTCGAGTCCAACCGCTACGAGGACGAGCAGCTGCCCGAGCTCCGGATCCGGATGCGCCTGATCACCGGCGTGCCGGCGCTCCAAGCGCACTCGACGCTCCGGTACGCGGAATGGCGAGCGGTGATCGCCGACTTCGTCGCGACGCGCCTCGGATACGCGGCGGACGATCTCGTCCCCCAGACGGTCGCGCATGCCGCGTTGGGAACGTCGATGGCCGCGTTCCTGGTCTGGGTCGACGACCCGTCGAGCGACCTCGTCGGGAACCTCGACGAGGCCTACCGGCTGCTCGGCGCCGGGCTCACCGCACTGAGCGAAAGCTAGCGGCGGCTCGGGTGCGGAGCGCGCCGCGGGGCCAGCGCCCTGAAGTCGCGCGCGCGCACGCAGGCGACCCAGATCCCGACTCCGCGCGCGGATTCATCGGCCAGGCGGAGCGCGCCGTAGCTCAGCGGATCGAGCGCCGGCTCGTCCGCGAGCCAGTCGGCCACGATCACGAGCGCGACCAGCGCGGCCACCCTCCGGACGAGCCCGCGATCGCGCGAGGCGCACATCGCGGCAAGCGCGAACGGCGCCCACGGACCCGCCAACGCCCGCCCGAGGTCGCGCGCCTCCTGGATCGTGGCCCCGAGCGCGGCTCGCGCCGCCCACGGGGCGACGCGCGGCAACCGGCCGGACACCGAGCGGGAAAGCCGCAGGGCGCGCAGCCCGGTGAGCGCGGCGAGCACCGGCCACCGGCCGCCGAGCCACGCGCCCCACCCCACCGCGGCGGGCGGGGACACGAACAGCGCCGGCACCCGGTTGGGATGGCGGCGGAGCAACGGCGCCACCGACTCGTTGTACGCGACCCGCCGCCGGTACCACGCCGCCGGCTCGACGCGATCGTGATGGGCGACCTGCGTGCGCGGGTCGTAGCGGACCTGCCATCCCGCGTCGTGCAGGCGCCAGACGAGATCGACGTCCTCTCCCAGCGTCAGGTCCTCGTCGAAGCCGCGGCCGAGCGCCTCGCGCCGGGCGACCATCGCCGCACTCGGCACGTACCACACCCACGAGTAGGGACGGACCCGCGACGGGTACGGACCCATGTCGAGCGCCGAGTGGCACCGCTCGTACGCGGCGATCCTGCCGGGTTGCCCGCCGAGCGAGGCGATCCGGGGCGCGACGAGGGCGACGGCCGGATCGGCCAGGTGGTCGACGAGCTCGCCGGGAAAGCCGGCCGGCGGCACGCAGTCGGCGTCGAGGAACGCGACCAGCGGCGTGCTCGCCAGCTCGAGCCCGGTGTTGCGGGCCGCGGCCGCGCCGCGGTTGCCCTCGTGGCGGACGCAGCGGGCGCCGAACCGGTCGGCCACCTCCGCGATCGACGCGCCGTCGGGCGAGCCGTCGTCGACCACGATCACCGGCGCCTCGCCGGCCAGCGGCGACAGGCACCCCGCGAGCCGCTCGCCGTCGCCGTAGACGGGCACGACGATCGTCACCTCCTCGGCGAGGCGGCGGGCCCGGGACGGCGGCTCGGGGTGGGCGAGGCCGGCGTCGAGCAGGCGGCGCGCGAGCAGGCGCTCCCCAAGGTCCTCGCCGACCGGCTCGCCCGCCCACCACCGCTCGGCCAGCCTCGCCCCGCGCTCGGACAGCGTGAGGAGTCGTGGCGGCGATCCACCGACGAGCACCTCGCCACCGCGCTCCCGACGGAGCCCTCGGGACGGATGCAGGCGCCACCCGGCCGGGACGGGTACCGCGCCTACGGCGTGAGTCCTCCGTCAACCGGGATCACCGCGCCGGTCAGCGCCGACGCTCGCGGTCCGCACAGCCACACGACGGCGTCGGCGATCTCGCCCGGCTCGAGCAGCCGGCGCACGAGGTGCTGGCCGGCGAACGCCTCCTGATCGGCAAGCTCGTACAACTCGGCGCTCGCGGCGAGCATCGCTCCCCGCGTCGATCCCGGGCAGATCGCGTTGGCCGACACCCCGGTGCCGGCGAGGTCCGCGGCGAGCGCGCGGACGTAGCCGACCGTGGCCGCCTTCGCGGCCGAGTAGCCGGCGAGCTCGGGCATCGCCCGGAGCGCGGCGGCGGACGCGATCGCGACGAACCGCCCGTGACCGGCCGCGATCATCCCGGGCACGGTCGCCTCGGCGAGCCGCCGGGTGCCGTGGAGGTTGACGTCGATCAGCGTCGACCACGCCCTCTCGCTCGTCGCCCACCCCGGCCCGCCGGCGATCACGCCGGCGGCCGCGATCGCGGCCGCCACGGTCCCGCCCGCGAGCGCAGTCGACAGCCGGGATGCGAACTCCGGGGCGGCCACGTCGGCCTGGAGCACGTCCACGCCCCGGGCGCCGGCTCGACCGCAGGCCTCGGCGACGGAGTCGAGGTCCGCCGGCGCCGGCATCCGGTAGTCGATCCCGGGTTGATCGGCGCACGCGTCGACGAGCATCAGCGACCACCCCTCCTCGGCCAGGCCGAGCCCGACCGCCGCCCCGATGCCGCGAGCCGCGCCGGTGACGACCGCGAGGCCGGGACCGTCAACCATGGCCGGGCTCCTCGGAGAGGAGCGAGTCGAGCATCGCCGCGCAGCCGCCGGTCGCCTGATCGAGCAGCCGCCGGCCCTCCGCCGCGGTCGCGCCGCGCGGGTCCCCCAGCACGCCGTTCGGGCTCACCGGCCGGACGCCTTCGCGGCGAAGCCGACCCATCAGCTCGGTCAGCGGCGCCAGCTCGCCGGGCTCGGCGGCGTCGTCCCGGACAGCGGACGGATCGAGATGGAGGAGCATCGACGTCTCGGTCACGCCGGCGTGCGCATCGCCGCCGTTCGGCGAGATCGAGAACGCCGCACACCGCCGTCCCTCGCCCGCGAGGCGGTGCAGCGCCGCCGACATCGCCTCCCGGTTGCCACCGTGCCCGTTGACGAACAGCAGCGCGCCCCAGTGCCGGGTCGCGTCCCGGCCGAGCTCGACGAGCATCTCGGTGAGCGCGGCGGTGCCGATCGACACCGTGCCCGGAAACGCCGCGTGCTCCCCGCTGGCCCCGAACGCCACCGGTGGCGCCACCGCGACGCCGGTGCGCCCGGCGGCGGCGGCGCGGGCGACCGCGACGGCGATCCGGGTGTCGGTGTCGAGCGGCAGGTGCGGTCCGTGTTGCTCGAGCGATCCCAGCGGAACGATCACGACCCGCCGCGGGGCGCCATCAACCTGAACCCAGTTCAAGTCAGCGAGATTTGTCACAGGGTGCTAAATTATCGCGCCCGATTGCCGCGAGGAGAGGAGAATCGCATGAGCGTCATCCCTGAGCAGCTCGAGCCGCAGGCCCCTGAGCCGGAGTCCGGCGAGGAGACGGCCACCCAGCCGGCCGACGAGGAGCTGGTGCTCGAGGACCTCCTGGTCGAGGACGTCTCGATCGATGGCATGTGCGGCGTCTACTGAGCGGAGCGGCATGCTGGATCGAGGGTGGCGGGTCGCGCCCCAGGTCGCCCTGCGCCCTGAGCCCTTCGGCGCGCTCGTCTACCACTTCGGGACGCGCCGCCTCACGTTTCTGAAGAGCCGGCTGCTACTCGACGTCGTGAGCGGGCTCGGCGACCACGCCAGCGCCCGCGACGCGTGCGTTGCCGCCGGCGTCCCCGACGACGAGCTGCCGCGGTACGAGCTGGCGCTGACCACGCTCGCCGACACCGGCATGATCGTCGCAAGGGCGGAGTCGTGAGCGTCGCCGCCGCGCCGGGGCGGCTCGTCGATCAGCTCGAGACCGGGCTCGACGCGCCGATCTGCCTGACCTGGGAGCTGACCTATGCCTGCAACCTAGCGTGCGTCCACTGCCTGTCGAGCTCGGGGCGGCGCGATCCTCGCGAGCTGACCACCGCCGAGTGCAAGGCGGTGATCGACGAGCTCGAGCGGATGCAGGTGTTCTACGTGAACATCGGCGGCGGCGAGCCCACGGTCAGGCGCGACTTCTGGGAGCTCGTCGACTACGCGGTCGAGCACCACGTCGGCGTGAAGTTCTCAACGAACGGCTCGCGCATCACCCCTGACATCGCGGCCCGGATCGCGGGCACCGACTATGTCGACGTGCAGGTGTCGCTCGACGGCGCAACGGCGTCGGTCAACGACCGGGTCCGCGGCCCGGGTTCGTACGCGACCGCGATCG
>Ga0335078_10015121_pt1 | contig 11455 bp, 8 predicted proteins | sample Lox_Sample_32_FD_206711 | JGI IMG/M metagenome (GOLD analysis project Ga0335078, IMG submission 206711) | Soil microbial communities from Loxahatchee National Wildlife Refuge, Florida, United States - Lox_Sample_3.2 | ecosystem: Environmental > Terrestrial > Soil > Wetlands | place: USA: Florida...
TGGACGGCCATCGCCTGCGCCGCGGTGAGCTAGCGCTGCTCGGGCTGACCAGGCAGGTAGCGCCGCCAGGTCCAGATGGTGCCGCACGCTGGGAGCGCGCTGACTGGGAGATGGCTGGCGAACCCCTCTTGTGGCGCTTCCATCTTTACTACTGGGACTGGGCATGGGTGCTCGCGACGCACTTCCCGCCGACTGAGGCGCGGACGATGTTCGCCTCGATCTGGAGATCGTGGCACTCGGCTGTCGTCCCAGGGCAAGGTCCGGCGTGGCTTCCCTACCCGGCTGCGCTGCGCGCCTGGTCCTTCTGCAGCCTCTACGGCCACCTCGCCGCCGGCGGTCCGGTCGAGGCACCGTTCCGCGCCGAACTCGCCGCACACGCTGGGTTCCTGCGCCGCAACCTGGAGACCGATGTCGGCGGCAACCACCTGATCAAGAACCTCAAGGCGCTCGTCGGACTCGCTGTATTCTTCGCCGACAATGCGCTGCTCAACGGGTCAATGAGCAGGCTCGATCGGCAGCTAGCCGTTCAGGTGCTCGCTGACGGCGGTCACTACGAGCGCGCACCCGCGTATCACTGCCAGGTGCTTGCCGACCTCATGGACATCGCCGGGCTGTTGCGCGCTGCCGGGCGCGGCGTGCCTACCAGGCTGTCTGAAGCGATCGCCGCGATGTGCGGCTGGCTCGGCTGCGTGCTCACCCCGGCCGGCACCGTTCCCCTGCTCAATGACGGGTTCCCTGTGCATCCCGCGCTGCTGTCGCAGCTGGCCCCCGCAGTGCCGCCCGCCGGTCCGCTGCACCTGTTGCGCGATACGGGCCTGGCCAGGATCACGGTGGGCTGGTGGCATGTGCTGGCCGACATGGGGCCGCCTTGCCCGCCTGAACTGCCAGCTCACGCGCACGCGGACACCCTCAGCTGTGTCGTGCACGTAGACAGTGAACCGCTGCTCATCGAAACTGGCACATCCACCTACGCCGCCGGGCCGGTCCGCGACCGCGAGCGATCGACCGCCGCGCACAACACCGTCGAAGTCGACCGTCGCGATTCCACCGAGGTATGGGGGACATTCCGGGCCGGGCGCCGCGCACGCGTGACGGAGGTATCGGCCCGCTCGGACGCACTTGGGATAACCGTGGAGGCGGCACACGACGGCTACCGGAGCCTGCCGGGACGGCCGGCGCATCGTCGGCGCTGGACGGTACGCGCGGACGAACTGCGTGTGGAAGACGAGGTGACAGGCGAGGGCCGGCATCGCGTTACCGTGCGCTGGCACCTAGCGCCAAAGACCGGCCTGCGGCTTGTCCCTGGCGGCGCGGTCGTCGGCACCGCGGCGGGAGAAATCGAGGTCGCCGTGACCGCGTCGAGCGAACTGGCCGTGACCGCGGATACAGCGCCTGTCGCCATGGGGTTCGGCGTCACGCATCCGGCACCGGTGCTCATCTGCGACGTCCACTCGGAACTGCCCGTGCGGATCAGAACTTGCTGGCGGCGCACCGGAACACGGCAGGAGCAAACATGAAACAGATCGTTCAGCCCGTCAACGGGGGCAGGGTGACGCTGCTCGAGGTGCCGGGCCCCGTGCCCGAGCCAACCGAGGTGCTCGTCCGCACCCTCTCCTCGGTAATCTCCCCAGGCACCGAGCGCGCGGTGACCGCCCTTGCCCAGTCGAGCCTGCTCGCCAAGGCGCGGGCCAGGCCCGACCTGGTCCGGCAGGTAGTAAGGAAAACGCGCGCCGACGGGCTCACGGCCACAAGGCAGGCGGTGCTCAGCCGGCTGGCATCGGATGTGCCGCTCGGCTACTCCGCGGCGGGCCTGGTTCTCGAGGCCGGTTCCGCGGTCATCGGAATCCGGCCTGGCCAGTTGATCGCGACCGGTGGGGCAGGCAAGGCGAATCACGCAGAACTCCAGGCCGTACCCGGACTGCTCTGCGCGCCCGTGCCTGCCGAGGTCAGCCATCAGGATGCCGCGTTCACCACGATTGCGTCGATCGCGCTGCACGGGCTACGGCTTGCGGAGACAGGACCTGGCTCGAAGGTCGTGGTGGTGGGGCTTGGGCTGATCGGGCAGCTCGCGGCACGACTTGCGCTGGCGGCAGGCTGCGACGTGGCAGGCATCGACCCGGCCGCCTATCAGCGAAATGTCGCCCGCGGTAGCGGCGTGCTTGCCCTGGACGAGCAGGGTACGGAGACCACAGAGCAGGTCCTCGGCTGGTCCCGTGGCCGCGGCGCGGACGCGGTGCTCGTCTGCGCGAGCGGGCCGTCTCCGGCAGCCGTGATGCGGGTACCGGCGTTGTGCAGGGACCGTGCCGCCGTGGTCATCATCGGCGACGTCGGGCTGCATCTCAGCCGGACACCGTTCTATGAGCGCGAGCTTTCCCTGCGGTTCGCCCGTTCCTACGGGCCGGGCCGTTACGACCCGTCGTACGAGGCATGGGGCGTCGACTACCCAGCGGGACACGTGCGCTGGTCGGAAGGACGGAACTTCGAGGCCGTTCTCGACCTGATGGCAGCGGGCCGGCTCGTGGTGCGAGATCTGGTGACGCATGCCTTCGATATCACAGACGCCGAGAAGGCCTACCAGTTGATCGAGGAGCGGTCGACGCCCCATCTCGCGATCCGGATCGACTACCCCGGCACTGCCGACCCGCGGCGTCCGGTTCACGTCCGGCCGGCGTCAGCACAGGCCGAGAGGGACAGCCCGGGAATTGGCCTGATCGGCGCCGGGGCGTTCGCGACGGGGACGTTGCTCCCGGCGTTCCGTGACGCGGGCTTCAGTCGGCTAGTCGCCGTGGCATCGGCCGGGGGACTGACGGCGACCCGGGCGGCGCAGCGGCACGGATTCGAGAAGGCCGTCTCCGGAGCGGAGGCCGTCCTGACCGATCCCGGCCTGTCGGTGGTGGCCATCGCCACACGCCATGACACGCACGCGGGGCTGACCGCTCGGGCGCTGACTTCCGGGCATCACGTCTGGTGCGAGAAGCCACTCGCGCTGAGCGAGGACGAACTCGACGACGTGCGCGAAGCGTGGCTCGCGTCCGAACGCGTGCTTGTGGCGGGCTTCAACCGACGATGGGCCCCGGCCGTGAGCGAGGCGCGACAGGTGCTTGCCGGAACCGCCGCGGCGAAGCTGGTGGTCTACCGGATAGCGGCCGGCCCGGTTCCCGAGCGTCATTGGTACCACGACCCGCGCCAGGGCGGCCGGCTGATCGGCGAGGTTTGTCATTTCGTCGATACGGCGCAGGCACTCATCGGCGCGCCCATCGAGCAGGTGACCGCGCTGTCCGGCGGAGGACCAGGTGGTCTCGCGGACAGCGCCGCGGTCGCCCTGCGCTTCGCGGACGGGTCGCTGGCCAGCATCGGCTACGGCAGCGGGCTTTCGTCGGCAGGCAAAGAGTGGATCGAGGTGCAGGCAGGCGCTCACAGGGTGGTGATCGACGACTTCCGGTCGGCCGCGGTGGACGGCAAGACCCTGTGGAAGGGCCGCCAGGACAAGGGACATCGCGCGCTGGCGGCTGCCTTCCGGCGCGCGGTCGCAGGCGAGGAGAAGCTGCCGACGGAAGAGATGCTCGCCTCGATGCGGGCCACCATCAAGGCCGCAGCCGGAGGCGGGACGGCCCGCTGTGAATGAGCACACGGATCAGGTTCAGTTGCTTTTCGACAGCAAGGCGGCCCTATGGCCTCGCAAGTACCAGCCACAGGGGCCGCTGGCCGGCCGGCTTGTCCGGTTCTCCGAAGCGGTCAGGAGCCTGGTCGCACCAGGTAGCGAACTGCTCGATCTCGGCTGCGGCAGCGGGGAACTGGCCCGCCACCTGGCGGTAAGCGACTTTCTGGTGAGCGGCTGCGATATCGCGCCCGAGATGCTCAGCCAGGCGCGGGCCGCGGACACGGCAGGTGCCGTCCGCTGGATCAAGCTGGACGCTCCGTGGCACACGCTGCCCTTCGGCACCGCTGTTTTCGACGCGGTGGTGGCATCGAGCGTGCTCGAGTACGTCCTTGATCCTGCCGCGGTGCTAGCTGAGTGCGCCAGGGTGCTGCGGCCGGGGGGAACTCTGCTGTGCACGGTGCCCGACGTGACGCATCCGGTGCGCTGGCTGGAATGGCCGTTCTGGCTCGTGGCGCGCACGCCGCTGGCAAAGACGATCCAGCATGGCTGCCCACGGTTCAGCCCGTACCTGACCTACTTGCGGATCTCACGTCACCGGCGAGGAGTCCGCTGGTGGCACGCGATGGCGCGGAGTGCCGGGCTTCGGCCAGCACCGCTACCTGGCAGGGCGGCAGAACGCGCGTCGCTACGCCTGCTCGTCTTTACCAGGACCGGATGCGTGACGGCTCCGGCTCAACCATCGGGGGGAAACCAGTGACGACGACGGTGACTATCGATCTCGCGGGCGGGCAGATTGGCGGCGCCGCGCGGTTCCGCGCCGAGATCCGCAGGTACCTGGAACGAGCCGCGCGCGACGACATCAAGGTGATTGGCGCGCAGCGGAGCCTCAGCCCTTGCTGGCTGGCCGTCAGGGAAGCAGTGGCGGCCCGGGGGAGCCGCCGGATCGCGCTGAACAACGTGGGTTTCCTGACGCCGGGCGGGGAGCGGTGGACGCTGCTGCGCAATCACCTGCACTTTCTCACGAAGGCCGAGATGATCGGCCTGGACCCCGAGATGCGCTCCCTGGTCAGCAGACAGATCACGGTCGTCCACCGGGCGGCCAGGCGATCCGATGTCCTTGTCGCACCCTGTACTGCTTTTGCGGAGCGGGTGAAGGCGGTGCTGCCCGAGGTCGCCGAGCGCGTGGTGGTCCGGATGCATCCCGTGTCGGCCAACCCGGTACCCCGGATGCCAGGGGCTTCCCTGATCCTCTGTCCGGTGCTCTTCGCTCCCTTTAAGCACATGGCAGAGCGGATCTCTGACTGGATTGCCTCGGTTGACCACATCCTTGATGAGTCGGTGCGCATGATCGTGACTGCCAGCCCGGCCGAGGTGCCGACAGCGCTGGCGGCCAATCCCAGGCTGCACTTCGTGGGACGGCTCGACCATCAGGAACTGCGCCGGCTGTGGGCACGGAGCCTGGCCGTCTACTTCCCCTCGGGCCTTGAGGCGTTCGGCTGGCCGCTGGCGGAAGCGCGGGTGAACGGACAGGCCGTGATCGCCAGGGACACGCCGCAGAACCGGGAGATTGCCGACACCGCACTGTGCGCATACACGGTCGGCGATCAGGACTCACTGCTGCGTGCGACGCAACTGGCGCTGGCGGGCGGTATAGTTCCTGACCCGGCACCGTTCGACCCTGGAGCCTACTTTGAATGGCTGCTCGGGGACGGCAAAAATTGACCGGGCTGGGCCTGCGGCCATATCGCCTGGGGGATAATCCGCCGCCAGGCAGCGTCCCGGTCAGCGTCGTGGTGCTGACGCGTGACGAGAGCGTGAATATCGTTCGCTGCCTCGGCTCCCTGGCCTGGGCCGGCCAGGTGGTGGTGATCGACTCCGGCTCGGCCGACGACACGGTGCCGCTCGCGCGGTCGCTCGGTGCCGAGGTCGTGGAGCAGGAGTGGCTCGGATTCTCCGGCCAGCGGGAGTTCGCGATCCGGCTCCCGGAGATCCTGCACGACTGGGTGTACTTCGTGGATGCCGACGAATGGGTGTCGCCGCAACTGGCCGCGGAGATATCGCAGAGACTGCGGGCACCGGGCTGCGCGGCCTTTTCACACCGGCTGCGGCTGGTCTTCCAGGGGACCTGGATACGGCACTGCGGCTGGTACAGCGGATCCTGGGTGGTCCGGCTTGTGGACCGCCGGTACACGAAGTACGACGGCAGCCCGGTAGGCGAGCGCGCCACCGTGGACGGTTCTGTGCGGCGGCTCGCCAACGATATCGTCGACGAAGATCACAAGGGACTAGCGCATTGGCTGCGCAAGCACGTGGGGTACGCCGAACTGGAAGTTGAAAGGCGCGGTTACCCAGTCCCGCTTGGCGACCGGGTGCGCCGGTTTCGCGCCAGAGACAGGACCGACACCCGGCCGTTGTCCCGGATCATCCTCAAGGACTTGGTCTTTCCGTCCGTCCCGGTCAGGCCGCTCGCCCTTTTCCTTTATATGTACGTGGTGCGGCGCGGCTTCCTCGACGGGCGTGCCGGATTGCGCTTCTGCTTCTTCCACGCCTGGTATCAGGCTGCCGTCGACGGGCTAGCTGCGGAGGCCAGCGGCCGCCTCGACGGTTGGTTACAGCAGCCTGTCGACCGCGAGCGCAGCATACCGATCAGGAGCGAAACGTGCCCGGGCCCAGATCGCACTTTGCCTGCCCATCTCGGGCAGCAGGCCGGGTCGGCGGGTCAATTCGCTGAGGGCTTGAGCGAGGGCTTGCGCGCTCTCGTCTTTCGGGGTTGCCCCTGTCACTCCATCCAGGTAGGCAGCAGACGACCCGCCATGTGCGGGGCCGACCACTGGAGTCCCGGCCACCTGCGCCTCAAGCAGGACCAGGCCGAATCCTTCGCCGCATGGCCGCCGTCCTGCCCTGGTACGGGTGGCGAGAACGAACAGGTCCGAATGCGCGAATCGCGACGCCAGGGCCACATCGGTGAGTTTGGGCTGCAGCGTGCACCACGGATACGCGCCTACATGGGCCAGCAGTTCCGGTGAAGGCTCTCCGCTGCCGCATACGGTCAGCCGGATATCACTCCGGCCGAGTGACTTGATCGCGTCCGTCAACTGAGGGAGGCCCTTGCCCCGCCATTCGGCCAGCCGGAACGCCGTCATCACTTCTATGCCTGCGTGCTCAGTCGCGTCGATTCCTGTACTCACTCGGTCAGCGGCTGCGACGAGTTGGCCGAACCAGGGCCTGGACAGGCCAGGTGGCAGGACCGTTGCCAGGCCCCGCGGCAGCAACGTGCCAGCGGTGAAACCGCTCGCCGCTACGAGTCGCACTCCACGGCGGCCCATGAGCCAGCCTTCAAGGCGGCCTCTGAGTCCCTCGGCTTTCCCCCACACGTCGCTGCCGTGGCATATGACGCTGGTGCCGAGGACCGGGTACCTCCGGGCGAGGACGGCAGCCACCGGGAGCAGGGCGCGGTGCCCGATGATCAGCCTGGCTGGGCCCTTCGAGTTGGCGAGCGTGGCTGCCGCCTCGGCGAGTAGAGCCTGGTGTCCGAATAGTCCTGGACGCATCAGGTGGAGCCGGTGGCTACGGATGCCCGCATCATCGAAAGCAGACTGGACTGTCTGCAGGTATCGCTCGATGCCACCGCCGCGTCCCCTGGACGGCGCCAGCAGAAGCACCTCGCGCGCGCATGCACCATCGTCCCCGCTGGCTACCTTGACCCGCCGAAAAGGAAGTTCCCTGTTCATGGGTGCAGTACTCTGATGATCATCGACTCCCCGCCTTTTGCTTAGGCACAATTCAGCACAGCTTTTCCAGAATCTTCGTAAGACGATGCTGATATGTGTGACTTTCATGGGCCCGGATAGCAGCCGCATCGCCGAACTTCGCACTCAGCCCTCTGTCGTTCAGCAATCGCTTCGCTTGCTCGACAAGCTCATCGAAACCGTGAAACGCGAGAACTTCATCGCCAATAGAGAAGAGTTCAGGTACGGTCGGCCTGAATTCAGTCAACACCGCAGCGCCGCAGCCGGCTGCTTCGAATAGGCGAAGGTTGACACCGCTTATCTCGCCTGGATGCATGGTGTTAATCACTGCGGTGGCGGACCTGAAGATCCGCGCCTTTTCCGTCTGGACGACGTGTCGACCTGTATGGACCGCGCGCAGCGGGGTCTCACGGAGCCAGCGGGGGAATCCGCTCCCGTAGAGCTTGAGCGGGATGCCGTTGGCGATCAGTCGTTCGAGCAGCAGGACCCTGCTAGGGTACATATTCCCTGCGATGACTAGGTACGGCTCGGTGCCCGCGGTTACCAATGGATAATGCCATCGGGGATTGCACGCCTGCGGCAGGTAGAATACTGGCAGGTCAAGGAAGGCTCCTACCTTATCCACAAGGTGTGGCTCTTTAAAGAAGATGGCGTCATACCGAGCGAGCAAGATGAGTTGCCGCCTCATATTTACGATGGCATCAGGAAACCACATGGCGACTTTGATCCCGCTGCGGCGCAGGCGGTAAACAATGTCGGGAGTGAGCCGCTGATCAACGTTTATGATGATCTCGCATTCGGCCTTGAGCGCGGCAGTCGCGATATGGCGTTGTGCGCGTTCCTCGAGAACCGGCAAGACATCCCTGATTCTGCCGATCGCTGAGCCATAGCGGCCGCGGTGTGTGGAGAGGGTCCCAAGTGGCACGGATTCGTTGCCCATGTCGGCCAGTGTGGTAACGATATTGTCCGCGAATGTGTCTGGCCCGACAGGTCCGACTACTCCAATGCGCATGAGTTTTTCTCCTAGTTAAGTCGGGCATGATGTACGAATAGGCAGCGCAGCATCGCAGCGAGAGCGATTCCGTAGGCAACGGTGGAGGCGAGGGCCGCTGCCGTCACCCCCATGTACGGAAGCAGCGTGACAAGCAGGACCACGGTGGCGATGGCGGCTAGGCCTTGTGCGATGGCCACCAGCCCTGGCCGCCCGCCGCCGCGTAGCAAGTCGCCGGCGACCTGCCCGCAAGCCAGGAAGACGCCTCCGGGGGCAAGCAGCCACACCAACGGCACCGCACCCTGGTATGCCGGTCCGAAAACCGCCGGGATCAGCCAGTAGGCGCTTGCGGTGATGGGCAGCAGGACGATGCTGGCTACGCCCGCGCTGGCCGCCATGGCGGCCAGCTGTAGTCGGATGCTGCTCGACGTAACCGTCCGGCGGGCCGCGAGCTGCGGGAAAGCCACGTTGCCGATGGCCGATACCAGCGGCACGGGCACCAAGGTGGCCGAGACGGCGATGGCATAGCGGCCAAGATCTGCAGGGGGTACGAGCTGGGAAAGCACGAGCTGGTCGAGGTAAGCGTTGACCGAAGCCGGAGTCACCGCGGCGAGCTGGCTCAACCCGTACCTCGTGAGCGGCCTGACCAAGCGGGGCTGAGCACGGCCTGGGGCCAGCCCGGTCCGGCGGCAGTAGTAGTACGCGTAGCCAAGCTGGACAGCCATGGTCACGGTCAGCACGCAGATGGCGGTATTCAGGGTGAGCAGCCGGAGCCGCCACAGCACGGTAACGGCGCACAGAGCAAGGACCGGCTGGCTGACCCGGACGCGGTTCCACCGTTTCGTCTCCCTGGCCTGGAGTGCGAAGACGTAGCTCGTGCCGACGAAGGATATGGTCGAGGTGCTGAAGGCGATACGGTAGGCCTCCGTCAGTCCCGGATTGTGGTGGGCGAGCAGGGGTGCACAGCTGAGACCCGCTAGCAGCACAACCAAGCCGGTTCCGAGCATCATCGCGCGCGACGTGGCGATATAACCGCGGGCATGCCATGGGTAGCGCGCGACATGGAAGCAGATCGCCGCAGGCTGGCCGACGGCGCCCGCCACGAGCAGCAGGCCGAACCACGAGGTTACGGCAGCATACTCGCCGCGCATCTCGGGTCCCACCGCCCGCGCCACGATGACGCCGCCCAACGCCGCGGCAGCAGTGGAAGCGACATTGAAGCACGCCGTCCTTGCGATCACGGCGCCGATACTTGGGTGCCTGCGCAGGGCCGCCCGAGCCAACTGCAGTTCAGCCGCGAGGGGATGGGCGCTCAACGGTTCGCGGCGATCGCTTGAGCCGTGCACTGCTCGTCATCGCGCCGCTTCTCCGCGGCGAAGGTGAGGTTCTGGGTCACAATGTGCCCGCGCACGGTGCCCGTCTCGACGGCGAGCGCGAGCTTGAACAGCACGCTCAACGGCATCCAGAGCGATGCTCTGAGCAGGCTCGCCGCTCCGTGCGCCGACGGCGGGCACTCGATCGCCCGCACCGGCCCGAGCCCGGCAGCCGCCGCGAGTTGACGGACGCTGCGCAGTGTATACCAGGTCTCGTGGGTGAAGTCGCCGTATCTGATATGCCCGCCGAAGGGGCTGACTGCGTTGGGAACCCGGGCGACGAACCTGCCCCCCGGCCGCAGCGCGTGCGTCACCGCGTCGAACGTGTCGAGTACTTCCGGTTTCGTCAGATGTTCGAGCACGTCGGTAGCCGTGACCGCGGCAAGCCCGTTCATGTGGCCTTCCAGCAGTTGGCGGTAATCGCCGTGGCGGACCTGATGGATGCCTGCCATATGGGCAAGGGCGACCTGTTCTGGGCTGATATCTATGCCTGCCGCGTCGTAGCCGTCATCCAGAAGGCAACGGACTAGCTGACCGGAGCCGCATCCGATGTCAATGACCGGGCCGGCTGACGGTGACGGGAGCAGTGGGCGGATGTGGCGTCGGTAGACGACCCTGGCGGCATCGACCGTCCCGGTCCCGCTGTGCTGAGACGCGTATGACGCGTACAGCCGACTGCGCAGAGACGAGAGGTCCTCAGTGATGGTCACTTGGAGATCATAACTGAGTACGTAATGTAACCGCTGTGATTTCCCTGGTGGCGCAGGGCCGAAAACCGCGCCACCAGCGAAGGCGGGCAAGTCGCTTCTGGCCGGAAAGGGTTAGTGGCATCCGTCGCACCAGTACTTGTCCAGATTGCCCCAGCCCAACCTTCGTCGGCTGCCGGTCGGCAGCGACGGCGTTCCAGCCCCGGCAGCGCCTCCCGCCGCCGCCACGGCGAAGGAGGGCAGGCCAGTGTTCGGGCGCCGGCTGATTCAAGCCGCCCCTGCCTTAGCAGTTCGTGGAACGCCCTGGATAGGTATTCCACAGCGTGTACGCCACGTTGCTCAGACCCGCTGGATTGAGATCAGACGATGTCACGGCATTGATCTCAGAAACGCGACGGAAGTGGACCGGCAGATAGCAGTACTCGCGGGCAGGGTTCATTCCAGGCGGCAGGGCGAACCAAGTCGGCTTGTACTTTTCTACCGCGCGTCGGAACTGATCCTGAAGATATTCTGAATCGCCCCATCTCATTCCGTTGAGCACTAGGTACTCCCGATACTCGGCGTCGTCGGAAAGTGCGGCGAAATAGACGCCAGAAATGCCTAGGAGGTGTGCCCCGTGCGGCACAAATCGCTCAATGTTTTTGACTGTAAGCATGGGGTCGCGCTGTTGGTAGGATTGGTGGATCACATAAGCGCGGGATAGCGGAAATAGGAGGCAATTGAGTGCGGCCAATAGTGCAAGGGTGATCGTTGACCAGCGGTAAGCCGTCCTTTCATTAGCGGCCAGCAGCAGAATACCGCAAGACGTCGGGATAATCGCGATCAGGAGCAGGAATTTGAAGTAGGAATCGGTACTTCCGGCGGCAACTAGGCCTATGCCGACAACCGCGCCAATTCCGTCGGGGGCTGCACTCCAAGGGAATGCAGCAAGGCCGAAAATAATCAGTACGACAATAAAAGGCTCGAATTTAAAAGTTCCTTCAAAATTGTTCAGTTGAGTGCTGAGAAAGTCTCCCCACAGGCTTGATGGGGCC
>Ga0335078_10015122_pt1 | contig 11455 bp, 7 predicted proteins | sample Lox_Sample_32_FD_206711 | JGI IMG/M metagenome (GOLD analysis project Ga0335078, IMG submission 206711) | Soil microbial communities from Loxahatchee National Wildlife Refuge, Florida, United States - Lox_Sample_3.2 | ecosystem: Environmental > Terrestrial > Soil > Wetlands | place: USA: Florida...
CAATCACCCTGATCTGTCGGGCCGGGAAAGGAACAGCAGCCGAATACGACAGGACCGTGGGGGCGAAAACCGGGAAAAGATTTACCGCTGTCCCCTCGGAAACCACGGTAAGATCGGACAGCAGGTTGTTGCCGTCCGGCGGCCCGCGCCGGATGTCAACCAGGTACTGTTGAACAGTGACGCCGTCCTGCGCCGTCACCTGGACAATCAGGGGGAGCTCGGCCGCCTGGGAGAAGTCCACCTGGGCCCCTCCCGGGCCGGCGGCATCCCCGGTAGCGTTGAAAGGCGCGGTGCCTGCGACGCCTCCCTTGATCTGGAGGGCGGCAGTCAGCGCCACCGTGGCAGAGGGGCTCTGGGGCCTGGCTCTGATCACGATGGTCTGCGTCTCATACGGCACCATGGCCTGGTATCCCATCTGGGTGGGAGAGAAGCCCGGAGAGCTGGGAACGCCCTGGATATCCAGTGAGCTCAAAAAGGCATTGGTGTCGGGGGCGCCCCGCACAATTGTGAACTGGTACGTGCCGCGAGTGACGCCGTCCTCTGCCAGGATTTCAATTGCCACAGGCTTCTGCGGAACCTGGGAGAAATCAACAACTGCTGCGCCGACAGGTCCCGGAGTTTCCCGGCCGTCAACGGTTACGCTTCTCGCGAACCTGCTCTGGGCCCGCACTTCGATCCTGACGTCCGTGCTGGCGTAGGGGACCTGGAGCTGGTACTGGTAGACGGCGGGGTTGAACGGCGGAGAGAGGACCGATCCCGCCGGCGCGCGGATCATGGCCAGGTTGGGATTTGTTTCCACCTGCCGAACCGAGACGACGTACTTCCACGGCTCCTTGTCCCCCGGGACCTCGACAGCGTACATCACGGGAGAGGAGAAATCGTTCGGCGTCAGCCCGTTCTGTTGAACCACACGGGTCCCGCTGGAGATGACGGTGATGGTTGCCTCCGTGTTCAACGTCAGCTTCAGCACAAGGGAGTGAAGATCTGTTCCTGGAGCAACGACGAACATGACCTGTTTCGGCTCCTGGCCGATGGCAAGAGCCCCGGGGAGGTCCTGGGGAAACCCGGGGTTGCTGGCAGCCGGCATCATGAAAGACTCCACGGGCCCGTGCCCGCGGCTCATTCCGGCGCACCCTGCAAGGACCATCAGAACGACAACAGCCGCGGCAGGAAGGAAGAGCAGCCTTCTCATCGTGTTTCTCCCTTGTGACAAAAGTATAGTCTGAATCTGCGGGAAAGCCACGGCAAAGTCCCCAGCTCTTAGAGGATGGCCCCCAGCACGCTCTCTATGACGGGCGCCTCGTTGTCCGCGCTTTCCGGGAGAAGGCCGTCAATGACAAGCCCAACCCACCCGTGGACCTCGGCCCAGAGCGACAGCACCAGGACGTTGGTATCCCGGTCCGCGCGCCATCCCCGGGCCTGCGCCTGCTGGACGACCCTGACAAGGCAGCTCAGCGCGCGCTGGCTGTTGATCCGGCACTTTTCCGAGTGCAGGCTGAATCCGAGACGGGAAAACATGAGCTTGTAGAGCGCGGGGCGGGCCTGGGCAAACTGGACGTATGCGTTGGAAAGGGCGCGGACTCCTGCAGTGGCATCGGTGGGGGATTCTCCCGGCTCAGCCAGCGCTGCTTCCAGGAGATCCGCCAGGCGGCCGAAACCTTCCGCAGCCAGCGTCATGAGGAGCTCGTGCTTGTCCGCAAAATGGCGGTAGGGCGCAGTCTTGGAAACCCCGGCGCCGGCCGCCAGCGCGCGCAGGCTCAGCGCCTCCAACCCTTCCTCCTCCAGGGCACGGAACGCCTGGTCAAGGATGGCCTGCCGAAGCGCCCCGTGATGGTAGCGTTTTCTTGTCCTCACCCGCGGTAAGCATACCTCGCCCCTGAAAAGTGGTCAATGCCAACAATTTATGTTGACATCGCCTACATTTGTGCGTATAGTTGGATCAACAATATTGGCACCGCCAACATCTGAGGAGAATTCATGAGAGAATCGCAGGAGCGCGTACAGGGAACTCGGGAAGGGGCGAAAGGGGCCGCGGGTCTTCAGGTTATCTTCGGCACAGGACCGGTGGGTTTAGCCGCGGCCGGGCTGCTGCTGGAGAAGGGACTCTCCGTGCGCATGGTCAACAGGAGCGGAAAGGCGTCCGCCGCGGCTTTTTCCGCCGGGCGCACGGGGAGCCTTGAGATCAGGGCGGCCGACGCCATGGATACAAGGGCCGTCAGCGCCGCGGCGCGCGGGGCAACCCACATCTACTACTGCGTCAATACGCTCTACCCGGAGTGGGAGAGAACGCTTCCGGTCATGCACGAAAACATCATGCGCGCAGCAATCGAAAACAAGGCAGTCTTTGCGGCGGCGGAGAACCTCTACATGTACGCGCGCGGGGTCCCGGTCATCAACGAGGAAACGCGCGTAGATCCCCCCTCACGCAAAGGCCGGCTGATGCAGCGCCTCCATGAGCGCCTGGTCCAGGCAGGGGGCGCCGGCTCACTTCAATGGACCGCGGTGAGGGCATCCGACTTCTACGGCCCGCTGGCTGCCGGGCAGAGCCTCTTCGGGACCGAAAGGTTCCTGGATCCCGTGTCGGCCGGCAAGCGCCCGCTGCTCTGGGGCAACCTCGACCTCCCGCACACGTTCACCTACGTTGGGGACTACGGCCGCGCGTTGGCAGTCGCTGCGCTTTCTGCCGAAGCGCGGGGGAAAGCCTGGATCGTCCCGAACGACCGCACGATGACTACGCGGGAGCTTGCCCGGCTGTTCTTCGACGCGGCGGGCTTGTCCAACGGGAAGGCGCCCAGGATTCTCCGAATGCCCCGCGCGGGCTTCGCTGCCCTGGGGCTTTTCAGCCCGCTGATGCGCGAGGTGGTGGAGGTTCTCTATCAGAAGGAGGAGCCCTACGTCGTGGACGGAAGCAGGTTCCAGGCCGCGTTCGGCCTGCAGCCTACGACGCTGGAAGAAGGAGTGCGGCGCACACTGGAATGCTACCGCGAAAGCGCAGCGGCGGACGTCAGCCCTGCATGAGCGGAAGGCTCACGGTGAACACGCTCCCCTCCCCGAGAGTGGACTCCACCGTCACGGTCCCCTGGTGCAGCTCGGTGAGGCGCTTCACCAGGCTCAGGCCAAGGCCGGTGCCGGGGATGCTTGCCGTCAGCTCATTGCGGGCGCGGTAGAACTCCTCAAAGACTTTCTCGCGGTCCGCAGCCGACATGCCGATGCCGTCGTCCTTCACGGAAACGACCGCGTAGATTCCGGATCTGCCCGCCTGCACGGTGACGCGCCCGCCTTCCTTTCCGTACTTGATGGCGTTCTCCACGAGGTTTGTAAACACGATGGAAAGAGCCTCCCGGTCCGCAAGGACGCGGGGCCCCGGCTCACCGCAGACTGCCACGGTGATCTTCTTCTCCGCGGCGCGCTCCGCGTACGCGCCCACCGCGTCTTTCAGGACCTCCCCCAGCTCAACCGGCGTGCGCTTCAGCGTGAAGTTCCCGGTCTGGATGGCCGTCAGGTTGAGGAGCTCGTTCACCATGCCGCGAAGCGTCCGGACACGGAGGAGGGACCGCTCGATCATGTGCCGCTCTTCCTGCGGGTTCTTTTCCAGCATCCCGCTGAGGATGAGGTTGAGCCACCCCTCCGTTGCGGCAAGCGGGCTTTTCACCTCGTGGGCCACCATGGAGACGAACATGCTCTTGGCCGTCTCCAGCTTCTTGAGGGCCGTCACGTCGCTGAAGACGGCCACGGCCCCCGAGGTCTCCCCGTCGGGCTCGATCACGGGGCTTGCGTTCACCATGAACGTTCCCTTGCCCAGAGCGATCTCCCGGCTCAGGATCATGGGTCCTCCGGGGGAGTCGATGATGAGCTGGAGGATCTCCCGGACATCCCCGTCGGCAAGCTCGGCAAGCGGGAACGGGATTTCCCTGCTGGCGCATTGGGGAAGGATCCGCGCCGCGGCGTCGTTGCGCAGGACGACGAGCTTCTCAAGGTTGACCACAAGGATGCCGTCCGTCATGCAGCTGATGATGGTGTTGCTCTTGGATCTCTCCGAGGCCAGCTCCAGGAGCCGCTTCTCCCTCTCCGCCAGGAGATGCTTGGAGGCCAGGGTCAGGGCGCGCTTTTCCAGCCCGTTCTTGATGGCAAGGAGAAGCTCATCCGGAGTGAACGGCTTGGGAATGAAGCTGTAGGCCCCCTGCCTGGTCCCCTCGATTGCGGTGTCGATGGTGGCGTGGGCGGTGATGATGATACAGACGATATCCTCATCCCGCGCCCGGATCTCCCGCATGAGCTCCAGGCCGGACATGCGCGGCATCTGCAGGTCGACCAGGAGAACGCTGAACGGCCCGCGCTCAAGGAACTGCTCCAGCCCCGCCTTTCCGTCACCCGCGGTGATGACGTCGTACCCTTCGGCGGAAAGGATCTTGCGGCAGCCTTCGCGGACGCCCAGCTCGTCGTCCACCACCAGGATGCGCTGGGGAGCCGACGCGCTCATGCCGGCATGCCTCCCGCCGGCGACGCTCCCGCCGGCGTCCCTCCGGCCAGAAGCTTCTCCGCCGCTGCCAGGAGCGCCTGCGGCTGCACCGGCTTGTCGAAGAAAGCGTCCGCGTTCATGCCGGCGAGGTCCTCCGGAGTGCGGGGATGGAAGTCGAAACCTTTCTGGCTGGCAATGGCAGATACGATGATGACAGGGATGTCACGGAAACGGGGGTCGCCTTTCACGGTCCGCGCGAAGGTGAATCCAGAATCCAGCGCCTTCATCATGAGATCGCACACAATGAGGATCCGCCTTCCTTGCCGTGCGTGGTCCGCCAGCGCCGCAAGCGCGGACGGGGGGTCGTGGTGGCCGGACACCTCGTAGCCGCGGGACTGGAAGATCTTCCGCTCAAGCTCCAGGAAGTCGGCGTCATCATCCAGAAGGAGCACCAGGACGGGCTGCATCACGCCCCTCGTGAGAGAGCCTTGTTGACCACAGCCAGGAGAAGCTGCGGATCCACCGGCTTTTCCAGGAGCGCGTCCACGGGGAGCCACGTGGCGTCCGGCTCCAGGCGGAACGGGTTGGAGTCGTTGACCGAGGTGATCATCACCAGCGGAATGCCTCTCGTGAGCTCGGAGTTGCGGAGATCCCGGGAAACGTCAAAGCCGTCGTTGGGGCTTTCCATCACCATGTCCAGGATGATCAGGTCCGGTCTCCTGTGCGCCACCTCCTCCATGCACTGCTTTCCGTTGAAAGCCACGCGCACGGTGTAGCCGTTTTCCGCAAGGAGCGCGCGGTTCATCTCCACGAAGTCAGAGTCATCGTCCACCAGAAGAACTGTCTTATCCCACCCCATGGATCTCCTCCCTGGCTTTGTCGCCGACCGGGATGCGCACGTGGAAGGTTGTCCCCTTTCCCACCTCGCTGTCCACCGTGATGTCCCCCGCGTGCATCTTCACGACGCCGTATACAATGGAAAGGCCCATGCCGCTGCCCTTGCCGAGCTGCTTGGTGGTGTAGAAAGGCGTGAAGATGTCCTTGAGCGTCTCCGGCGGCATTCCGCTTCCGGTGTCCCGCACACGGAGCACGGCCAGGTCCGCGGATTCAGAGAGGCCCACGGATACCACCACTTCTCCGCCCGCGGCGCCGTTGACGGCATCCACCCCGTTCTGCACCAGGTTCACCAGCATCTGGCGGATCTGCTCACCGTCCGCGCTGACGCGGGGCATGCCGTCCTGCACCTCGGCCTTCACGCGGGTGCCGCCGTCCCCAAGCCTCATGTTCATGGAGTCCGCCACGTCGTGCGCAATGAGCCCCAGGTCCGTCGGCATCTTCACCACACGCGACTGCCGGGCGAAGTCCAGGAGGCCGCGCATGATGGACCGGCAGCGGTTGGCCTCGTTCACGATCATCTGGATGTCCTCCGACTCCGCGTCCCCCTCCCGGTGCGCCTTCAGGAGCATGTGGGAGTACAGGAGGATGGTGGAGAGCGGGTTGTTGATCTCGTGGGCAACGCCCGCGGAGATCTGGCCCATTGATGCCAGCCGCTCCGTCTGGACCAGCCGGTCCCTCGTGGCCTGGTGGGAGCGCTGCTGCTCTGCAAGCGTGGTCTCAAGCTCTTCCACGAGGTACGGCAGGCACATGCTCACTTCCGCAATCCCCTGGCAGACGGCAATGGCCTTTTCCCGGCAGGACGGGTATCCGCAGGAGCCGCAGTCAAGCTGGTCCTCCGGACCGAACTTGCGCATCCTCCGAAGCGTTGCAGTGATCTCTTCTTCCGCGGGCTGCGGGAGGACCACGGCGTCCTGCGCGAACTCCCGGCGAAGGTCCACGTCGGCAAACTCAGCAATCGTCTCTCCCACGTCCCGCGTGGGCTGGCTCTCGTTCCGAGCAGTGATGTAATCCGTGAGTATTTCCTTGCGCGCAACGGCGCCCATGCTGCCGGGCATGCGCGGCCCGTTGATGCACCCTTCGCAGAAAAGCACGTCGAACATCCGGACCTTGCTCCTGCCTCCGGCCAGCTCCTTGAGCGCGGAGACCACCCGGTCCTTGCCCTCCGTCACCAGCACGGTGTTCTGGAGAATGTCCGCGTCAAAGCCGGCGGCGCGCAGCAGGCCCCCGGAAAGGGGAATGGATCTGCCCAGGTACGAGGCCGGCCCGTCGAACCCGGACGGCGCAAGAGACTCCGGGTCTATCCCCGCCTTCTGCCACAGGGCGGAAAGCTCCTCATAGGTCAGGACGGCATCCACCGTCCCTTGCACGAAGCGGTCCCGGATCTCCGCCTTCTTTGCAATGCATGGCCCGACGAACACCACGCGCACCCCCGCCCCGAACCTCCGCTTGATTGCCCGGGCCGTTGCAACCATGGGAGAGACAATGGGCGCAAGAGCGTCGTGGAGCTCCGGCAGGTATTTCTGAACGTAGGAGACGATGGCGGGGCATGCCGTGCTGACGACGGGCTTGCCCGCCCTGATGGCCTGGCGCGCAACAATTGCGTACTCCTGGCTGATCAGCTCCGCGCCGAAGGCAACTTCCCATACCTGGGCCGCCCCCAGCGCGCGCACCGCGGATACAACACGGCGGGGATCCCGGCCGGCGAACGCCACGGGGAAGGAAGGGGCAAGACAGAAGAATACCTGCTCGCCCTCTTCCAGCATGCGGGCCACCACCATGGAGGAATCTTCGATCCGTTTCGCCTTCTGCGTGCAGACCTTCACGCAGTTCCCGCAGGCAATGCACTGCTCCGCAATGACGGTTGCCTGCCCCGAGATGACCTTGATGGCCTTTACCGGGCATTCCCGCACGCACGTGTAGCAGCGGCGGCATTTCTCAGGAATGGTCGAAACGATCCCCATGGCGGCCTTTCAGCCTACACCCGCTCCCGTGCTGCGTACTTCGTGTGGAGGAGATGGTGCGATTTCTCCCCCAGCGGCTTCTTCAAGTACTGCTCGTAGATGGCCTGCACCTCGGGGTTGTTGTGCGACTTGCGGATCTGCTTGCCCTCGTCTTCCTTGTAGATTGCGTTGATGCGCGCCTGGCGCACTTCATCCGTGGTAAGCCGCGGCTGGCCCCCGCCGCCGATGCACCCGCCCGGGCAAGTCATCACTTCCACGAAGTGATATGTCTCCCCGCCTTTGATCCTTTCTATCAGATGCCGCGCGTTCCCCAACCCATGAGCCACGGCCACTTTCACGGTCACGCCCTCCAGGAACGACCAGTCGGCCACGGTCCCTTCGATCTTCACGGAAGCTTCCTTGATCCCCTGGAGGCCGGCAATCGGGGTGATGTGCAGGTTCTGGAAGGGAAGGGGCCTTCCCGTCACGATCTCGTACACTGTCCGAAGCGCCGCTTCCATGACGCCACCCGTGTTGGCAAAGATGTCCGCCGCGCCGGAGGAGGCTCCCAGGATACTGTCCATGCCGCCGTCCGGCAAGCTTCCGAAGTCGATGCCCGCCTGCTTGATCATCCTCCCGAGCTCCCGGGTGGTAAGCACGACGTCCACGTCCCGCGCTCCGCTTGCAGACATCTCGGGACGCTGGCATTCGTATTTCTTGGCCGTGCACGGCATGACGGAGACGACGAAAATATCCTCCGGCTTCTTGCCGATCTTCTCTGCAAAGTACGTCTTTGCCACGGCGCCGAACATCTGCTGCGGGGACTTGCAGGTGGAAATGTTGGGCAGGATGTCCGGCCAGAAATGCTCCGCGTACTTGATCCAGCCCGGCGAGCAGCTGGTGAACATGGGAAGGGCCACCTGCTTTTTTTCCACAAGCGCATTCTTCAGGCGCGTGAGAAGCTCCGTGCCCTCCTCCATGATCGTGAGGTCCGCGGTGAAATTCGTGTCGAATACGCGGTCAAAGCCCATCTGGCGCAATGCCGTTACCATCTTGCCGGTGACCAGGGTTCCCGGAGGATAGCCGAAGCATTCCCCCAGCGCGGCGCGGATTGCAGGCGCCGTCTGCACGACAACCGTCCTGGTCGGGTCATCCAGCGCTTCCCACACGCGGGCAATCTCGTCCCGCTCGCTGATGGCGCCCACGGGGCACACGGCGGCACACTGGCCGCACTGCACGCACACCACGTCGGACAGCGGCTGGGAAAACGCCGGACCGATCATCGCCTTGAAACCTCTCCCCTGCGGGAAGATGGCCCCCACGCCCTGCGTCTCTCCGCACACGGTGACGCACCGGCGGCAGGAGACGCACTTGGCGGTGTCCCGAACCAGTGCCGGCGTGCTTGTGTCCGTCATCCGCTTGCTCTTGGCGCCGGCAAAAGAGATCTGCCGGATGCCCAGGTCGCTCGCGATGGCCTGGAGCTCGCAGTCAACGTTCCTGTCACAGGTCTGGCAGTCCCCCTCATGGTCGGAAAGAATCAGCTCCACCACCGTGCGCCGCGCGTTACGGGCGCGCGCGGAGTTCGTCTGCACCTCCATCCCTTCCGCGGCCATGGTAACGCAGGACGGCATGAGCGTTTTTGCGCCTTTTACTTCAACAAGGCACACGCGGCAGCTGCCGATGGCCTGGACGTTCTTCAGGTAGCACAGGGACGGGACTTTGATCCCGGCCATCCGGGCCGCTTCCAGGAGGTTGGTGCCTGCCGGCACCTCTATCTTTCTGTTGTCGATCGTCAAAGCTGGCATGTCAGTTGGCTCCTTTTTCCCGGTAGTCGCACCTCAGGCAGCGCTTGCTCTCCGACAGCGCCGCGGCGCAGGTCAGCGTCTGCTCAACTTCCGCAAAGCTTCCCGCCCGCCGGGCAATCGGAATGAGCTTCACCGTTGGGCGCTCTCCCATGATCGGGTCTGCATCCGGATCGAAGAACGCGTCCGACTGCCGATATACCCGCCAGGGCGCATGCTCTTCTCCGCTGAGGAATGCGTCCATACCCGCCGCCGCCCGCTCACCTGCGGCAATTGCCTCCACCACGGAGGACGGGCCGCTCACCGCGTCTCCGCCGGCGAAAACCCAATCCAGCGACGTCTGCCCGGTGACCGGGTCCGCGCACAGGTACTCCCGTTCGCTCTGCTTCGGCGCAGTGCCGTTGAACAAGGCGTTGGGCGCGAGCTTCTGACCGATTGCCGCAATCACCATGTCCGCTTCAAGGACAAAGTCGTTTTCACCCTTGGCAACAGGTTTCCGGCGCCCCGTCTTGTCGAACTCTCCCAGGTCCATGGTCCGAAGCTTCACTGCGGTGAGCTTCTCCCCTTTTCGAACAAGCTCCAGGGGAGCTGCAAGGAACTCGAACTTCACCCCTTCCCGCTCAGCTTCTTCCACTTCCTCTTCAAAGGCCGGCATCTCAGCCCTGGTGCGCCGATATGCAACGGTGGAGCTTTCCGCTCCCAACCGCAGCGCCGTGCGCGCCGCGTCCACGGCCGCGTTCCCGCCGCCGATCACCACCACGTGCGTGCCGACCTTTGCCTTGCCCGTGAGGTTGTATTCCTTGAGGAAGCCCAGCGCATCCACAACGCCCTTGCCGTCCTCACCTTTCATGCCCAGGTTCATCCCCTGCGGAGCGCCCACGCCGATGAACACGGCGTCAAAGCCCTGCTCCTTGAGCCCGGGGAGCGTGAAGTCCGTCCCGAGCTTCTTCTTTGTCTTGATGGTCACGCCCATGCTGGAAATCATGTCGATTTCACGATCCAGGATGTCCCGGGGCAACCGGTAGGACGGGATGGCCTGCCGGAGCATGCCGCCCGGCTTGCTCTCTGATTCGAATACGGTGGGCTTGTACCCAAGGCGCGCAAGGAAGTACGCGCAGGAAAGCCCCGCGGGCCCCGCGCCAACGATCGCAACCTTGCGTTTTCCATTCTTTCCATTCGAAGCCGTTGCAATGGGGTCCGGGAGCTGCGGCGTCTTCTCCTGGTCTGAGAGGAATCTCTTGACCGCGCGCACGGAAAGCGGCTCATCCAGCGTGGACCTTCGGCACTTCCCTTCGCAGGGATGGAAGCACACACGGGCGCACACGCCCACGAACGGGTTCCTTTCCCGGTGCAGCTTGAGCGCTTCGTTGTAGCGCTTTTCTCCGGTCAGGCTCACGAAGCCCGGCACGTCCACGCCCGCGGGGCACGCGTTCTGGCATGGCGCGCGCACAAGCTCCGCGCATATTCCTGCCCGGCACTTCTTGTCCCTGATATGCTCCTCGAACTCTTCCCGGAAATAGCGGATGTTGGAAAGGATGGGATTGGGCGCGTTCTGGCCCAGGCCGCACAGCGCGGTGTCCTGGATGGTCTTTCCCAGCTCAATGAGCCGCTCGATGTCTCCTTCCTCACCCTTGCCCACGCAGATCCTGTCCAGAATCTCAAGCATTCTCCGCGTGCCAATCCTGCACGGCGTGCACTTGCCGCAGGACTCGTCCTGCGTGAACTCCAGGAAGAACCTGGCCATGTCCACCATGCAGGAGTCTTCATCCATGACGATCATTCCGCCCGACCCCATGATGGCGCCAAGCTGCGTCAGTGACTCGTAGTCCACGGGAACGTTCAGGTGCTCCCTGGGGATGCAGCCGCCGGACGGGCCGCCCATCTGGACGGCCTTGAACTTCTTCCCGTTGGGGATCCCGCCGCCCACGTCGTAGATGATCTCTCCAAGCTGCACGCCCATGTTCACTTCAACAAGGCCCACGTTGTTCACCTTGCCGGTGAGAGCGAAGATCTTCGTGCCCGGGCTCTTTTCCGTTCCCACGGAGCGGAACCACTGCGCGCCGTTGGAGATGATGAGCGGCACGTTTGCCAGCGTCTCCACGTTGTTGAGCACGGAAGGCTTTTCCCAGAGGCCTGCATCAGAGGGGAACGGCGGCCGGGGCCGCGGCTCTCCGCGCTTCCCCTCGATGGAGCGCATGAGCGCGGTTTCCTCTCCGCAGACGAAAGCGCCCGAACCGTGAGCAATTTCCAGGTCGAAGTCGAAGCCGGTGCCAAGGATGTCCTTGCCCAGGAGCCCGCGCTCCCGACACTGGTTGATGGCCAGCGTGAGCCGCTCTATTGCCAGCGGGTACTCCGCG
>Ga0335078_10015125_pt1 | contig 11454 bp, 9 predicted proteins | sample Lox_Sample_32_FD_206711 | JGI IMG/M metagenome (GOLD analysis project Ga0335078, IMG submission 206711) | Soil microbial communities from Loxahatchee National Wildlife Refuge, Florida, United States - Lox_Sample_3.2 | ecosystem: Environmental > Terrestrial > Soil > Wetlands | place: USA: Florida...
AGAGACCGGGGCGGCCACGGCCGGCAGCGGCGAGCAGGCCCCGGCGGGCGGCCAGCCCGGGGCCGGGACAGCCGCCGGCCGGAAGCGCGGCGCGGCGGGGGAGCGCCGTGCGGCGGGGGAGCGCAGCACGGCGGGGGAGCGCGAGGCGGGCGGGCGGCGCGGCGCGGGCGGGCGGCGCGGCGCGGGCGGGCGGCCGGACCTGGCCGCGATGACCCGGGCGCAGCTGCAGGCCCGCGCGGCCGAGCTGGACATCCCCGGGCGCTCCAGGATGGCCAAACCCGAGCTCATCGAGGCGATCACCGCCGCCGCGGCCCCGAGGCGGCGCCCGGCGAAGATTTCCTAGCAATCTGGGCCCGGCCGGCCTGTCGCGCTGCGGGCTGTCGGCCCCTGGTGATAGAGCAGACTCGGGAGGAGCCACTATGTTCGAGTCAGCCATGATCACCAGCGCCTGTGCGGACTGCGATCAGGATCTTGAGCACTGCCATGGCACCGCATTCCAGCACTGCGACGGCGCCGCGGACTGCTCCGACGACCCGGACTGCCGCCTGCCCGCCGACCTGCACCGGTACACGGTGTCCTGCGCCGAGGTGGAGTGCGCTTGCGCCGGGGACCCGCTGGAGCTAGCCACGGAGCAGGCCGCCGCGTCATGACCGGGTGAGCCCGCAGCCCCGCATCGCCTTGCGGTAGGCCACCGCCACGCTGTCGAACTTCAGGTGCAGCTCTGCGGCCAGGTCGAACGGCACCCGTTCCGGCCGCTGCGATTCCACCACCCGCTGATCCTGGCCGAAGATCGTGTCCTCGAACTCCTGCAGCACCCGGTCGGGCTGGTCGAGGTTGTAATTCCGGCCGATCACCACGTACCCCGCGCAGTCGTCGGCGCTGACCGGCTGGGCCGCGAAGAAGTACACCATGCCGCGCTCGCCGCCCCAGCCCAGCCGCAGCGCGATCGTGTACGGCAGGTGCAGCTCGTAGCGGCTGATCCGGTCCGGCGGCCCGGCCGCCTCGTTGCCGAACACCGGGAACTCGTCGCTGTTGGCCGCCTCCGGCCGGGTGATCGTGTAATGCAGCACGTGTTCCTCGGTGCGCACCTCATGCCGGGGCACCACCGGCCGGTCCGGGTCGCCCAGCAGCCCCGGGTGCACCCAGGGGAAATGCCCGAGGTCGGTGAAGTTCTCCACCTGGCGGGCCGCGTCGCAGTGCCAGCGGTACGGGCCCGCGGTGAGCACGGCCCACGCGCCGTTCTCCAGTTCCGGGACGTCGGGCAGCGGCCAGCGTGGTTCGTCCAGGGCCACCCAGATCAGGCCATAGCGTTCCTGGCAGCGGAACGCCGGGATGCGGGCTTTGGCCGGCACCCGGCCCGGGTCGGCCAGCTGCGGGATGGCCACGCACCGGCCATCCGCCCGGTACCGCCAGCCGTGATACGGGCAGACCAGCTCGTCCCCGCGGACCCAGCCCAGCGACAGCGCGGTGCCCCGGTGCACGCACAGATCCAGGTTGGCCCGGGGCTGGCCGTCCGCGCCGCGCCAGAGGACCAGCGGCTCACCGAGCAGGTCGGTGTGGCCGGGGCCGTCGGCCAGCTCGGTGCTGAACGCGACCGGGTGCCAGCAGTTGCGCAGCGCGGTCAGGTCGGCGAACGAGCCAGGTGAGGTCACGGGGCCTATCTTCGCAGGGCCCGGACGGTCAGGGCACTGCGGAGGCCTGCGGGGTGGGGTGCCCGGTGTGATGGCCCTGGAACAGCATGGCGGAGATCTGGGTCAGCTTGTTGGTGCCGTAGTTGAACCCGGAATCGCCGTTCTCGCGGTAACTGCCCAGGTTGTACATGATGGCCAGGGTGTACTGCTGGTGCGGGCCGGCGAAGCCGACCGTGTTGGTGATCCAGACGCCGAAGCCGTTCGGGTTCTGCTCCCAGCCGTCCTTGTTGCCCGGGTGGTTCTCCGGGCCCGCGCCCCACACGCCCCACTGCTGGTCGATCGCGCTGACGTGCTGCAGCCGGTACACCAGGTAGCTGCGCACCTTGGCCGGGGTCTTATTCAGCACATAGTTGATCAGGTTGCTCAGGTCCTGCGGCGTGGTGTCCACATCACCCCAGAACGTCGCGCTGGTGAATTGGGTGCTGCCCATGCCGAAGCCGCGGATCCGGTCGATGAAACTGCCGTCCTCGAACTGGTTCCACAGCGCGGTGGCGTCGTCGTCGTTGCTGGTGTACAGCGCCTGGAACATCTCCGCCCGGTCCTCGGGGGTGAGCGCGATGGTCCCGGCCCGGTTGCGCAGCAGCAGGTCGGTCATCATGGCCAGCTTGATCGTGGACGCGGCCGGGTAGAGCGTGCTGGCGTTGCCGTTGTGCCACGTCGCGCCGGTGGCCCGGTCGTGCACCACGATGCCGATCGACCCGGGCAGATGCCGCAGGTAGCGCTGCACCTGGCGGATCCGGTTGCGCATCGTGCAGGAGAACCGGGGCGCGATCTTGGCGCACACCCGGGGCGTGGGCGTGGCACTGGGCGCCGGCGCGGCCGTGGCCGATTGGCTGCCCGACGACGGCCGCAGTGCGGAATGCTGGCTGGCCGGGGTGAACATGCTGCAGCCCGCCAGGCCGGCGGTAGCCAGCAGGCAGCCGAGCGCGACAGGTAGCCGCACGCGGCGGCGCGCGCGGTCGGCTGAGGAAGGCATGCCCGACAGAATACGAATCCCGCGGGCCCGCGGTGGCCAATCGCCGGGGTGTCGCCTCCGGGCTTTGCTAATTCTTGATGACCCGGCCTGCCCGGCGGTGCTGGCCTGCTGGCTGGCCCCGGCGGTGCTGGCCTGCTGGCTGGCCCCGGCGGCCGGGCCGGGCCCGGGATCGGTCAAGCCGGGTGCTCCTGGCCGTCGCCCGCCCATTCGGTGTGGAAGGTGCCCGGCTTGTCCACCCGGTGGTAGGTGTGCGCGCCGAAGTTGTCCCGCAGCCCCTGGATCAGCGCCGCGGGCAGCCGGCCGGCGCGCAGGCCGTCGTAGTAAGCCAGCGAGGAGGAGAACGCGGGAGTGGGCAGGCCGGCCAGCGCGGCCTGCGCGGCCACCCGCCGCCAGCTGTCAACACCGTCCCGGACCGCGGCCGCGAAATACGGCGCGACCAGCAGGCTGGGCAGCGCTGGGTCCTCGTCGTAAGCGGCCCGGATGCGGTCCAGGAAGCGGGCCCGGATGATGCACCCGCCACGCCAGATGGTGGCCATCATGCCGCGGTCGATGTCCCAGCCGTACTCCGCGCTGCCCGCCCCGATCTGGTCGAAGCCCTGCGCGTAGGCGACCACCTTGGACGCGTACAGCGCGCGCCGCACGTCGTCCACGAACGCACTCGGGTCGCTGATGTCCAGCAGGGTGAGGTCGGCGCCGAACGCCTTGCGGGCGGCGGCGCGCTGCTCAGCATGCCCGGACAGCGACCGGGCGAACGTGGCCTCGGCGATCCCGGTGATCGGGATGCCCAGATCGAGCGCGCTCTGCACGGTCCACCGGCCGGTGCCCTTCTGCTCGGCCTGGTCGGCCACGACGTCCACGAACGGCTGGCCGGTCGCGGCGTCGGTGTGCGCCAGCACCTGCGCGGTGATCTGGATCAGGAACGAGTCGAGGTCACCCTCGTTCCAGGTGCGGAAGATGCTGGCGATCTCGGGGGCCGGGGCGCCGAGCCCGGCCCGCAGCAGGTCGTACGCCTCGGCAATCAGCTGCATGTCGGCGTACTCGATGCCGTTGTGCACCATCTTCACGAAATGGCCGGCCCCGTCCGGCCCGACGTGGGTGCAGCACGGTGTGCCGTCCACCTGCGCGGCGATCGACTCGAAGATCGGCCCGAGCTTGGCGTAGGACTCGGCCGAGCCGCCTGGCATGATGCTCGGCCCATGCAGCGCACCTTCCTCCCCGCCGGACACGCCGCAGCCGACGAAGTGCAGGCCATGGGGCCGGAGCGCGGCTTCGCGCCGCCTGGTGTCCAGATAGTGCGCGTTGCCGCAGTCGATGACGATGTCGCCCGCCTCGAGCAGCGGGACCAGCTCGTCGATGACCGCGTCGGTGGCCTCGCCCGCCTTGACCATGATGATGATCGCCCGGGGCCGGGCCAGGCTGGCGACGAAGTCCGTCATTGACTCGGACGGCACGAACGTTCCCTCGCCGCCATGCTCCTTGACCAGGCTGCGGGTGCGTTCCGGCGAGCGGTTGTGCAGTGACACGACATGCCCGTGCCGGGCCAGGTTGCGCGCCAGATTGCGGCCCATCACCGCCAGGCCGGTCACGCCGATGTCTGCCTTGCCGGGCTCAGTCATGCATCGCTCCTCGGGGTCTCGTCCCTGGCGAGGGTAGCCCGTCATGGAGCGGTGGTGGCGGGGGTGGGCGGTGGCCCGGACCGGGCCTGGTCGGCCTGGCCGGCGGCCGGTGACTGCGATCAGGGACAATGCCGGGAATGGACTCCAGCCCACCGCGCGGCGGGCCCGCGGCCCCCGCCGCCGGGGCCTTCGCGGCCGACCCGGCGCACGGCCGGCTGTTCACGGCCCGGCGCACGGTGCGGAGCACCGACGTCACCCCGGCTGGCCGCCTGCGGTTCGACGCGCTGGCCCGCTACCTGCAGCAGGCCGCCGAGGACGACCTGGCCGACGCGGGCGGCCGGCTGCCCTACACCTGGCTGGTCCGCCGGGTCGCGCTGCGTATCCGCGGCTTCCCGGCGCACCGGGAGCGGGTCACGCTGCGCACGTTCTGCTCCGGCACCGGGCCACGGTGGGCCGAACGGACCACCACGGTGGCCAGCGCACCGGGCCGGGACGAGCCCGGCCTGGACCTGATCCAGGCCGTCGCGGTGTGGGTGGCCATCACCCCCACGGATGGACGGCCGGTTGCGCTCGGCGATCAGTTCCACCGGCTCTACGGCGCCTCGGCGCAGGGCCGCCGGGTGTCGGCCCGGCTGTCCCATCCCGCGCCACCCGAGGCGGCCCCGGCGCGGGCCTGGCCGCTGCGGGCCGCCGACTTCGACACGGCGGGCCACGTCAACAACAGCATCCACTGGGCCGCCGTCGAAGACGTGCTGGCCGGGCTGGACTGGCTGCCCGCCCGCGCCGAGCTGGAGTACCACCACCCGATCCTGCCCGGCCACGATCCGCAACTGCTGACCGGCGAGGACAGCGGCGCACTGTACACCTGGCTGTGCGACGGCCCGCGCCGCCTGGCCTCAGCGCGCCTCACCGCCCCGGGTTCAGCCGGACCATGATCGTGGTCATTCTTTGCTCGCTGGCGACACCAATTGACCACGATCACCGCCTGCCCCGGCCACCGGCCCGGCCACGGCCCATTCCCGGCCTGGGCGGCGGGATTACACTGGGAATGGCGGGCTCTTTTACGCGCTGCGGCGCACGGGCCCGGAGGGGCTGGAGGCGGGGCCAGTGCATAGTGCGGGCAGCTTGATTACTGCCTCATCGTCGGGCTTCACCTGGGGAAGCGCGATCGTGATCTTCGTCATCGTCATCGTCGCCTTTTCGGTGATCATCGCGGTCGTATTCCGCCGCTCGCAGCGGCTGACCTACCGGCCGCAGGTGCGCAATCCCAAGGACGAGGCCATCCGGCGCCAGGCTGAAGAGGACATCGAGACGATCGAGGACGACCCGGGCTTCGTCAATCGCCGGGATGCCCCGGGCGGGCGCGCCGACGATCTCTAGGGACGGGGCCAGCCGCGGTCAGCCCTACGGCTGCGGCTGGCGGAAGCGGCGCCACAGCGCGTAGCCGGCGCCACCGAGGATCACCACGCCACCGAGCACGATGCTGGCGACGGCACCGGGCCGCAGCCCGCCGCTGGCCGCGGGGGACGGGCTGCTATTGGGCGTGACCGCGGCCGGGCTGCTGCCCCCCGGCGACCCGCTCAGCGACGGGCTGGCCGTCCCGCCGCCACCGGCCTGCGTGCGGAACGCCACCACCTGGTTGGCCGACGTGGCCAGCAGCAGCCCGGCCGCCACGCTGGGCGTGGGGAAGTGGTTGGCGGGCTGGCCGATCAGTGCCTGCTGCCGGACCTGCCCGGTCCGCGGGGCCAGGCCGTACAGCGTGCCGTTCTGGCCCATGGTCCAGACCAGGCCGGCGGCCACGATCGGCGGCCCGCCCGCGGCCCGCGAGGCCCACAGCGCCCGCAGCCCGGGCGGCGACGTGGTCACCTGGACCGCGACCACCCCGCTGAAGCACGGCAGGTACACGACGGTGCCGTTGACCGCCGCGCCGCCGTCGATATCCGAACCGCACACATCGTGCAGTGCCGCCTGCGCCCCGCCGATGCCACCCAGGTGCGCGCCGTTGAGCAGGTAGGCGATGCGGGACTTCCCGGTCAGCAGCACCTGGCCGGACGGCAGCAGCACCGGCTCGGTTGACATGTCCAGGTCCGCAGCGTTGTCCGCGGCCCAGCTGCGCGGGGCGAAGTACTGCACCAGGTGCATCGACGGGGTCAGCTCGAGTACCGAGTCGCTGTCGTCGTAGGGCTGGGCCGCATCATGCACCGAGCCGTTCCCCGCGCTGACCAGCACGTGCCCGCTGCCGTCCACGGCTGGCGCCCCGCCGCCCATCCAGATGGCGCCCTGCGACTGGCCGTCCGCGCGGTCCACGGTGAACATGGCCGGCTTGCCACCCGCCTCCGGCGCGGCGACCACCCGGCCCCGGTAGCTGGCGCAGTCACCGTCGTTGCCGCCGAAGCCGAAGATCACCCGCCCGCCGGCCAGGGTCAGCCCGGTGCGCTGCAGCAGCGCCGCGGTGTCCGCGCCCGGGGGGTCCACGTTCGTGGTCAGCCCCACCCGGCCGGTGCCAAGGCTGAGGCCGACCAGCACGTGCGCGGGCCGCTGGCTGACCACCCGGTCGGTCACCACGAAGATCTCGCCGCGGGCCTGGTCGATGACGGGTGTGCCGGTGATCCCGACCGTGGGCGAGATGTCGCCGCACGGCAGCGACCCGCTGGGCACCGGGGTGGCCAGGTGCCGCGACCAGACGACGGCCCCGGTGGCCGCGGACAGCGCGTAAACCGTGTCGTTCTCGGTGGCCACGAACACCCGGCCGCCGGACACCAGCGGCTCCCCGTAAAGCTCACCGTCCAGCGCGGGCGACGTCCAGGCCCGCGCCGACGTGTCCACCCCGGGCACCGACCGGGCCACGCCGGAGCCGGCCAGGTCGCCGTGATACACCGTCCACGAAGCAGGCCCGCCGGGCTGTCCGGCCGCGGTGGCCACCGCGGGCCCGGCCGCGCCGAGCCAGCAGGCCGCGCCGGCCAGGCCGGCCGCCGCGAGCAGGCTGGCCCGCCGCCCGCGCACGTGCGCGAAACGCATCACAATCTGGGGCTGGTCGGCGGGTGGGCGGGGCGCATCGGGCCAGCCTACCCAGGCGGTCCGGGCCGGACCCGGAAACAGTGTTAGGCCGGCGGCACGTCCAGGGCGGGGTTGCGCGCGAAGAAGCCAGACGGCTTGAGCCAGAACGACACGGTGTCCACCGGCATGACCGGCCAGTCCTCGGGCCGGGTCAGATGATGGATGCCGAACACGTACCACAGCACCACGTCGGTGTTCTCGATCGGCCGGTTCTGCGCGGTCCACACCGGCAGCCCGGAGTCGGCCGCGGCGAGCGTGGGGAACTCGCCGCACGGCCACCGTTCGGCGGCCCGGTACGGCGTGACCCACAGGGTGTGCCCGATAACCCGGGCCCGCTCCAGCACCGGCGAGTCCGCGTCCAGCATGGCCGGGAAGCACCCACCCGGCACCAGCTTGTAGCCGACCGGGGTGCCCAGCGGGTTCCGCACGTTGTCGTTGACCACTTTCCAGCTGCGCTGGGTGTGCCAGTCGTAGTCCTGCTGGCCCTCGCCCTCGGTGCGCAGCGGGGTCTGCCGCAGCACCAGCCCCAGCTGGTACGGGTCGTCCTCACTGGCCCGCAGCGGCTCGGAGTCCACCGCGTACACCGTGTTGTCCGGGCCGTCCACGTCCAGGTCCAGCCGGGCCACGATGAAGTGCTGGTGGAACGGAGCGTAGGTGCGCTCGTCGACTAGCGTGCCGTACGGCGGCTGCTGGCCGGCCGGGAAGCTTGAGGTGACCATGATCCCGGTCGCCCGGACCTCGCACTCAATGCTGCCGTCCTGGTAGAAGCGCCAGTACACGAGGTACTCGTAGTTGGCCACAGTGACGTGGAAGGACACCACCAGCCGCCGGGCCCGGCGGACCTCCGGCCCGAACTGGTGATCCACGTGCTTCCACAGCACGCCGTTGTCTTCCTCGTGGATGCAGATGGCACGGCGGATGCTGACCGGCTCGCCCGCCGAGTCGTGCACGACCGCGTCCAGGTAGGTGATCTCGCCCAGGCAGTCACAGCCTCGTTCCAGCGACGTGGTCATGAACCCCAGGCCCCACTCGCCGATATCGAACGCGGTCCGCCGGTAATGGTCCACGGTCGCATCCCGGTACGGCACCACCATCTCGGCGAACGACAGCCGGTGCGCGACCGGCCGCAGCCGGCCATTGTCACGGAAACCGACGCCGTGCAGAACCAGGCCCTCCCGGTAGTTGAAACCGAGCCGCATTTCCCAGTTCTGCCACGAAAGCAAATGCCCTTCAAGGCTGAACGAAACACCCTCGGGCTGGCTGATCTCCAGCGGTGCGACGTGCCGCAGCGGGCTGGGAATCAGCTTGGGCAGGTACTCACCCATCACGTCCGGCCGCCCCGGGTCGGTGTCCGGGTCGAAGTCGTCCTCGATCTCCAGCACCGCCATCCGGTTCAGGTCGATGACCGGATGCAGCCCGCTGAGGTGGTGCGCGTACGGGCTGCCCTGCTCACTGCCCCGGTACCAGACGTCCGCCCAGCCCAGCCGCAGCCCGCGGTAGTGCGGCGGGATCTGCGCCGGGGGATAGGCCCACATGTCGGTGACCACGCGCGACAGGTCGGTGATGCCCCGCCGGGCCAGCGCCTCGATCAGGCGTGGGTCCCCATGCAGCAGCACATCGCACTCGTGCCACTCGTCGACGGTCATGTTCGGCTGCTGGCCGGGCAGTTCGTCCCAGCTGACCACGGCGTCCTTGGCCAGCGAGACCACCGCGCGGTAGGCCAGCCCGGTGTCCCGGTCCCAGCAGACGGCCAGTGCCTCACGCGGCACCGGTGCTCCGTTCCCCGGGCTGGCCACGGTCTCTTTAGCCGGCTCGCGCAGCTCGATTGAGGCGAACCGCCACCGGGCCCCGACCCCCCGGTCGCGCCGCAATACCGAGGCGACCTGGCGGAACTCCTCGGCGGTCAGCGGGTCCAGCGGATGGCCGGCCGCTTCCGAGGGTGGATTGCTGCTCACCGATCGCCTCCACTCGTCCCGGTTTCCGCGCTCCGGCCCGGTCCCGTAACGTCACTACCCTGTGGACCGTCTCACCACTCTGCCGCCGCTGCCCGCGGACTGCCACCATCGTTGCGAGGATCGCTGTTGAGCCAGGCCGAGGAGACTTCCTTCAGCCGGGTCGCCTTTCTCGCCGCGCTGGGCGCGTTCCTGCTGGTCGGGTCCATCGACGCGGCGTACGGCCCGCTGCTGCGGCCAATCGCCTTCCGGTTCGGCGTCTCCTTGCCCGCCGCCGGGACCGCGATCAGCGTCTACTTCGCGGGTGCCCTGGCCAGCGTGCCGGTGGTGCTGGCCGCGTTCCGGCGCGGGCCGCCGCACCGCGTCGCGGTGGCTGCCCTGGGCGTGCTCGCGGTCGGCTGCCTGACTATCAGCCTGGCCGGGGGCTGGCTGATCCTGCTGGCCGGGGTGCTGGTCAGCGGGCTCGGCTTCGGCGCCACCGACTTCGGGCTCAACCAGCTCAGCGCGCGCACGGCAGCCGATGGCCGGGCCGCCCGGCTGACCATCCTGAACGCGGCGTTCGGCGCCGGCGCCATCCTCGGCCCGGTCATCGTCAGCCAGCTCGGCGAGCAGGCGCTGACCGCCGGGTTCGCGGCCGCGGCCGGGCTGGCCTGCGTGCTGGCCATCGGGCTGCGCGGCATCCGGGAGCGGGCCACGCCAGGGCCGGCTGACCCGGCCGCCGGGCTGGTCGGGCTCGGCCCGCTGGGCGACACTCCCCTCCCGGCCACCCCGGCCACCCCACACCCGGCCACCCCGGACCTGGCTAACCCGGCGACCCCAGGCCCGGCCACCCCGGACCCGGCCCCCTCGGCCAGCCCGGACCTGGCTAACCCGGCGACCCCAGGCCCGGCCACCGCCGACCCGGCCCCCTCGGCCAGCCCGGACCTGGCTAACCCGGCGACCCCAGGCCAGGCCACGCCGGACCCGGCCACGCTGGACCCGGCCATTCCGGCGGCCCCAGGCCCGGCCACCCCACACCCGGCCACGCCGGACCCGGCCACGCTGGACCCGGCCATCCCGGACCCGGCCATCCCGGACCCGGCCATCCCGGACCCGGCCGCCCCGGACCCGGCCATCCCGGACCCGGCCGCCCCGGACCCGGCCATCCCGGACCCGGCTACCCCCGGTCCGGGGCCGGCCAGCCCTGGCCTCGGCCGGCCGGGAGCGGCGGCCGCCCGGCGGCGTGGGCTGGTCGCCCTGGCCGGGCTCGGCTACCTGCTGTACGTCGCGTGCGAGGCCAGCGTGGCGGGGTGGATTCCGGCCCAGCTGGCTTCGGTGGGCTACCGCGCGTCGTTCGCGGCCGGCGTGACGTCGGGCTTCTGGGCGGCGATGACCGTCGGCCGGCTGGTGGTCGTCCCGGTCAGCCGTCACGTCCCGGCCCGCCGCATCGTGCTGGCCGCGTGCGCGCTGCTGGTGGCCGTGCTCACGCTGACCGCGCTGCCCGCGGCCGCGCCCGCTGCCTACGTTGCGGCCGGGCTGGCCGCCGCGCCGGTCTTCCCGGTCGGGCTGGCCTGGGTCGGCGCCGCCTTCCCCGGGCAGCGGCATGCGACGTCCTGGGCGCTGACCGGCGCGCTGGTCGGCGGGATCACCGGCCCGGCCGTGGTCGCGGCCGTGGTGTCGGTGGCGGGCCTGCCCGCCGTGCCCGCCGTGCTCAGCGTGCTGGCGGCAGGCACTCTGCTGGTCTTCCTGGCCATCTGGCGGGTTGGGGCAGAATGACGCAGGCTCCAGCGTGCCGTGCCGTGCCGTGCCGTGGGATCGCCGCGCACCACGATCCGCGGCCGTCATCACCGGCAGCCCCGGCACTCGCTCCCCCCGGGAACGCGGGCGCCGGCCCGACCCCGACCGGAGGTGAGACATGCACCGCGAGCAGGGTGGGACCGGGCCAGTCGGGTTCGACCTGGACATGACGCTGATCGACTCGCGGCGGGCGATCCTGGTCACCTGGGCGGCGCTGGCCGCCGACACCGGGGTCCCGGTCGACCTCGCCGACGTGGACCGGCGGCTGGGCGCCAAGCTGGAAGACGAGATCGCCCTGTGGTTCCCGCCGGGCCAGCGGGACGACGCCGTGGCCAGATACCGGCGGCACTACCTGACCGTGGCCGCCGAGCTGACCACGGCCCTGC
>Ga0335078_10015127_pt1 | contig 11453 bp, 5 predicted proteins | sample Lox_Sample_32_FD_206711 | JGI IMG/M metagenome (GOLD analysis project Ga0335078, IMG submission 206711) | Soil microbial communities from Loxahatchee National Wildlife Refuge, Florida, United States - Lox_Sample_3.2 | ecosystem: Environmental > Terrestrial > Soil > Wetlands | place: USA: Florida...
GATTGCTGGCAAAGCCGCAGCGGGAGAGCGTCCAGCGGGCAAAGTGCTTGAAGCGGACCTGCGTGGCGACAGCTTCCAGCTCGGCGGCGCGAAGGCCGCTGCAGTAAATCGCGCCGATCAGCGCGCCGACGCTGGTGCCGGCGACGAACTTGAGCGGGATTTTTTCTTCTTCGAGAACCTTCAGAATGCCGATGTGCGCGATGCCGCGCGCAAAGCCGCCGCCCAGCGCAACGCCGATGCCTTCTGGCGCGGGATGGGGTTTGGGGGAGGACAGGCCGCGTCCGATGGCCTGTACGGTTCGAATGATTCGATTCAAACGCTTCACAACCGCTCCGGGGCCCGCGTTGGCCCTCCTTCTACCCCAAACCCCTTACAGCAAATTAGATGCCAGCCTGTGCAAAAGCGTTCGATGGAGCGCACGGATGGGCGTAACTCGAAAAAACGTACCAGTCTTGCGTCATGACTAACCCCTGTAATCCTGCTAGTTTGGGGACATGGTGCGCGAGATTTCGTCGGGCGGCGTGGTGGTAAGGCAGAGGGCAGGAAACTGGATGGTCGCGGCGATTGAGCCGGTTCGCGAGAGCTCCGGCCGCGGAAGAAAGGGAAAACTCTCGCAGAAAATAGTACTTGCTTTGCCCAAGGGCTTGGTGGATGCGGGGGAAAAGCTGGAACAGACGGCCATTCGTGAGGTTTTGGAGGAGACCGGACTGAGGGCGGCGCCGGTCGCGAAGTTGTGTGACATCAAGTACGTGTATGTGCGCTCGTGGGGTGACGGAGAGCGCGTATTCAAGATTGTGAGCTTCTATCTGCTGCGTTACGAGTCAGGAGAGATTGACCAGATCAGCTCCGACATGCGCATTGAAGTGAAGCGGGCATTGTGGATTCCGCTCGAGGAAGCACAGCGAAAGCTGAGCTACAAGGGCGAACGCGAAGCCGCGCGGCGGGCGCAGGAGTATTTGCGGGCGAATGCGGAAATGGACGAGCACAAAAATTCCTAAACGAAGTAGAGGACGCGGAGAGAAGAACTATTTCCCGTTTACGGCTTTGGCTTGCCAATCGTCTGTTCGAAAGGGAGAAGCAGGCAGACCTTCGCGGTTGTACAGATTGCAGTCAGGGTTGCCGGCCCAGCCATAACGCACCGCGACCGGCGAGGACACTTCAGGGCTGGAGACAACGACGCTATCGCCGTCAATAATTGCCCGCGCCCAATGAAAGATGCGATCGCTTCCGGCCACGGCAAATTCGCGCAACTCGCCGCCTTCACGGGCTTCGAGTCCCGAGCCCACGTGAGTGAAATGAATGCGGATGCGATTGCGATCAATCTGCATCGAGTCGTAAAGCGGGCCGGAGTACACGATGTCCTTGTGATAAGTCGTGCCGAGGGCCCATAACGCGAGGCGCTGGCCGACTTCCGCTTTTCGTGGCGGATGAAGATTAACGACATCGCCCAGGTCAATCGTTACTGCAAGGCCGGTGTTGGGCACGCGCAGTGCCATGAACTGCGCTTCGCGCAGCTCGGCCCACGCGCTTTCTCCCGGTTTGTCCTCTCTTCGGCCGAGGTTGGGCAATTGCGCGATTAGGAAGGCAAAATCGCCTTCGTTCCAGGCCTGTCGCCATCCCTGGATAAGCGCCGGAAGCAGCGCGCGGTATTGATAGCCGCGCATGGCGTTGCTTTCACCCTGATACCAGACCGCGCCGCGAATCGCGTAGGGGATGAGCGGCGCGATCATGCCATTGAAAAGCGATGACGGAGCAAGCGGCGCATCTGGGCCGCGAAGTATTTCCAGCGCAAAGCTCGAAAGCGACTGCGGCGTGAAAGCTTCCGGGATGCCCCAGCCATCCTGGCGTAAATCTTTGAACAGAATGGTGGCCTGCTGCCAATCGGCGGTGGCGTGAACGAGCGGGCTGCGGTAGTCGTCGTAATCGAAGATGCTGGGCTGGCGCGAGCGGTAACGGAAATAACCATCGCCGCGGTAGTAAAACGTGATTCCCGAGTAGGGACTCAGGTCGGCGGCTGAACCGTCAGGGCTGAAGCTGGAATTGAGCAGACCCACGTCCGGCACGGCAAGCTGGCCTGAGACATGGGCTGCGTAACCTGAGCCGTCGCGTCCCGGATGCAGAAGATCGAACTCGGAACCCGGCGCAGATGGCCAGTCGTACGTCCACAGCCCGCCCATCGTGTTGTGCGACTCGCCGTCGTTGAAATCACTGAAGACTCTTGGGAGCAGTACGGATTCTGCGGGAAGAAGTTTGAAGTCGTCGAATTGAAGATCGAACTCAAGGGGATCGGCGGCGAGGTGTTTTTCTGGCGTCGAGGCGCCGTTCCAGGTCTGCAGAATCGAGGCGAGTTGCGGGCTGGAGCGCAGCGATTCCGCTGGCGTCCAGCTCTCGCCGTCGGTTCCTGGCCAGGAGCTGTGAATGAGGCCGATGGGAACATGGAGTTGTTGGTAAAGCGCGCGGCCAAAAAAATACGCGACCGCAGAAAACTTCCTGGCCGTGTCGGGCGTGCACAGTTCCCACCTGGCGGTCACGTTCTGTTGCGGGGTCAGCGTGCTTTGCTCGGGAACGGTGAACAGCCGGATTTCCGGATGATTGGCGGCCGGGATTTGCGTTGCCGCACCTTCGGTGCCGCTCAGCGCAAAGGTCATGTTGGACTGACCGGAGAAAACCCAGACTTCGCCGATCATTATATCTTTAAGCAATACCGTTTTCGTTCCCCGAACTTGCAGCAGAAACGGGCCTCCGGCAGTCAGCGGAGGCAACATGACTTTCCAGTTGCCGCTTCCGTCGGCCGCAGTCTGGCGGCTCTCGCCGGCTAGAGTGACAGTAATTTTTTCGCCCGGCGTGGCCCAGCCCCAGACCGAAATTTCGCGGCCCTGCTGCAGCACCATGTGGTCGCTAAAAAGGCCGGGCAAAGTGGCGTCCGCCAGCAGGAGCGGACAAAGGCCCAACAGAAAAATGCAGGCGACCGGAACTCGCAAAAAGAAAAACATCCGGGTAGTGCGTGAATCAATGCTCATTGCTGGTTGGGAAAACTATTTCTCCTCAATGATGGCCAAATCCCAGGATTTCAAAGTGATTTTCTGCGAGGCGGCGACCGGCGTCTGCGCCAGCAGCTCTTGGCCAGGCCCATAAGCATAAGCGAAGCTCTGCGGATCACTTGAATAATTCAGGTAGTAGTGGATTCGCTTGCCATTGCGGTTGGTCCCGTGTTTCACGCGCACCGGCGCCGGTAATTGCTGATCGGGGCCGGTAAGCTGCGCCATTTCCAGCACGCGGAGCAGAACTTGTTCCTGCAACTTGTCGGAGAGCACCGTGCCCTCGTAAGTCAGCGTGCCGGCGCCGAATTTGTTTTGCGTGATGGCGGGAAATTTTCCGAAGAAGGGATGGTCGTAATAGGCGAGCGGCTGGGCGGATTCGGGAATCAGCATTTCGGCCCAGTCGGAGACTTTGTTGTCCGCGCCGGCATGAAACGGATCATCTTGCAGCGCAAGCGGGGTTTTCAGATTGGAAAATTCCTGGTAGCGAAACCCGGCGGCCTGGCGCAGCGGGCCGGGCGCCATGATCCAGCGGACGGTATCGAATTCGTTGGTGAATCCGCTCTTGAAGGCCACAACCAGATGCCCGCCGTTGCGAACGTAATCGGCAAGCCGGTTCAGCAATTCGTCAGTCGCGACGTAAAGCGGCGGCACGACGACCACTTTGTAGCGCGAGAGATCGGCAGTTTCCGGGAAAACAAAATCTATCCCGACATTTTCGCGATAGAGGGCGCCATACATTTGCCGCAGCACCGATTCGTAGCTGGCGTGATCGCTGAAAGGCATGAACGAAATTCCCCAGCGCGAATCGTTGCTGTAGAGCATTGCGACTCTGTTGTCGCGCTTCAGGTCCACGATTTCGGCACCGACTCTCTGCAGTTCATGGGCGGTGCGGCTCACTTCGGCGTAAGCGCGGTTGGGTTCAAGATCGTGCGAGAGCACGCCTTTCCAGTACGTCTCCTGCCCATAGTGAATGGAATGCCAATGCCAGTACTCGACCATGTTCGCGCCCGAAGAAAGATGCGTGTACACATCGAGCCGCAACTGGCCGTCGTAAGGAGGGAATTGGCTCTTAGAGCTCCAGCCGATGGTCTGCGCGTTGGTTTCGGTAACGAGATAATTCGTTTGCCTGAGCGAGCGGGTGTAGTCGCCGGGAAGGCTCGAGCCGAGGCCGTCGAAATCGTCCTGCGTGCCGTGATAGGGATTGACGGCCACGATGTCGAGTGAGCGGCTGATGTCGTGCTCGTTGACGCCGGCGCGCGGGGGCCCGGCAAGGTCGTGCGTAATGAACTGATCGGGGCGCTTGTATTCGTTAACGATGGAAGCCTGCCAGGCGAGGAAGTCAGTGGTGAGCCACTGCTGATAGCGCTCCCATTCGAGCTTCCAGCCGGGATTGATGATACCGGCCTCGGGAGGAATTTCGGTCCAGTCATTGAGGCGCTGGCCCCAGTAATTCAGGCCCCAGTTTTTGTTGAGCACGTCAACCGTTTTGAATTTGTGTTGCAGATATTCGACGAAGCCGGCCTGCACATCGTGATTGGAGACTTCATCGGCGGAAGTTTCGTTGTCAATCTGCCAGCCGATCACATCCGGATTGTCCCTGTAATGCTCGAGCAGCTTGCGAATCACGCGCTCGCAGTAGAAGCGGTAAGCCGGATTCAGCAGATCGGTGTTTTGCCGCAGGCCGTAGGTAATGGTCTTGCCGTCGAGTTTGGTGATGACGATTTCGGGGTGTTCCTTGTACATCCAGGCAGGAATGGAATAAGTGGGCGTGCCCATGATGACCTTTATGCCTGCCTTCCGCATGCGGTCCACGACGCGGTCCATCCAGGCGTACTCGAAGCGGCCGTCTTCGGGCTCCCACAGCCCCCAGCTTGATTCGCCCATGCGCACGACGCTGATGCCGGCTTTCTGCATGAGGTCCACGTCCTGGTCGAGCCGGTCATAGGGCATGTACTCGCTGTAGTAGGCCGCGCCGTAGAGGACGTTCGGCATTTTGTCCGGAGCGAAGGATTGGGCGAGAACGGGGAGGGACGCCAGAACCATTGTCGCTCCGAGCGTAGCGAGAAATCTGCTGTTGGCATTTGTGAACAGCAGATTCCAGAATGCCAAAGACCTTAATGTTTTGCGGATGTCGAGGTTCATTTTGAAGTTGCGCATTCTTTCGATTCCACAGCGCCGCGATCTACTCCGCCGCAGGAGGGCACTGCGGTCCCGAAGAAATCTTTGCCGCCGTTGTGTTCAATGAGTTTGCCGGAATCTCGCGCAGGCGAGCCAGCCCGCAAGCCGTATCCGGCGAGGCCGCTGCCGCCGGGCAAGGCATTTCCCGGAGAGATGAACATCGGATCCGCGGTCACTGCGTGGGCATCATTCACCGCCTTTGTGCCGTAATACAGATTGAAGTCGAAGACATTTTCGGCGCTGGAACCAAATCCGGGCAAGGTGGCGTAATGGCCGTCCGGGGTTCGCTTGGTGCCGTAGCCGAACTCCGCCGAGCCGAGCACGTAGAAAATATTGTTGTAGAGATACGTGGCGCGCGCCCAGCCATTCCAATCGGAATACAACAACAAGTCCACCTTCTCGTTCTTACCGACATAAAACGTGTTGTTGTAAATTGTCGAATTCTCCACCGGTCCGGAGATGTTAATGCCGCGATGGTGATCACTCTGGCTGATGTTGTAACGCACGATGGTGCCGGTATTGCCGGCGCTTTCCGCGGGAGCGCGGCCGCCCTCGTTGCAGATGAGGAGAAACCCGCCGTCATTATCGTGGCTGTAATTGTATTGGATGAGCGTATTGCGGCTGTTCCAGTCGGAGTCAAATCCTTCGCCGTCGTGCTCGCCTTTGGTGCCGTAGGCTTCGTTGTACTGCAGGACGGTATTGTCGGCGCTCCAGGGCCAGATGGCGACATCGTAGCCCGCCGAGCGCTGATTGGCGTAGGCGACGACATTGTGCTCAACCAGCGCACCATCGGTCGCGACCACCACGATACCATCGCCGCCGATGTCTTCCAGCCGGTTGCCGCGAATTACGACGCCCAAACTCGGATACCACTTCGACCGCACCCAATGGGTTGAGCGGCCGAAGAGACCGCTGCGGTCCACGCGGTAGATGTGGTTGTTCTCGATTCGCAGGTCCACGAAGCGGGTGGGTTTTGTGTCGCCGATGGAGTCGTAGTTGATGCCGCCGTTCACTTTTTCAGAGTCAATGCCATTGACGTCGTGAATGGTGAGCGAGCGCAGATAAATGTGATGCATTTCGCCGTAGTTTTCGGCAAGCAGGTGGACGCCGCGGCGCACCGCGGGGGTTTTGCCGGTGTTCGTGAGTTCGAGGTCCTGAATTTCCCAGTATTCCTGATTCTTGAGCAGCAGGGTGTCTTCGACCGTGCCCGCGCCATTGATGAGCGGCCTGGCTTCGCCATATTTGCCGATGCGAATGGGATGCTCTGCCGTGCCCGATCCTTTCGGCCAAAGCTGACCGGTCCAGCTGGCGCCGGATTTGAACAGAATCCCGTCGCCCGGAGAAAAAGTGGTGGCGTTCACTCTGGTTAACGTCTTCCAGGCTGTGTCCGGAGTACGACCGCTGTTGCTGTCGATTCCACGCACCGAATCCACATAGTAAGTTTCGGCGCCAACGTGCATTGGCTGCTCCTGCGCTGTGACGCATGCCAGGATGCCGCCCAGAATACCCGCAGCCAGCCAACACAGAGAAGTGTAGAGAAATCGGGTCACGTGGTGGGTCCGCCGGGGCGGCGGAAGCTGCCCCGGCCGATAAAACAAGATCAAAACTCGAAGCGAACGGCGAACTGACCCTGTCGAGGATTATCAGCAACGCCGGTAATTTGTCCAAAGTTGGCTGCGCCTATTGCAGCGCGTGTGCCGGCGCAACCGATGATGTCGTAATAGTGCCGGTTCAACAGATTGTAGAACTCGGCGCGGAACGACAGACGATACTGGCCCTCCGAACCCATAGCAAAGTTCTTGAGCAGGCTGGCGTTTTCGTTGGCCTGGCCCGGGCAGCGCAGCGCGGAGGTAGCGGGCGAGGGCGGAAGCACTCCGGGCGCGGGATTGCTGGCCACGCTCGCCGGCATGTAGAAGTTGCTGGAGGGCACGGTGCCTCCCGGCGGAACAGGAACGAAGCTGGTCGGATTCGAGGGAGCGGCGGCCGGAAGATTGAACACGGGATAAATGTTTCCCCAGAACGGCCAATAGGGATCGGCGGCGCTCACGGAAAATGGCTGGCCGGAGTTGTAGAGGAAAATACCGGTGGCAACCCAGCCGCCGATGATTGCGTTCACCACGTGGTTCTGTCCCGCCAACCAGTGCTGTCCTCTGCCGAAGGGAAGTTCGTACGCAATGTATCCCTTGACGACCTGGGCGAGATCGTAGCCGGTCACGGCATGGGTAGCCTGGCGCATGTCGGTGAAATCCTGAATCGGGGTGTAGCCGTTGTTGTAGTCCTGTTCCGCGGCGAAGGTGTCGCCTTCGGTGCGCGAGAAGGTGTAACTCATGTCCATGGTGAGGCCGCGCCCGGTGCGTTTGACCACATCGAACACCAGCGAGTCATAGAAGCTCTGGCCGAGCGGCAGGCCGGCGTAGTTCAGATTGGCGCAGCACCAGAACCAGTAATTGGCTTCGTTGGCGGCCATCTGCGGGAAGGGCGCAATTGCCGCGAGTAAAGGCGCGCAGAAGCCTCCACCGTACGTGTACGAGGGGTAACTGATGCCATAGGAAGCGGCATCAGAGGGACTGCATACGTAAGGGTAAAACAGATTCATTCCGGGGACCTGCTTGGCCAGCCGCACGAACGTGGAGGGGGACCCTTCGTTCCAGGCCAGGGCCGTATCGGTCAAGTGATGGCCGCGATTGCCCACATAGGAGATCTCCAGCCTGGTGTTTGGCGTGAGTTCCTGCTGAATGCCGAAGTTGAAGGCCTCACTGTATCCGAGTTCCAGGGCGCGCGGATCCATACTCACCGGGAACGGAAGCATGGTGGAAGGGTCGGTGCTGGTGGTTGCCTTGGTGAGCACCCCCGGGTAATTGCCGCTGCCCCAATTGAAGTTCGTGGCGGAGTTGCTACCGAGCTGGGGAGCAAAGCCGTTGGGAACGCCACCGAAGAAGGTCACGCCCACCGGGTTGTAGATCAGGCCGTAAGAGCCCCGCACCACGGTCTTGGGCAGGAATTGATAGGCAAAACCGAGGGAAGGACCAAACTGCTTGTAATATTCGTTCTTCTCAAAGCTGTCATCGCCGTTTTTGGCAAAGACCAGCGTGCCCGGAATGCCGTAAAGCGGGCTGATTGCGTTCTGGTCAAAGTTCGCCCAGTTTCCGTACTTCTCATGGAAGGGGAAGTTGTAATTCCAGCGCAGCCCCATGCTGAGAGTCAGTTTTGGGGTGACCTTGTAGCTATCCTGCGCGTACAGGAATGTTCCTTTCTGACGGCCGTAGAGGTTGTACGCCACGCTTTCCGTTGCGGTGTTCACATCGCCCAACAGGAACGAAGCGTAGGCGAAGCCGTCATAGGGATATCCCGGCCCGGCCGTGGTATTGCTGGAAAAATTGAAGCTCAGCGCGCCCGATCCTGTGCGATTGTTCACCTCGTGCGCTTTGAAATCGCCACCGAAGGTGAAGTTGTGGCGCCCCTTGGTCCAGGTCACGCTATCGCCGGCAATGATGTTGACGCCGGATAGATTGCCCTGCCAAGTGCTGCCCAGAAACGTCTCCGTGTGACCGTAGGCACTGTTGTCATTGAAACTGATTTGCGGAAATGTGTTGGCGCCGGTGTCGCCAAAGCCGAGTTGTGAATTCCAGTTGCCGGGTGTGGTTGGACGGCTGGCGTTGTAATCCAAGTTATAAGTGAAGTTGGCCACGTTCAGAACATTGGGGCTGAAGGTGTGGGTCTCACTCACGCGCGATTCATGTGACCAGTAGATCTGATAGCGGCCGTTGGAAAGCGGACCGCCGGTTTGGCTGCCGGCCTCCCACAGTCCGCCGCCGTCATCGAGCGTGCGCGGCCGGTGGTTGTAAATCCAGGAAGCGGAGAGATGGTCCTGCTCGCGCAGCACATGGTCCAATTTCACCACAAATTGATTGGGGGTCTGGCTGGGAGAGCCTTGCAGAAGGCCGCGGCTGTTATTGTCCAGTCCGCCAAACTGGGGAGTGTAGTTTTTGTAGAACGCATTTACCTTCTGCGCCACAGCGCTGATGTCTGCCGCCGGAATGATATTACCGGTGAACTGGTGGCCGGTGGCAGGGTCGTAGATCATGTTTTCCTGCGCGGGGATGGTTTGGCCCGCATCATTTTGCACCAGGATGGGTGTACTGCCTGTGCCGCAGCTCGGCGCCACGCCGCCGCCCGCCTGACTGCAGAGCTGTGGACCGAGCAGAGAGCTGAAGTCCCCACTCTGAAAGGCAGCGCTGGGCACGGTCGCCGAGCCGCTATTGAGCCGGAAGTCTATCTGCTGAAAGCGCTCGAATGCGCCGAAGATGAAAGTCTTGTTCTTGATGATGGGGCCGCCGAGGCTGAAACCATAGTCCCAGGCGCGTTCCTGCGGCTTTTCGATGCCGGTGTTGTCATTGGTCCAGGTATTGGCATCGAGCAATTCGTTGTGGCCGTACAGGAAGGCTGACCCGTGCAGTTTGTTGGTCCCCGATTTCAGGTTGAAGGCAATCACGCCGCCGCCGGTGATGCTGCTCTGCGCATCAAGCCCGCTGGTCTGCGCCTGCAGTTCTTCGACGGCCTCCATGGTCGGGCCGCTTTCCATGGAATCACCCTGGATATTGGCGGTTCCTGAGGTACCGTCAACGGTATAGTCCTTGGTGAACCACTGCCCACCATTGATCACGGCGCCGTACGGACTGCTATACGGCGAATATCCGGGCGTGATCGCCACTGCGAAGTCTTCCACTGACCGTCCACCGCCATAGATGCTTAGAGGCAACTCAGTGACGACGTTGCCGTTCATATTGGTGCCGACCGAAGGCTTTTCCAGGTCAAGCACCGGGGCATTGGCTGTGACGGTGATCTGCGTGGTAACGGCGCCGGGCTGCAACGTCGCGTCAACCCGAGCCGCTTCGGTCGAAATCAAACGGATGGATTCGCGCTTCAGAGTTTGGAAACCATCCCGGTTGAACTCCAGCGTGTAGCTGCCGGGAGGCAGGTTTGGAACAAGATAAATGCCATCCCCGTTTGAAACTGTGGTGGTGGGAACGCCTGTTTCCGTGTTGGTAGCAGTTACGTTAACCCCGGGCACGACGGCATTGGACGAATCGGTGATCGTTCCAGTGACGGAGGCGCGGTTGGCTTGCCCCCAGGCGACAGCCAGGCAGAGAAAATAGAAGCTAAGCAAGCCGATGAGAGAACGAACATGACGCGCAGCCGACATAACAGTGCCTCCTGGCTCGTTCGATTCGACCCCGGCGAACGGCGCGCGCTGCCCCGGTGACGACACAATTTCAGGCTTTCAGCGTGGGGGCAAACTCAGCGCACACAACGACGCCTCCACCAGCGGTGCTCAGTAGTTTATGTCATTGAAAGACGGCGTCTTTCAAGACGATTTAACGATAAAAGTAATGCTTAAAAGGGAAACCCGATTGGAGCGGTGAAGTCCCGATTCGGCAGGCTACAGGTGCTGTAATGGAAAGGAGTTAGAACAAATGGACGTGCTCTGTTTCAATACTGCACGGCATAGATTCTGCCTTCAAGTTGCACGGGATCATTCTCGGCGGAAGAGCACTGCACGCTGATGGCGCCGACCTGCAAGTCGTTTGCCTTGATCTCGCCGGCAGCCCAGGACAACCCGCTCCAGATCACTTTGTCATAGTTGATTTCGAGGGGCAGCTCGCGGCCGTTCTGCTCGGCGCGCAGAAGAAACACTTTGCCCATATTCGTGCCCTTGGGCGGGCCGCCTTTCCAGCTGCGCATGATTTCCCCGTTTTGCGAGCGCTGCTGCATGATGATGCGGAGGCCGGCGTGCTCAGGCGCGGCGAGCGTGGCTTCGATTGTGTTCTTGCCTTTGGGGGCGAAGGTCGCTTGGAGCGGCGTGATGGCGCGCGGAATAAGAACGTCATCCTGAATGCCGAGATCGTAGGCCGGGGCGGCGTACTTACCGTAACCGACCAGGGCCATCTGTCCCGGGCCAAGTTTGATTCTGTTGCCGGTGAGCAGCGGCACGAAACCGGCATCGCGGAACAAAAGGCGGCCGTGGAGGTTTGGCTGCTGCGCCTGAGAGAGCAGGGGCATTTCCAGTTCCGCGAAATCCTGCGCGGGGTTCATCACCACATACACGCCGCCATCCGCAGTGAGTGAGCCGAATCCGTAGGGCTGATCATCGCCGGGAATTCCGCCGAAGGTCTTGGTGCGGCCGGCGCTTTCGAGTTCGATGTAGAGCGATTGCGCCTTGGCATACCAGCGGGC
>Ga0335078_10015128_pt1 | contig 11452 bp, 9 predicted proteins | sample Lox_Sample_32_FD_206711 | JGI IMG/M metagenome (GOLD analysis project Ga0335078, IMG submission 206711) | Soil microbial communities from Loxahatchee National Wildlife Refuge, Florida, United States - Lox_Sample_3.2 | ecosystem: Environmental > Terrestrial > Soil > Wetlands | place: USA: Florida...
TGCTCAAACCTGGCGGCTGCGGCCTGATCGGCGATCTGCGCCGCGCCGCGCCGCCGGACGGAATCCATAAAGCCGTCTCGGACTTGGGGATGACCGGTTTCGACGCCTGGTTCACGCGGATGGCCTTTCGCTTCATGCTGACAAAGCGCGCCTATCTCAAACCCGAGTTCGAACGAATGCTCGCCCAAACGCAGTTCCGCTCCACCCGCATCGAGCAGAACGGGATTGGAATGGAGATCTGGATGGAAAAGTAATCGCGGCAGGCCGGCGATTCCGCCTATCAACCCGAGCCGGCCAGTGGGCTTTTGGGCAGTGGTGGGACAGGCGCTTCCGCCTGTCAACCCTCGTCGATCTCTCGCCGGCCCGTCATGCGCTGAGCCTGATCGCAAAACCCCGGGCGCGAAGCGCGTAGAATCGCGGCGCGCCGGCGCCGCGCTCAGATCGAGAAATCCTCTTCGTGCCAGATCCCAGCCGCGTCGGGCGCGGGCGTATGGCACGGCGCCTTCTCCGCCATGGCGGGCTTCTCGAGCCGCTCCACGCGCTCGGCCAACGCGGTCAGCATGGCGCCGATCGCGTCGGGCAGCAGCGTGTGCTGCAAGTCGGGATCGTCCTGCGGCAGGTGCGGCTTGGAGCGGATGACGGGCCGGCCGGGCACGCCGACCACCACCGAATTCGGCGGCACCGATTTCACCACCACGGAATTGGCGCCGATGCGGCAATCATCGCCGACGTCGATGGCGCCCAGCAGTTTGGCGCCGGCGCCCACCACCACCCGGTCGCCCAGCGTGGGGTGCCGCTTGCCGTGGCTGAGGCTGGTGCCGCCCAGGGTGACGCCGTGGTATATCGTCACATCCGCGCCCACTTCCGCCGTTTCGCCGATGACGACCCCCATGCCGTGATCGATAAAGAAGCCGGGGCCGATCCTGGCGCCGGGATGAATCTCGATTCCCGTGAGGTTCCGCGTCAACTGCGAAAGCAGCCGCGCCAGCAGCCGGAACCCGTGCCGCCACAGCCAATGCGTGAAGCGGTACATCCAGATGGCGTGCAGGCCGGAATAGCACAGCAGAACTTCGAGCGCGTTGCGCGCCGCCGGGTCCCGCCGCAGCACCGACTGGATATCGCGGTGGATCGTGAGCAGCGGATGCACATGTTCGCGGGTGGCCGCCATTCTATTCAGTGTAGTGCAGTTGGCCGGCGGGCTAATGCAGCCGGCGCCGCGCCACAACGCCCAGCGCCGCGGTTCGCGCTCGATGCGCCCATTAACTGATTTCTGATTCTTCCTTTACGACTTCCTAACGCCGCGGCGATTACTCTTGTGACCGCGGAGGCAGAGATGAGGTCTCGGAGTGAAACGGGGATGGGTGCGCCAGGCGCCGACGGGCCGCTCGCCCGCGCGGTGCCTCGGCGCTCCGCGGCGGCGGTAATCGTTTTCATCGCTGCGCGCCTTGCACTCGCGCAAACCGGCGCGCCGCCGGACGCGGGCGCCACTTCCGAGCAGGCGCCGGCCGGCCAGGCAGCGCCGGCGGGGACGCCCGCCGCGCCTGCTCTGCCCAATCCTTACCACCAACTCGGCATGGATTTCTCCTTTCTCTTTGACGGCTATGTCGACGGCAACTTCAACGACCCCAGTTCGGGCTGGAACGGGCTGCGCAATTTCGATATGCGCGCCGACACGCTGCATCTCAACATGGCCAAGATCACGATCGACCGCGCGCCGGGGCCGGTGGGCTTCCACGTGGATGCCGGGTTTGGCGAAATATTCGACGTCATCCACGCCACCGACCAGGCGCCCTCCGGCCTGAAGTACATCGAGCAGGCGTATGTGGACTTCAAGCCGAAATCGTGGAAGGGAGTTGAGGTCGACGTGGGAGAGTTCGTCAGCTCGGCGGGCGCCGAGGTGATCGACGTCAACCAGGACTGGAACTATTCGCGCTCGCTGCTGTTTGCGTGGGCGGTGCCATATTACCACTTCGGCATCCGCACCTCGTTCCCCGTGGGCCAGCATTTCACGGGTGGCGTGCAACTGGTGAACGGCTGGAACAACGTCTACGCCGGTGGCCAGGGCAAGCTGGTCGGGCTGAACGGCGCCTACGCATGGAAGAAAACCACCTGGACCAACGTCTGGTATGGCGGCCCGGTGCGGGATCAAGACAGTCCCGGCTGGCGCAACCTGTTCGATTCGGTCGTGCAGATGAACCCGAACGACAATCTCGCCCTCTACGTGAACTTCGACTACGGCCGGAACAAGAACGTGGGGCCGGGCGCGGCGCAATGGACCGGCATCGCGGGAGCGTTCAGGCGGGCTGTAGGCAAGAAAGCCGCCGTGGCCGGCCGCGTCGAGATCTTCGACGATGCGAACGGTTTCGCGACCGGCGCGGCGCAGACAGTGAAGGAAATCACGGCCACCGGCGAATACAAACTCTCCGGCTGGCTGCTCGGGCGGCTGGAGTTCCGCGACGATTGGTCGAGCCGGCCGTTCTTCATGAACAGCCGAGGCAATCCGACCCGAAACCAGCCCACCGTACTGCTGGCCCTGGTGGCATATTTCGGCCCCAGAAAGTAAGGGCAAAGGGCGCGGTGACGCGTGCCCGCCGCGTTAATTCAATTCTGATTTTTCCTTTACGACTTCCTTACACCCGGCCGGTTACCTTTGTTGACGGAGACGCACATGAGAACTCAGGGCGCACTGCATATCGATCCGGGAACGCTCGAGGCGGCGCCGGGCGAAAGCCAGTTGGAGATTGTCGTGCCCTATACGGAGTGGGCGCTCGCCGACGCGGTGCTGCGCCGGGCCGCGGTGCTGGCCGCGGGGCTGAATGTCCGCGTGCGGCTGGTGGCCGTGCACTCGGTGCCTTACGCGTCGCCGTACGGCCTTCCGGCCGCGGTGCACGCCCACCTGGTCGAGCAACTGGTGGATCTGGCATCGCATTGCCCGTTTGCGGTGGAGCCGCAGGTGATCATGGCGCACGGATGGGCGGAAGGTTTCGAGTTCGCCATGCGCCCGGAATCCACCGTGCTGGTGGGAACGCGGAAGCATTTCTGGCGCACGCGGGAGGAAAGCCTGGCGCGCAACCTGGCGCGCGCGGGCCACAACGTCGCCTTAATCCATGTGCAATAGGTGAACCATGTTAGACGCGATTTTTGTCCTGCTGACGATTCTGTTTTTCCTTGCCGCCTGGGCATTTGTGAAAGGATGCGACCTGCTTTAGGCGAAACCTATGGAATACATCGTGGGATTGATTGTGGCGGCCGGCCTGGGCGTGTATCTCTTCTACGCCCTGCTGCGCCCGGAGCGTTTTTGAGGGAGAGCCGATGACATCCAACGGATTGTTTCAGATCGGACTGTACCTGGTCGTCCTGCTGCTCCTGGTAAAGCCGATGGGCGCTCACATGGCCCGGGTTTTCCAGGGCGAGCGCACGTTCCTGCACCCGGTGCTGCGGCCGCTCGAGAACCTGATCTACCGCGTCTGCGGCATCGAGGAAACCGCCGAGCAAAGTTGGAAGCGCTATGCCGGCGGCGTGCTGGTGTTCAGCGCGGTGAGCCTGCTGTTGACTTACCTCCTGATGCGCGTGCAGCAGTGGCTGCCCTGGAATCCGCAAGGTCTGGGCAACGTAGCACCGGACCTGGGCTGGAACACCGCGGCCAGCTTCACCACCAACACCAACTGGCAGGCTTACACGCCGGAAACCACCATGAGCTACCTGAGCGAGATGGCGGCGCTGGCGACGCACAACTTCTTTTCGGCGGCGGCCGGCATCGCGGTAGCCATCGCGGTGGTGCGCGGCTTCGCGCGGCACTCGGCGAAAACGCTCGGCAATTTCTGGGTGGACTTCACGCGGTGTATCGTATATATCCTCCTTCCCGTTTCCCTGGTCGCGGCCCTGCTGCTGTGCTCGCAGGGAGTGATTCAAAACCTGCATCCGTACACCAGGGCGGCGACGCTCGAGGGCGCCGTGCAGACCATTCCGCAAGGGCCGGCGGCTTCCCAGGAAGCCATCAAGATGTTGGGCACCAACGGCGGCGGTTACACCAACGCCAATTCGTCTCATCCTTATGAGAACCCGACGCCCTTCTCGAATTTCGTCCAGATGCTGCTGATCTTCGTGATACCCGGCGGCCTCACTTACACGTTCGGCAAGATGGTGCGCGACACGCGCCAGGGGTGGGCGGTGCTGGCCGCGATGACGGTGCTGTTCCTGTTCGGTGTGTTCGTGGTCTATCCGGCGGAGCAGGCGGGCAATCCGGTGCTGGCGAAAATGGGCCTGGAAACCCAGGCCACCGCCGGGCAGCCGGGCGGCAACATGGAAGGCAAGGAAGTCCGTTTCGGCATCGCCAACTCGTCGCTGTTCACGGTGATTACGACCGACGCCAGTTGCGGCGCGGTGAACAACATGCACGACAGCCTGACGCCGCTCGGCGGCCTGGTGCCGCTGGTCAACATCGAACTGGGCGAAGTCGTTTTCGGCGGCGTAGGCTCCGGGCTCTACGGAATGCTGATGTTCGCCGTTCTCGCTGTGTTCATTGCCGGGCTGATGGTGGGCCGCACGCCGGAGTACCTGGGTAAAAAGATCGAGCAGAAGGAAGTCAAGATGATGATGCTGTCGGTGCTGGTCCTGGCATTCAGCATCCTGGGGTTCGCCGCGGCGGGGATCAATTTGAACACGGTCGGAAACAGCCTGACCAATCACGGCCCGCACGGGCTTTCCGAAGTGCTGTACGGGTACAGCTCGGCGACCGGGAACAACGGCAGCGCATTTGCCGGCTTGAATGCCAACACCATGTACCTGAACCTGACGCTGGGACTGGCAATGCTGGTCGGGCGCTTTCTGATGCTCATCCCGCTGCTTGCGGCGGCGGGCAGCCTTGCCGCCAAGAAACAAGTGCCGGCTTCGGCGGGCACGTTTCCCACCCACGGGCCGTTGTTCGTGGCGTTGCTCGTGGGCGTCGTGCTGATCGTGGGCGCCCTGACGTTCTTCCCGGCGCTTTCGCTGGGCCCGGTAGTCGAACATTTCCTGATGCAGCAGGGGAGGCTGTGGAGCTGACATGCCTGTGGCAACCGAACGACCTCTGACGACCATCGTCAACGACGAGACTTCGTTGATTCCGAAGAAGGCGCCGCGCGCGCGGCCGCTCTTCGACCCGCCTATCGTGAAGCGGGCCATCGGCGATTCCTTCGTCAAGCTGAACCCGCGCCTGATGATGAAGAACCCGGTCATGTTCGTGGTGGAAGTAGGCGCATTGATGACCGCGATTCTCGCTGGTCGCGACCTCATTACCGGCGCGGCCATCGGCGGCTTCACTTTTCAGATCACCTTATGGCTGTGGTTCACCGTGCTGTTTGCCAATTTCGCCGAAGCCATGGCGGAAGGACGCGGCAAGGCCCAGGCGGACACGCTGCGCAAGACCAAAACCGAGACTACCGCGCGCAAAGTGCTCAACGGCAAAACCACGACCGTGGCGGCCACCATGCTGCGCGCGGGCGACCTGGTCCTGGTGGAAGCCGGCGAAACCGTCCCGGGCGACGGCGACGTCATCGAAGGCATCGCCAGCGTTGACGAATCCGCCATCACCGGCGAGAGTGCGCCCGTGATCCGCGAATCGGGCGGCGACCGCAGCGCCGTCACCGGCGGCACCAAAGTGCTGTCGGACTGGATCAAGGTCAAAATCACTTCGAACCCCGGCGAAACGTTTCTCGACCGCATGATCGCGCTGGTCGAGGGCGCCGAGCGCCAGAAGACGCCCAACGAGGTCGCGCTGAATATCGTGATCGCCGGGCTGACGCTGGTGTTTCTGCTGGCGGTGGTGACGCTGCAGCCGTTCGCCGCCTTCAGCGTTCACCAGAGCGGCAGCGGAACGGCGCCCTCGGTCACGGTGCTGGTCTCGCTGCTGGTCTGCCTGATCCCCACCACCATCGGCGGCCTGCTTTCGGCCATCGGCATTGCCGGCATGGACCGCGTGATGCAGCACAACGTGCTCGCCATGAGCGGCAAAGCGGTGGAAGCGGCGGGCGACGTGAACACGCTGCTGCTCGATAAAACTGGCACCATCACGCTCGGCAACCGGCAGGCGGTCGAGTTCATTCCGACCAACGGCGTCACGGAAGCCGAGGTCGCGGATGCGGCCCAGCTTTCCAGCCTCGCCGATGAAACGCCCGAAGGCCGCTCGATCGTGGTGCTCGCCAAACAACGTTACAACATCCGCGGCCGCGAAGTGGCCGCGCACGAAGCCCACTTCATTCCCTTCACCGCGCAGACGCGCATGAGCGGCGTCGATATCGACGGCCGGCAGATCCGCAAGGGCGCCACCGAATCGGTGATGGAGTTCGTCCACGAACACGGGGGCAAGCCCTGCAACGAGCTCACCGAGATCACCGACCGCATCTCGCGCTCCGGCGGCACGCCGCTGGTGGTGGCCGATGGCGGCCGCGCGCTCGGCGTCGTGCATTTGAAGGACGTCGTCAAGGGCGGCATGCGCGAGCGCTTCGAGCATCTGCGCGCCATGGGCATTCGCACCGTGATGATCACCGGCGATAACCCGTTGACCGCCTCCGCCATCGCGGCCGAGGCCGGCGTGGACGATTTTCTGGCGCAGGCCACCCCGCGCGACAAAATGGACCTGATCAAGAAGGAGCAGGCGGGCGGCCGCCTGGTGGCGATGACCGGCGACGGCACCAACGATGCGCCCGCGCTGGCGCAGGCCGACGTCGGCCTCGCCATGAATACCGGCACCATGGCGGCCAAGGAAGCCGGCAACATGGTGGACCTCGACAGCAACCCGACCAAGCTGATTGAAGTCGTCGCCATCGGCAAGCAGTTGCTGATGACCCGCGGCGCGCTCACCACGTTCTCCATCGCCAACGACATCGCCAAGTACTTCGCCATTTTGCCCGCCATGTTCATGGTCACTTACCCGCAAATGGCGAAGCTGAACATCATGGGCCTGCACACGCCGCAGAGCGCCGTCCTGGCGGCGGTTGTCTTCAATGCGCTGATCATCATCGCGTTGATTCCGCTGGCGCTGCGCGGAGTCAAATACAGGCCGATGAGCGCGGCTGCCCTGCTGCGGCGCAACCTGCTCATTTACGGCGTCGGGGGAGTGATCGCTCCGTTCCCCGGCATCTGGCTGATCGACCGCCTGCTCGGCCTGCTGCACCTGGCGTAAAGGAGATCTTCGATGAAACAGCTCATGATTGCGATCAAAGCGACGATCCTGCTCACCGTGCTCACCGGCTTCCTGTATCCTCTCGCGGTGACGGGCCTGGCGCAGATTCTCTTTCCGCATCGGGCAAACGGCAGCCTGCTGGTTGTGAACGGCAAGACCGTGGGCTCCGAGCTGATCGGCCAGAGCTTCACCAAGCCCGAGTATTTTCAGGGCCGGCCTTCGGCCGCGGGCAACGGATATGACGGCTTGAACTCAGGCGGCTCCAATTACGGGCCGACCAACCAGAAACTGGCCGACCGCGTGCGCGACGACGTGAAGAAGTTCCGCGCCGAGAATCCCGGCTACTCGGGCCCGGTTCCGGCCGACCTGTTGACCGCTTCAGCCAGCGGCCTCGACCCGGATATCAGCCCGGCTTCGGCAGAAGTTCAAGTGGCGCGCATCGCGGCGGCGCGCGGCATGAGCCCGGAAACCGTCCGGCAACTCGTGGCCGCGCACACCGCGGGCCGGCAGTACGGCCTTTTCGGCGAGCCGCGCGTCAACGTGCTTGAACTGAACCTGGCACTGGACGCCGCCGCGCCTGTCCGGAAATAACTGGCGAGTCATGCGCGGCCCTTGGTGGGGCATGCTTTAGCCTGCCCAGACTTGGAAACCGCATCGAGCTTGCCGACGAGATTCCGTTTATGGCGCGCTCGCGGGAGGCGCCGATGCCGCCGTCGCCGGATAGTAGCCGTCGCGCGCCCGGATCACCACGCCCGGCACCGACGGGATGAGCACTTTGAGGTGATGGTACGTCTTGGTCTTCGCGTCCGGCGCGGCTTCCGGCACAAAGCGCAGAATATATTGCGAGGTGATGTCGCCGGCGATGCCGACGATGGCACGCGTAATCGCGCCCGCGATTTCCGCCGCATACCCGCCCGTCCCGGCGTCGTAGACGTAGTTGCCGGCGTCCTTAGGCGTCGATATGTAGCCCGACACGTCCTTATAGAGGTCCTTGTTCAAGGGGTACTCGACGTGACCGCCCGTCTCGTGCGTAAGCCGCTCCAGTTCGTCGCTGGACTGGTTGCTGAAACCGTACGACTGGGTGCTGACGGCGTAAATGGTCACCAGGTTGCGCTTGGCCAGTTCCAGCACCTGCTCGAAGCTGATCTTCTTGCTGGCGGTGTCGTGCCCGTCGCCAATCACGATCAGCACGCGGCGCGGCTCATACGGCTCGCCCTTCACCAGCGTGCGGCTGGTGCACGCCATGTAAATGGCATCGTAGAAGGCGGAAGCGCCGCCGGGCTTGGATTTGCGAAGCACGTCGGTGATCTTGTCGGCATCCTGCGTGGTATTGACCGCCACCTCGGCATCGTTGGCGTACGTGATCAGATAACCACTGAAGCGATTGTCGTCAATGGGCAGCAGGTTCCACACCAGGTCCATGGTGGCGTCCTGGAAGGTGTTCCAATAAATGCGGCTCGAGTTGCTGAGGTCCACCAGGAAGCCGATCACGATCGGCTGCTTGCTGTTGTGGCTGAAAAAAGTGAGCCGCTGCGGCTTGCCCTCATCGAGCACGACGAAATCCTTGGCCTCCAGGTTCGACACGAAGCGGCCCTTATCGTCGGTGACGGTGACGGGCAGGATCACCTCGTTGGCCTGGACGGTGAAGCGCGCGCCGGGCGGCTGCTCCTGCTGCGGCTCCTTCGCCGGCTCCGGCGCGGCCTGCTGCGGAATGCCGGCCGGGGGCAGCAGCGCAAACAGGACGAACAAGGGCGCGATTCGACGAAACATGCTTCTCCTGGGCTCGCCCCCATTTTACCCCGCGCGCCCACTGCCCGCGGCGGCGGGTACCGAAGCCCGGAACCGGGGAGCTTCCGGCGCCGGCCGGAGTCCCGTGTCGCCGCCGCATGCCGGCGATTGCAGGGCCGGGCCGGAGTGCCGCCGCGCGGCGTAGAATGGATGGTACCGCGCCCGTTTCGAAAGGAACCCCATGCAACCTTCGATCAAAGTGCTCATTGTGGACGATGAGGCCAGCCAGCGCAGCGGCCTGGCCGGCATGGTCTCGGCGTGGGGCATGACGGCGGAGACCGCCGCCGAGGGCGAGGAGGCTTTGCGCAAGCTGGCCACCTTCCCGGCCGACGTGATTCTGACCGACCTGAACATGCCGGGCCTCGACGGTTTCGGCTTTCTGGCGCGCCTGCGCGACGCGGGCGAAATGCCGCCGGCGATCGTGCTCACCGCGTACGGCAACATCGAAACCGCGGTGAAGACGGTGCACGAGCTGGGCGCCTACTGGTTCCTCGAGAAACCGATCCAGCCGGGGCCGCTCGAAATCCTGATCCGCCGCGCAGGGAGCCACGCCGCGCTGCGCGCCGAGAACCGCGCCATGGAGCGCAACCTCGGCTACAAAGGCGCCGTGGGCGAACTGGTGGGGACGTCGCTGCAGATGCGGGAAATCTTCGCCCTACTCCAGCAGGCCGGCCCGAGCCGCGCCTGCGTGCTCATCACCGGGGAAAGCGGCACCGGCAAGGAACTGGTGGCACGCTCCCTGCACTCGCTCAGCACGCGCCGCCACGGCCCTTTCGTCGCCATCAACTGCGCGGCGCTGCCTGAGACGCTGATGGAGAGCGAACTGTTCGGCCACGAAAAAGGCGCTTTCACCGGGGCCTCCGAGCGCCGCGCCGGATGTTTTGAAGTCGCGCAGAACGGCACCCTGCTGCTCGACGAGATCGGCGAAATGCCGCTGGCCACGCAGGCCAAGCTGCTGCGCATCCTGGAGGACTCCAAGGTGAGGCGCCTCGGCAGCAAGACCGAATTCGAAGTGGACGTGCGTGTCGTGGCGGCCACCAATAAAGCTCCCGAAGAGGCCGTGCGGTCGGGGCAACTGCGGCAGGACCTCTACTACCGCCTCAACGTCTTCCACGTTCACCTGCCGCCGCTGCGCACGCGCAAGGAGGACATTCCCGCGCTCACCGAGGCGCTCATCGGCAGCCTGAACCACAAGCACGAATGCCGTATCACGGATCTGTCTCCCACGGTGCTGGAGGCTTTCTCCCGCCACGATTGGCCGGGCAACGTGCGCGAGTTGCGGAATGTGCTGGAGCGGGCGGTGATTCTCGCCGGGGAGGGCACGATCGAGATGAAGCACATGCCCGCGTTCCTGCAGGGCCGCGCCGTGGCTACCGCTGCGGCGCCCGATGCGGTGGCTGCCGACGACCGCGAGACGGTTCACTTCCCGATCGGCGCCACGGTCAGCGAAGCCGAACGCGAGCTCATCCTGCGCACGCTCGAACACACCAACAACAACAAGACGCGCGCCGCGGAAATCCTCGGCATCAGCCTCAAGACGCTGCACAACAAGCTGCGCGAGTACAGCGCGAAGGAAGAGAGCGGCGCGGCGTAGCGGGCGACCTCGAAGTTGCCGCGGGCTGCCGGCGCCTATGCCGTACTCAAGCGGCGGCGTGTTCTGCGTGGGCGCGAACGCGGCTGGCAGCGCTCGCTCACTTCGCGGGTTCCGACCACGGCGGCACGATGCCGTTCACGCGCGCATAGGCGATCAACTGGCCCATGTGCTCGTTGGCATGAACGATGATGCGGAGGTACATGCCCTCCACCGTGGCGTCGCGGCCAAAGACCTTGACCTTGCGCGAGAGGTCTTCCGGCTTGATGCCGGCATGAGCCGTCTTCACGGCTTCGAGCGAGCGCTTCAGCCAGTCGATCACCTTGGCCTTGTCGGTGACCGTCTTCTCGAGGTCGGGCGAGGTCATGTCGGCGGGCATGGGCGGGCCGGTGACGCTCAGCAGGTAGAAGTTCGCCATGGCGATGTGCATGAACACTTCGCTGGTGGAACGCACGCCGGGACCAGGGCGCCACGAATACTTGTCGGCCGGGATGGCTTCGGCCAGCGCCACCAGTTGTCGCGAAACATAGCTCCACTCGCCGTCATAGCCTTGCCAGAGGCCCGCCATTGGGTCGGGTTTTTGCGCCTGCAGCGCCGTAACGGAGAGCGCAGCAGCCGCCAGCAACGTCTTCTTCATAGCTATTTCTCCTCGGACGTTCCCAGCGAGCATAGCACGGAAAGCGGGAGCGATTTCACACCCGCCACTCCGAAGCGCCGCACTACCTCTTGTTCCTGGACGCTGCCTGCTGACGCATCTCGTTGAACATCTTCATGATGTGATCCATCACCGACTGCATCTGGCGCGGATCGCGAATGGTCTGGTACAAAAAGTCCCGCCAGTCGAACGGCGCACCGCCCATGTACCAGTATTGAGCAGCGAGCGGCGGGCCGCCCGGCGATCCCGCAGCGGG
>Ga0335078_10015129_pt1 | contig 11452 bp, 6 predicted proteins | sample Lox_Sample_32_FD_206711 | JGI IMG/M metagenome (GOLD analysis project Ga0335078, IMG submission 206711) | Soil microbial communities from Loxahatchee National Wildlife Refuge, Florida, United States - Lox_Sample_3.2 | ecosystem: Environmental > Terrestrial > Soil > Wetlands | place: USA: Florida...
GTCAGTCCCTAGCGCCGACGCCGACTACCACAAGATTAACGAGAAGCAATCCGGTAATTGGGACGCGATCGGCAAATCGGCCAAGCCCGTCGAGCCCACGCCAGCGCATTACGTCCTAGGACCACTGAAGGAAATCAAAATCCTGCCGCCGTCAATTGCGATCACCGGGCCGCGCTACAGCCAGCGCCTGGTAGTGGAAGGGATCTTCGTCGACGGCCACCAGGAGGACATCACCGATCAGGCTCGCATCACGTCATCCGATCCTAAGGTGGCCTTGGTCGATGGGGAAGCCTTTGTCCGCCCGCAGTCGGATGGTAGAGCAACAGTCACGGCTATGGTTGGGCCCCATCGGGCCACGGCGCCGGTGGAGATCAAGCAGTACTCCGTGCCGTTCGCCTGGAGTTTTCGTAACGACGTGCTGCCGGTAATGACCAAGATGGGTTGCAATTCCGGACCTTGCCACGGCGCGGCGGCGGGCAAGAATGGTTTCAAGCTGACGCTGCGCGGCTACGACCCGGAGGTGGACTATTTCACGCTCACCCACCAGGCGCTTTCGCGGCGCACCGACCGCCTGGAGCCGGCCAAGAGCCTGATCCTGCTGAAGCCCACGCTGACCATTCCCCACGGCGGCGGGCGCCGATTCCCGGTGGGCTCGCTCGAATACCAGGTGATGTCGAGATGGATCGCCGATGGCATGCCGCCTCCGCAGGACTCCGACGCGCGCATCACCGGTCTCCAGGTGCTTCCGCGTGAAGCCTCCCTGCGCCCGGGAGCGAAGCAGCAGTTGCTGGTGACGGCTACGTTCAGCGACGGCCACACCGAGGACGTCACGCGCTGGGTGAAGTTTTCCAGCGGCGACGACGGCGTGGCCACAGTGAATGACAGCCTCGACGCAAACGTAACGAAAGGGCGGGGCTTCAGCCCCGCCGAAAAGAGGGCCCCCAATAAGAATTCCTTTGATGGGCGTCAATACGGCGGGGCTGAAGCCCCGCCCTCCCCCAATGGACTTGTCACCATGCATGGGGCTGGCGAGGCGCCGGTCACCGTCTGGTATCTCAGCCACGTCACCTTCGCGCGCCTGCGCATTCCTTTCCCTTACCAGATCGACGAAACCGCTTTCGATCGTGCGCCGCGCCACAACTACATCGACGACGACGTGATCGCCCACCTCAAGGTGTTGCACATTCCGCCTTCGCGCCCCGCCAGCGACGCCGAATTCATCCGGCGCGCGTATCTGGATGCCGCGGGCATTCTTCCGCAGCCGCGTGAGGTGGAAGCGTTCCTCAAAGACACCTCGCCCGATAAGCGCGATCGCCTGATCGACGCCCTCGTTTCGCGCCCCGAGTTCGTGGACTACTGGGCCTACAAGTGGTCGGACCTGCTGCTGGTCTCCAGCACCAAGCTCGCGCCGGCGGGCATGTGGACCTACTACAACTGGATTCGCGAGAGCGTGGCCGCCGACAAGCCTTGGAACCGGTTCGTGCGCGAGATCGTCACCGCCAACGGTAGCGCGCGGCAGAACGGCGCCGCCAACTATTGGGTGATCCACCGCGATCCCAAGGATATTTCCGAAAACATGACGCAGGCCTTTCTCGGCACCACCATCACCTGCGCCCACTGCCACAATCATCCGCTCGATAAGTGGACGCAGAAGGACTATTACGGCATGGCCAACCTGTTCGCGCGCGTGCGGCTGAAGACCGGCGCGCCGGGCGGGTTCCGTCCCGGTGTGGGGCCGATCTTCGACGACGTCGCGGTCATCACCAGTTCCTCCGGCGAATATCACGACGATCGCTTCGGCCACCCGCTGCCGCCCAAGCCGCTCGATGCCCAGCCGCTACCCTTCGGCTCATCCGAGGACCCGCGCGCCTACTTCGCCGATTGGCTCACCTCGCCCGAGAACCCGTACTTCGCCCGCGCCATCGTCAATCGCGTATGGCGGAACTTCATGGGACGCGGCTTGGTGGAGTCGGTGGACGATATGCGCGCCACCAATCCGCCCACCAACGAAGAACTGCTGAGCGCACTCACCAAGGACTTCGTCGCCCACAACTTCGACGTCGACTACCTGATCAGAACCATCATGAGGTCCGCCACCTATCAGACTTCTTCGGAGCCGAACAAGGAGAATGAAGACGATGAGAAGTATTACTCGCACTACCTCATCCGGCGGCTGCCGGCGGAAGTTCTGCTCGACGCGCTCTCCGAGGTCACCCAATCGCCGGAGAAATTCGACGGCTACCCGCTGGGCATGACGGCCATGCAGTTGCCGGATACCGCGGTGCAGAACTATTTCCTCAGCGCTTTCGGCCGGCCGGCGCGCGAGCAGACGCGCGAAAGCGAGCGAACCTCCGACCCCAGCATCACCCAGGCGCTGCACGTGATCAATGGCGACACGCTGAACGAGAAACTGCGAGCGCCCGACGGCACCGTCGACATGCTGTTGAGGCTGGGGCTCTCGGATGAAGAAGTGGTGAATTACCTGTACCTCGCCGCCTTCAGCCGGTACCCGACAGATGCGGAGCGCGCGGCGATTGCGAACGATCTGAAATCGGCGGAGGCCCAACCGGTGCCCGGCAGCACCGTCGATCCCCGGCGCGCCGCGCTCACCGACATGACGTGGGCGTTTCTCACCAGCAAGGAGTTTATGTTCAATCACTGAGACTGTGCACCCGGCTGTCGTGTGTGCTCGATGTGTCCTCCATGATCGTGTCTGATACCATGATATCGTACGACCCCGTGGAGGCCCAGGAGGCAAAGGATGGCACAATTTGTGGTCCGCAACGTTGAGAGCGCGGTGAAAGTAAGACTGCAACGTCGCGCCCGGCGGAATGGCCGCAGCATGGAGGAGGAGGTACGCGAGATCCTACGCAGCGCGGTGAGCGAAGAAGATGTTCCGGCCGCCGGACTGGGCACCGAAATTGCAGGCTTGTTTGCCAAGGCCGGCCTGGTTTCGGACATCACGGAACTGCGGGGATCTTGTTTTGCGAAACCCGAACCCCGAACCCCTCTGAGTGCGATTGAGTGTCGAAACGGAGGAAGACGTGTGCCGAAGCATTAAGGTGCTGCGACAGCAAGGGCGCCCGGCAGCACCCGAAGAACTCAATGCGGCCGCCTTACAGTTTGTACGAAAGATCAGTGGGTATCATCGCCCGTCTCAGGCCAACCAGGAGGCCTTCAACCTCGCGATCGCGGAGATTGCCGCGAGCAGTAAACGCCTGCTCGACTCGCTGACGGCTCCGAGGCGCGCGGCCGATTCGTAGCCGCGCCGGGCCCAGCTCCGCGAACTGAAATGCGACTGCCGTAGAAGGAACCGTATGAGGCTTTGGATGGTCCCACCCAGCAAGATGTGTCGCAAGCACCTGCTAGGTGAACATGTCGAGTGCCATATGTTTGTGGGATGCATCCTGAAGAAGAAGAGCCTGTCCGGTTACATCTCAGGTGGATTGGTGGAGATTCACAACATCGGGAAACGGCACGATCTGCTGGCGAGGGAACTCATCCGCCGCGGTTACCGCCATAAGACGCCACTCAAGAGGTTTGTTTCCTGGAAAGAGGGAAGGATAAATCGCAAGGAAGCGCGAGCAGCATTAGCCCGCCGTTGTAGCGACTGCAGAAAGCGAGGGGTGTGAGTCAGCGCGAAACGCGAGCGGAAGGCATCTCTCCGCCGGATCGATGCTTTGGAAGAGGCGAGAGAGAGTCAGTTCGTGACTTCTACCTGTTGGGGAGGTTGATGAAAACAGGACGTTCTAGTTTCCTGACTCCGCACGCCACGTTTGTGGGCGGACTTCAACTGCTGATCTGCCTTGTCGTGATGGTTCGCTGTGCCCGTGCCGAGCTTTTCGCGGGTCCCGACGCGTCCGCTCATGCCGTCGGCGCTTCCGCGCCCGGCTACACCGCGCAAATCATCCCTATCTTCCAGCAGAGCTGCCTCGCCTGCCACTCGGCCACTACCAAGATGGGCGGCTTGGTGCTGGAAAACTACGAAGCAATGATGAAAGGCGGCGTCCACAGCGATGTGATCGTTCCCGGCAAAGCCGAAGAGAGCCGGATGATCCAGATGCTCGAAGGTAAGGTGCAACCGCGCATGCCTTTCGGCGGCGACCCGCTTCCGCCCGCTGTCATCGCCACCATCAAGGCTTGGATCGACGCGGGGGCCAAGGGTCCGGCGCCGGGCGAAGTTACTACGCCGCTCGCGCCACTGGCGATTCCGAATATCAAGCCGCAGGTTCCGGCCGCCTCGCCCGTGGGATCGCTGCGATTTTCGCCGGATGGCAAGCTGTTGGCTGTGGGCGGTTACAAAGAAGTTCGGTTGCTCGATCCTGCTACCGGGCAATCGGTGGCTACGCTTGAGGGGCACGCCGATCTGGTTCGCTCGATCGCTTTCAGCCCCGACGGCAAGTATCTGGCGGCGGCGGGCGGCTTGCCGCAACGCTCGGGTGAGATCAAGATCTGGGATCTGGCTACGCGCCAGCTTGTGAAGACCATCGCGGGCCACAACGATTGCATTTATTCCGTTGCCTGGAGCCCGGACGGGAAGTTGTTGGCCAGCGGCAGCTACGACAAAGTGGTGAAGCTCTGGGACGCGGAGACCGGCAGGGAACTGCGCAATCTGAAGGACCACATTGACGCCGTCTTCTCGGTCGCCTTCAACCCGGACGGCAAGCGGCTTGCCTCCGGCGCGCAGGACCGGACGGTGAAGATCTGGGACGTGGCCAGCGGCCAGCGGCTGTTTACCCTGAGTGATGCGCAGGACGGAATCACGTCGGTCTGCTTTCGCCCTGGCGCAAACCAGATTGCGGCGGCCGGCTACGACAAGACCATCTACGTCTGGAACCTGACCGACACGGGCGGCGCGCTCGCCAAGTCGCTGATCGCCGATGAGGACAGCATTCTGGCGCTCGCCTACTCGCCCGACGGAAAGGTCATGGTGACGAGTTCGGCGGACAACTCCATCCGTTTCCGCGATGCCGACACGCTCGATCCGTTGCGCGCGCTCGGAGACCAACCCGACTGGGTGGAAGCGCTGAGCGTCAGCCCCGACGGCAGGTGGCTGGCCGCCGGACGGTATAACGGCACCTTGAGCCTCTACGACATGAGAACGTTCCAGCAGATGTTGGGTCCGGTGATGGCGTTCGAGCCCTATCCGGGCCAGGGAACAGGGGACAGGGGACAGGGAACAGGAGGGGAATGAGCCGCGGGGAATTTCGATGTTATCAAAATAAGGACTTCACTGTTGAATAATTTCATGGTAGGCTCGGTTTGTATGATGCAGCTTCGCGGTTCGGCCTGTGAGCACATCTTGATCAGGCGGTATGGCCTCAAGAGTAAGCGTGTCACTCGGCCCCCGGTACCTTCTACCGCAGGGTAAGTAACGTTGGAACTTGAGGGTCCAGGATACGCTGGTTGGCTGATCCAGATCACGGTTCGAGTTATGAATAGTTATTCATGGTATGTTATGTCACAAGTACACTTGTTGGCTGAGGTCCATGGAGAAGCGGACCTTCGCGGGCTTTGCCTAGGTACTCGCGTGGTACAACTTATAGAGTTAAACCAATGCGGAGTTGCACCTTCGGCCGGCTATTCGTGGAGGGGCCCGGTTGGGATCGGATCGCGAGAACGAACTTTGGCGTAAAACGCCGGCGTCGGTATCAGGGAAGAGCGCTGCGCAGTTTGCTGGCGAGCCAACTTTTTTCAGGACCGAAGCCACCAATATGTTGAAACAAAAGGAAGACACCCTCGGACCGAACCCAACACGAACCCATTCAGGAAGGGAAGAAAATCGGGGGTCGGGAGGGGACTACCGTCGGGGCAAAACAAAAAGGTTACACTCGCTGTAACGTTTCCGTCTCCGCCAGCCAGCTTTACTGGCGTGCGATGGTTTTTTCAGGACCGAAGCCACCAATATGTTGAAACAAAAGGAAGACACCTCTGGACCGAACCCAATACGAACCCATTTTGGTAAAAGCAGGGGAAATGGGGGCTGATAGGACATTCTAAGGACTGGAGAAGCGGCACTTCGAGCAAATGGGCTGCCCGCTATTTATGCCGGGACCTGGGTTTGTCACGACGTATTTGCGAGAAGCTTGTCAAGTGCTGTGGTTTCGCAGGAGAGGAATGTAGAAACGCGAGAATACGGCTTGCCGTACCCACCTTGGTTCGATGCGCGCGGCAAAAGAGGATACGGCAATCCGTACCGCTGTAGGTGCATACCATGAAACTTCGGATCGGACGGCGGATGAAAGGAAAGAGGCTGGTCGTGGCGTGTGCGTCGATCTCACTTTCGATCCTGGCTTCCCCGGCAGCGTCTTCTGGCGCCGACGAGCCGGTGATTCCGCCCACGCTTTCGCGCATCTGGCCGGTGGGCATGGAGCGCGGCACCACGCGGACCTTCACCGTGGAGGGGCGCAACCTCGAGGGCACCAGCGCGGTGCTTTTTGACTCGCCCGGGCTCAGCGCGAAGGTGCTCAACGTGAATGAGCTTCCCGGCGCCACGGTGAGCATGGATAAGTTTTCGGCGGCGGTGCCGCTGGGCCATCAGTATTCGGCCGCCATCGAGGTGACGGCGGCAAAGGATGTTGAGCCTGGCATGCACTGGCTGCGCTTCGACACGCCGCGCGGGACCTCCAACACGGCGGTTCTGGATATCGGATCACTGCCGGAGATCGAGGCAAAACCTGCGAGTGGATTGACCGCTTCCGGCACGGCCTACCGGGATTCCACCATCGCGAGCGAGCCGCAAGCGGTAACCCTGCCCGCGACGCTGGTGGGAACCATCGCCAAGCCCGGCGAGGTCCACACCTTCGCCTTCGAAGGCAAGGCCGGGCAGGAGTTGGTATTTCAAGCCGTGGGCGCAGACCTTGGGTCGGAACTGAAGACTCTGCTGGTGCTCCGCGATTCCGGCGGCAAAGTGCTGGCTCGCGCCGGCGAATACTCGCCCGGACCCGACGCCGTGATAACCACGAAGCTTCCTGCTGATGGCCCGGCAGGCGGTAAGTACACCATCTCCATCACGGACCGCGAGCGCGGCGGCGGCATGAATCATTCTTACCGCTTGAACGCGGGGGAGTTGCCCTACGTCACGGGAGTGTTTCCGCTGGGGGTGCGGGCGGGCCAGTCGAGCGTGGTTACGGTGCAAGGCGTGAACCTGGGAGGAGTGCAGGAAGTCAAGGTCGATCCGCCCCAGCGGGCTGACGCTTGGACCCCCGCTTGGAGCACTATCTCGCTTCCGCTTCAGACCGCGTGGGGAGCACCGCTGGACAAGATCAGTCTGGCCGTGGGCAACGAGCCGGAGATCGTGGAGCAGGAGCCGAACGATACGCCGGCTGAGGCGCAGCGCGTCACTCTGCCGGTGACGATCAATGGGAAGATCAGTGGCCACATCGACCTCGGCTCGAAGGCCGGCTCGGTTTCCGGTTCCGCTGACGAAGATTACTTCCGCTTTACGGCGCGCCAGGGCGAGCGGCTGACCATCGAGGTGGCGGCGGCGCGGCTCGGATCACCCCTCGACTCGGTGATCGAGGTGCTCGACGGCGAGGGCCGTCCCATCCCGCGCGCCACCCTCCGTTGCCTGAGCCAGACGCAAATGACCCTCTCGGACCGCGACTCGCGCAGCCGCGGTTTCCGGCTGCTTTCCCTCTCCGGTCTCGAGCCGCACGACTACCTGATGATCGGAGACGAGTTGGTGCGCCTGGAAAGCATTCCCGACCAGCCGGACGCCGACGTGACCCTGGCGGGCACAGGTGGCAGCCGTGTAGCCTATCTCGGAACTTCGCCGGAAGCCCACGCGGTGGAGACGCCGGTGTACAAGGTGGAGATCGAGAAGCCGGAGGCGCAGTTCCCGCCCAACGGCCTGCCGGTGTTCCGTCTCGCCCTGCGCAACGACGACGGCGGTCCGGGCTACGGGGCCGACTCGCGGCTCGACTTCACGGCGTCGCGCGACGGCGAATACCTGCTCCACCTGAAGGACGCGCGCGGCTTTCAGGGTCCGGACTTCGCCTATCGAGTCACCATCCGCGACACCCGCCCCGACTTCACGCTTTCCGCCTCTCCCGGCAATCCCAACGTGCCGCTGGGTGGCCGCGTTCCGGTGTTCGTAGAGGCCAATCGCTCCCTGGGCTACGAAGGGCCCATCGAGCTGGAAGCGCAGGGGCTGCCCAAGGGAATGAGCGCCGCTCGGGCGACGATTCCAGCCGGGCAGGATTCCGCCGTCGTGATCTTCTCGGCCGCCTCAGCCGCTACGGACGCGGCGCCCGCCGCCGTTGGGGCTGCGGCGCCGGCGCCGATCTCGATCGTGGGCCGCGCCAGCATCAATGGCCAGGAGATGGTGCGCGTGGCGGACGCGGACGAACCCTTGCGCGTGGCGTCAGTGATCCCGCCGCCGGACGTCGTCGTCTCGGCCGATCCCGTCGAAGTCGCCCTCGAGCCGGGTAAAGAAACTACCGTCACGTTGCACGTTCAGCGGCAGAACGGCTTCAAGGGCCGGGTTCCCTGCAACGTCGATAACCTGCCGCCCGGCGTGCGGGTGGTGAACGTGGGCTTGAACGGCGTGCTGGTCACCGAGGATCAAACCAGCCGCACCTTCACCCTGCGCGCCGAGGACTGGGTGCAGCCCATCGAACAGCCGGTCTACGTTGTGGCCGAGGTTGAGTCGGGTTCGTCCACGCTTCACGCTTCCCACGCGCTGATGTTGAAGGTGCGGGTTCGTAGTGAAGCGGCTCGCCGCGCAGCCTCTCCGGAAGCGGCCAAAGCTGCAGAAACGAGCCTGAGATAGAGAGGGTCAAGAAGTCAGGCGTCAGGTTCGATGGTCGGCAGGATCCCATGCTAGTGACGCGCCGGTGGCGGCGCTGTCAGATGCCGGCGTACCAGGCGTACCCACCTTCTGGCGAAGCCGAGCCCAAGCCCTTGCCGAACCGTTTGAGGCTGTCGGTCAGGGTGAGGCGGGTGATGTACTTGACGTTCTTGTAGCCGAGCTGCCGAGGAACGCGCATGCGAAGAGGTCCACCGAATGGAACGGGAAGCTCACCGCCGTTCATCCCGAGGGTGACGAGGGTTTGAGGGTGCAAGGCATCGGCCATGTCAATGCTCTCCCACCAGTCGGGTTGGATGGAACGGTAGACAACGTATCGGACCTGGGGTAGCGCCCCCACGAGACCCAGGATGTGAGAGAGAGGCACGCCACTCCATTCGGCGATATAAGACCAGCCTTCTTCGCAAGCGATAAGCGTGATCTCGGTGCGAGAGGGGAAGGTTCGGAGGTCGGCCAGAGAGAACGACGCCGGGCGGGCGACCATGCCATCGACGGCTAGGCGCCAGTCCGCAAACCCTCCCTGCTGAAGCCTCTGGAACCCTTCGCCCAAAGGGGCGACTTCGTTTGCGAACGGATCTTTCGAAATCTGGCTGCGAGAGAAGTTGCGCGTCGGGGCGTGGCGCGTCAATAGCCGCTGCGCCGCGTAAGTCAGGGTTTCGCCCGCGCCGTAAAGGACGCCCGCATCGGGCGGGATCAGTCCATAACGCTCGGCGAGCTTCGCCGCAACTCCGAGCCCGGTAGCGCCAGCTGTGGCAAACAAGCCGGTGGTAATGAGTTTACGCCTTGAAATCCCGCTCATGATCTCTCCCTGGGTTGGGTCAGGCGACCGGTGATCATGGCGCCCACCCGGTTCCGGAATCCAGCCAGATAAACCATAAGAACGTGAACCAAAAGAAAGAGCACCAGGAATATGGAGACGAAGAAGTGGATGGTGCGTGCGGACTGCCGGCCGCCCAAAACCGTGACCACGGCCGGAAACGCTGAGGCGAAGGCCGGCGACATGTCTAGTCCCGTCCAGATGACCAAAGGAAAGAGAACGAAAATGACGAGCAGATAGGTCAAGCGCTGTAACACGTTGTACGACCCGGCTTCCTCCTCACTCGGCCGCCGGAAGCGCAAATGCCGGGCAATATTGATCGCGAGCCTCTTCGGGGAGAGCTCCGACGGCGCGGGAAGCAGATTCCGCCGGAAATGCCCCTGAAAGAATCCGAATGCTCCATAAAGTAAGCCGGTCAATACCGCAACCCAGGCGGCTTCGAAATGAAGATAGCGGCTCCATCCGTTCTGGTCGGGAAGCACGTAGCCGTAGCCGGTGGGGACGGTGTCCCGCGAGGACGGAATCGGCAGGGTGAATAAAGGACGAGTGTTTACGTTGCCGGTCTCGCCCCAGTAAAAGCGCGGGTGAGAGATTAGGATTTCCACTCCGGTGACGAGCAGGGCCAGAAAGGATAAGGTGATGAGCCAGTGCGTGACGCGAACGAAAGCAGAATGGCGCAGACGAAGTCTTTCGGCCCCCTGCGAAGTTGCAGCCCCGGCTGTCTGGCCGGCGGTCTCGAATTCAGCCGGAATCTCCATTTTCCCCCTCAGGCCCCAGCCAAACGATACATCTGAATGCCGCCGGATGCAACTGTGTCCATTGCGTTGCAGCTTTCCCTGGATCACAGGATGCCAATACTTTGCCACTCAGGAGTCGCGAGTCTTGCCGGTGAGCGCCGCGAACATACGCGGATTGGCGCGGGCGTTATCATCACTGAGCCATCCCGGTTCCACCGGTGCCCCCGCGTCGGCGAGGAGCGCGACAACGTCATAGTAAGCATCGTTCGCGGCGGCATTCCTCTTCTGCTCGTTCCACCCGTGAAGGGCCCAACCGAGTGGGGTCCCGCCAAAGCTTTGGTCTTTCACATCAACGGGCGCCCGACGCTCTAAGAGCGCCTTCACTGTATGCAGATGTCCACCGTGCGCCGCCCAGTGCAGGCCTGTCTGACCATGTGGACGAGGAAGGAGTTCGCCCACGTCGATGCCGCGACCGAGCAGATACTCGACGACGTCAGTACGCCCATACTCACACGCCCACGTGAAGCCGTCCTTCATCTGTGCCATCGTTGCGGTCTCTTTCAGACTGCCGTCCGCATTGAAGAATGATTTGACGATATCCAGCCGTCCCACTCCTGCCGCTCCTTCCAGATCCAGAGGCGCTCCGCGACGGGCGAGAAACTCTGCGGCATCGTCGCGTCCGTTGGCGAGGCACCCGTTCACGAGCGCGTGCTTGTGACCTGCGGCTCCTCGGTCGATTCGCGCACCGTGCGCGAGCAGCACGTCAATCAACGCGTGCAACACTCCCGCCACTTTCGGATGAATGCTGGTGGCAACCAGACCAAGCGTTGTGGCTCCCCCGCCATACATGTCCGCGACGGCATCGACTTCCGCCCCGGTTTTGAGGAGCATCTCGGCAATCTGCACGGCATTGCGGGGCGTACGTTGACGAAAGCCCTCAACGCCGTTGGCCCCAATGTAATGCAGGAGCGTTGAATGGTGTCGGCGGTTTGACCGTGCCCGAATGAGGTCCGGATTGTGACGTAGTAATCGTTCGAGGGAGTCGGCATCGCCGATGACAATGGCATCGACGGCCCGTTCGAATTGCGC
>Ga0335078_10015131_pt1 | contig 11450 bp, 10 predicted proteins | sample Lox_Sample_32_FD_206711 | JGI IMG/M metagenome (GOLD analysis project Ga0335078, IMG submission 206711) | Soil microbial communities from Loxahatchee National Wildlife Refuge, Florida, United States - Lox_Sample_3.2 | ecosystem: Environmental > Terrestrial > Soil > Wetlands | place: USA...
GTTGTCCGTCAACTGGGCAGGGGCACGCCATGGCGCGTCCATCCAGGTATCGTGCAGGCAGCCGGTCAATCCGCAGACCCTCGCCTGAAGGCGGCCTATCGATTCGAAAAGGGCGGCTGGATTTACGTTCACCTGGAAGGCACGCCGGGCGAGATCGGATTTCAGCATGGCTTCCTGCTGGGCCCCGAAATCGCGGATGCCTTTGAAGCGATCAAGCTGCAGGACACGCATGACACCCGCAAGGACTGGGAGTTCTTCCGCCAGGCCGCGCACGAGATGCTCTGGCCGCACATCGACCGGGAATACCAGGAGGAGCTTGCGGGAATCGTGGAAGGCCTGAAGGCGCGCAGGGTCTCAATGGATATCGATGACGTGGTGGCCCTGAATGCCTTCGAAGAATTGCCGGACTATTACGTGCCCTGGTACAACTCGCAGCACAAAGTATCCGGCGCGCCGCATCTGGCGAGTCCCGGGAACTGCAGCGCGTTCGTGGCCACTGGCGGTTACACGCGCGACCACAAGATTGTCATTGCCCACAACAACTGGACCAGCTACCTCGACGGCGAGCGTTGGCGCATCATCTTCGATATTGTGCCGCAACAAGGCTATCGCATTCTGATGGACGGCTTTCCCGGCGTCATTACCAGTGACGACGATTTCGGCGTGAACTCGAGCGGCATTGCGGTGACGGAGACGACGATTACGCAATTCGCCGGCTGGAACCCGAACGGCAAGCCGGAGTTCATGCGCTCCCGCAAGGCGCTGCAATACGCCGCCTCGATCGACGACTACACCGGCATCATGCTGGACGGCAATAACGGCGGCTACGCCAACGATTGGCTGCTCGGCGATAACAAGACCGGTGAGATTGCCCAGTTCGAGCTGGGGTTGCAGGCGTACCGGATCTGGCGCACCAAGAATGGGTACTTCGTGGGGTCGAATTTCGCCCGTGATCCGGAAGTGATTGCCAAAGACACAAGCTTCGATCCCACGAAACTCGACATCTCTCCGAACGCCCGCCGCGTCTGCTGGGAGCAGTTGATCAAAAAGGCAAAGGGCAGGATCGACGTCAGCATGGCGGAGAAGTTCATGGCCGATCATTACGACTCTTACGAGAAAAGAGCGGACCCGAATGAACGCGCGATGTGCGGTCACGTAGACGCATCGCCGCGCGGCGTTGAGGTTTGGGAATGGCCGCCTTATTGCCCTGCCGGAGCAGTGCAGGGAAAGGCCATGGACGGCGCCATGGCGAAGGCCATGAGCTTCTATGCCCACGTCGGCCATCCGTGCGGGCAGGATTTTCTCGTTGCGCCTTTCCTCAAGGCCCATCCCGAATTCGCCTGGCAAGCGCCATTACTGCGTGATATGAAGGCGGGGCCTTGGACGCTGTTCAAGGCAGGGCAAAGAGAACCGTAGCTTCGTCCCCGAAGGGGTTCGATAAAGTAGCCGAGGGCAGCGCCCCCGGAATCGCTTATGCGACCCCTTCAGGGTCGACCGGTTTCCGCGTTGCCGTTCCGGGGGCGTTGCCCCCGGCTACCACATGGCGCCCTTTCAGGGCAGGACAATCTCCGGGAGGCCATCCGCCTCTAAAGAGGACACGTAGCCGCGCTAGCTTCCTTGAAATTCTCGATCGCTTCTTCGCGCGTCTTCCCCTAGCTGATGCAACCTGGGAGACTTGGGCATTCCACGACCCCGCAGTCACCCTCGCCTGGATAAATAATAACTTGTCTAATATCATCTACAACTATACCCGAACTGTCGCGGAATGCCGCCGCTTTTCGTACAGCGGGAACTTCTCCGTCAGGACTTCGACTTCGGGGAGGATGCGCCGCTGCACCGATTCGTCCTCGATATGGTGAAGCACCTGGGCGATCCACTCCGCGATGAGTTCCATCTCCGCTTCCTTCAGGCCTCGAGTGGTGACGGCGGGCGTGCCGATGCGAATGCCGCTGGCGACCGCGGGCTTGTTGGTGTCGAACGGAATGGCGTTTTTGTTGACGGTGATTCCGGCGTTGCCGAGGGCCTTTTCGGCCTGCTTGCCGGTTACGTTTTGTGAGAAGACGTCGACCAGCATCAGGTGCGTGTCCGTGCCGCCGGAGACGATGCGGAACCCTTTGCGCGCCAGCGCCTCGGCCATAGCGCGGGCATTGCGCACAATCTGCTGCTGGTAGTCGCGGAAAGCCGGCTGAAGAGCTTCCTTAAAGCAGACAGCCTTGGCGGCGATGACGTGCATCAGGGGTCCGCCCTGGATGCCGGGGAACACGATCTTGTCCAGGTCCTTCGCATGCTGAGCTTTCGAGAATACTGCGCCGCCGCGCGGGCCGCGCAAGGTTTTGTGCGTGGTGGTGGTGACGAAGTCGGCGTGCGGAAACGGACTGGGGTGGAGACCCGCGGCGATGAGCCCGGCGATGTGCGCCATGTCAACCATCAACAGCGCCCCGCTGTGTTTGGCGATGGCGCCCAAACGGGCGAAGTCCAGCACGCGCGGATAGGCGCTGGCGCCGGCGACGATCAGGCGCGGTTTGTGTTCCAGGGCTAAGCGCTCGACTTCGTCGTAGTCAATCGTCTCGGTGTCCTTGCGCACGCCGTACGAAACGATGTTGTACATCTTGCCGGAGAAATTAAGCGGGTGGCCATGCGTGAGGTGCCCGCCATGGGCCAGGCTCATGCCAAGCATGGTATCGCCCGGCTTCAGCACGGTCATATAAACGGCCTGGTTGGCCTGGCTGCCGGAGTGGGCTTGCACGTTGGCGTGCTCGGCGCCGAAGAGTTGCTTGGCGCGCTCGATGGCCAGCGTTTCGGCCACGTCCACAAACTCGCACCCGCCGTAATAGCGGTTGCCCGGCAGGCCCTCGGCGTACTTGTTGGTCATCACGGAGCCGAGCGCTTCGAGCACCGCCTCGCTGACGAAATTCTCCGAAGCGATCAGTTCGAGAGTCCGTGCCTGGCGGTCGACCTCCTGGTCGAGGGCGCGGGCGATTTCGGGGTCAACCTCGCGCAAGGGAAGGGTATGGTTCATGATTGCTTCTCCGAACGATAGCGTTGCTCAAGAGCGTCGATCTTCTCAAGGCGCCGCACGTGGCGGCCTTCGCCGAAGGGCGTGGAGAGCCACGCGTCAACGATCTGATGCATGCTGGCGGCGTCGATCATACGCGACCCCATGGTGAGGACATTGGCGTTGTTGTGCTCACGCGACATGCGGGCGGATAGCGTGTCGTTGGCTACCACGGCGCGAATGCCCGGCACCTTGTTGGCGGCCAGCATCATCCCGATGCCCGTTCCGCACACCAGCACCCCGCAGTCAGCTTCCTTCCCCACCACCCGTGCGGCCACCTTCTCCGCAAAGTCTGGATAGTCGACAACCTCAGTGTTCAACGGGCCACAGTCTTCAACCTCCAGGCCGTGGCTTTTCAGGTATTCGAGGACCTGCTGCTTCAAAGCAAAGCCCACATGGTCTGCCGCTACGACAATCTTCATTGTTGGATCACACTCCCGTCCCCGAGCCTCGCTGGAGCATAGGCGAACGCCAGGCACTCCTTTAGAAATTCTACCGAAGCAGTGGTAAATAGGGAATAGAGAATCATGCGTGTCCTGGGTTGAGCGGAGCGCCGACTTTTCGGGAGGCGCTAATCCCGGCTGGCGCAGACCCCTGATTTGCGGGGTCTGCGATCTCCCGAAGGGACAGTTCGCCCGAGCGGTGACAATTTGGCCGACCTGCGCCTTCGGCGCATCGCAGACATTGAAAAGCATGTCTGCGCCAGCCTGCGGTCCTTTGTTTTCATAAACATTCTGGCTTTGTTCCCTCGAAAACCTGCTTCGACAGCGCCGAGTCCGGGCTGGCGCAGACCCCTGAAGTGTGGGGTCTGCGATCTCCCGAAGGGACAGGTCGCTCGGAATGACACGCTACTGGCGGGAAGTCCAGGAAGTGCCACAGTTACCGGTCCCGCGCAGTGTCGAGGACTTCCGCCGGCGAAGCCGTGCCCGTACCTTTTTTCATAACAGTAATCGAGGCGGCCAGATTGCCAAGCGACGCTGCGGCGACCGGATCGCCGGTTACCGCCAAAGTGAGCGCCGTGCCGGCGGCAAAGGCGTCGCCCGCGCCGCAAATATCAACCGGGTGCTCGACAGCTCGTGCTTTCGCCCACGCCTCTTTACCCTCTTCGATGACGAGCGTTCCTTGGGGCCCATGAGTCACCATCAAGGCCCGGCTGCGAAGGTGCTCGCGCAGCCGCCTGAAATCCACTTGCCCAAACAGTTCCTGGCAGGCCGCCTCCGCTTCGGCGCGGTTGGGCTTGACCGTTACTTCCCGGAACAGATGCACGCGTTTCCGGGAATCAACGAGAAAGACTTTGTTGGGATACCTGGCCGCAAGCTCGCTGATTGTAGCGCGCACGGCCGCAGTCACCACGCCTCCTGCGGCGGTTTCGGCCTGGTCGGCCACCAGGACCACGTCGAAGGCCTCGACCACCGGGATTAGATTCTCGATAACCCGCGTCTCCGCCTCGGGAGGAAGAGGTCCGGTGGAGATGAAATCAACTCGAGGCTGGTCCTCAACGCCGGTTTGGGCATTGATAAGCTTGGTGTAGGTGAAGGTCTGCCAACCGGGCAGTTCCACCATCAGATTGGCGGTGACGCCGCGCTGGGTCAGGGCGCGGGCCAGCTCGAACCCGCAGCCATCGTCGCCGCGAACGCCCACCACAGCGACCGTGCCGGCGCCCAAAGAAGCCAGATTGTTGGCCACGGTTCCCCCGCCACCCGGCGTAACCTCGGTCGAGACGATACCGAGGCGCGGAATTCCGGTTTCAGCCGATGGCTCGGAAGTCGCGGGATCGTAGGTGCACCAGCGGTCCAGGCAAATGTCGCCCACCACTAATGCCTTGAGTTTCGTGAAACGGTCCAAAATCTCCGCCGTCGTCATGATGTCATCTCCAGGAGGGCGCGCCGCAGGGCCGGTACAGTCGCCCGATGATCGCCGCAAAAATAATAGCTCTCCCCGCCGTCGGCCACCGTCCGCACCAGGATTGTCTTGTGCGGCCGGAAATAGTATCCCGGGTCGGTTTTGGGGAGTTCGTGGTGAATGTCTCCCTGGATGGGGACCAAGTCAAAAACTGCCGTGGTGAAATTCCTGATCGTCCGCCCCTCCTGATGAGCGACGTTGCGGGCCATGGAAAGGGCTTTCAAATAGACCTCGGGCGCCATGATGGCAGAGCCAAAATCCAGCATGACCCCGTCTTCCAGGTTTTCGACCGAACTCGTGAAAATCAGGAAATCACGGTAGCTGGCCGCGCCCAGAGCGCCGCCATCGCAGTTCGGATGTTCATGGATGATGTCATATCCGACGCCCACGTGTACCGTGGCTGGAATCGAGAGCCGGTAAGCGGTGGCAAAAATGCTTACATCCTTGTGGGGAAAATCGCTGCACTCGATCCTCCGCCCAACGTTTTCGCCCAGTCCCAGGGAGAGCGCCGAGGCTTCGCGAATCACCTCGTTCAGCTCTCCCGTTTCGCGCCACAGCCCGAATTCGCCGCTGCGGATGTAACGCGCCACGCTCTCGGTGGTGGCGCCAACGCGGGCCAATTCGTAATCGTGAATCGCGCCCGCGCCGTTCATCGCGATATGGGTTAAGTAGCCTCGCTCCAGCAGGTCGATGATGTAGCGGCTCGCGCCGGATTTGATGACATGCGCGCCCATCATCAGGATGCGCGCGGCCCCCTTGGCCTTCGCCGCGGCGACCCTTCGCGCCACCTCGAGAAGTTGCGGGTGGGAGAAGGCCGGTGCGGGGCCCTCGAGCGGCAGGAGATAGTCCAGGTTCATGTCATGGACGCGCTCGCCCAGAGGCTTGATCACTAGTCGTGAACGATCGAAAGTTTTGTATTTGGAGTTCATGAGCGGCTATTTCCCGGGTCTGTCATTCGCTGTCATCCTGAGCCCGTTCGCTGTCACCCTGAGCGAAGCGAAGGGTCTGCATCTTGCCCGCTCAGGGTAAACTTCGCGAAGGATCTGCAGTTCGCCGGGCATCGTGAAAATCAAGGAAAATGCAGATCCTTCGTCGCCTTCGGCTTCTCAGGATGACATCCGCAGTGAGTTGCAGCTCTGTTAGCAGCATTCGCTGTTTCTTCGAACTGAAAAAGATCACAAACTCTCAGGATGACATGCGTACAATTCTCTGCCACCTGGCGAGCGAAGGTTAATGCTCTGGAAACAAAGCGCTCGAAAGCTCATTCCAGCGGAGGAAATTTGGAACGATGAAATCCGCGCCCACATTTACCAGCCGCTCCCGCTTCCACTGGTCGACAACCATGCACTCGGGCTCATCCGTGGCCACCCCCACGGCGACCCCGCCCGCTTCCTTGACGTTCTTGATCTCCACATACCCGTCGCCGAACCCGATCAGCATCTTTCCGCGGTCCTCGAACGAGGAAAGCATCTCACGGATCAGAATTTCTTTGGAAAAACTCTCGTAGTCGTCGCGGGCGCCAAAGATGTGGCCGTCAAAGTACCGGTCTATGTCCAACAGGCGAGCTTCCTCAAGTGTGTAGGACTCGTCGGTGCCGCTGGCGCAGTAAAGCGCCAAGCCGCGGGCCTGCAAATTCTCGAGCGCCGCCCGCGCCCCGGGAACAAGGTATTGGTCCGGGGCAGCTTTGGCGTGGCGCAACGCCTCCCTCCGGTAAGCGATCTTATCCATTAAGCGGTCGTGATACAGGCGCTTATATTCGAGCGGTGGAAGAGGTTTGCCGCCTCGTTCTTTCACTTGCCGCGCCAGTTCGATCATCTGATAGATGGTCTGTTCGCCGGTCAGCCGGGCTACGGACTCCTCCACCAGGGCGCGCAAATCCTCTTCCTTCTCTCCCGTCTTGAGTTCCACGAGGATCTCGACCATGGTGCGGACCATCACATCCATCCAACCGGCGCGCACCAGGGAGAGTGTTCCATCAAAATCGAAGAGAGCCAGCTTGGCGCGTGCGGCCGAAACACCTTTGCGAATGATTTCCACGCTCATTATCTTCCAGTCATTCCCGCGAATGCGGGAATCCGCTTTCCGTAAACGCAGATGGACCCCCGCTTGGGCGAAGGTGGCGAGGTGTGCCGGTCACTGCCTCGTTGCCGGTATTGCGAATCCAAAGTTACATTCTGCTATTTACTGATGTGCACGCTGTCCCGTGCTTCAGCCCGAAACCACTCGACAGTTTTCCGCAGGCCTTCCTCAAAGCTCACCAGCGGCTCGTATCCGAGCGCCTGGCGCGCCAGCGAGATATCCGCCAAAGAATGGCGGGCATCGCCTTTGCGCGCCGCCCCTGGGGCCGTGCAAGCCCTGAGCGTGGCGTCGACGACGTTATCCACGTAAGTGAAATCGCGCGATTGTTCGCCGTCGCCGAAAATCACCGGGGTGTTTCCCCGTTCATAGGCTGGTATGAACTTGGAAAGGACGCCGGTATAAGGTGAGTCGGGATTCTGCCGCGGCCCGAATATATTGAAGAAGCGGAGGGAGACAGTTTCGAGCCCGTAAATCGTCGTGAACACCCGGCAGTAGTATTCTCCAGCCACCTTGGCGAGCGCATAAGGAGAAAGCGGGTCGGGAGTCAAAGTCTCGACGCGAGGCATGGTGGGATTGTCACCGTAGGCTGCGGCGGAAGCGGCGAACACCAGGCGTTTGGCGCCCGCGTCACGCGCCGCCAGCAACACGTTCAACGTTCCGGTAACGTTGACTTCGTTGGCTCCCAGAGGATCTTCCACCGAGCGTGCTACGGACGGCAGCGCCGCGAGATGAATCACGTAGGGTACGTCCGCGAAGTGCCGCGCCATGCTCTCCGGATTACAGATATCCGCATTCTGAAAGTCGATCCGTCCGGTGACTCCCGCGAGGTTGGCCATTTTGCCGGTCGCAAGGTTGTCCAGCACGCGCACCGTTTCCCCGCGCCGTACGAGCTCCTCCACCATATGCGAGCCGATGAAACCGGCTCCTCCAGTGACCAGATATGTAGCCATCCCTTCGCGTTCCTCCTCGGGTCGGGGTAACAGCTTGGTAGTCTCCGCGGAGCTCTTGAGGCGCATGGAGAGCGCCGGGAATTCCGGGTTGCTCGCGCTCGGGAGCCCGCCCTAAGTCTAGCACATTATTCGTCCCTGCCGCGGAGCCGCCTTTCACCATAGGCTCAGACTTTCTAAAGCAATCCAATCGGGCTGCGGCTCGCTTAAAAGGAGGGGACTCGACCGATGAACCAGCCGGCGGCAATTCCAGTTCCGGCAGACGGCCTGGAGATTCTTCGGGCTCTGTTTACTGAAACGTAACCGGTACGTTTGCGGCAATAGTTGGGGGCAAAATCCAGAAACCGTGAAAACCCGTGCAAAGGGGGCGCAGTTACGATAGGATTGGATGAACAACTCACAACCGAAAGCCAAAGGAGGATCGAATGGAAGAGACAAAGTCCTTGTCGATCACCAGTCTGATCACGATTCCGGCTTTAATTACCCTAGGTATCACCCTCTTGCGTCTGGTGGGTGAGCTCGAGCACTGGCCCAAACCATGGTTCAACACGGCGCCGGGCGGCGGGGGCGCCGTCATTGGCATCTCGTGGCTGCCGATTATATTCGGTCCGTATTTTGCCGTGAAGCTGGCAGGCGCCGGCGACGCACCGTCGAGTGCCGGGAAGGCAATCGGTCTGGCATTCGCCGGGTTGGCGGTGATGATAGTCGGCACGTTCCTGGTGGGAGTTGTCGTGGCGATACACCATCCGAATTGGGCAGTGGTTGGCTACCTCGTGGTGCTGCTCTCGGCGTTCATTCCCGGAATCGGCTGGCGCTCGCTCGGGAACACCCTGGTGGCTTACGCTTTCGCGGCCCGCATTCCCGTGGTGATTGTGATGTTCCTCGCCATGCGCGCAAACGGCGGGCTGGGTTGGGGAACGCACTACGACGCGGCCCCTCCCAATTTCCAATTTCCATCTTTTGGCTCAAGATTTCTTTTCACCGCCATCTTGCCCCAACTGGGATTCTGGATCGGCTGGACGGTTGTGGCGGGCGCGATCTTCGGGACCATCGCCAACGCCCTGACGCGGCGGCGAAAGCAAGCAGTTCCGGCGGCGGTCTGAAAACCGAGGCGCCACAGAAACTGGCCTTCGAGGCCTGCGGCTTGTATCGACCATTCATGAAGGAACCGTGGCCCCCAGGAACTGGTCCGCGCTTGCTGCTCCCCGGAGCAAAAGGAGGTTCGCATGGAAGAGACAAGGGCAACGTCCATCACGAGTCTGATTACGATTCCGGCTGTGATCACACTGGGCATTACCATCCTTCGTCTGGCCGGCGAGCTCGAACACTGGCCGAAGCCGTGGTTTAATGCGGCAGCGGGCGGCGGCGGCGCAATCGTCGGCATCTCCTGGCTGCCGATAATCTTTGGGCCGTATTTTGCCCTGAAACTGGCCGGAGCCGGCGAGCGCCCTGCGAGCGTGGGGAAGGCGATCGGCCTGGCGCTGGCCGGTTTCGTGGTCGTGGTTGTGGGCGGCGTGATCGCGGGAATTGCCGCCAGCAAGCTGAATGCTAACTTGGCGGTCTTCGGCTTTCTCGTGATCCTGGTTGGAGGTTTCATTGCCCGCCTCGGTTGGCGCGGGTTAGGGAACGTCTTGTTCGCCTATGCCTTCGCGGCGCGCATCCCGGTGTTGATTGTTATGGCCATTGCCATGAGCGCCAACGGCGGGCAAGGATGGGGAACGCATTATGATATCGTTCCTCCCAATTTCCCTTCGCACACGTTTGCAGGCAAGTTCTTCTATACCGCGCTGGTTCCGCAGATGACCCTGTGGATCGGTTTTACGGTTGTGGTCGGATCTATTTTCGGCGCCATCGCCGCCGCCCTGAGCCGGCGCGGAAAGCCATCGGCGCCGGCCGCGGTCTGAGAGCATGGCAATCGCAGACCGGCTCTTTAACGCCGGCCGTCGTTCCCGCCTTCGCTCCGGGCGGAAGCCTTGCGCAGCCGAAGTGTTTTACCTGGCGAAGAATCTGCATTCAATTGCGACTTTGCACCGAATCTCGCTAAGCACTGTCCCAGAGGCGCCTGAGCACCTCGCGGCTGTAAAGCAGGTAGGCTCTGTCGCCCGCGAACACTTCCAGGGTGATCGTGCCGTCGTACCGTGAAGACTTGAGGGCCCGTAAGGTCTGCCGCAAATCGATGCTGCCGACGCCCAGCGGCAGGTGAAGATCGAAGCTGCCCCCGAGGTTATCGTGGCAATGCACGTGTTTCACTCTGGGAGCATGGGCATCCAGAATCTCCGGCGTGGTATCAGCAGGGGTCATGAGATTGGTGTGTCCCACGTCGAGGTGAAGGCCGAGGTCCGGAAGCGGGCCTAACAACTCTGCGAGTTGCTGAGCATTGTTGAAATCGCCGGGAGAGTTCTCAACCATCACGCCCACGGCGCAGTTCCCGGCAAAATCGACTATTTCCCGCAGGCTCTCCACCATCTTCGCGATGGCTGGTCCCCGGCCCCGTGCCGGCGTGAGGATGGGATGAACGTTCATCCAGCGCGCCCCGACCGACTGGAACACCTGCACACAGCGGCGAAGCTCGGAAAGTGCGGCTCTTCTAAGTTCGTAGATCGGACTTGCCAACGGCAGATAGGGAGCCGTATGACCCACGACCTGAAGCTTGTGCTGTGCCAGGGCCTCGCGAACTAAGTGCGTATCGAGGCTCCAGGAAGGTGCGCCGGGCGGCTCGAGTGTCAGGTCCAGAAACTCAAACCCGGAGTTGCCAAACCAGTGAATCTGCTCCAGCAGGTCGCGAGCGGGGTCGTTCATGGCTCCAATGAGCATGTTCCTCCTGCCGTTATCGGGATCTCTCGAGCGTCACGCCGTCCGCCATAGGCCCATACCAGTTGTACGTGCTGAGCAAAGCGGCGCGGCGCAGTCCGTCCGCCGCAGAACCGCCCTCGGAAATTCGCAGTCCCAGGTCGTTCCATACCCATGACGGCACCGTAGAAACCAGGTCGGGACTGATCCAGGAAAACAGCACGAGTGCGGAGGCTAACAGTGGTTTGTCCTCGCCGAGGCGATCCAGCAGGTGGGACCAGTCCAGGCTGCCGGCGCGAGTGTAAAGGCAGTTAAGGACGTCCGGCCAATCGCATCTTTCCTTCATGACCACGTAAAGCTTGTGCCAGATCATTTCTTCCACCGCGGCAACTCGAAAGTGTAACCCGCCAGCATTTACCTCCTCGGACCTTCTAAGCCATTCGCAGTCCACCGTGGCGCGATGATTGCGCATCGCCCAGATGGCCTCCACAACGATGTTTCCATCGGTGGAACGGTACGTCCAACTGTGGTCGTAGGGAAGCTCCGAGTGAATATCGGCGAGGCCCAACTGTGCTGTTAGCTCGATCACCCGCTCGCGATCCTCGGGGAGTATATAGAAGTCCAGGTCCTTGGTTTCGTGCCAGAACCCTGAGTGAGTTGCCGTGGCGATCCCGCCG
>Ga0335078_10015132_pt1 | contig 11450 bp, 9 predicted proteins | sample Lox_Sample_32_FD_206711 | JGI IMG/M metagenome (GOLD analysis project Ga0335078, IMG submission 206711) | Soil microbial communities from Loxahatchee National Wildlife Refuge, Florida, United States - Lox_Sample_3.2 | ecosystem: Environmental > Terrestrial > Soil > Wetlands | place: USA: Florida...
AGATCTGATAACTGACGACTACTAGAGCATCCACCCGCCGCTCACGTTGAGGACCTGGCCGGTAATGAAGGCGGCCTCGTCGGAAGCGAAGAATTTCACCGCCTCGGCAATGTCGCGGCACGTGGCGGGGCGGCCCACTGGAAACCTGGCATCGATTAACTTCTCTGCTTCCTCGAGCGATAATGCCTTTTCATCAATTACCGGCGGGTTAACGACATTCACGGTAATCCCGTGACGCGCCTCTTCAAGTGCTACGGAACGGGAGAAGGCAACCAGTCCGGCTTTGGCTGCGGAGTAGGCGGAAATCTTGGCTTGTCCGAAAGCTCGTTCCGCCCCCACCGCCCCCAGATTAATGATTCGACCCCAGCGCCTTTGCCGCATTATGGGCACTGAAAATTTCGTGGTGTAAAGCACGCTGTAGAGGTTGGAGGCAAGAACCGAGTGCCATTCCTCCAGGGTCGAATCCACCAGCGCTTTCCATTCGAAAACGCCCACGTTGTTGACCAGGATATCCAGGCCGCCAAATCGGCGCACGATGGCTTCAATCAATTCCGGCACGCGCTTGGGATCGGTCACGTCGGCAGCAAAAACCGCCCCTTCGGCCACCACACTGCGCAGTTGGTCGGCTACCTGCTGGGCGCCCAGCCTATTTGTTCGGTAGCTGATCGCGACACGCGCCCCGGCCCGGCCCAATGTGAGCGCAATCTCCTTTCCGATGCCACGTGAGGCACCGGTGACCAAAGCTACCCGGTTCCGCAGAGACAAACTGAAGCTCCCTGAATTGTGATCCCTTGATGCAGTCTAACGAATTTTCGGTAGTAGAGCAATTACTAGTCCAGGAGTCGAGAAGTCGAGCAGTTGAAATGTGAAAGAATGCTCGATCCTGGTGTCCTGAGTCAGAAGTTCGCTGACAAAGTCATTCTCATACGCGACCGTTCTCTAGAGCCCCGGCAGGAGGCGGCACAGAGTAGCCCAGGGCGTAAGCCCTGGGTGAGACGCCCCTCACCCCGCCTTCGACGCCTCTCTCCCGCCGAGCGGGAGAGGGGACGGGGGTGAGGGTGTGCTCTCGCGACCCACCGCTTGCGCGGTGGGCTACTTGCTGCCGCCCGCTCCGCGGGTTGAATTCTTCAATGAACTTCTGACCCAAAAACACTAGACGCTCTTGACTCGTTGACTGCTCGACTGTCGACTCTCAACTCCCCGTCACTCCGCCGCCTTGGCGATCAGCATCGTCATATCATCCTGAAGCTCCGGGCTGCCGGTCCAATCGCTCACGCCGCGATAGATTTCTTCCGTGAGAGTCTGGGGCGAAACGTTTCGCGCGCGCCGCACCATTTGCAGCAGTCGTTCTTCCCCGAACTCCTCGCCGTAAATGTTCTCCGGCTCGGTGATCCCATCGGTGAACGCCACAAGCAAGTCGCCGGGCTGAATCTGAATTTCCGCCTGCTCGTAGGCCATGGGAGAGAAAAGGCCCACCACCGTGCCCCCCACATTAAGCCTTTCGACGTTGCCGCGCCGGAGCAACACCGGTGGAAGGTGACCGGCATTGGTATACGTCAGGAAGCGGGTGGCGGAGTCGTAGACCGCAAAGAAGAAGGTCACGTATTTTTCCCGCGGCGTACTCTCATAAAGCTGGACATTCAGCCGGCTGACTACCTCCGCTGTCGAGAGAGCCGCTGCGTGCGGGCCTCGGGCGGGCGCGAGGCCGTCGTAGAACTGAGCGCGCAAAGCCGACTGAATGGCGGCCATCAGCAGAGCTGCCGAAATCCCCTTGCCGCTGACATCGCCGAGGACCAGGCAAACCCGGTTGCCGTCCAGATTGAGAAAGTCATAATAATCGCCGCTGACCGTGCGCGCCGCCTTGCAAACTCCGTAGAGCGTCAGGCCGGGCACGTCGGGCGCCGAGCGGGGAAATAACTGCGTTTGAACCTCGCGCGCAATCTCAAGCTCACTCTGCATACGCAGTTTCTCTTCGGACTCCCGCAGCAGGCGTTCCACGGAGGCGGTCATGCTATCGAAAGCCTCGCCGAGCGCGCTGAGTTGATCATGGGAAGGAACGTCGATGCGGTATGAAAAATCACCCTTCTTCACTTTCTCCGTAGCTTCATAAAGATTGTCCACGGCGTGCGTGATGGAACGCGTCAGGCGTATGCCAATTAGGAGAGCAATGGCTTCTATAATGAGCAGAATTACGGCGACGACTTTGAACAGCATGACGTAGACATCGGAATACTCGCCCTGGGTTTCCAGCAGGCGGCGGTTGAGCGCCATAACCCTCGAGCTCACGTAGACGACTGCTGCTGCGGCCAGCTTTTGTTTTGTGTCGCCTTGCCAGGAAACAGGATCCAGCGACGATGCGCCGACCACCGTGAAATCGAACCGGCTGGCCGGTTCCGGAAGCTTTATTCTTTTTGAGTAAAGGCTGGCTAATTGGTAGAAGGACCCCTGCGCGGTTTCGAACTGAGCTTGCATCCTGGAATTCAACGGCAGGGCTTCGCCATGTGCGGGCCGCGTGGTCATGACACCAACCGGCCCGATTCCCTCACCCGCCAGGTCAAGCAACTCGGGTGTGAAAGGCTCGGAAAGTATAACAATCAGGTTGCCCGCGACCGTAGGGACGCGCGCGATGGAACGTAAGGCGAGTTTGCCCCGGTCCGTCACAATTCCAGAAAACTCCTCCTCGTTGAACCAGGAGGGAATCGTCAACGGGGCTTGAGCCTTGGCTCCCTCCAAACGAAAAGCCCTGGCCTGCGATCCGCTCCGTAGCGTTATTTCGAGTCCAGGATAATTCGAGGCATGCTGTTTCAATTCGTTCGCGTAGAAGTTCTGGATGCGATCCAGGGTTTCCTCTGCCCTGGGGGAGGCATTCAAGCGTACTTCGTGAGCCACAGCGCGGTTGACTTGCTGAAGAGCGCCGAGGCGCTCGCGCAAATCAGCGGTTACGAGAAGCGCCGCGAACTGACCACCCACTATGAAGATGCCCAGCCCCACAAGCACAACGATGAGGAGGATCGGGACAATGGCGATAAACACGTACGCCACGATCAACCGCCGGCGAAGCCGCCAAGGCCGGATCAAAGCCACGAGCCGACCCAGATAGTAGAACGTGCAGGTAGCGGCCGCCAACCCGAACAGAATCCAGAACGTTAACGGGGCGCCGCCGGCCAGCCTTTCCACACTTAACAGGGCGGCGCCGTAGGCTAATACCCAGACCGTAAAACGAGCCATACGGCGTGTGCGGTATTCTCGCAGGAGAGCTTTAAGCAGTGCGTTTAACATCAGGAATGAACCGGCGAGCTTTCTTTAGGCACTGCCTGGTTTTCGAGCGCGCTGTGCCGCCGCCCGTAGCTGAAGTAAATCACGAGGCCGATCACCAGCCACACTACCAGGCGTAGTTGGGTCATCGGGGAAAGACCGATGATCAGAGTGGTCGAGAAGAGGATTGACAGAATCGGCACCAGCGGCACCATCGGCGTCTTGAACGGACGGCTCAAATCGGGATGCGTCCTCCTCAGCACCCACACTCCGGCACTGACCAGCACGAAAGCGAGCAGCGTTCCGACGCTCGTCATCTCATCGAGTACACTCAGCGGAACGAAGGTGGCAAGTATCGCCACGAAGAGGCCCGCAACGATGGAACTCTTGTAAGGCGTGCGAAAGCGAGGATGGATGGCGCTCGCCCAGGGCCACAACAGCCCGTCGCGCGACATCGAATAGAACACCCGCGATTGCCCCAGCAACATCACGAGCATTACGGTGGCCAGGCCGGCCAAAGCCCCAAGCTCAACCATAAACGTTGCCCAGTGCTGCCCGGTGGCACGAATTCCCACCACCACCGGATCGGGTACGTTCAGTTGCGTGTACGGAACAAGGCGGGTGAGCAGTCCCGAGACCAGGATGTACAGGACGGTGCAGATCACCAGCGATCCGAGAATTCCAAACGGCATGTCTTTCTTCGGATTCTTGGCTTCCTGAGCGGCCGTGGAAACCGCGTCAAAACCGATGTAAGCAAAAAACACTACCCCCGCACCGCGCAAGATGCCCGACCACCCGAAGTGCCCGTGCTCTCCGGTGTTTGGCGGGATAAAGGGATGCCAGTAATCCGGGTGCCCCTTGTGGGAGAAAAGATATGCGCCCGCCAGCGCGATGAACACACACACCACAGCGACTTTGAGAATCACGATTGCCGTGGTGAAGTTGGCAGATTCCTTGATGCCGATCACCAGGATCGTGGAAATTGCCACGATCACCAGAAAGCCGATGTAATCATAGGTCAAATGCATGTTTCGGCCGAAGAGCATGAAATCAGAATGCGGCATGGGCGGCAGTCCCCAACCGATGTCCTTGAGAAAAGCCCGCAGGTGCCCGCTCCAGCCCACCGCAACCGTGGCGGCTCCAAACGCATACTCGAGAATTAAGTCCCATCCGATGATCCACGCCACCAGCTCTCCCAGCGTGGCATAGGAATAGGTATATGCGCTGCCCGCGATCGGGATCATGGAAGCAAACTCGGCATAACACAGGCCGGCGAAGGCGCAGGCGATTCCCGCCAGGATGAACGAGAGCAGAATCGCCGGGCCTGCAAATTGCGCCGCGGCCTGCCCTGTAATTACGAAGATCCCCGCACCGATAATCGCGCCGATGCCGAGAGTCAACAGGTTGATGGGCCCCAAGGCGCGGCGCAAACCGTGCTCAGACTCCACTGACTCTCGTCTCAACTCGTCAATGCTCTTCTTTCTCCAAATGCTTTGCATTTCGTCTCCGTAAACCAGGAGTTAGGATTCAGCCCGCTCCATTGGGGAGCCTGTGTGGCGGGCACAGCGAGGCGGCCGAGCCGCTGGCTTCAAACCCGTACGTAACACAACTTCTCACTCCTGAATCCTGACTACTGGCTCCCGAATCCTGGTTCCTGTCCTTCTACGCCAAAGGAAATAGACCGGCACACCCAAGGCCACGATGCTGAGTCCGGCAAGGCTGCGTCCGGGCTTGTGCGTGAGCAGCGCCCACTCGACAAACGCAGCAAAGGCGATATAAATCGCGGGCAACACGGGGTAGCCCCAAGCGCGGTACGGTCTCGCCGCGAGGGGGCGTGTCCGCCGAAGCTGGAAGACGCCCGCCAGAGTTAAAGCATAGAACAATACCACGGCGAAAATCACGTAATCTAATAATTCGCTGTACGTCCCACTCAAGGTCAACAGTCCTGCCCACACGGCTTGCACGCCGAGTGAAACCGCCGGGGTGTGATGTTTCGGGTGCACTTTAGCCACGGAAGGGAAAAAGAGCCCATCCTTCGCCATGGCGTAGTAGACGCGGGCGCCTGTCAGGACCAGTCCGTTGATACATCCGAAGGTCGAGACCATGATGGCCGCAGCCATCAAGGCAGCCCCTTTGCCTCCCAGCATGACCTGCGCGGCCGCCGTCGCAACCCTGTCTTCCGCGGCGTGCTGGATGCCGGTGAAGGGCAGAAGGCGAAGATAAATCCAGTTACACGCCACGTACAGACTGCAGATGGTGGCGGTGCCCAAAAACAGCGCCAGAGGCAGGTTACGCCGGGGATTGACAATCTCGCTGCCCGTAAACGTAACGTTGTTCCAGGCATCGGAGGAAAAGAGCGGGCCCACCAACGCCACCGAGAGGATGGTCAAAGTCGCCAGATTCCAATGCGCGCCACTCCAATATCCTTCCTGATGGAAAACCGCGGCTGGGTGACGATTCGACCACCAAAATCCCAACGCCACCAAACCCACCAGCGTAGCAACTTTGAGCGTTGTGAAGACGTTCTGCACCCATGCCCCGAGTCGCAGCCCGTATACATTCAGGACGCTAAGAAAAAACAGCGCCAGCAGCGCCACCAATTGCTGCGTGGACAGCGTCAACGAAACCGTTTGATGAAAGATCTCAATCCGCCCCAGGTTGATGAGGAGATTCCGGGTAGATACCCACGGCACCAGAACTCCCAGGAACTTCCCGAAGGCCACGGCCACGGCAGCGATCGTCCCCGTCTGAATTACCAGGAAAAGGGTCCAGCCGTAAAGAAACCCGAAAAGCGGCCCGAAGGCCTCACGCAAGTAAATGTACTGCCCCCCCGCCGTAGGCATCATGCCTGCCAATTCCCCATATGTCACGGCTGCCGCCACGGTCATGACTCCGCTGACCACCCAGCACAGCAGCAGAAGGCCCGGCGACCGCACTTCGCGTGAAATTTCAGCGGCCACGATGAAAATCCCCGAGCCGATCATCGAGCCCATAACGATGGTAGTGCAATCGTAAAGGCGGAGGCCTTTGACCAGTTCCGAGGACGATGATTTGGAGGCAGCGGCTTGGGAAGTGGATGTTGACATCTTAGGCCAGTTTCACCTCTGCAAAGACTGCGCGGCGGGGCCGCATTTTCAAATTTCAGTTTTCAGATTTCAGACGCAGCGCTGTGAGCGGATTCCGTTCGGGAAAACTATAACGCGCCATGAAGGCGCTCCCTGAAAGCGCTTGGCGGCTGATCCCGACGGCAAAAGCTTCCACTACAGAAGTCACAGAGCGGCAAGGCAGCAACTAAATACATATTCCTCGCGTCGCTCAGAATGCCATGTCATCCCGAGCAAATCATTCGGGAACGTCCAAAAGAGCTAGAAACTCTCGGGCGCGTTCTTTGAGATCCGGCGCGTCCAGAAGGCCGCCGATCACCGCGACAGAATCTGCGCCGGCGGCAAGTACCTCGCGGGCGTTCTGCAAGCTGATGCCGCCGATGGCCACCAGGGGCTTCCTCGTAGCGCGCCGCGCCTGGCGCAATCCCTCCAGCCCAACCACCGGGTCAGGGTTGTCCTTGCCGGCGGTATGAAAGATGGGGCCGAATGCAATGTAATCCGCAGTGGTGCGGTCCGCGTCGACGACCTGCTCCAGCGAGTGAGTGGAAGTTCCTATCCACTGGCCGGCGACAAGAATCCGGCGGGCCATCTCCACCGGTAAGTCGGTCTGCCCCAAGTGCACTCCGTCCGCATCAGCCGCCCTCGCTACATCAGCACGATCGTTCACAATCAGGGCGCAGCCGGACCCGTGAAGGAGTTCCCGCAATTCTTTGCAAGTCTCAAAGAGTTGCCGGGACGAAGCGTGCTTATCGCGGAGTTGTATCAACCGCACGCCCGCCGAAATCAGATCCCTCGCCGTCGCCGGCGGCAGTCGGGCGCCCAGCTTTGCCGGGTCGATTATGGCGTAAAAGCGTGGAATCGAGACTCTCATGGGCAGTTGGCGAACAAGCGCGCTCGGGACGGCAGGCCGTCCGCTGAGAGGTTGCACAGGTAAGGACCGCCCTACCCCAGAACATCAAATGATATCATCGCTGTTCTTGATGAAGCGTCGCAGGAAGTGTGTGTCAAATTCCCCTGAGCGAAAATCCGGATCAGCCATGATTTTTTGGTGAACGGGAATGCCGGTGGCAACGCCTTCGATGACAAACATTTCGAGGGCGCGGGCCATCCGGGTTATGGCTTCCGGGCGGTCATTGCCGCAGACCACCAGTTTGGCGATCATCGAATCGTAGTAAGGCGGAATAACGGACTCGGCGTAGGCAGCAGTGTCCACGCGCACGCCGATTCCGCCGGGGGCATGGAAGGCCGTGACCTTTCCGGCGGACGGAGCGAAGGTTTCCGGATCCTCAGCGCAAATCCTGCACTCGATGGCATGTCCCTGCAACCCTATCGACTTTCCTCCGAAATTCAAATGACCGCCTGCTGCGATGTTAATCTGCAATTTGACCAGGTCGACTCCGGTCACCATTTCGGTGACCGCGTGTTCGACCTGAATGCGCGTGTTCATTTCCATGAACTGGAGGTTGCGATTCTCGTCCATCAGGAATTCGACTGTGCCGGCACTCGTGTACCCGATCTTTTGCAGGGCCTCGATGACTTGCGTCCCCACGCGTTCGCGCATCTCCTGGTCAAGCTGAGTAGACGGAGATTCCTCCACCAGCTTCTGGTGGCGTCGTTGGATGGTGCATTCCCGCTCACCGAAATGCACCACCTTGCCGTATTGGTCGCCCATCACTTGCAACTCGATATGGCGAGGCGATTGAATATGCTTCTCCAGATAAACATCTGGCGTGCCAAACGAGGCCGCAGCCTCATTCTGGGCGGTTTGAATGGCGTGCGGCAGCTCGTCGGGTGTCCGCACAACGCGCATGCCGCGCCCGCCGCCGCCTGCCGCCGCCTTCACCATGACTGGATATCCCGCGCGCTCGGCTTCTTCGAGCGCCATCGCCTCCGATCGGATCACGTCGGAACCGGGAAGGACAGGCAGGCCCAACTCTTTCATGGCGCGCCGCGCCTGGTTTTTGTCCCCCATCATCCGCATGACGTCCGGGCGCGGACCGATGAAAGTCAGGTTGGAGGCCTCGCAAACCTCGGCGAAGTAAGCGCTCTCCGCGAGGAATCCATATCCTGGATGAATGGCCTCGGCGCCTGTGATTTCCGCCGCCGAAATGATGCTTGCAACATTCAGATAGCTGTCCGCGCTGCGCGGCGGGCCGATGCACACCGCCTCATCCGCAAAGCGCACGTGCAGCGAGTAGCGGTCGGCTTCGGAGTAGACGGCTACCGTTTCAATGCCCAGTTCCTTGCACGCACAGATCACGCGCAGGGCGATTTCACCGCGATTGGCGATCAGAATCTTCTTGAACATACCCAAGCTCGAAATTCGAGAAGCGAAACTCGAAATTCGAAAAGCGAAACTCGAAATTCGAAACTCGAAAATCGAGAACCGAAATTCGAAATTTGAAAACTGAAGATCGAGATTCCGAACCTGAAATCCGATAGATTAGCGTCGTGAAAATGTCATTCTGAGCCCGCCGTTCCTGGGCGGGCGAAGAATCCCTGTAGTTGATCTTCGCTTTTCGAGTTTCGATTTTCGATTTTCGATTTTCGATTTTCGATCTTCCGTTACTTTCCTCGCGACGGCTTGATGGCAAACAAGGATTGCCCGTATTCCACCGGTTGACCGGACTCCACGTACATGCGAACGATTTCTCCCGCCACTTCCGCTTCCAGTTCATTCATAAGCTTCATGGCTTCGATTATGCATAGCACCTGGCCCACCTGCACGGCGTCACCGATATTGACAAAGGGAGGAGCATTAGGCGCCGGGGCTGCGTAAAATGTGCCCACGATGGGAGACTTCATCACGTACAGATCCTCGGTGGATTCAACGGGTCTTTCGACGGCGGGGGCCTCTTCCAGGGGAGGCGGCGCGCCCGGCGAAGAGGCGGGCGCAACAGGCAAGGGCGCGACTGGAGGCGCCGCAGCTTCCGGGACATAAGTTTCTTCGGCGGCCAGGTTCGAAGGCAGCTCACTTCCGCGCTTGACGCGGATCTTTGCGCCGTTCTGCTCTAATTCAAACTCCGTTACCTGGCGCTCGATCAAGACATCGATGAGCTTCTCAATTTCCTTGAGTCCCCAGACCTTCCCGCTGCCTTCGACGCCACGCGCCGGTTTCTTCCCAGCCATTTTCCTCACTCTCCGAACCGTTCAGTCAGTGCGGTTTGCGAACCGCGCCTACTGCGCGATAATCCAGCGATCTTTAGGGGCAGGGGTCAACACTTCGGGACCGTCAGGCCCCACCAGGACAGTATCCTCGATCCGAATTCCACCCCAGCCTTCGAGATAAACTCCGGGTTCGACCGTCACCACATGGCCTGTTTGAAGGCGGGCCTTCTCACCCCGTCCTAAGCGGGGCATTTCGTGGGTATCCATGCCTACGCCGTGTCCGGTGCTGTGAGTGAAGAACCTTGCCAACCCGTGCGCCGCCAGGGTTCTTCTTGCCACAGCGTCGACTTCACCGCTACGGACTCCCGAGCGCGCTGACCTGGTGGCTTTCGCCTGCGCCTCTGCCACAGCGTTGAAAACCTGCCGGGCGCGCCGGGAGGGCGGACCCAGGTGCACCGTTCGGGTCATATCAGCAACGTAGTGGCCAAGTATAGCACCGAGATCGAAGATAACCAAATCATTTTCCCTCAATAACTTGCGAGAGGGACGCGCGTGGGGAAGCGCGCCGCGCGGGCCGGAGGCGACGATGGTCTCGAACGCCGCGCCCCGCGCACCCCGCTTTCGCATCAGATACTCAATCTCAGCGGCTAGGTCGCATTCGCTGACTCCCGGCCTGACAATTTCCAGCACTTTCTCAAACACCTCAGCCGTGATTCTCCCGGCCTCGCGAATTGCCGCCACTTCTTCTTTGTCCTTTATGGCGCGAAGTGTCTCAACCAACCCCAGCGCCGGCAGGAACTTCACACGGCGGCCGGCGTCCTTTTCGAGCCGTGAAAAGTCAGCACAACTGAGGTGAGCCTGCTCGTAGCCGACCCGGCGAGCTCCGTGCGCCGTCAGCCACGACGCCGCGGCCTTGTGAAGCCCTCCCCGCTCCTCGATCACTTCCACTCCTCTGGCTTCTTCGCGCGCCTCGAGCGTGTAGCGCGGGTCCACCCAGAGAATTGCCTCGTGGGCATCGAAAAGCGCGATTCCCGCAGTTCCTCGGAAGCCGGTCAAGTAAGCGATGTTGGTCAGATTCGTGACCAGAAGGAATGGAAGCCGATGTTCCTCAAGCGCGGCCCGGAGGGCGTTTTGCCTTTTAGCGTGTGTGCTGGTCATGGAAGAGCGCTGCTGCGATGCTAAGCCAAGCCCCCCTCGCCCCGGTGGAGTATGGCCTGCCGGTCCCTTGAATAAGTCGGAGGCCTGTCGTCCTGAGCGAAGCGAAGGATCCCCGCAGTTGCCCGCGGTTCAATAACTTGCGAACGACTGCAGAGATCCTTCGCTGCGCTCAGGATGACACATTCCTAATTTCTTTACAGCTTCTAAGCCCTGGGATTAACGGCCCTCATCCCGTCCGTCGGTTGACGGACTACGCGCTGGCGCCCGCTCCGCGGGCTGATTTCTTCAACGAGCTTCTGACCTGGCACACTAGCTGGTGGTCAGAATCCGGGGAGAAACAAAGAAGAGCAACTCCTGGTCCGAATCCTGTACATTCGTTGTCTTGAAGAGATTCCCGAGGAGGGGAATGTTTCCAAGCAACGGTATCTGGGTGACGGAGTTCTGGCGCTGCGTCACCGTGACTCCGCCGAACACCACCGTCCCGCCGTCCGGAACAAGCACTTGGGTGGTGGCTTGCTGCATATTTATGCTGACTGCGGCATTGGTGACGATGTCGCCGGGGCTCGCATTCTGCACTTGCAGTTTCAGGAAGATGTGGCCATCCTCGGTGACCTGCGGCGTGGCTGACAGCTTCAGCGTCGCATCCACATATTGTACCGAAATGGTGTTGTTGATGCTGGTTTGGACAGGAAGCTGCGTGCCTTGCTGAACCATTCCTTCCGTGTTGTTCTGGGTGATGATGCTGGGGCGCGAGATCGTCTTTGCCTGGCTGCGAATCTCCGCCGCCGAAATCACCGCATCAATCAGGTAACGCTGCGAGAAATT
>Ga0335078_10015133_pt1 | contig 11449 bp, 7 predicted proteins | sample Lox_Sample_32_FD_206711 | JGI IMG/M metagenome (GOLD analysis project Ga0335078, IMG submission 206711) | Soil microbial communities from Loxahatchee National Wildlife Refuge, Florida, United States - Lox_Sample_3.2 | ecosystem: Environmental > Terrestrial > Soil > Wetlands | place: USA: Florida...
CCGCCATGCAATCCGAGCTGAACCTGAAGGTCAAATTCCGGGAATCGTTTCGCCCTTTTGCTCCGGCCGTGCTACGGGAGGATGTGAGCGACTGGTTCGAGTTCGAGGGCGAGAGTCCTTACATGCTGCTGGTGGCCGGCGTCGCGGAGCGGAGGCGGCGCCCACTGACCGAAGACGAGCGGGCGTGGAAGGGCTTCGACGCGTTGCGTGCGACGCGGTCGGAAGTGCCCGCCGTGACGCACGTCGATTATTCGGCGCGGTTGCAGACCGTCGACCGGGAAACCAATCCGCGTTTCCACGCGTTGCTCGCGCGGTTCAAGCAGCGTACGGGGTGCCCGGTGCTGGTGAACACCAGCTTTAACGTGCGGGGCGAGCCGATGGTGTGCACGCCGGAAGAGGCGTTTCGCTGTTTCATGGGCACGCGCATCGATTGGCTGGCGATCGGAGACTGCGTGCTGCGGAAGGCAGAGCAGGACGGCTCGCTGCACAGCGACTATGCCGCCACCGTGACGCCCGACTGAGGGGCGCCAGGGCGGCGCAAAGGTCACTCGCCGAGAGCCTTCAAGGCATCCGCGGCGGTTGGATAACAGATCAGAAGATTGGCGACGCCGGCGACCTCAAACAGCTTCTCCACGCGTTCCGTTGCACCGACAATGGCATATTTCTTTTCGACCTTCTGGCGCGAAACGTGGACTCCTATCAGCGAGCCGAGCGACGCGGAATCCATGTAAGGCACATCGGTCAGGTCCACGATTACGATTGGCTCGGTGGCCGCCCGGGCCGCAGCCTGGAAATTCCAGATGTCCTTGAGCACGAATGGGCCGGAGAGTTTGAAAACCCGCACCGACGCCGGCCCTATCGTGTTCTCCATGGTGAACTGATCCATAAGAGGCAAGTGTAACTGAGTATTCAAGCGGCCGTAAATGAATGGCGCCATATTCATGGTTTTGTAATATTTCCCAGCTCCGGTCCGGTAAATTGCAGGGCCAGAACGGTGACGTCGTCGGCTTGGGGCGCGCCGGCGGCAAACTGCCGAACGGCGTCTTGCAAGCCGGCCACGAGTTGCCGCGGAGTCCCGGCGCTATTGGCCAGAAGGAATTCTTCGAGACGCCGTTCATCGAAGAACTGACCCTGGGGATCCAGCGCTTCGGTAACGCCATCGGTGTAGACCAGGAGACCCTGGGCCGGGGCGAGGGTCATGGCCTGGGTCTCGTAATGGAGGCCATCGAATATGCCGAGTATGGGACCGCTCTTCGCCGTCAGTGGCTGGACGGGGCCGCCGGATGAATAGAGATAAGGCGGATTATGCCCGGCATTGGCGAACCGGATCCCGCCCGAGCGCGTGTCGAGCACTCCATAGAACAGGGTGACAAACATGCTCTTGGCCGGGTTTTGTTCGGCCAGGGCGGTATTGACGAAGGTGAGGCAGGCTCCGGGGTCGGTCTCATGCAGTGCCGTGGCTTTCAGCAGAGTCCGGCAAACAGCCATGAAGAGGGCGGCAGGCACGCCTTTGCCGCTGACGTCGCCGACGGCGAATGCCAGGCGATGGGGGTCCAAAAGGAAGAAATCAAACAGATCGCCGCCGACCTCGCGGGCCGGTTCCATTTGCGCATGGAGATGAAAATCGCGGCGGCCGGGAAAGGGTGGAAAACCGCCCGGCAGCATGGAGCGCTGGATCATGGCGGCATGTTCTAATTCCTGGGCGCGCAGACGCTCAGCTTGTTCCACTTCAGCGAGGCGAGCGTTTTCAATGCGGACGGCGGCCATGCTGGCCATCACCGTGAGCAGGCTCAAATCGGCACGGGTGAACTGATGAATGAGGAACGGCGAATCCAGGTAGATCAGGCCGATGACGGTATCTTCGCTCTGCAACGGCACGGCAATGATGCCGCGGATTTGCGCCCCGGCGATACTGGCGTGACCGCCGAGCGCCGCGTCAGCCAGGGCGTCGCGAATCAGGAGCGATCGTTTTTCCGAGATCACGATGTCGCGGACGTGGGAGCTGATGCGGAGACCGGCGCCCTTGGAAGCGCGCGCTTCGAGGACGCCTTTCTCCATCGTCATCAAGAGGCCGCGGGTGGCGCCGACCGCTTCCATGGAGAGATCCAGGATCAGTTCAAAGAGGTCAGCGAGGGGGAGGTGCGTAGCCAGTTCGCGGCCGGCATGAATGAGCGCCTTCATGTGGCCGGCATGCGCGGCCTGCGTTTCTTCGGCCAGGGCTTGCAGGCTGTCGGTCATGGTGGCGGAAACCGTGGCCCCGCCTTCCATTTCGGCAGCATCGACGAGAGGAGTTGCCCGGGCCGGCTGGAACGTCAGAGTCAAGCTTCCGGCGTTGATGCGATCCTGGGGCTGGAGCAGGCGCGGCTCGAGGATTCGCGTCCCATTGACGAAGGTGCCGTTGGTGGCGCCCAGGTCGCGCACGAGCCAGCCGGCGGGAGTGCGTTCGATGGCCAGATGTTCGCGAGACAGCCCACCCGCATTGGTGTAGCAAAGCTGGTTGGTGGGCGCACGTCCAAGTTGGTAGCGATTTTCGACTAGGCGCAGAGTGCTGGTTTGACCGTCGGCCGTTTGGATGGTGAGTTCGGGATCCACTCGCAGCTTGGTATTGGCAGCCATACGACCAGATTACAGGTTAGGCGCCCTTAAGATGCAACTTGAACGTGTAAGCGTACCGGCAAGGGCGTCTGGCGGGCGGTTGGATCACCAGGCCACGGGCGTCCTGTTTGAATGCAATGGCCTGGTCGAGGCCCAACATCTCGACGTTTTCCACGGCCCTGCCTGCCAGTGAAGTGAGCCTGAGATCCTCTTCCGGCCATGCAAGCGAGATGGCATAGAGCGTATTCTCTTTGCGGGTGAAGCGCACGTCACCGTCCTTGTAGGTTTCCCAGGGGCGCGTGCCGTAGATCGCCTCGCCATTCACGCGCAACCATGCGCCAACCTGCCGGAGGGTATCCCGCACGATCTCGGGAATCGTGCCGTCGGCCCTTGGCCCGATGTTGAGCAGTAAGTTACCGTTCTTGCTCACGATGTCCACCAGGTAGTGGACGAGCTCGTTCGGAGTCATGTACTCCGAGTCTTTCAGCCGGCGGTTATAGCCCCAGGAAGTAGGGTCGAGCGAATCGCATTCTTCCCATTTGCCGGGCAGCACGCGGCCGACCGGAGTGCGCTCCGGAGTCTGGTAGTCGCCCAGCATCTTGCCATCGGTGTCGCGGCCCCAGCGGTCGTTGGCGACGACCTCGGCCGGATCCGGGGAGTGGTTGTAAAAATAGGCGAGCACTTCCTTGCTGTTCCAATAGTCGGCGGGGAGCGGCTTTCCTTCCCAGTCCTTGACCGGGCCTTCGACGACGTCGCCCCACAGAATGCTGGGATGGTAGAGGCCGACCAACTCCTTGATGGAGTTGTTCATGTAATCGACCCAGTCTCGACCGGGGTATCGCGGGTCGTTAAAGGAGTAGGTAGTGTTGTGGTAGAAGCCCATCTTCAAGCCGGCCTGGCGCACCGATTTTGCGAGGTCGCCGGCCAGGTCGCGATGCGGTCCCATGTCCATGGCATTGCGGGGCGTGAATTTTGAGGGCCACAGGGCAAACTCGTCGCCATGTTTCGCGGTGAGCACCACGTACCGGGCGCCCGCCTCGCGGAACAAATCGGCCCATGCCGCGGGATCGAACTTCTCCGCTTTGAACATGGGGATAAAGTCGTCATAGGCGAAATCCGCTCCATAGTTGGCGATGTGGTATCGGACGGCATCCTCGCGGACGCGCGCTTGGTACAGATCGTCTGGCAGGTTTCCGCGCGCCGCGTTATAGGGCGGACCGCCAAACAGGAAACCGAAGCCGGCTTTGGGGCTGATGAACTCCACGTACCATTCGTGGTAAGCGGGCACGGAGAAGACTCCCCAGTGTATGAAGATGCCGAACTTGGCGTCTTCAAACCACAGGGGAACCTTGTGCTTCCGGAGTGATTCCGTAGTGGGCGCATATGGCCCGGCGCCGGGTTGCGCCACAGCGGGCGCAATCGAAGAAAGGACGGCGAGCGCGAGGATGACGGCGCGGTTTCTCATGCCGCTTAAAGTACTCCACGGGATGTGGCAATTGCAATGATCGCTTACTGCCTGGTGTCCCTTTCCCGGCGCGGCCGGCTGATTTGTGCTGCACTCAAACGTAGGCATCCGTGTCCGTTTGTGGCTCCGTTTTTTTCGGTACAATGCGCCTATGAAGCTCTGGATGGCGGCACTCGCGATATGGCTGCCCTTATTAGCGGCCCCTCCCGATACGATTCACGGCAACGCATTTGGAGATCCGAAGGCTCCGGTTCTGATCGAGGTCTTCAGCGATTTCCAGTGTCCCGGCTGCAAGCGATTTCACGATGAAGATCTGCCGCTGATCGTCAGGGATTACGTGGCTCCCGGCAAAGCGTACCTGGTGTACCGGTATTTCCCGCTGCAGATGCACCTTTATGGCCGCAAGGCCGCCGAACTGGTCTGCGCCTGCGCCCAGTTAGGCAAGTACGAGCCAGCCGCCGACATCCTGTTTGCCACACAGGGTTCGTGGTCGCTGGATGGCAAGCTCGACGAGGCCGTGGCCCCCGTCCTCACGCCGGCCGAGCGCAAGAAGATACCCGCGCTGATCAAGAGCCCAAGCGTGCAGCAGCCCATCGAGGGCGATATGGCCGAGGGCATCGCGCTGGGGGTGAAGGGTACGCCCACCGTGATGGTGACTTACAAATCGAGACGGTTTCCGCTGGTGGGGGAAGGTCTGTTCAACTACCGGTGGATCAAGGCGGTACTGGATGACCTTGTTAAATAGCAAGACGCCCGCCGGCGTGGCCGCATTGATTCTGCGGGTGGTGTTGGGCGCGATCTTCGTGGTGGCCGCCTGGATGAAACTGCGCGAACCTTGGGCCATATTCGCCATCGCGATCGATTCTTACCAGGTTCTGCCGGCATGGGCCGTGGAAATCGTGGCGCGCGTGCTGCCGTGGTTCGAACTGTTGCTGGGCGTAGTGCTCATCGCGGGCGTGTGGCGGCATGTTTCGGCGGCGGCCGCATCGCTGCTGCTGGCGGTATTCTTCGTCCTGATGGTCAGGGCCATGGTTAAGGGCATACAAATCGACTGTGGCTGCTTCGGAGCGGGCGACCGCCTCTCGTGGATCACGCTGCTGCGCGATGGGACGCTGCTCGGAAGTTCGTTGTTCGTGACTGCCAGGGCCTTCCTGCGGATGACTCCGGCCGCATGAGTCACGGCGGCGGCGCTGGCACGAAGGTACGGCACGCTCATCGCGAATTGCCGCTCATCACCGGGTATCGCTGCGAAAAGCTCGCTCCACGATGTTCACCGATGTGCGAGCCGATGAATGCATTTCATAGTACTGCACAGGAAAGAACAAAAGGCCAGAGCAGGCCGGCAACAACGATATCGGCGACTGCGGCGGTGGGTGGCTGAAACGGCAACTGGTTTCGGAAAGATGTCTCGTCGCGTAGTGCCCAATTCACACAGGCGCGCGGACGCAGAACGAAACTGGCAAAGAAGAAGGACCAATCAGCCCCGAACGCTCAGACACCGCCACTGTCATGGTGCAAGTTGTAGGCGCAGATTCAGGGAGATCTGCGGACGTATCGGCGAGGTCGCCTCCAGCGCCGTCAATAAGGCGTTCCACGGCCCCGATCCCCTGGCAGCCACTGCTGGCCAGCGTTAGTAGTACATCGTCCAGTTAGTTCCTTATATATCGATGTTGCGGCCAAAACGCCATATCCGCGCCGGCTGACAATTGAGTATGACGTTTGTGGGGGGCAATCCTGCCCGCAGCCGGCGGCCTTTGCGACCACGACGAGGCGCCGTGAAAGCAGGAGCCGCCTGAAAGGCGTCCCCAGAGGGGACCCCAGGCCATGATTGGCCGCCCCACGGTGCAACCGAACTGCCAGTATTTTATAAAGAACTAACTGCACGATGTACTAGAGGGAGGATCTACCGTTTACAAGGCTTGGTCGAGGCCACCTGCGAGGCCAAAGTCCGAGACGGCGACTAACCAGCCAAGCGGACTCATAAACGCTGCTTGGGCGCCCGAGTATAATACGCATCCACCGCCTCGCCCTCAGGTCTCACGCGGTTGGTGCCATATCACCCCCACTCCTCCAAACCTCGCGCCATGCTCCCGAAAAGTCGGTGCTATAATACCCTGCGTTATCGCCTGTCAGGCGAGTCAATCGAGTTGCCCGACACAATCGTTTCTCACTACCGGATTGGCCAGAAGCTGGGCGGTGGCGGGATGGGTGTGGTCTATGAAGCCGAGGACGTGCGTCTTGGTCGCCGCGTCGCCCTCAAGTTTCTGGCCGACGAACTTGCCCGCGACCCGGTCGCCCGCGAGCGTTTCCAGCGCGAGGCGCGCGCCGCTTCCGCGCTGAATCATCCCAACATCTGTACGCTCTACGATATTGGCGAGGACCAGGGCCGCCCGTTTCTGGTGATGGAGCGGCTGGAAGGCGCGACGCTGAAATATCTCATTGCGAGTGCGCCCCTGCCGCTGAACCAGGTGCTCGACCTCGCGACCCAGACCGCCGACGCACTGGAGGCGGCGCACGCCGCCGGTATTATCCATCGCGACATCAAGCCCGCGAATATCTTCGTCACAACGCGTGGGCAAGCAAAAATCCTCGATTTCGGCCTGGCCAAGGTGCAGCGATCGGGGATCAGGGTCCAGGAGCCAGGGGCCAGCGGCCAGGAACCCGGAATCGCCACGACAGCGTCAAGCGCACCGACGGTCTCACTTCACACGGACCAACTCACCAGTCCGGGGAGGACGTTGGGGACATTGGCCTACATGTCGCCGGAGCAGGCCCGTGGCGAAGAGCTGGACCCGCGCACCGACCTGTTCAGCTTGGGCGCCGTGCTCTACGAGATGGCCACCGGGCAGCAGCCGTTCACCGGCAGTACGCCGGCGGTGGTGTTTGCAGCGATCCTCAAGGAAGCGCCGAGGCCTCCTTTGGAACTCAATCCAGCTCTACCCTCCGAGCTGGTGCGGATCATCCTGAAGACGCTCGAAAAGGACCGCGGAGCACGGTACCAGACGGCAAAGGAATTACTCGGTGATCTGAATCAGCTGGAGCAAGGCGGCGATTCGGGCCGGGCGCAGACGGTTCCCGAAGGGCGACGCGGACGATCCGCGCTGCGCCGGGGTGCGGCAGCGGCGGTCATTATCCTTGTAGCGCTTGGTGCATATTTCTACCATCATTGCCGGTCCCATCGCCTCACGGCGCAGGACACAGTGGTACTGGCGGACTTCGCCAACACCACCGGCGATCCCGTGTTCGACGGCACACTGCGCCAGGGACTGGCTGCGCAGCTTGAGCAGTCGCCCTTTTTGAATCTGCTCTCCGACGACCGCATCGCCCAGACGCTGGCCTTGATGTCGCAACCGAAGGACGCGCGGCTCACTCACGAACTGGTGCGTGAGGTGTGCCAGCGCACTGGAGGCGCGGCCACTATTGAGGGCTCGATTACCAGGCTCGGCAGCCAGTACGTACTGGGCCTGAAGGCGGTAAATTGCCAGAGCGGCGACCTGCTGGGCGAGGAGCAGGTGACGGCCAGCGGCAAGGAACATGTCATCGGGGCGCTGGGCAAGGCGGCAACGGAAATACGGAAGAAGCTGGGCGAGTCGCTCGCTTCCATCGAGAAGTACGATGCGCTGCCCGAAGCTGTCACAACCGGTTCGCTTGCCGCGCTTCAGGCTTACAGCCTCGGCAGTCGCGCCATCGTTACAAGGAACGACCCTGCCTCCGCTATCGGCTTCCTCCAGCAGGCCGTTCGCCTGGATTCAAACTTCGCCATGGCATATGTGTATCTGGCGCTCAACTACAACAACTTGGGCGAAACCGCCCTGGCTGCTGCGGCCACGCGCAAAGCGTATGCGCTGCGCGACCGTGTGAGCGAAATAGAAAGACTCAACATTGAGTCCGACTACCAGCGATTCGTCACCGGAAACTTGGAGGCCGCCGATCAGGCGTTGGAGCTGTGGGCCCAGACCTATCCACGCGACGTCGCCCCACTGATCGAGCTCGGCGTCACCTACGGCATGTTGGGCAGCTACGGCAATTCTCTTGCTGCCTATCAGCAGGCATTGAAACTCGATCCTGGTAGTGGGCTCGTATATTTTGATATCGCCGGCGCCGACCTGTCTCTCGGCCGGCTCGACGAAGCCAAAGCCGTGACACAGGAAGCGCAGGCCCGGAACCTCGTTTCTTCGTGGACGCATCAGGTCCTCTACCATATCGACTTTCTCAAACGGGACGCGGCGGGGATGGAGCGCGACTCGGCAGCGGTGATGGGCAAGCCCGGGTACGAAGACCAGATGCTGGAGGCCGAATCGGGAACCGCAGCCTTCCGCGGTGAGCTCGCGAAGGCGCGCGAACTGACGCGGCGGGCCGTCGAAGAAGCCCGGAACGCCGGGGAAAAGGAGACTGCAGCCGAGTACGATGCCGAAGGCGCGTTGCGCGAGGCGTTGGTCGGAAACCCGGGCCTCGCGAGAGAGCAGGCCCAGGCAGCGCTCGCGCTCTCGAATGGCCGGGATGCGGAAGCGACTTCCGCGATCGCGATGGCCTTGGCGGGTGACTCTGCCCAGGCTCGGCGGCTCGCGAGCGACCTCAACCGCCGATTTCCACAGGACACCGTAGCGCAGCTCGAATGCATTCCCACGATAAGTGCCGCCAGCGTCCTGGGTGCGGAGGATGGCGCGGAAGATGCCGGCGATGCAATCCAGGCGCTGGCGAAAGCTGAGCCATACGAGCTGGGATTTTCACTTTACCCCGCTTACTTGCGCGGCGACGCGTATCTGGCATTGCGTCAGGGCGCCGCGGCCGCGGGCGAATTCGAGAAGATTCTCAACCACCCCGGCGTTGTTCTCAATGATCAGATCGCCGCCCTCGCCCACCTTAACCTGGGCCGCGCTTGCGCCCTGTCTGGTCGCACGTCCGCAGCGCGCACCGCTTACCAGGATTTCTTCACGCTCTGGAGAAACGCTGACCCCGACGTCCCCGTCCTGGAGCGAGCTAGAGCGGAGTACTCCAAGTTACGGTAGGGCGCAATTTTTTTGGCGAACGTTGGTGTGCCGCAGGATTACCCGAATGACGCGGGAACCTTTCTTTGTGATACGCATTGACTGGCCGAGAACTGTAGTCGAGCTCGATGGCTTGCCTTTACTTAATGCTCAATTTTGGCGGCAACATACTGGCGCAATAGCAGCTTGGGACCGGGCCAGGCAAGGTACCGAGCAGCACGCTGGTCATCGAGGACGCCGTAGTGTTTACGATTTCCCACCCACTTGGGGGAAAGTGGGCTTAGCGTGGAGGGCCTGTCCTTCGGCGGGATGTAGCCGTTGGCATTATGCGGTCTCGATGCTGGCCACCCGGTCCAACCCGCGCTCTCGGATTTCCTGCTCGCGCATCAGGAACTTCTGCACCTTCCGGGTCACCGTCATGGGGAATGAATCCACGAAGCGGATGTATTGCGGAATCTTGAAATAGGCGATCTTGCCCCGGCAAAAATCGCGGATCTGGTCCACGCTGGCCGTCTCGCCGGGTTTCAGTTGGACCCAGGCCAGCACGGTTTCTCCCAGGTGCGCGTCCGGCAACCCCACCACGTGCACATCCGCGATCTGGGGGTGGGTATGCAGGAACTCTTCCACTTCGCGCGGATAGATATTCTCGCCGCCGCGGATGATGGTATCCTTGGCGCGTCCGCGGAAGCTGAAATAGCCGTTTTCGTGCATCAGGGCCAAGTCTCCGGTATGCAGCCAGCCGTCGCTATCGACGGCGGCCGCGGTGGCTTCCGGGTCTTCGTCGTAGCCTTTCATGACCAGGTAGCCACGCGTACACAACTCTCCGGTCTGGCCCATGGGCAAGGTCTCTCCGGTATCCGTGGAGACGATCTTCACCTCGGTATTGGGCAGGGCGCAGCCGACGGTGGTGACGCGCAATTCCAGTGGGTCGTCGACGCGCGACATGGTGATGGCGGGCGAGCTTTCGGTCTGCCCGTAAATGATGGTCATTTCGCCGCAATGCATCTCGTGGACCACCCGCCGCATAACTTCGATGGGACAGGGCGATCCGGCCATGACGCCTTTGGATAGGGAAGTCAAGTCGAATGTGGGGAAGTCCGGGTGCTCCAACTCGGCGATGAACATGGTGGGCACGCCGTAAATGGCAGTGGCACGCTCGACATGCACGGCCTCCAGAGTGGCGCGCGTATCGAACTGCGGCGCGGGCAGGATCAGGGTGGCACCCGAGACCAGGGAGACCATGGTCCCGATAACCGACCCAAAGCAATGGTAGAGCGGCACGGGAGCGCAGATGCGGTCGGCGCTGGTCATGTGCAGGGACAAGCTCATGACATACCCGTTGTTCACCAGGTTGCGGTGCGTCAGCATCACGCCCTTGGGCAGGCCAGTAGTGCCGGAAGTGTACTGGATGTTGGCGACGTCTTCGGGCAGGCTGGCATGAGAAGGAACGTCCACGCCGCGCGCCAGCATATCCTGCCAGGAGGCGCCGCCGATGAAAACGGCATGCTCCAGCGCGAGCGCGCTGCCGTTGCGCGACTCTTCCAGGATGGCGCGGTAATCGGTGCGGGCGTCGCGTTCCCGTAGGAATATCGCCCGGATGCGCGACTTCGCCAGCACGAAGCGCAGCTCGTGAGAACGGTATGCCGGATTGACGTTGACCAGCACCAGGCCGGCGTGCGCGCATGCCAGGTGCAGCAGGATCCACTCCACACAATTGCTGGCCCAGACACCCACGCGGTCGCCGGGCACAAGCCCGAGGCCGGCCAGTCCGCGCGCGGTGCGCTCCACTTCGGCGGCCAACTCGCCCCACGTCAGCCGCACACCTTCCTGGCGCACGACCAGGGCTTCACCCCGAGGGAACCGCAGGGCCGTCTCGCGAAGAACGTCGGTGGTGGTCTTTTCGAGCAGGGGCAGTGCCGGCCCCTGCGTCTGGCTGAACTTCACAGGAAGCACGCCTGGCGCCGCGATTGAGGACACAGGACTCCAGTTTACATCAGTTCGCAGGACGGGGGTGCGACGGAAGGCCGATTCACAATCGGCCTGCAGGTTGGCAATCTGCCCCACAAGCCTTCCAGGTGAGGCCACTTAGCGCGCCGCCCAGGAACGCAGCCAGCCGCTCGGCTTCCTGGCCCACCGCGCGGCGCACCCACAGCGGCGCCTTGACGAACGGCTCGACCACGACCTCCACACGAGAGCCCTTGATTTCATGACGCCAGACTCCCTGCATGCGGCCATCGACCAGCAGGACAGGGGAAATCCAGCCCTGCGGCCGATAGATGCGGCGCCGAAAATCGCCGGGCAGCAGGCGCTCGGCATGGCAGGACGCGGTGACCACGTACTGATCGAAGGCGGGCAGCAGGCGCACGGACCGGCTGGGTGGAAGCTCGCGCACTTCGCGGAC